>Ga0187860_1002198_pt1 | contig 16506 bp, 8 predicted proteins | sample June2016WEW_10_4_FD_132981 | JGI IMG/M metagenome (GOLD analysis project Ga0187860, IMG submission 132981) | Peatland microbial communities from SPRUCE experiment site at the Marcell Experimental Forest, Minnesota, USA - June2016WEW_10_40 | ecosystem: Environmental > Terrestrial > Soil > Wetlands... | reverse complement strand
TTCGGCGGCCGGCCGTAAACCTCGACTTCGGTGTATTCGTTCAAGCGGCTTTCGGTGCTGCCCTTGGAGTAAAGGCGGACGTATCGGGCGACGGTGCCTTTGCCTTCGATCAATTTGCCTTCGTTGGTTTCAAAATACTCGCGGCTGGCGCCGGCGCCCAAGCCGTCCACATTGGCATGATCATTGTTGAAAAGAGTGCGGACATTGCTGGTGAAGGCCGGATCATCGGCGACCTGGACGACCACGCCGTGATAGACTTTGGGGGTGTCGTGCGCGTGCCAGACAACGATGGCATAAACTTCATAGAGGGCGCCCAAATCGACTTGCACCCATTGGACGCCCTTGCGCAAGAGCACAATGCTTTGCTCGCTGGCTTCCTTGTCGCCGTCGGTGATTTTGACGAGGTTGGCGGGCAATTGGTTGGTGTCGCTGGTGGTGACGGTTTTGCCGAGGGCGACGTTGCTGACGCCGGGGGGAACCATCAAGGGCGGGCGCGGTTTGCCGGTGGGTTTTTCGACCGACGGGCTTTCCGGGGAGTCGGAGGGAGTGCCGATGAAAGCGGGAGCGGGCAGTTTGATTTTGAGCGGGACGAGGTCCTCGGCGTTAGAGGGGAGGAGGAGTGCCAGGGAGACGGCGGCGGCGAGGGTGGCAATTTTCACGAGCGAGTTGTTCAAATTCACTGACAGTAAGTTTAAGGGTTGGACTGATTTGGTCAACACTTTTGGGAGCACTTTTGGGAGCATGATCCAGGCGAGCATCGGCAACCGGCCAAGGTCGCCATTTAGCCCCATATCCTTGCGTAATGATGTCGCGCGCGGATTTCAGTAGCGCGCCAAGGGATTGCGCGGTGGCAGGTGGGGTGGAAGCAGGTTTTGATATTCGCAAGCACGAGGACTTGGCAAGATTTCACCGCCATTGATGTTTGCAAGTTACAGCAAACGCCCGGCAACTCCCGCTGCTCGGTAGCGGACGGGTTTGGCGGTTCTTTCCACTTCGCCATCGTCAACCAGCTTCGTCAGCCACGCCTTTGCCTGAGTTTTAGAAACATCGAGCATTTCGGCTGTTTCTTTTTCGGTCCTTGCCTCGGTCAGTTCACGTTTGAGGATTTTACGAACCGCGTTGAAAAGAATCTCCGCCGGCGACGAATTCGTTTCATTCGATATCTGCTCTGGCTGTGGAGCCATTAAATTGTTTTCCGCGTTCTTGGCTTGATATGCTGGTGGCTGCTCGCGGAGCGCAAATGAAAGCGTTTTCTGTTTCGGTTCCGCCGCAACCGACTCAATGGCGGCTAAAAGCACGCCGGCCAATTCGGATCCGCTCTGCGGGTTTGGCCAAGGCAGCCCACCGTGATGGATAAGCGCCGAATTTCCGCGGCCGGCATGGCTTCCATTTCGGACAAACACCGGAACAAAATGAAATTTTTCAAGCTGCTCAATGGCACCCGCCCAAGTGCCGCCCTTTTCAAAGTCGGAAGTCACAACCAAACCCGCATCGGCGATGGCATAAATGACCTTGTTGCGTTGCATGGCATTGCCAACATTGAATCCCGCTGCCGGATCGAAAGGCGATACCAAAACCAGCCGGCGGTCTATTAACGGCTCGCGGTTTTCCTGCGTAATGGCCGCGCGCTCGAGACTGTCGCTCATCACTGCCACCGCTTCGCCGCCGGATTGAAGCACGCCGCTGATGGCCGCGCGGTCAATGCCCTTGGCGCCACCGGAAATAAGCGTCCGATGCGCTTCCGCTGCGAGTTTTCCGACGCCCTCCGTGTAGCTGACCAGTTCCTCGTCCACGTGTCGGGAGCCAACGACAGCCAAACCGCCTTTTTCCAGCAACGCCAAATCGCCGCAACCATACAGGAGCGGGGGCGCGTCTTCCTTCAATCGGGTCTTCAAGCGTTTGGGATACAACGAGTCTGCTCGACTGATAACCCAGATGCTTCGCGCGCTCCACCGTTCGACGGCCTGGCTCAACAAAAAGCCGCGTCCTAACAAGGTTTCCAATCTTTCTTTCCCAAACTGCCGCGCACAAACACTGATCAGTTCATTCGCATCAGTCCCAATCAAATCGGCGGGCTGCTTTTGTTTTTCACGCAAGAGGCGCGCGAGCCGGTTATATTCGCCCAAGCTAAACAGCTTGGCTGAAAGGTCTCCACGCCCGGCAACCAGTGGCGCGGTCAGCAATAGGATGGCCTGTGTATTCGGTGTCAGCGGTGTCATTATTCGTCTGCGTTTGCGGTCGAAGCCAAAGCCAAAGGATATACCGGCCCGCTGCCGTTTGTAAGCAACAGGTAAGCTGCGACCGTCATCGTCCATCTCGAATCTACCATATCATCCACCAGCAAGACCGCGCCAGTCGGAACGCTTCCTTGGATTCTCAATGAGCCGTCCACGTTCCGGGCTTGCTGGCTGCTGTTCTCCATTTGCTTTTGCGCCGGGCGGTCGTCGGTTTTCTCCAGCACCGGATAAAACGGCAGATTGAGCGCGGTGGCGAGACGTCGGGCGAAATTCAGCACCAGCTCCGGATGTCGCCGCGACGGAATGCAGGCGACCCAAACCGGTGCCGGTTGCGGTGCCCAAGTTCGCACTATGGCGGCAGAGGCTTCAACCAATTGGTCGGGAAATCGCCCGTCCTGTGATTTTCCTTGCCGCACCAACGCACCCCAGCCCGCATCGCCCCAAATGCAAAGCACCCGGCCAGGTCGGGCCTGATGTTCCGGTGCAATTCGCCCGCTGACTTTCATGTGCGGTAGTCCACCCGTCGGCCATTGCTTGCGAGGCTCCAGAGGCAAACTGGTGCGGCGCAAAAATGCCACCGCTTCCCGCGCCAGCCCGGCATCAAACGTCTCCGGCAACGGAGCAATGTTCGGGGCGTGATAAGATCCCGGATCGCCATCCAGTGCATGGATGAGAAACTCCATGTGCCCCGATGTCAACGCCACATATTCCTGCATCTGGCGCTGTTCGACTCGGCGCAATTCGGTCAACCGCTCGGCCCGCCGCCAAAATGCCGCCGAAAGATTGGCCGTCGTCAAAGTCCATTTGCTGCCTTGCTTCACGACCGGTGCCGGCGATTCCAGCGACATGAGTTGGAGCGCCTTTTCAATGCGTCCTCTTCGGATGTTGACATGGCTCAACAACTCGTTGATGGAAAGTCCGGCAGCCACACCCCGAAGCGCAGCCAGCACCGATTCAACTTCTTCCCGCGTTGGGAAAGCGCTCTCGATGAAAAAATCATTTATGTCCGTTTCTTCCTGCCCGCTCAACAGCACACCATGGGCTTCCGGAATTTGCCGGCCCGCGCGGCCCACTTGCTGGTAATAGGCCACCACGGATCCGGGCGTTTGGTAATGAATCACGAAGGCCAGGTCTGGCTTGTCAAAGCCCATTCCCAACGCCGTGGTCGCCACCAAAGCTTTCACGCGGTTTTCCAACAAGCCATTTTCCAGTTCCACCCGCCGCTCGCCGGTTTCTCCGCTGTAAGATTCCGCTTGAATGCCTCGCGATTGCAGCCAGCCGGCGACTTGGACGGCATCGCGCACGGTTAGCGTATAGACAATCCCGCTGCCGCTGATTGTTGGCAGATGCGTGGCCAGCCATGCCATGCGCGCGGCTTGGCTCGGCATTCGCATCGTCTGCAGCAGTAACGAAGGCCGGCCTAGTTCACCACGCGACACCGTCAGGTTTGGGCCGAGAATGGTCTGCAAATCCGCCAACACCCGGTTGTTTGCCGTCGCGGTTGTGGCGAGCACGCGCAAATTTGGCGGCAACGTGCGCATCATCCGCTCAATAAACCGATAGTGCGGGCGGAAATCATGCCCCCAATCTGAAATGCAATGCGCCTCGTCCACGACCAACAATGAGATCCGCCCCGCCACCGGCCCGAGAACGTCCGCTCGGAAATGTTCGTTGGCCAGCCGTTCGGGCGAAATGAGCAACATGTCCACTTCATTGCGTGCCAGTGCCCATTCCACTTCATTCCATTCCTCCTGATTCTCGGAATTGATGGTTTTGGCGCGAACGCCCATCCTGCCCGCCGCCCTAATTTGGTTCCGCATCAGGGCGAGCAAAGGCGAAATAAGAATCGCTGGCCCCATACCTTGCTCGCGCAGGAGTTGGGCGGCGATAAAATAGACGAAGCTTTTTCCCCAGCCCGTTTTTTGCACTACTAACAGGCGACCCCTTCCATCCACAATATGCCGGATTGCGTTCTCTTGCCCCTCACGGAAAACTGCCATCTGGCTTTGCGCGCCAAGCTTCAGCAGTTCAAGGGCGCGCTGTGGTTGATATGCCATGGAGATTCGATGTTTGATTTTGGTTACACCCCATACAGCAACGGCGGCGGGTAAACGCTGACGCGTTGAAAGCCAGATTGCACATCAGATCGAACAAGTCGGCCTCCGGCTTGCCCGCCTGCGCCGCGACGAACGGGAAACCAATGCCGTGCGGACATATACTGAACCATTCCCGAAATTCCATAGGTACGATGTGATTTTATGGGTCGCAGGGGACATGGCAAGGATTTCAGGGCAGAAACAGGGCAATAGAGGCCGGGGCTTTGGTGGACCCGCGGGCTTTCATTTCGCGGAAGATGGTGCTGGGGTGGTTTTGGCTTTGCGGCGGGGAAAAGTTTTGGCCAGGCGGATGAGCTGGGCGACTTTGCGGATTCTTTCGGCGAACGGTTTGCGCGCGAATTTTTGCCGCATTTCCAACTTCATAATGTCGGCAGCTTGAGCTTATACCGTTGCAGGATGTTTTCCAGCTTTGTTTTGTTGATTTCAGCTTGTGGTTTATCGTTGAGGGTCTCCCGGTATTGAGCTTATGATGCCGATATGGCAGACATGACGTTCCGATCTTTGTTCTGCGCAAGTTTTGGATGCTCGCCCGCGGAATACGAAGAGCGGGCTTTCCGCGGGCTTCTATACTGGCATGCCCGAATTCTCGCACCTGCGGTCCGGGCCATCAAGCCGGACTTCTTCCTTGAGGACTTCAAATTCATTCGCTACCTGGGTGACGCCGTGGACGCGCGCCAGGCTAAAGTGGACGTGCTGGATTTCAGGGACATGGACCGTAAACGCTGGCAATTGCTGCACAGCGGCCTAAGAATCCGTGTTTCCCACCGGAAAGCACGCCGGCTGGTTTTTCAACTTTTTGGGAAGGCCGGCCAGGATGATGACGCTGTGTGGCAATCACTGAAGTAAGGGACCAATGGGATCTTGATAAGCTCGGAGGGGGAGAGCTTTTCCGGCAATTGCATGAAACGGATTCTGCGGTTGCAGTTGTTGATTGGAGGCAAACGTGGGGGAAGAGGTCCTTTCTGCGCCCCTTTTGCCAGCTTTTGATAAAGGCTATAAGACATGATTCGCCGCCTATTGACAACCAGAAAACGGCGTTGTGCAAGCTGTTGGATAAGCGGTTGGCTGCTGGTCTGAGGCAAAAAGAACTTTCGACAACTCTCGGGGTAAGCGTCAGAAGTCTCAAAAACTGGGAACACAACAGCAACCTGCCCACCGAGTCTCTCTGGCCGCAAATCCAGCACGTCCTGGGAGGCGAATGATCGGGTTCCGCCAAAAACATCAGGTTTGATCGAGGAGAACCTAATTGAATAGAGACGAGGGTTCGATTCCCTTTGCCCGCTCCAACAGCCACAAGCACTTCTTTGCTTTTGCCCACTTTTCAGATTTTGCCAAAACGTCGGGAGTCCTTTCTCTTTTTCCGGGGGGAGTGGCGCCCAATGCGGGGTTGCCGCAGGCCCTGCAGGTTTCAGAACGCCAGGGCAGGCGGCGGGGTCTTGGATCGTCTTGAGTATTCTCCAGGCGGCACACCGTACTGCTCGCGAAAGATGTCGCGGAAGTACTTGAGATCGGAAAAGCCGACGGCGTAAGTGATTTCGGTCACTGTCATCTGGGAATCGCGGAGCAACTGGGCTGCTCTCTTGAGGCGCAGGGCGCGAAGAAAGACATTAGGAGTACAGCCGGCGGCGGCGCGGAGTTTTCTAAACAATTGTCTTCGGCTGACGGCGAGCTTGCGGGCCATCATCTCAACATCGAATTCCAAGTCGGCCATGTGTTCCTCGCTTAGGTCCACGGCACGGCGGAGGAATTGGGCGTCGGTCTGATTGGTGGCAATGTCGCGCGGATAAAGTTGATTGGCCTTTCCGAAGAGTTCATGAAGCTTGTGCCGTGACTCCATGAGGTTTTCCACCCGAGCCTTAAGCAACTGCAGCCTGAATGGCTTGAGGATGAAATCGTCGGCGCCGGCTTCCAAAGCTCGAAGTTCGGCGGGTTCGGAGTCCTGGGCCGTGAGCAGGATGACGGGGATGTGACTTGTCAGTTCATCACTTTTGATTTTGTGACACAGATCGATACCATCCAGTCCGGGCAGGGTAATCTCAGCGATAATGACGTCTGGAATGGCTTCCCGGGCTTGGCTAAGCCCCTGGCATCCATCTCTGACGTCAATAATTCGATAATCCGGGCCAAAGCCCTGTTGAATGTAGAGCGCCAACTCGGCGTTGTCCTGGACTAAGAGGATCAGAGGCTGTTCTTTGTTTGAGGGGCCATCCTCGACAGATGGGGGGAAGGCGGCGGAGCGGCCCGATGGGCTGACATCCGGCAGAGGGAGGCTGATGGAAAAGCGCGTGCCTGGAAACTTCGTATTCGCCCCGGCATTGGGAACGGGGCTCTCCACGATTAGAGTGCCGCCATGTAGTCGGACCAATTCTTGCGGAAGAGCCAGACCCAACTGTGGCAGTTTCCGCGACTCTGAGGGAGATAAGGCGGAGAGGTCGGAAGAAAATGGGAACCCATCCAAGGGGGTTCCAACCCCGGTGTCCTGGATGACCAGATTCACGGTTCCCGGGTTAAATTGGGCTGTAACGGAAACCCGGCCGTTTTCGGGAGTCGATTTTAAGGAATGGGAGAGAAGGCTAAAAAGTACTTTTTCGAGTTTTGCCACATCGAACTGAGCCGGCCAAGCGGCGAAATTTGTCCGCAATTCGAGTTGAACATTTTGCCGGCTGGCGACCGGTTTGAACAGAGCTACCACTCCTTGTAAAAAGGCCACCAGGTCGGCCTCGGAGGTCTGGAGAAGGAAATCCTCTTGGTTGAGGTTGCGCAGGTTCAAGGACTCCTCAACCAGACGCAACAAGCGCTCCGTGTTGCGGCGCACCAACGTCTCTTGGGGGCGGTCCGACTCCTGGAGATGCATCCGGTCCAGCCCGTTGAGGATGAGGGTCAGGGGGGTACGAAACTCTTGGGAGAGGTTGGCCAGGAATCGGAGTTTCAACTGGTCCAGTTCATGGGCGCGTTGGGATTCGCGGCGCTGCAAATCGAGAATGCGTTGGGTTCTCCGGGAGACCAGCAGTTCCATTTGCTCGATTTTGAGGGCTGCCTGGCGAGCCAGGAACCATTTTTCGCTTAGGGTACTGGCCAACTGGACTACCTCGATATGATCGAATGGCTTTTTAAGCACCAATAGTTTATCGCTTTGTCCGAGCCGCCGTGCCAGGTCTTCCCAGCGATAATCGGCGTAAGCGGTGCAGATAACCGTCTGGACGCGCGCATCGATGGCCCAAATCCGTTCGATGGTTTCAACCCCATCCATGCCTGGCATTCGGACGTCCACGAACGCGATTTGATAGGGGCGGCCTTGGGCGGATGAACTCCGAACCTTGTCAATTCCCTCGCTGCCGGAGAGAGCGTAGTCTAACTCATACACCGGCTTGGAGATGGGGCGCTCGGTTTGGCCAAAGAACTCGCAATTGTCGGCATCCAACTCCGGATTGCGTCGGCGATTGCGGAACACCAGGTTGAAGTCCTCGTGAATTCTGGGGTTGTCGTCCACTATCAATATGCGCGGGGTTTGGATGTCTTCCCATTTCATGTTCGTTCACAATTTACTGCCAGGGTTGAGCCAGGGTGTCAGGAGCGCTGACTGGCGGCGCGGTCGGGAGGGGGGCCTGGGCAGCGGTTGGGTTCGGATGATCGGCTTTGGGAGTCAAGGGCAGTTCCAGCACAAAGGTGGCGCCTTTGCCCGGTCCGTCGCTGTAAGCTCTGAGGGAGCCTCCCATGTCTTGGGCCATCAAAACACTGCTGTGCAGTCCAAAGCCGTGGCCGCCCTTGCGGGTTGAAAAGCCTTGGGCAAAGATGCGCGCGAGGTTTTCCGGGGCAATACCGATGCCATTGTCCTGGACGGAGATTTCCACGCACTGGTCGTTCCTGGCTCGGATGCGGACAGTGACTTGCCGTTCCGCGGCGTCGCTTTTGTAGCAGGCGTGTTTGGCATTTTGCAGGAGGTTGAAGAGGATTTGCAGCAGTTTGTGACGATCCGCAAGCAGCGAAGGGGCTTTTTTGTAGTCGCGCATCAATCGGATGTTGTGGCGCGCGAGTCCTTCCCCCTGCATGCGCAAGGCATCTTCCACAATGTCCTCCGGCGAAACTTTTTCCCAGACGCCCGCGACCTTGGCGTAAGTTTGCTGAGTGGCCACAATCTCCTTGATATGTTGGATGTTCTCGGTGAGGGATTCAACCTTGCGGATCAGGTCCGATTGTTCCAGGGCCAGATGGCCGCTCAGCCGTTTAAGGTAATCAGGCAGCTTCTGGCCGCGCGGGTCGTCGGTGATGAACCGTCCAAAATCCTGGCCTTGGAACGCAAGCAGGTCCGCCAGTTTCTTGACACTGGACACTGAGGAATTGTGAACGTCCTCCACGATGGCCCAGCCGAGCACATTGACGCTGTTGAGAACGTTGCCAACATTGTGGAGCACATTGGTGGCGACTTCGGCCATGCCGGCCAGGCGGGAGGCCTGCAGGAGGTGTTTGTGACTGCGCTCCATTTCCAACTCGATGCGTTTGCGTTCCTGGATTTCCCGCTGTAGCTGAGTGGTGCGTTTTTCGACCTGGCGTCGCAGCAGCCAGATCCAGCAGATGGCAACGGCCAGGACGGCCGTCAGGGCGCTGGTAACGGCCAGCGTGTGTTTGAAGTCCCACCAAGGCGGCCGCTTGAGCACGACCACATCGGCCTCCGAGCCGACCAGGAGTTTGAAGGAGCTTACGCTCTCGCCGAAGGCCTCATAGGGAGTGGGTTCCGTCTGGCAGATTCCAGTCACGCGCACGCGGCTGCCGGGAGCCACCGAAAGGACGGGGCCTCGCACGAAGGCCTCGAAGACCTTCTGGCCGTCGCGAAGCTCCAAGGTGGTTTTCCGGCCGATGGTGTTCTGACTTAGGAGCACTGCTTCGAGGCTGACCAAAGTCGAATCCAAGTTGCCGGCGAAGATGCCGTTGGCGTCGGCTCGGACAGGCTTCAGAGGAGTGGAACGGCCCTGCGGGCGGAGAATCGCTTCGGTCAGGACCAAAGTATGGCCGCGCATATCGGGGAACCCGACCGCTTCGAGGCGGTTGCCAGGCTGGAGTTGAGGGCCCGCCAGGGTCTCAAGGCTGCGAGCACTTTGCCAGAATACCCAATGACCGGAGCGGGTCAGGACGATGCTCTGTTTAGCCACGGCCATGGCGCTCCCGGTGGCATCTTGGATGAAATACCGACCCCCCTCTTGCAAGGTCAGGACGCCTTCTATCTTGATGCGGTGGCGGATGGCCTTGGGACCATTGCCACGCAGGAGGCTGCCGATGTCCCGGACGGGGAGCGAAGAAACGTCCATGGGCGGCTGATCCACTTCCACGAATTCCAATGAGGGCACAATCAGGTGAATGCCTCGGACTTGGTGTTCATCACGGGCGGTAGTGCCAACCCCGCGCATGCGCACCGTCGCATCCACCAACTTGTCCACCTGAGGAGCCGGCGCGCTTCGGATGGTGACCAGTGCTTGTTCTCCCTCGCAATCCAGCAACACGTGCGAACCGTCAGAGGAATGGACCACGCCCTGGATTTCAACCCATTGATCCAAACCCCGGCCACTGGAGAGTTCGCTCCAAGACGAGGGTCTGGCCAGGGGCAACTCGCCCTTGCCCAAGAACCGCACGGTGTCAACTTGCACAGCCGGACTGTCGCCTTCCACCCAATCGCCGGTGCCTTCAACAGAAACATAGTCCCCCAAGGCGGAGGAAAGGGGAGCTTTGTCTGGACTCCAGCGGATTTCGATGCCTCCAGTCTCATCCTCGATATAAGTGCCATAGAGATCGGTGACCACGCCACGCAGGCGCACTATCGGCTTTTGAGTCAGTTTCTCCGGGCTGAGCTGACGCACCTGGTCGATGGTGGTCAAGGGCAGCGAGGGTTGGTTGCCAGCACCGGTGGGGCTGGGACTGGCAGAGGGCGGCACTTGCGCCGAGACGGATTCCAAGGGGGAGATGGCCTCCTGGGTTGCTACCCACACGATTCCCGCAACACTTTGGCCCTGTCTGCTTAAAACCCCTTCGCAAACCCCACTGACTTGCACCCGCATACCTGGGGAAGGCAACGCCTCAGTGGGGATTGCCCGCAGTACTCGTACCGAGACGGAGCGGCCTTTGTCAGCGACTTCAAGGCTAAGGCCATCGCCGGAGCGGCCGACAAAACGGATTTGTCCTTCGACCTGCACCCATTGCATTTCCCCCTGCGAAAGCGGTTCTTCGAGTGACATGGGCGCCGGAACAGATGGCGCAGTCGGGCCTACTTGGATCAATCGAGGCTGCGCCAAGCCGGCCCTTTGGCCAGTGGCACAACTGATGCCTTCAACACGGACGCGCTGACCGGGTGAAAAGTTGGACTGCAACTGCGCGTCTTGGATCATAAGACTGCCCGTTGCATCCATGAGGCACCATTGGCCGGAAGCTTTCGATCGGCCAACGACCCAGCCATTGATACGTGCGGCATATCCATGAGCGGCTTGGCTCCGCAATTCGGCAAGGCGTTCGAAATTGGTTATAATCAGGCCTTTGTGGTCCGTGTACTGCCACTGAATCCAAGAAGCGCGGGTCGTGGGATTTTGATCGGCAAAATCAAGCCACTTGGTCTTGATCCGACCATCAAACGCGCTGAAAGCCCCCTCCAAATTTGGATTTTCGCCTTGGGCCGTAATCAGGTCGGCGAAGAGAGGCGCCGGGTCCAAATCGTCTTCGGTTTCCCCAAGCGGTTCGATTTCCGCAAGTTGAACTGAATTTGCTTGCGATGGCTCGCGCACACGGTCGAACTCCAGGCGATACAGGTTAAATGCGGTTTGGTTGGGAATCCTGAAGAGTTTGCGCTGGTGCCGTTCGGAAAAAATGACGCCTTTGCGCTCATCCAAGCAGCTCCAGCTTTTGCCGCCGTCGTTGGACCCCAATAAGCGCCAGTCCAGCGGATCGCGCTGCGGAAAATCATTGGCTGAGGTTAGGGCGTATTGCCGGACTACTTTGGCCGGCAATAATTCGCCGGATGCGAAAGCGCGGGAATCGAGCGCCGACGCCAGCACGCCAGTGCATGCCAACAGCAACAACGGGCTCCAAAGAGAAAGTCCGCGACAACGTTTGCTTCGCTTTGGCATGCCGTCATCTTAACGCAGAATGAGATCGGACGTCAACAACTCGACCCCCGGTGGGTTTTGGAGTTTAGGCGCATCAATAGTTGCCAAGATCTACTGCTTGGCGCGGTAGAACATTTGCGGTTCGGTGGGCACGAGCGGGTAGGGCGACGTGGCCGCATTGTTGGTGATCCACGGACCGGCGAGGTTGGTCGCCTCCAGCAGCGTGCCGTGCGGCCAACTGAGCACCAGGTTCGTGCCGACTCTCTGGCAACTGAGGGTGATGGGGCCGCCGAGAACGGCGATTGAGTAGAGGGCTCCGATTTGCGCGGGCGACAACGTGCAATTGAACACGGCAACTTCATCAATCTTGCCGTTGAACACGCTGCCGGGGACGCTCAAGGTGTCGGCGCCAATGGCGGTAGGCCCGTCCCAAAGCTCGGCGTCGTGGGCGATGGCATTGGTCGCGGAGAGCAGAATCCCGTTGGTGCCCAGATAGAGAATGGCCTCGGTTGGAGCAATGGTCAAAGCCACAAACGACCACTGGCCGGGCGGCACGAACAATTTGCCGGGCCAATAGTAGGTGTTGGCATTGTCATGGTTCCACGTATAGCCGATTTCGTCCTCCGGAAAACGCACGCCAAGGTAGCCCAGTCCGACCGGGTAAGCGCTGTCGCGCGAAAAAACCACCCCCGCGGCGCTGGTGATGTGCGCGAAGGGGTAGAGCCATGCGAGGATAGTGACCGCGTTGGTGTTCAGGTCCAAGGCCGGCGCAGTGACATAACCGGCCCCGGGCGCCGACACCGTATTGTTCATGGCAACGCCAAGGTTGGTCGTCTCGAATCCATAGAACGGCGGATTGGGCACGCCGGAGACGCCGTTGGTCGTGTTGGTTCCGTAAGTCGCGTCAAGCCGGTCATAGTATTCGTAAGCAATGGCGCTGCCGTTTGTCTCATTGAAGCGCCAATAATAAAGCGGCGCGTAAGCCATGACCTGCGTTGCATACTGGGTAATGGAGTAGGGCGCCACGGAGATGCTAATGGCGGCTGAAGTCGTCTTGGTTTCGGTGGTGTCGTAGGCCTCGGCGTACATCGTATGGCTGCCGGCCCCCACGCCTCTGAGGGTGCAGTTGAACGGCGCGGCGCCGGTGGAAGCAGCCAGGACGCCGTCCAGGAACACGTTGACCAGCACGATTGAATCGTTCGTATCCGGATCACTTGCATTGACACTGACCGTCAAGTTGGCCGGCCCCTGAAAGTTCTGCCCGTTGGTCGGCGAGGTGATGGCGCAGACATTCGGCGCGTGATTGACATTCGAGCCGCCAAGCTGCACCCAAATCGTATTGGGGACATAAAGGCTGTTATTGTTGAGCGCGTTGGTGGAGCTTGTCGCGCCGGTATCGGTTGAATTATCGCAATAGGTGAGAAGGGCCTGGCCGGTCACCGGCGAATAAAACTCGAAGTGTTCCTTTGCGCCATAATAGAACACCGGCCACGGCACGTAACCAGGCTCATCGGCCAGTGTCACAAGCGTGGTGGCCGCCGTCCCGCCGGGCCAACCGTTGGTTGGCGAACTGGACGTCCTCTCCCAGATGTAGGAGGCCGGAAAACCAGCGTCCACTTGGATGTCCACATATCTCCCAAGGTCTGGATGATAGCGGATGGAAAAATCGGGCGCGCCATCGGTCATGATGGCCAAGGCATCGGACAAGGTGGAGCCGGAGCTGCCGGCCCAGAGGTGGTTGGTGGTGTAGTACTGCAAGCTGGGGCTGGGGTTCGTCAAGCCCGCCAAGGGCAGCCGAAACAGGAGGAAGCTGCGATAGTTGAAGCCGCTCACAACCGTATCCTCCGCGCCCCACAGGTAAGCGTAGCCCCCGGCGGAATCGACATACGTCGAGATCCCCGGCGAAATGTTCGTGCTATCGAGCACATCCGTTTCGATGCTCAACGGCCAGAGCAGCGGATTGGGTTCCGTGTCAACATTGTCCATCACCGCCAGATCCACGGCGAACTGCTGGAAGCCGCTCAAAGCCCCGCTGGCGGCGCCCGTATTCCGGAGGCGCGGGAGAAAGACATAGACCTTCCCGTTGTAATGGAATCCATCCTGCACCCAGTACCACCAGGCCCCGTTGCTGTCGGAACCCGGACTCGGGAAAATGGAAGTCATCGCGCCCTGGTCGCGCCCGCGGATGTAATACTCGGTATTGGTCGAGTGGCCGTTCCAGGTGGTGATGGCTAGTGTGCTATGCACCAGACCGGCCCCATGACGGTTGGTGCCGGTGTCCTGGCGAACCCACGTGTCGCTGAAAAGCCAGAGGACAGTGTGCCGTCCATCCAGGGGGATCGAGACGATGGTATCGCCCCCCAGCCAGCCGTCTTTGAGCGGGAATTGCGGCGTAAAGCCCGCCACCCTCCAGCCTGCCAGGAGGCCCAGAATGGAAACCACTCTCGAGAGCGTCAACAACCATCCGCCCGGCAGGCCCCTTCCAAATGTATATGAATGTCTAATGAATTATCAGCATTTGGCGCCGCCAGCCATTCTCATGGCAATGGCACCTTCACCCGATAGAACATCGAACCTGCCGGCGCGACGGTGTAGTAGGGCGAGGTGGCGAGGGTATTGGTGGTCCAGGGTCCGTTCACGTTGGCAGCCTGCAACAAAGTTCCCGACGGCCAGGTTAACTGAACGTTACTTCCCACAAGAGCGACTTGCAGATACGTGGGCGGCAACACACCCAGGGCGGCGCTGTACAAAGTCTGGAGTTGGTTCGAGGTCAGGGTTTGGTTAAAGACCGCCACTGCGCCAATTGCTCCGTTGAAAGAGTCGGCGGAGGACGGTTCAGTTCCAATATACTCGGGGTTGTTAAATGGCATCACTTGATTGGTGGAGCCGTTCGGATCAAAGTCTGGATTCGGGAGGTAGCTCTCGTCGGTCGCCGAGTTTGTCCCTTCGGCGTTGAACACGTAGAGGGTCGCGTTGGACGAGGTGACCGCAACGGCCAGGAACGACCACTCATTTGCCGGTGAGTAGAGTCCTGATTGGAAGAATTCGCATTCGTCGTTTGCTCCCCCTTCATCCCAGGCGTAAGACAACTGCATGCCGCTGCCGGTGTCCTCAAAGTAGTAACAGATGCCGGCATCGGTGTCGTTGGTCGTGCCGGTATAGAGAACTCCCGCTTGAGGGTTCGGTTCGGCGGCCGGATTGACCCAGGCTGTGAAGGTGACGCTGTTGGTGTTCATGTTCCAGGGCGCCAATGTAATCCAGGCATTGGTGTTGTTCGGGGTGATAAGCACCGCCGCGTTGTCCTTGGCGAAGCCGGGGAAACCATTGGTTGGATCCGGGCCGGTGACACCATCGTACGCATTGGACACGTCAATACCATAAACTCCATTGAACGCGCCCGCGTTGTCGTAGGCGAGCAGGTTGGTGGTCGCGGGGTTCCCCGTCTCGTTTAACCGGTAGTAGGCCACCGGACCGTAGGCGAGCACGGCGGCGTCATAGATGGTCTCCTGGGAGATGGGCACGACGGTCAGCGAGGCAAGCGTGCTCGTTACCGGCGTGGAGCCGAACGTGACGACCGCGTCATAAGTTCCCGTGTCTGTCACCTGCAGATTGCTAATCTGCAAACGGCTTGTCTTGGAGCCGGCGATACGGCCGCCATCGGACAAGTTCACCCCGTTTGTTTGCCATTGAAAAGTGGGGGACAAACTGGCTGCAACGTTGACGTTGAAGTAGGCCGTCTGGCCGCCGAACAAAACTTGCGGAGTCGGCGTCGCCTTTGGAGGAGAAACCACCAGCGTCGCCGGAGTGCTGGTCGCAACGCACAGGGAGTTGCTTATCAGCACCCTGTAATCACCGTCCGTAGTGGCGCCATCGATCGTCAAAGTCGCGTTGGTGGAACCCGATATGACGCCGCCATCGGAAAGAAGGGTGTAAGGTCCTTGGCCATTGGTTGGCCCCACCTCCCATTGGTAGGTGGGTGGAGGGGCGGCCAACATGACCACGTTAAACTGGACGCTCGCCCCCAACGCGACCGATTGGGACTGGGGCTGGGAATAAATGTCCGGGCAGCCCACTGGGTTGGTTTCCCCGGCGATGATTCCGAGGAAAGGCGTCGTTTCGTAAGCGTAATCCACCAACGTAAGGGTGTTCGGCGTGATCGCCGAATCGTAAATGACATGCACCCAGCCAAAATTCGTGTTGCCACTCGCATCCCACAACTCCATCCCCACGTAGCCCTCGGTGTCCTGCGAGGTCGGCCAGGAGCCAACATAGTGAGCGCTTCCATCGTCGTCCTCTTGGTTAAACCAACCATCGCCACTGCCATTCGAGGTGGGACCCAGGTAATTCGAATTAATCATCGTCCCAAACAGAGTGACCGGCAAATTGTTCTGATTGGTGCCTACGAGAACGGTGGAGCCAGGGACACCCGTTGGGAAACCTTGGATATATGGCTTCTGGTTGTTATTACCGGCAAAACCGAGAGCAAAATCACCGACGCCATCCCCGTTCATATCAAAGGAGCCCATATAATCCACCCCACCAACAGGGAGGACTTCATTGACTGGGCCGGAATAGAGAATGGCGCCGTGCGCCACCCCTGATGCCATGGCTGAACCGGAAAGGAGGGTAATGATTTGTTTTTTGTTCATAGTAACCTCAGATTTAAATCACGTGGTGACGGAAGCAGCCTAGCGGCTGATTGGTTTCATGTCGAGTGACACGAGTGCCAAAATAGGGGGGTACGCGTGCCAAGACCGCCGGCGGATCGAAATACCGAAGCCGGGACCGCGTAATGTGTTGCCAGCCGCCGCTGATTTCGGCTACAGTTTCAGCCCGAATGACCACTCCCGTGATGAACAACACCGCGATGCCCGCCGGGGCGGATGCCCCGTCCATACTTGAGCCGGCTCCGGCGGAAGTGGAACGAGTGCTTCATCTTTTCGGCAATGATGACACCCACATGCGCGTCCAAAGTGTGCGCCAGCAAATCGTGGCCGCTGGCAGCGAGCAGGAACGCACCGGCATCTTCACCACCAGCATCATCTCCAAAACGGGCCAACGCCAGAT
>Ga0187860_1002197_pt1 | contig 16519 bp, 13 predicted proteins | sample June2016WEW_10_4_FD_132981 | JGI IMG/M metagenome (GOLD analysis project Ga0187860, IMG submission 132981) | Peatland microbial communities from SPRUCE experiment site at the Marcell Experimental Forest, Minnesota, USA - June2016WEW_10_40 | ecosystem: Environmental > Terrestrial > Soil >... | reverse complement strand
CGCGGCCCTGTTGGGACTGAGGGTCGTTCTTGATTTGGGACAAGGCGACCAGGGCGAAGATTACCCCGAGCACGTTGAACGGAAATCCATAGCAGCAACCGCAGCAGCAGACGCAGGAAGTTATGGCGAGGACACCCATCACCATAGCTGCAAGCGCCATTGAATTGGTCCGGGGAGTCGGGGTGATGTAGATTGGCCCCGGAGCGAACCGAGGCGGAGGAGTGCGGGCGAGCAACGGGGCGAATTCCACATACTCCGTGAGCGGCGTCCATTGGGCCGCGCCCTCGGCCTGCACCCGGGTCTGCGCGCCGGCCCGGCCTTCGGCGATCCATTCGCGCAATTGGTCCGCGGTGATTGGCCCGTACTCCCGCCCGTCTGCTCCAATGATCTTATACATAAGCCAATTCTGCCTGGGAACTACGGCTCAGAACCACTCTTTCCGCCCGTCAACATACACCCGCACGAACTCCTCGTCGGGCTTGCACAAGTAAATAATGCCCTCAATCAGGCCAATGACGTGCATCACGGGTGAAGCGAGGCCGCACGTCAAAAGGGTGACGAGCAACATGACCAGCCCGGCGCCGGTGTAGCCGAGAATGAATTTGTGAATGCCGAGCGAGCCGAGCAGGATGCCGCAAATGCCGGCGGGAATCTTGTTCGACGCCCGCGGCAGGGGGGTATAAGCCGGCGGCGCGAGCGTCGGCGGGACGGTCGCGGACGCCGGCGGGGGTTTCAGGTCAGCGGCAAACTCCGGGAACGAACCGAGCGGTTTCCAGTCCTGGGTGCCGTCGGTTTGCGCGAGGGTTTGGGCGTTGGCGCGGTTCTCGGCCATCCAGCCCCGCAGTTGCTCGGCGGTGACCGGGCCGTATTGCTGGCCGTCTTTTCCAATGATTCGATACATAGGCTTTGTTTCGGATAGTGGCGTTAGCTGCTCACATTATATACTTACCGGATAAATGCGCTAAGGTTACAAAGTGCTGGTTACAGATTGCAATTTGGTGGTTCGCAGTCCCATGAGCCAGGCGCCTCGTCACGGGTTCCATACCAATTGAGCCAGCCGCGATTCGGTGAGCGCCTCGGCGTGCCCGTCGGCGAAGCCCACAACCCACGTTCGTCCATGGCGCGAGCGCTGGGTCATCAACTCGCTGCCGCCGCTGGCATTCCAGCCTGAGTCGCTTTCGAAGATCATGACCGTCCGCGCCGGGTTGGTGATTTTGGCGGTGGACAACCCGCCGAGTTTCCGGTTGAAAGCATAGTGGCACCGGCTGCCCGGGGAGGCGGCGGCACAAAGGAAAACCTTCTCCGATCCCACATTCTTCCGGATCGCGTCACACCAGGTGTCCGCGGGCGGGCACTGGTCGCCATTGGCGTTCGCATACACCATCACTCCCAAGGTGAGTTGCTTCACGTTATTGAGGCAATTGATGGTTTGGGCTTTGGCTTTGGCCCTCGCCAGCGCGGGCAATAGCATGGCGGCCGTAACCAGGATTGGGAACAGCAGCATGAAGCCTGACACGCAAATGCCCGCGATTGCCAACCCATTGCCAGATAACCGTCCGCCGCTGCGATTGATTTTGACCAGGGCAATGATGCCCAGAATCAAACCGACCACGGCAGTAATGCCGCAGATTCCCAGAATTCCCAGCACCAGCGACGTGATCGCCATGCCGCTGGTTTTAGCTTCCGCGGGTGTCGCGGACAGCGGCGGAGGCGGAGCCGCGCCCGGAGCGGCGGCGAAGTCCGGCTGAAACTCCGGCACGGAAGCCAGGGTCTGCCACTCGGCGCCGCCTTCCGGTTTAACTCTCGTTTGCGCGTGGGCGCGACCTTCGGTGATCCATTGGCGCAACACCTCACTGTTGACCGGACCATATTCTTTGCCATCAGCTCCGAGGACGCGATACATGCCATCCTTCTACGCGTTCGCGCGCCTCCCGCCAAGTTGAAAAAGCGCCGTTCTTTGTAATCCTCGGCGGGAGGGCGAGCGTCCCCGCGAGCCCTGATTCTCTGGATTTTCCCGGGAGGTTTGGGCTCGCGGGGACGCTCGCCCTCCCGGCTGGCGCCAGTGCGCAAGGCTGGCGTCCTACGATCTCCTCTGCAATTCAGCCAGCTTGGCGCGGGCCTTGCCGCAGTCGATGGTTTCCACCGCCAAGTCCCAGCCCTCGGCCATCGTGCGCGTGCGGCCGGCGACGAACAACGCGGCGGCGGCGTTCAGCAGAACAGCGTCGCGTTTGGGGCCCCGCTCCTCGCCCTTCAGGACGCGGCGGATGATGGTGGCGTTGACCTCCCGGTCGCCGCCGCGCAGATCGGCCAGCACCGCCGGTTGGAGCGGGAACGACTCGGGCGGCAGCGCCGAGGTGGCCAGCGCGCGCTCCTGATAAAACTCGGCAATCGTAGTCGGCCCGAGCGGCGAAAGCTCGTCGAGATGGCGGACTGCTCCACCCTCGCCCGGCACGGCACCGCAGACGACCATGGCGCGCCGCACACCCAGGGACTGAAGCACACGGGCCAGCGGCTCGCACAGGTCCGGGCGCGGCACGCCCACCAGCGCCGCACTGGGCCGCGCCGGGTTCAGCAGGGGGCCGAGGAAGTTGAAGATCGTGCTCTGGCCGCGTTCGGCGCAGAGCTTGCGCGCCGGGATGATGTGCCGGAAGGCTGGATGATATTTCGGCGCAAAGAAGAACGCGAAGCCGTGCTCCCGCAGCGAGCGCGCGGCTTCCTCCGGCCCCAGGTCAAAGGGGATGCCCAGCGCCTCCATCACGTCCGCGCTGCCGATCAGGGAGGTGACGGCGCGGTTGCCGTGCTTGGCCACCCGCACCCCCGCTGCCGCCGCGAGGAGGGCGACCGTGGTGGAGATGTTGAACGTGCTTAAGCGGTCGCCGCCCGTGCCGACTACGTCCAGGATTTCGCTCGCACGCGTCTCGCCGTCGAGCACCGGTTGGATGGACCTGCCGCGCAACTCGCGAGCGAACGCGGCAATCTCCCCGGTCGTCTCCCCTTTGCGGGCAAGGTGGGTCAGGAACGCGGCCTTCGTCGCCGCCGGGACCGCCTCGTCAATCAACTGCTCGACCGCCACGCCGACCTGCTCGTCCGTCAGGGCATTCGAGGCGGCGAGCTGGCGAGTGAATTCTTCAAGCACGGGCAAATGTTAAGAGTTGAGCCGACCCTTTTGCAATGGCGAACCACGGAGGGACAAACGCCACGGAAAATTCTTCTGGCGGCGCTTGACAGCCGCACTCCTTTCGGCGATAAATAAGGTGTCCGGGTGACAGAACGTTTCTTCAGCGGGGTTCCCCACCCCCACCTCCTTGGCGTCTGTCGCCCGGGCATCCTTGAATCCCGGCCAGGGCAAGCAATGTATCGCATCACTCAACTCAAGAACGGTCTGACGGTCGCCACGGCGGAAATGCCACACATGCTGAGTGCGAGCGTCGGCTTGTGGATCGGCGTGGGCTCGCGTTACGAACCGGCTCGGCTCAACGGCGTCTGCCATTTCATCGAACACCTTCTCTTCAAAGGCACAAAGAAGCGTTCGGCCAAGGAGATCTCCCAGGCAGTGGAAGGGATTGGCGGTTACCTGAACGCCTTCACCAGCGAGGAAACGACCTGTTTCCATGCCCGGGCCTCCTACGACCGCTTCGACGAACTGCTCGATGTGCTGCTGGATATGCTCCTCGACTCAAAGTTCGACCCGGTGGAGATCGGCAAGGAGCGCGAGGTCATCAAAGAAGAGATGGCGATGGTTCTGGACGAGCCGCAGCATCACGTCCAGGAATTGCTCAACGCCACGCTCTGGCCCGACCAGCCCCTCGGACGCCCCATCACCGGCACGGAGAAAACGCTGGATGCGATGACGCGCGCCCACCTGCTCGGCTATTTGCGCGACAACTACGTGCCGGCCAACACCCTGATCGTCGCCGCGGGCAGACTGAAGCATCGCCGAGTCGTCCGGGCCGTCGCGCGCTATGCCCCCCGCTTTCACACCGCCGCCCGTCCGCGCTTTGCGCCTGCCTGCAGCGACCAGCAAGCGCCGAAGATTCGCCTGTTCACGAAAAAGACCGAGCAGACGCAAATCGCCCTGGGCATCCGCACCTGCTCGCGCCAGGACGAACGCCGCTACGCCCTGCGCCTGCTCAACACGGTCCTGGGCGAGAACATGAGCTCGCGGCTCTTCCAGGTCGTGCGCGAAGATCGCGGCCTGGCCTATTCTATTTACAGCATGCCCAGCTTCTTCGGCGACGCGGGCGACCTGGTGATTTCCGCCGGCCTGGATACCGGCAATTTGACGAAGACGCTTCAGCTTATCCTGCGCGAGTTGCGCCGCATCCGGGAAGCGGCCCCGAGCGCCGCCGAACTGCGCCGCGCGCGGGATTACGTCATCGGCCAGATCGACCTGAGCCTGGAAACCACCGACAACCAGATGAACTGGTTGGGCGAGCAACTGCTTGGCTACGGCACCATCCTGCCACCCGCCCAAATCAAACGGCGCTTCCGCGAAGTCACCGCTGGCGAAATCCGCGCCGTCGCGCGCGCTTTCTTCCGCCCGGAGCGGTTGAACCTGGCGCTGGTCAGCCCGTTAAGGACCACCGACCGGTTGGCCAGGCTGCTGAAATGAGGCAAAACCTGCCTGCCTGTTTCAAATGCGCAAAATAAACAAAATACCGCTTGATTCGATTGGCCGCGCCACCTATATTGCGCGCTCTTTTTGAAAGAAAGTTAAAGACTTATGCGACGTCCAAAAGGCATCAAGACCAAGAAGTCTGCGGCCAAGCGTTTCAAAATCACCGCCGGCGGGAAAGTCATGCGCTCCAGCGCCGGTCGGCGGCACTTGTGCCAGACCAAGAATCCCAAACGCCGCCGCAACCTCCGCGGCACCACCACGGTCCACTCGACCGACAAGTATCGCATCACGCAAAGCCTGCCCTTCAGCCACTGACCCGCCATCAACTTTCGACCATCAACTATCAACTAGATCATGCGCGTAACCAACGCCCCCGCTTCCCGCAAACGCCGCACCCGGATGATCCGCGCCGCCAAAGGCTTCCGGATGCGCCGCTCCAAACTTTATCGCTATGCCTCCGATGCCATTGACCATGGCCGCGCCTACGCCTTCCGCGACCGCCGCGTCAAGAAACGCACCTTCCGCGCCCTCTGGCAAATCCGCATCAACGCCGCCGCCCGCGCCGCCGGCACCACCTACAGCCGTTTCATGGAAGGGTTGAAGGCCGCCCAGGTCGCGCTCGACCGCAAAATCCTGGCGGACCTCGCCGCCACGGACGCCGCGGCGTTTGCTGAATTGGTCAAAGTCGCCCAGAACGCGTTGAAGACCAAAGCCGCCAAGGTTTGACCTTTCCCATTGCCGATTTTGCATCGTCAATTGGCAGACGGGCGACCCGAGACGGCTCGCCCGTTTTTCTTTATGTCCTTGGCACTCCCTTGCGCTTAATCTAAGCACGTTATGGCTGGATTCCTGGACCAAATCGAACCGTTGAAACAGGCCGCCCTCGCGGAGTTGCGCGCCGCGCCGGACCTGGCGGCGCTCGAACAGGCGCGGGTCAACTGTCTGGGATCACACGGCAAATTCACGGCCCTGATGAAGCAACTCGGCGCGTTGTCCAAAGAGGAGAAACCGGCTGCGGGCAAGGCCATCAACCACGCCAAGGTCGCGCTCGAAACCGCCCTCGCCCAGCGCCGCGCCGAACTTGAACTGAACGCCGCCCTGCCCCGGGAACCAACGGATTTCACCCTGCCCGGACGCCGTCGTGTCGTCGGCAAGCTCCATCCGCTGACACAGGTGACTGAGGATATCGTCCGCAGTTTCCGCAAGATCGGGTTCGTGGTCGCCGACGGGCCCGAGGTCGAGGACGAGTATCACTGCTTCGACGCCCTGAACACGCCCTCCGACCATCCGGCGCGGGACACACAGGACACGTTCTATCTGGAGAAGGCAGAAGGCAGAAGGCAGAAGGCAGAAGCCGGCTCCCCGCCCTCGACTCTTCTCCGCACCCACACTTCTCCCGTCCAAATCCGGGTGATGGAAAAGCAGCCGCCGCCGGTGCGCATCATCGTGCCGGGCCGTTGCTATCGCCGCGACAACGCCGATGCCACCCACAACCCAACGTTCCACCAGGTCGAAGGACTTTATGTGGACCGCAACGTCACGGTCGGCGACCTCAAGGGCACGGTGGAGTTTGTCTTCAAGGAACTGATGGGTTCGGAAACGCGCATCCGCTTCCGCCCACACTACTTCAGCTACACCGAACCGAGCTTCGAGATTGATTTCAGCAGCGCGCTGACGCGCAAGATGGACAAGGAATGGCTCGAGATCGCCGGCTGCGGCATGGTTCACCCCCAGGTCTTCGAGAATGTCGGCTATGACCCGGAAATCTGGACCGGCTGGGCCTTCGGCTTCGGCATCGAACGCATCGCCATGATTCGCTACGGGATCAACGATATCCGCCTCTTCTACGAGAACGACGTGCGGTTCCTGAAGCAGTTTTGACGTTTGTCCCGGTTCCCATGACGTCTGAGGCGATCTGATAAGAGGCATCCAAAGGAGCCGCCAAAGGGGCCGCCAAAGGGGTTGATAAGCCTCACGCGAATGGTTACGTTCCAGACATGACTGCGACCTTGAGAGAGAGTCAAGCGGACTTGGGACGACTGGTTGAACTAGCCAGCCGTGGCGAAGACGTGGTGATCACAGTAGATGGGAAACCAAAGGCCAAACTGACATCCGCCGGAGCCCCGTCCGCCGCCACGTCGCCGGACATGGCTGCCTGGCTGAAAGATCTCGAAGAACTCCGCCGGAGGTACCACACCGGCAAGACGGGTCCAACGGTCGAACAGATTCTGGAGGAGGACCGCGCTGAACGCCTCTGAACATGCAATACTGGGATACTTCGACGCTGGCTAAACTCTATGTCAGCGAGCCGGATTCAGCGCAGTTCGCAGCATATTTGGCGGCCACAGGACCGATTACAACCTCCGAGTTGGCCCGGTGGGAGTTGTTTCGCGTGCTGGCTCGCAAAGAGGCCGGAGGTTTGCTTCCGACCGGAGCCGCTGAGGTCGTCTTTGGCAGGTTTCTGGCGGACGTAGCTGCCGGCAAGGTGGGGCTGGCCCCTCTGGACTCGGTTCTGGAAGCCAGATTCCAGCAACTCGTGCTGCGACTCCACCGTCTCAATCCCCCGCTGGTGGTACGAACTCTGGACGGCATTCATATCGCGACCGCTGATTTGCGCGGCGCAGACGCGCTCGTCGCCACCGACACGAGTATGCGCAAATGTGCCGCGGCAATCGGTCTGAAGCTTTACCCGTAAAGGAAACCCGTTCGTATGAAAGTCACATTTAACTGGCTCAAACAATACGTCGAGTTCGATTGGCCGCCGGAAGAACTGTCCGAGCGGCTGACCATGATCGGCATTGAAGTGGAAGGCGTCGAAAAGCTCGGCGGTGAATTCGACGGGGTCGTCGTCGCGCAGGTCGTCACCAAGGATAAACACCCGAACGCCGACAAGCTCACCGTCTGCCGCGTCAATGATGGCCAGGGTGAGCGCCAAATCGTCTGCGGGGCGCAGAATTTCAAGGCTGGCGACAAGGTGCCGCTCATTTTCCCGGGCTACAGCCTGCCCGCCAAACCCGGCGAGCCGCCTTTCACGATCAAGGTCGGCAAAATCCGCGGCGTCGAATCGCACGGCATGATGTGTTCCCCGCAGGAACTCGGCCTGGGGGACCTGGTCGAAGGGCTGCTCATCCTTCGCGCAGACGCCAAAGTCGGCCAGCCTTTCGCCGAATACCTTGGCCGGACAGGCAGCGACGTGGTCTATGACCTGGAAATCACGCCCAACCGGCCCGACCTGAACAGCGTCATCGGCATTGCGCGAGAGATCAGCGCCGTCACCGGCAATCCGCTGAAGCCGGTAGGGACGCGTTCTACCGTGTCACCGGCCATGAACCTTTCAGAACGTGCCCCTCTCCCTGCCCTCTCCCCGCGAGGCGGGGAGAGGGTGGCCGAAGGCCGGGAGAGGGGAGGTTCAGGGGCAGAGGAGACCGTCAGAGCGGAAGATTTAGTGGCGGTGCGGATCGAAGACGCGGAACTGTGCCCGCGTTACACGGCCCGCGTTGTGCGAGGCGTCAAGATCGCCCCCAGCCCGGATTGGCTGAAAAGCACCCTGGAAAAGGTGGGCATCCGCAGCATCAACAACGTGGTGGATGTGACCAATTACGTCATGCTCGAAGTGGGCCAGCCCCTTCACGCCTTTGATTATCATCTGCTCCAAAGCAGCGCAGGCGTCTCGCCCGCTGAAAATCACGCATCACGCATCACGCATCACGCATCACGCATCACGCCCCCCGCCCCCCGCCCCACTATCGTCATCCGCCGCGCCGCTGAAGGCGAGAAGTTCATGACGCTGGACGGCCAGGAACGGACCCTGAACAGCCAGATGCTCCTCATCGCCGACGAAACCAAAGCTGTGGCCCTGGCCGGCGTCATGGGCGGCCAGAACAGCGAGATCAATCTCAACACGGTGGACGTGCTGATCGAGAGCGCCTGTTTCAAACCGCAGAATATCCGGGCCACTTCCAGGAAGCTCGACCTGCGCACCGAGTCCTCGTACCGCTTCGAGCGGGGCGCCGACATCGGGATTTGCGATTGGGCCAGCCGGCGCGCGGCCCAACTGATTCTGGAGACGGCGGGCGGCACTCTGGCCCAAGGGGTCGTGGATGCCTATCCGAAGACTTTTGAGCCGCAGCAAATTGCCTTGCGCCACACGCAGACCGACGCCGTGCTCGGCCTCGCCGTTCCGATGGAACAGCAGATTGAGTGCTTGCAGCGGCTTGGTCTGGAAGTTGTCACGGCTCCAGACATTGCTCCCTCCACCGGTGTGCGCACTCCCCACACGACCGTTTTTCGCATCCCTTCCTTCCGGGTGGACCTGGAGCGTGAAATTGATCTCATCGAGGAAGTCGCGCGGCTTTACGGCGTGGACAAGATCCCCGCCACTGCCCCGCGCGGGGCCGTCGGCTCCAACCCCTACGACGCGGTGCACGATCAACTGGCCGAGGCCCGCCGCATTCTGACGGGCTTGGGGCTGTTTGAGGCGCAAGGGCAGACGTTGATTTCGGACGCGGCGGGCAAGCTGATGGCCAGCGACGCCCTGGCCCCCCTCTCCAATCCGCTCAGCAGCGACATGAACGTGCTGCGCCCGAGTTTGCTGCCCGGCCTGCTGGACGTCCTGCGCCACAATCTCAGCCGTAAGACATACGACGTGGCCCTCTTCGAGGTCGGTCGCGTCTTCACCGTAGCGCAGGCGTCCCCGCCTGCGGGTTCGCCGGGCGTCCCGCCCGGCGGCGTTCGCAATTCAACCCCCGCCACCCGCGAGGAGCGCCGCATCGCCATCGCTTTGACCGGCCAGCGCAACCCGCTGTTTTGGAGCGGGAATGACCGTGACGCGAAGTTCGACATCTACGACTTGAAGGGTCTACTCGAGGAATTCTTTGAGCAGTTCGGCCTGCGCGGGCTGACTTACACCCGCCGGCCGGACAGCACCGCTCTCTTAGCGGAATCCGCCACTATTCACCTTGGCAGATTCCAGCTTGGCGAATTCGGCCAATTGCTGCCGCCGCTGGCCCGGCAATACGATTTGCGCGACGCCGTGCTGTTGGCCGAGTTGAATCTCGATCTGCTCCTGGCGCGCCGGAACACCACGAAATCATTCCGGCCACTGCCGGCCTTCCCGGCGGTCCGCCGCGACGTGGCGATGATCCTGCCCGAGGCAACCACGCACGAAGCCGTCCTCCAGGCGGTCAAGCAGGCCAAACCGGCGAACCTCGAGACCGCCGAACTCTTCGACGTGTTTCGTGGCAAGAATGTTCCCCCGGGGCAGAAGAGCGTGGCTTACGCCTTCACCTACCGCCACGCGGAGCGGACGCTAACCGACGCCGAAGTCAACGCGGCGCATGAAAAGCTGGTGGCGCAATTGAAGCAGCGCTTGCAGGCGGTTGTGCGGGAGGCATAAGTGCCCGCGTTTCGTTGGTCCGTATCCGTCCTTCCGCCGCCCCCCTTATTTAGGTGCGGAGTTCGGGCAGGGTGCGCACTAACTTGAGGGTCTCCAGGCTGACGGTAATGACCTGCCCGATCAGGCGGACGATGTACTGCTCGTCATCCATCCGGTTCGGGTCGCTGCTGATCTTGCCCTTTTCATCGCGCGTGACGCGGTACTGATCAATGACCCATTCGAGAGCGCTGCGGTTGCCGAGGCGGTAACCGTAGGTCTCGGGGGGAATGCCGTTCAGGGTCAGGAAATCGTTGTAGAAGAGTGACGCCTTGTCCTTGCTCAGCTTCATCGCCTTCACGCGCCAGTCCAGTTTGACCTCTTTGTTTTCCTGCCGCTGAAGCGGGAACTCTTTGGCGGATTCGTAATTCACATGCAGCTCGGCGAGCTTCTTGCCGGCGGCTGCGAAAACGTGAAACAGTTTTGCGCTGGCCTTGGGATTGTGGTCGGGCTTGGCGTCGCCCTGCATTTTCTCGACAGCGGCGAGCGGGAAAAAGCTGGCGCCTTTCTCGCCGGCGGCGGCGCCGACAAACGGAATGCGCGGGAGTTCGCGTTTCAGATTCTCGGCGTACCGGGTGCGGTAGTCGGGATGATGCAACAGCGCATAGACGTAATGAAAAATGTCTTCCCGCGTGATGCCGTCGTCATCGTAGAAAATCTGAAACAGCGTCAGCGCCCTGGGTGTGATGTTGTCGCGCCGCGCCTTGCCATCTTCGGAATATGTGAACAGGGGAAAACACTGCAACTTCTCGAATGCAAAATCCAACGAGACGGGCTTGTTCGTGACGAAGCAACCAAACTTCTGACGATTGCCTTCACCGGGAACACAGATTCCAGTCTGGCCCTGGGTCTCTCCTGTGAAAAACTGGCGCTGATGGCCCGGTGCATCAACGAAAGGCTTATCCAAATAAAGCCAGCGGGGATTGAACGGGCGATAAAGAGCTTGTCGGATCTTCCGCTTGTCGAAGACAGCATCCGTCTCTCGGCGCAATGCCTCCTTGAGCATGTGACTCCACTTCACTTTTGCGTAGCTTACAAAACCATCCAAGTCCGCTGGCCGTCCCTTTTTCTGCCAGCGGCTCAGTTCGGCGTTGTAGTCTTCGGCGAATTGCTCCACGCGGCTGGCGAGCCGCTTCGCATCGAAGTCATAAACGACAGCGTCGCGATTGGTAGAAACGCCAAGCGAGTAAGTGCGGAAGACGGTTGGAACACTCATCCCAGCCTTCGCCTCCTTGCTGCCGATAGGCAGGAAGGCGTCGAATTCCTCGTCAGTGTCGTTGGTGATCCAATTGCCTTTGTCGTCGGGCTCTAGTTTCGCCCATTTCACGCCCTTTATGTCCGCCTTCTCGTCCAGGAATTGGTATTTTCGCCCCTTGCGCCAATCGCGGGCGACGGCGTAGTAACGGATCGTGGCGCGGCGCCGGCCAGCTCTCCCCTTCGGATGGCGCACGAACAGATTGATGCTCACCCCGACTTGGATGCCAAAGACGTTGTGGGTGGTGCCGGAAAGCTTTGGATTCTTTCGCACGTTGCCGCCCAAATCGAGGACGTAAATCTCATCGAAATCCCCCGCCAATTCCTTTCGCATCCCATCAAAGGTTTTCTCGGCCACGAAACTGTTGTTGTTCACGAAACATACGATGCCGCTATCGCCGATACGGTCTGTGGCAAAGCGGATGGCTTTTACATAAGGATCGGCCAGTTTTCGGAGCAGGGTCGCATCAGAGGCTTCGCCGTAAGTTGCGCTCACACGCCGGTCGAGCTCGGGATACTTGCGGTTTTTGTTGTTGTCGTTCTCATTGACCTGTCCGGCATTGTAAGGCGGATTGGCAATGACAACCCTGATGGGCGCGGCCCGCTGGCGGTTGATGCGCTTCGTATTCTCCGGGTTGAACCCGATCTCCATGTCCTGCTGCTCGTGTTTTTCACTGCCGGCATAGTAGGACATTTTGCCATTGATGGTCTGAAACGTGTCCACGAGGCAGATGCCCTCGAACGGTTCGTACTTGCCGGTGGCCTCGTAGTAGGCGTGCTCAATGTTCATCGAGGCGATGTAGTACGGCAGCAGCATGATTTCGTTGCAGTGAAGTTCCCGCTCGTATTTGTGCGGCAGCGCGGACTTCGGGATGTGCCGCATTATGTTGACGATGAAATTACCCGTGCCGGTGAAGGGGTCGAGGATGTGGACGTCGCGGTCGCCGAGGGCCTTGCCGAATTCCTCCTCCAGCACGCGTTCGACGCTGGCGACCATGAAGTTCACGAGCGCCTGCGGCGTATAAACAATGCCGTGCGTGTCGGCTACCTTCACGCAGAAGCCTTGGAAGAAGCGCTCATAGACGGTGTTGAGAAACGTCTGCTTCTCGTGGAAATCAGTGAGGGTTGCGGCGGCGTTTTCGAGGGCCTTGTAGAAATACTCAAGGTTCCTGCTGAAATCGTCACGGCTGAACGCCTTGCTGGTGAGGGCACTGATGACTTTCTCAATCTCCTGCGCGATGACGTTGCGCTGGATGAAGTCTGCGACGGCAAAAACTTTGCGGAAGATGCGCTCGGTGAGGATGTGCTGGATGATCATCTCCTCGACGGCTTCGATGGAGATGTTGGGGTTAAGGGAGCCACGGCAGAGGCAGCAGAAGTCTTCAAAGGCGGTGACGAACCGCTTGTTTGTTTGGCGCTCATCTTCGATCAGATCGCGGAGTCGTTTGCCCAGCTCTGGTATTCTATCTTTGAATTCCTCGGCGGCCCGATCCCACTCGGCGATCACCGGCAGCGCAAATTCAAGGAATCGCTTGAGGAGCTGAACGAGGTCGTCCGGCTTGCTCAAATCAGCTTCGTAAGCCCGCTCGCGGTCTTGATAGAGCACGGCGCGGTCGGGCTGCCAGAAGAGGATGTTGTCCTTTGGGTAGCCAATGGCGAACTTGTGTTTGATTTCCTTGTCGAGATCGTCGGCGGAATCTTTGGCTTCCCAAAGGCCGCGTTTCAAGCCGGAGGTATCGAGCACCGCGCCGTCGGCCTTGGCGTCCGCCTTGCCCTTGCGTTTAATGGGGTATTCGGGGACGAGCTTCCAGTCGAATTGGCGGGCGCAGTGTTCGAGCAGCTCCTGAAAGGCGGAACGGACGGCGGTTTCGTGCTTAATGCCGAGCTTCGCGAACTTGGCCAGCGATTCGTAGTAAACCGCTACCTGTTTGTGTGTCCGCTTTAGCTCCAGAGTGGGCATGGGGAATTCATACAGTTTTGAGATGGCGGAGGCAAGAGGAAGGATTTGAAAGCCGAAACGCAATCTCGTGTTTGCCCTGCCCGGTCGCACCATGCGGACGGAGAACCACGCATCCCGCCATAGTGCCCCCAAGCCACCGCTTTGGCCGGTGGGTCAGGTGGCGGCACGATGTGCCCCCTCTGTGTGGTGGTAGCCTGCCACCTGTCACCATTCACCAATCATTTTGGTTGTAGCTTTGCCGCGTCTTGCCCGAGCCTTGCCCACGACTTGTCACGAAGGGCTGTCGAATGGATTGGGCCTTTTTGCTTCCCCGCCCCCCTTCCCCCGCCGCCAAATCGTAGCCGCCACAGGCCCCTTTTCTGCATTCTTCATTCTGCCTTTCCCCCCTCGCCCCCCTTGGCGGCCTTCGCTCGACACTCTTCCCCCTCCGTGCGCGGTCGCCTGCCAGCCAGGCGGTGGCGCAACGGTGGCGCGGCGCTGGCGTGGCAGTCCGGTCCTCATCCCATGATTATCCCATAATCATCCCATGATTAACCCTTGATTGACCCTTAATTGCCCCTCACCCTTCCATTTTCCCTCTCCCCCCGCCGCGGCGCCAGCCCGTGGTTGATCTGCCGCCGCCCTTTGCCTTCCCAGCCGTTGCCTTGCGGCCAAGTGCGGATACAAATCCGCGCGCCCTCCAGCGGCGCCTGGTACTCCGCACTCTTGAGCCTCCGCCACTCCTTCAGCTTTGTCAAGTAAATCTTTGTGATTTCGCTCTCCCCGCCCGCCCCGCTGGCCCCGGCTCAGGCACTATCAACCATCAACCTCCCCTAACTATCCACTTGCTTGTTCACCCATTCCAATATGCCGCCCTCCTGCCCGGCTGTCAAGCCCTCCCTAAATCGTAAATCGCAAATCGCAAGTCGCAAATATGGCGCAAGCCCCTGCCGCGCCAACCATTACCCCGACACTCCAATATTCCACGACTCCGGGTCTGGCTTAGACTAGCTTCCTCAATTTCGGGTCTGCGGCCAGCTTCTTGACCAGTTCTTTGACCTTTTGCGACTGGCTCTTGTGCGCCAGCAGGGTGGCATCATCGGTCTGAACCAGAATCGCATCGCGCAAGCCGACCACGGCGATGGGTGTGCGCCGGTCCTGGCTGCGGGCGTCAAAGATGATGTTCCGCGCGGCATCTACGTGGATGAAATCGGCCACGGCGCAGTTGCCCTCGGGGTCGGCCTTGAGGTGCCGGCCCAGGGCGGTCCAAGAGCCGAGATCATCCCAGGCGAAGGCGCCGTCGGCGACGATGACATTCTGCGCGTGCTCCATCAGCGCGTAGTCAATGGAGATTCGCTTGAGGCCGGGATATTCCCTGGCGAGGACCTTGGCGAGTTTGGCCGGGTTGGCCGCCACTTTGAACCAGCGCTGGCAGGCGTCATACATCTCCGGCTGGTGCTTTTGCAGTCCTTCGGTAATGGTGACGAATGACCACAGGAACATGCCCGCGTTCCAGCGGTACTGGCCGCTGTTCAAGTATTCGAGCGCCTTCTCGAAGTAAGGCTTTTCCACAAACTGCTCGGCGCGGTGGAAGAGGGTTTTGTAAGACTTAACCCCTTGCGGCGGCGGCAGGGTCTCGCCGACGTGAATGTAGCCGTAGCCCGTAGCCGGCTCGGTCGGTTTGATGCCGATGGTAATGATGGCCTGCCCGCGGCCCGCGAGGTCAAAGGCGTCCGACAGGACCTGCTGAAACTTCTTCTCCTCGGGGATGACATGATCGGCCGGGAGGACGGCCATGACACCCGTGGGCGAACGCGCGCCGACCAAGGCAGCGCCCAGCGTGACCGCCGCGCAGGTGTCGCGGCCAATCGGCTCGGCAATGACGTTCTCCCTGGGCAGCTTCGGCAGTTGTTTGCGCACCTCGGGGGCCTGGACCTCGTTGGTGATGACCAGGATGTTTTTGATCGGCACCAACGGGAGCACGCGGTCAACCGCCTGCTGCAAGAATGACCGGTCGCCCAGCAGCGTGAGGAGTTGCTTGGGCTTCTTCTCACGGCTGACCGGCCAGAAGCGCTCGCCTCTGCCGCCGGCCATGATAATGACGAAACGTTCGGTAGTGTCAGGTTTGGCTTTCATGGGTTCTTCACCGCTTGCAGGAGAGGTTTAACAAATTCGCTAACGCGCTTGATCAAGTCCGGCGATTTGCCGTGTCGCGCAATCTGGTCCACTATGGCGCTGCCGATTACTACCGCCTCTGCGCTCGCCGCCACGATCTTCGCCTGTTCGGGCGTCGAGATGCCGAAGCCGACCGCGATGGGGAGGTCCGTGTGGGCGCGAATCTTGGCGGTCATCTGCGTGATCGTGTCGGCAACCTGGGTCTGCATGCCGGTGACGCCTTCGCGGGAGACGTAGTAAATGAAGCCCGCGCCGCGTTTGACGATCAGTTCGATGCGCTCCTCCGGGGTAGTCGGCGCGACGAGATAGATAGGGCACAGCCCCGAATGGCGCATGAGCGCTTCGTAGTTGCCGCTCTCCTCGGGCGGCAAATCGAGCACCAGCAAGCCGTCCACACCCGCCTGGGCCGCGTCCCGGATGAACGGCTCCACGCCGCGCCGATGGATGAGGTTGAAGTAGAGGTAGAGGACGATGGGAATCTGCGATTCCCGGCGGATGGCGGCCACGATTTCCAGGACTTTCGGCGGTGTGGCGCCGGATTCCAGGCCGCGCTGGGCGGCGAGCTGGTTGACCGGGCCATCCGCCAGCGGGTCGCTGAAGGGCACACCCAGCTCCAGCACGTCAACGCTGAGCTGATCGAAGGCCAGCGCCAGTTGGCGCGTGGCTTCCAGGTTCGGATCGCCCGCGCCGATATAGACGACAAACCCTTTCTTGCGCTCGTGGCGCAACCGGGCGAATCGTTCGACAATGCGATTCATGCGGGCGCAGAATGCCCGAAGCGCCTTACCGATTCAATGGTTTTGCAGGGAAGACTGGAGGATAGACTACGCACCGCGCCCCCTCACCCCGGCCCTCTCCCCATCTGATGGGGAGAGGGAGCGCCGCCTCACGTGCTAAGTGTAGCCTATGCTACGGGGTCCTCCGTAACCGCTGCGGTGTGGTAACCGCAAGGCGGAAGAAACGGTAGCCGCCGACGGCAGTCGAATGGCGCTTAGATAAGGCCTAGAACCCTCTTTCCCAGGCGTTTACGGCGAGGCGGATGGGGTAGAGTGGCAAAGAGCACTTGGCGTGAGAGGCGTTGCATTTCCTTGAGGGTTGCCTG
>Ga0187860_1002183_pt1 | contig 16581 bp, 4 predicted proteins | sample June2016WEW_10_4_FD_132981 | JGI IMG/M metagenome (GOLD analysis project Ga0187860, IMG submission 132981) | Peatland microbial communities from SPRUCE experiment site at the Marcell Experimental Forest, Minnesota, USA - June2016WEW_10_40 | ecosystem: Environmental > Terrestrial > Soil > Wetlands... | reverse complement strand
GGTCAACGCGCCGAGGCCCGACGCCATCATGCGGTCGTCGTAAATTCCGTTCGTTCTGCCCATGTAAAGTGAACCATACCCAAGGCGCGTGATGAGCAGGTCCTGCAGGCCGTTGCCGTTGAAATCGCCGATGGTGGCCGCCATGGAACCGGCGGCTTCGCCCATGGCGTTGAAGGCCACGCCCGCCTGGAGCGCGATGTCTTTGAAATGGCCCTTGCCGTCATTGACCAGCAGCAGATTCGGAGTCCCGTCGTTGGAGATATAAAGATCCGGCCCGCCGCCGCCGTTGCAATCAAACGTCGCCACCGACATCGCCCGGTGTCCGGGAATTTCGACGCCGGAAGTTTTGCTGGCGTCCTCGAACGTGCCGTCACCGCGATTGCGATAGAGCTTGTTGAACTGGGGCTTGTAGGAGAGGGGGCCGGGATACGCTTCGGGGTTGTAATAAAGTTGGTAATTAGGATCGAAGGTAAGATAATTCGCAACGAACAGATCGAGCTTGCCATCGTTATCCGCGTCGAGCCAGACCGCGCCAATGCCTGTGCCGCCGAGGTTGGCGACCCCTGCTTTTTCAGTCACGTCTTCAAAAGTGCCGTCGCCTCGATTGTGATAAAGATAGCAGCGCCCCACACCAACGACGAACAGGTCCTCATGACCATCGTTGTCGTAGTCACCCGCGATCGCGGCCGTGCAATAGCCCATGCCGCTCAGCCCGGCTTTTTCTGTGACGTCCTCGAACGTGCCGTCATGCCGGTTGCGGTAAAGGCGGTTGGGCTGGCGGGCGGTGCCGGGCGCGTGATGCGTGACGCCGTCCAGGGGCCCGGAATTCACGAGGAACAAATCGGGCCAGCCATCCCCATCATAATCAATCCAGCAACCACCCGCGCCATTGGATTCCAGGATGTTCGCAATTCGCGAATCGCAGAACTGGTGAACGAAGCCGATCCCGGCCTTGGCGGTGACATCCTCGAATAAATCCTCAGGCGCAGCGGGAACGGGAGGGGTTGCGGCCAAATTGGGACTAGGCGGGCGCTGGCTGAAGGCGGAACGTTTGGCCATTATCTTGACGCCCCCAATGGCCAGCACGGCAACCAGAATGAACAACAAGGCGGCTACGATCCCGCGGGAACTTATATTTCGGTTCATGGATAACACTTCCGCAGGCGAAGAAACAACCACCGTTGACGCCTATGACGAAAACTCAACATAAGAGCAGATGCAGTATGCTGTGCGCACTTCCAGACTAGGCGCTTAACCGCGATAACAAAAGAAAGCTGGGGCAAACGGCTCAGTTTTCGGGATAAGCGGAATTGGCCGGGCACGAAAAGACAATTTGTCCTGCTTTTTACTTTCCCTTTCCTCAGCTTCGCGGTTAAGTAGCCGCCGGATATGTCAAAGCGAATCGTGCTGGTCGCTGTCGGACTCATCCTCGTTTCGGCGGCGATCGTCCTCCTCCGGCGCCAATCCCCAAGCCAGGACCAATTCACGCGTTGGATGGTTCGTGGCAACGGTTATCTCGAAAAGGGAGATGCCACCAACGCCATCAGCCTTTACGCGCAGGCCGTGAAAGCAGTGCCGGAAAACCTGGACGCGCGGCTGAACCTCGCCAACGCCTGTCTGCTGGCCGGCGATTTGCCGGGCGTGCTGGAGCAATGTCAGCGGGCGGTGGCCATTGACCATAACAGCGCGGCGGCCTATTACCTCATGGGTTGCGCTTATCTGCGGTTCAATCAGGCGGAGCAGGCCGTCCAGTCGTTTCAACAATCCAAGCAGATTGATCCCGCCGTGACCGCCCTGAATTTCCAACTCGGTCTGGCCCAGGCCGCCTTGGGTCATCTGCAGGATGCCATCACCCAATTTGAGACGATCGTTCAATTCGAGCCGGACCATCCCTCCGCCCACTATCAGCTTAGCCGGCTCTATCAACTTGCGGGGCGCGCCGGCGACGCGGCGCGCGAGATGCAAAAGCACCAGGAAGTTTTGGCCAAACATCCAGCCGGCGCCAGCGGCCCGGCCGCTTTCGAGCGGTGCCAATATACTCAACCCAGAATCACTTTTGCGCTGGAACAACCGGATCGCCGGGGAGTTCCCGTGCATTTCGTGGACATCACCGCCACGGCATGTGCGCTGGCTTCCAATTATCACGCACCGCTGGCGGTTTTGGACTTCAACCACAACGGTCGCAACAGCTTGTTCGTTCGCGAAGGTGACAAGGGCTTTCGCGTCTTGAGCGATCAAAACGGGCGCTTTGAACCGCTGCCGGAACTTTTGCCGGGCCGGCCCGGGGCCGTCTATGACCGGGCTTTGGTCGGGGACGTGAACAATGATCGTTTCGAGGATGTGATCGTTCTGGGCCAGCAAGTGTCGCACGCGTTCAAATTTGCCACCAATGGCCAGGCACGAGAGGTCACCACGTTTGCCGGCCTGAAAAATTTAAAAGCGCGCGACGGCCTGCTGGCTGACCTGGACTTCGCCGGCAAACTTGATTTGCTGACGATTCTACCGGACGGAACCGGCCTGAGCCTTTACCAAAATCTCGGGAATTTTTATTTTCAACACCAGACCAATTCAGGTCTGCCGGCGACGCTGGATGGCGCCGCGCATCTCGCGGTCGAGGATTGGAACAACGAGGACGTGCCCGGCGTTTTCGTAACGCGTGGCGGCAAGTCGCCTCTCTTTTTCCCAAAACAGCGCGCCGAAACTTTTACCGCGACGAATACGCCCCCGGACTGGCCCGTGGGCGATTGTATTGCGACGGGGGATTTGAACAATGATCTTCGACCCGACCTGGTCGTGGCGGGCGAGCGCAACCTGGAAATCGTTTTCGGCGGCTTGAAAGAGCGGACCACCATTCCTCTGGATGGGCTGCGGGTAAAGGGGATTCTGCTCGTGGACTACGACAATGACGGCTGGCTGGATATCATCGCCTACGGCAATGGCGTGCGGGTGTGGCGAAACTTGGGGAAGGCGGGATTTGTTGATGTGACCAAGGAGCTGGGCCTCGACCAAATCAATTCCGTGGACGCACTGGTGGCCGCGGATATCGACAACGACGGGGCCACCGATCTGGTGCTGAGCGGGCCCAACGGCTTGCAGTTCTGGCGCAACGACGGCGGCAATGCGAATCGCCAATTGAAACTGCGATTGGCCGGCAACCGGTCGAACGCGAGCGCTCTGGGAGTCCGCGTTGAACTCGCCGCCGGAAATTGGAGAACGATTCGAACCCTGCAGCAGCTTCCTTTCGAGATCGGCGTGGGGAAACACGACAAACTTGACGCGCTTAAAATCCGCTGGTTCGACACCGCCAGCACCCTGGTGGACGTGCCCGTTCAAACCAATCAACTGACTGTGGATGAATTAACCGTGGCAACCGGCTCCTGTCCTTATCTGTACGCCTGGAACGGAAAACGTTTCCAGTTCGTGACCGACATCCTTGGCGCCGCCCCGCTCGGCTTGCCCGTGAGCAAAACGCGTTATTCCGACGCTGACCCGGAAGAGTTTCTCGCCTTGGGAGATGATCAAAAACTTCTGCCGAAGGACGGCCGCTACGAACTTCGAATCACCGAAGAGCTTCGAGAAGTGCTTTACCTCGACGAAGCCAAGCTGGTCGTGGTGGATCATCCTGCCGGCACGCTCGTTTGTCCGGCGGGCAAATTGGTGCCCGGCAGGCCGTTTCCACCGCACGAACTCTGGACGTTGCGTCCCCTGGCCCCACTTCAACGCGCGACCCGTAGCGACGGGCTTGACGTGACGAAAGCTCTGAGCGCGACGGATGGCGAGATGGTTTCGCCGCTCCGCTTGCGCGAGCCCCAACTCCGCGGATTGGCCGAGCCTTTTTCCGTCACGATGGATTTCGGCCAACTGCGAACGGATCTGCCGCTGGTTCTGGTTTTGAACGGCTGGTTGCGTTTCGGCGGCGGCATGGCAAACGTGGCCGCGTCGCTGGATCCGAATCTGCCGTTTCCCTTCCCCACCCTTGAAACCGAATGGAGCGATGGTTCCTGGACGAATGTGGATGTCGTCGTCGGCGCGCCCTGCGGAAAAACCAAAACGATTCTGGTTGATCTGGAGCACAAGCTTCCGCCGGGCGCCCGGCGGCTGCGACTGACCACCGCCTTTGAAATTTACTGGGATTCCGCCTTCATGGCCGAGAAAATCCCGGGTGACAAGAATCGCCAGAAGTTCCTGGCGCCTGACCAAACGGATCTGCATTGGCGGGGATTTAGCCAGTTCATGCCTTTGCCCGACTGGCTGCCGCTAACGCCGGACTACGATGAGGTTCGATTCGATCCGCCCTGGCGGCGCACGCCTTCGGGGTGGTGTACACGCTACGGATCGGTGGACGAGCTGATTGCAAAGAGCGACGACGCTCTGGTGTTGTTAAACGGCGGTGATGAGCTTGCGCTGTCGTTTACAGCGGACCGGCTGCCGGCAAAACCCGCGGGATTTGTTCGGGACTTCTATCTTTACGTTGTCGGCTGGGACAAGGACGCTGATTTCCATGTCGCCCAGGGCTGGCGTGTCGAACCGTTGCCGTTTCACGGAATGGACGATCAAAAATACGGTCATCCATCTCCCCCGGCGGCCGACAAGGATTGGGTTGAGAAATACAACACGCGTTGGGTGGGGCCAATGGTGTTAAGCAAACGGGCGCAATGATGGCCTCAGCAATGGTCAGTGACTTCCCGCATGCTCCGCCGATGCCGAAGAATCAATTACCTTGCCATGTTCATCTATGGTGACCTTTGCCGCGCCGTTGGGCAGGTCGCTCTCGGTGATCTTGCCGCCGGGCCAGCGGATCCAGACTTTCGTCGGCGGTTCCGGACAACCCAGGACCTGCACCACGCTGTCTTGCGACCAGTACCCGGAGCCGCCATGGATTTCGCGCGCAGGGCCGAAGCGCTGGCCGAACTCCAGGCGGATGGTGGCGCCGATGGCGTGGGGATTCCCCGCCGGCCCGGTTAATCGCACACTCAACCCCGGTTTGGCGCCCATGTTCTTGAATAACTTGGTTTCTGCGCCGTTTTGGGCCACGGCCAAGTCCACCCGGCCGTCGCCATTGAAATCGCCCACCGCCGCTCCGCGCTGTTCGCCGTAAATGATGATGCCCGATTCCTGTCCCGGCATGGCCTCCAACTCCCCGCCGCCCAGCCCTCTCAAGAGCAAGCCCCGCCCCGCATCCTGGCGCGGCTGGTCCGGGCGCCCTTGAAAAAAGTTCTGGCTTAGAAAAATGTCCTCGTTTCCGTCGCCATCGAAATCCGCCACGTTGACGCCGAAGGCTGGGGCCAGTTGCGCCGGATACGGCAACGGGACGGCCTGGAAACCGTTCGTGCGGTTGAAAAACACCGTGGACGCCAGCGTCGTGGCCTCCACGCGGCTGGCCGCCTTGGGCAGCGCCGCCAGGACCTTCTCGATGGAGGCTTCGCTGTATTCCCTGTGGGTGGGAAATGCGGTCACGAAAAACGGAAACGCCACCGCCATCGCGGACCGGTCGCGCATGGGCACGACCGCGTTGAGGAGTGGATCATAGACCGTTTCAATCAGGTCATCCACGCCGGAGTCGGAAAAATCGCCATAATACAACCCCACCGGATGTTGGGCGCTGGCCTGATAATCCGAGTTGAGCCCCCAATTGGCGGCGATGATGTCCAGCCGACCGTCGCCATCAATGTCTCCCGTCGTCACCCCGCGCCACCAACCGGTGTATTGGTCCAGGCCGAGCTCCTTGGTAATTTGGTGCAAGTGGCCCTTTTGATTCTTAAAGACGCGAATCGGGCCCCACTCGCACGCGAGGATCAAGTCGGGAAAACCGTCCCCGTCCAGATCGCTCCAGACCGCGCCGCACACCAGGCCGACGTTTTCCAAGGCCCGGGTGTTTTCCAGGTCGAGCACAAGCTGTTTTCCATCGTCGCGATAAATCTTCGAACTGGCTGCCTCGGGATAATGGCCGGGAATCACGCGCCCGCCTACAAACACGTCCAGATGCCCGTCGCCATAAACGTCGGCCACGGCCAACGGCCCGGTGCTGGCCCGCTGCCCGGGAAAATTGGCAATCGGCTCCAGGCGGTTCGAATTGCACGAAAATACCCAACCCGACGGGAGGGCGCCGCGGATTCCATAGCTGGCCTGGCCGACCACCCAGAAAGGGGCGCCGTTGGGTTGAATCCAGCCCACGATACTCGTCAAATCGTCGGCATTGGTCAGCGCCGATTCCAGACGCACGAACCGGCCGTTGCCTTCCGCGGCAAACGCCTCCAATCGCCCCCCGCGCGGCGAGCCGATGACCAGCGCCTCGTGCCCGTTGGTGTCGCAGCTTACCCAGGCCACCCCGGGGCCGTCACAGCTCAGCCGGCGGGGCAGCAGCGGCTGAATTTGGAAGTCGTCAAAATCGGCCTCCTGATACCGGTGCCCAATGAGCGAACTAACATCCTCAAACAGCGGTTTGAGCGGCTGGACCGGCGGCGCCGGTTTGACGGAACTTGCGCCCGCTTCCTCTAATTCATAGATGCGGTTCGGGCGCACCTCGCGGACGGTGCTGACCTTGCCACTGCGCCACGTTACTTCGAGGGCCATGCTCTGGCTTTGGCCCGCGGCAAACACGCGCGCCGGGTCCGAGCCGGAAAGATATAACCCGCCGCTCTTCACTTCCGCGCTTTGCATCGGCACGGCGCCGTTGAACAGTTTGATTTTCGCCCCGATGCCCTGCGTATTGGGCGCCAGCCCTTTTACGCGCACGGCTACCCGCGGCGCGGTCACGTTATTGCGATAGATTTCGGCCGGCCCGTTAAAGCCATTGACCACCAAGTCCAACTTGCCGCGTCCGTCCAAATCGCCCAACGCTATGCCCGTGCGGATGCCCGGGTCCGTCAGCCCCCATTGCAGGCCAAAGTCCTGGAATTGCAGCCCCGGCTTGCCCAAATTCCGGAAGGCCACAATGGGGCCCGTCAGCGGCTCCCGCATGGAATTGTTTCGCAGCAGCCCCTCGGTGAGGTGTTCTTGCTTCGAGCGTTCAATCTCATGGCCATCGGGTCCGATCTTGGGCGGCACCAGACGCTTGGCCCGCTCCAACTCCATGGCTTTGGCTGCAGCATCCCGGTCCTGCACGTCCCGAAAAAAACCGGCAATGACCAAAATGTCATCCCAGCCATCGAGGTCCACGTCCAGAAAGACCGGTTGCCAGGACCATTCGGCCTCGGCCACGCCGGCGAACGCGGCGATTTCTTCAAAAGTCCCGTCCCCGCGGTTGTGAAACAGCGTGTTGCGCGTCTCTTGGGGGGGGTCCTCTGCGCCCGGACTGAACAGATAACTCATCTCGCCAAGATCCTGGTGTTTCCGCTTACTCCAGCTTCGGCTCACCATGTCCGAAACGATGAAGTCCTCGTAGCCATCGTGGTCCAGGTCGGCAAAATCCACCCCCATGGAAGTGGCGCTGGTGTGGCGCAGGGTGGTTTTCGGAACGGCGCGAAAATGTCCGTGCCCGTCATTGATCCAAAAACGATCCGGCGTCCAAAAATCGTCGCAGACATAAAGGTCCGGGGCGCCGTCGCCATTGACATCGTGGAATTGCGCGCCATTGCCCCAATCTTTCGGCGCTACGGTGAGGGGTTTTCCGGCCTCGTCCAGAAAAGCGCCGTTGGTCCAGGAAACCGGCGAAAAATTCCCGTGGCCGTCGTTCAGGTAGAGCTGTCCGGGTTCGCCATAAATGAAAGCCTGATTATGCGCGGTCGTCACCTCATCCTTCAACCGGGGCGGAACCTCGAGTTGGCCGTTGACCACCAGGAGTGTGGCGTCTGCCCGGTCCTGCAAGGAAAAGCTCTTATAATCAGCCACGTAAACGTCGAGCGTCCCGTTTCCGTCCACGTCCGCCAGCGCCAGCGTGGCCGCGCAATGATCCGAGAGCAATCCGGCCGAGCCGCTGATGTCCGCAAACGTGCCATCGTGCTTGTTGGTGAACACCAGCACTCCGTGACCCATCGTCCCAACCAGCAGATCCGGCCAGCCGTCGCCGTTGATGTCGGCAAAAACCGCTCCCCGGCAAACGTAGTTGGTGCAAACGATCCCCGACGCCGCCGTCACATCCTGGAACTTGAATCCGCCAAGGTTTCGGTAAAGCGCGCAATGTCCATCCAACGCGCAAAGGAAAATGTCCGGCAGCCCGTCGTTGTCGAAATCCCCCACCGCCACCCCCGAGCCTCCGGCCAGGATCCGGTTTCCGGCTATCGCGCGTTCACTCACTCGATTGGTGAAATAGAGGCCCGTTTGGTCGGGCAGCAAACGAGTGAAACCGGGCTTGCCCGGAGGCTCCGCGGGAAGCTCGGCCCAACGAAAACCCGTCTCCTCATGCCATTGAAATCCCGCGGCGATGGCCGGCGCTTCCCAAAACAGGACCACGAGAAGAACCAACCACAACAATCCGCATCGGCGATTTTCCGTCGCGATGGATTTGGTTCTTACCCGGACACTCACACAGAAACGCATGAACACAATGAAACAGGAATACTAATCTTGGCGCAAAGTAAAAAAGAGAGGCAGAGTTGTTGTCCTCTGCCTCTCCCAATGTATAACCCTGGTCCTCAATCCACGCCCATCACTACAGGGCGATTATAGCCCTGCGCGGAAGAACTGCGCGGGGCCAGTGGTCGAAGTCGTATAGGATCCCGACACGCTCACACTGGTCCACGGCCCGTTCACGCTTGGCGCCGAGTACAGGGTGCCCGGTCCGGTTGTGCCGTCGGTCTGGTCCCAGGTTACCGTGACAGTGCCGTTTTTGTTATTGACGATCGACACATTCGGTGGCAGCACCCGAACGATGACTGCCTCGGTGCTGCCGCCAGTGGTAGAGAACGTCTTTCCCTGTCTCGTATAATACACTGGCGGATCCAGCACGTTGAAGTTGAATGTGGGGCCTGCGGCTGTGAAGCTGCCCAGCACATACACATTGTCGCCCATATGCCACTCGGCGGAAACGTCGCCGGCAACATTGGTATCTTGCAGTTGCTGATAGGGGAGGCTAATGGGGCCGCCGCGATCGTCCAGCCCGATCCACTGGAACGAATACCTTATCCCAGCCGTGAGGTTTTCCAATGTGACCACATTGTATAACAAGGTGCCACCGGGGGGGTAATTGAAGTGATCCAACACCTCGTCAAAGTTGGTGTTACCGGTCGTGTTGCCGCCCTGCAGGAAGCCCGCATTGTTGTCAGTTCCCGCTGGGTTCAAAGTGGCCACTGAACCGTCAGCCACGAAGTTAACCACTATATTGCTGTCGTCCAAATACACGGTCTCCGCAGTTCCGCCGAGGGCTTCCGCCCCCACGATCAGCCCGGGAGGCGCCAGCAGTGTCGCTTCCGCAGAGGGGTGCGGATACGCCGGGGAGTATATAATCGGGGCTGGCGGCGAGAAGTGGATGCCGGTGGCGCCGTTGAGAACAGTCAACGCGGCGGGCAGGCTGGTGCTCTGCCCGTTGGCATTGCTCACGGTGACCGTATAAGAGCCGGCATCTCCGAATACGACCGGGTTGATGGTCAGCGTCGGGGAGTTGGCGCCGGAGATGCGCGCATTGTTCAGGATGTTGGTGTTGTTCAACTCCCATTGGTAGGAAGTGATGGGCGCTGACGGATCGCTGGCCGCCCGCACGACGAACGTCTGCGAGAAGGTGGAATAAACCGTGCCACTCAGCGGTGGGATGCCGATGAAAGGCGGCAGTCCGGCCAGATTCGCCGTCTGCAACTGGATACCGTTCAAGATGCCGTTTGAGCCGACAACCGTAAAGGACAGGTTTCCAGAGGCGTCGGAGATGTTGGTGTTGATAAAGTAGTTAGCACCCAGGGTCAACGGGTCGCGGGGACCACCCGTCACAACCCCGGAAACGCCGCCGCCGCTGAACGTGCTTCCCTCACTGGTTGAACTCCCGTTGTCGGCGCTATAATAGACGGCCTCATAGGCGGCGTTGGGGTTCAGGCCGCTGATAGTCACCTGAACTTCCGTGCCATCGGCGTAGCCCGCCATTAAGTTGTTTGTGGTCGGGTCGGCGTTATTCGGATCGTCAACGTAACCGCCGGCTACCACCTCAAACCCCAGCGGCGTCGGACCACCTGAGTAATCCTCCAAGAAGGACTTGGAGGCGCTATTGACATTGCCACCCCCGCTAACGACCTCATTCCACACGTCGCCCGCCTGGCCCAGCACCTGCGCACCGGACACCGGGTTATTGTGGTCCGCGCTGATCGCAATGTTGACCAGCAACGGCCGGGGGCTAAGGGTCAGGATCGCAGGGCTGCTCATTGCCGGGGAACCCCCTGAGCCGCTGACCGTCACGGTGTAAGTCGCCGCATCGGATGCGACGACCCCGTTAATGTCCAGCGTGTCTGATCGTGAGCCGGTGACGTGGCCGTTATCGCTCAACGCCACTCCGTTCGACTGCCACTGATAGTTCAATGCCGAGCCGATGGCCACCACATGGAACCGGGCGATACCTCCCAGGCTCACAGCCGGATCTCCGGGACCCCAGATGATGCTCGGGGCGACCGCCGGGCTGTCCAAAGACGACCCGTAAAGAGAGTAAATCTGGCTGCACGACAGAGCCTGCCCAAAGACCGCGACATCAGCAATGGAGCCGTCGAAGTTGTTGGTGCCGCTCGTGTCCGCCGGATCGTCCCCGATCAAAGCGCTTCCGGTCCACGGTTCATTGGCGTTGCCATACTTATCAACGCTGGCGGAAAGCGAACCGTTGTTATAAACATAAACCGTGGCTCTGGACGGTTCAACGACGAGGGCGACGAACGACCAGGTTTTTTCCGGCACGGTCACTCCGGAATTCCACTGCGAGGTGTTCGGATCGCCATTATTCCAAACGTAGCCCAGGGTATCGGTCGCTGGACCGTAAAGCAGACCCGCGCCCTTGGTGTTCACGCGCGTCAGCAACAGTGCCGTGCCGGGATCCTGCGGCCCATTCGGATAAACCCAGGCGGTAATCGTAACCGTGTTGGTATTCAAATTCAGCGGCGGAACCGAGATGGCCGAACCCGTCTCATTGAGGACAAAGCTCCCCGCGGTGTTTCCGGCCTCGAATCCGCTATAAGGCGAGGTTGGCACACCCGTTGCGCCCAACGTGGCGTTGCTAAGGACCCTCCCGTTAAGACCGTTGATGTAATCCAAGGCTATTGCGCTGCCGGCGGAATCATTCAGCCGCCAGTACGCCGCCGGATTAGCTGCATTGACCGCCTGGGAGTAACCGGTGGGAGAAATCCCCGTGAGTGTGCTCGAGTTGGTGGTGGTGCCGTATTGATTGCTGACGATCAAGCTGACGGTCGTAGCTCCGGCGGGAACATTGGCATAAACCAGCACGGGCGTTTGAGAACCCGAAATCCCGCCACCGTCATTTAGGTTTGCTCCATTTGCCTGCCATTGGTATGCCAGCCCGTCGTAGAAGGGATTACTGGGGTTGCCGGGTTGGACAGTAGTAGTTAGTATATTGGGAATGCCGGCGGCGATGGTCGCATAATGCACCGTGTGCCCTGCGTATATCGTCTGGTTCGCTGGCGGCTGATAGATAACAGGTATGTTCGGCGCCACTTGAATCTGCAAGCCGTTCCAAGGAGACACCCAGCCGTTACCCCCCACCCCAGGGCCGTTCTCGTAAACGATGGTGCCGTTGGTGTCCGATGCCATTACGGTTTCGTCGAAATTCTGGCCGTCAACGAAGTGTGAATTGTTCAGGAGGTTGGCGTTCGTGGTCCAACATGAATTGGTAACGGTGGCGGCGTCGTTCACCCAAGTGATCGTCGAGCCTTGCCCGTTGCCATTGCCGTTGCCGTAATTAATGACGACATAATTTGTGTTTGGAATCAGGCCCGTTAACGTCACTGTTGTTACGCCGTTATATGAAAACGTATACTGTCCCAGCACGCCAACTGTGGCATCCGTAGGGTCCAACGGATCTGTGCCCCCCCACCCAGTGCCGCCTGACATGTTGACCGTAACAGCCGTGGCGTTCCCCTGCACATCCAAAAGGGGGCCGAGGGTGATGCTGCTGCCGCCATTTATTGGCTGCCAGACATCACCGGGAAGACCCAACGCACCGGCGCCGCTCATCGTAAAACCGCCGTTAAAGTAAACATCGATCAAGTTCAAGCTCTCTTGGGCAAATGAAACCGTCTGTGTGGCGGCGGCCAAAACAAAACCGGTTATCAACGGAAGCAATGGGCGCCAGCCGGCCCGCCATTGGGGCAGGCCACGCGGATCCGGTAAAGGCAGAGTGTGGGTTCGGTTATTCATAGAGCGTTTTGCGTTATTGTTCAACTTAACTTTCACCTGTCGTCCCTCACGCCAATGGTGACTGCGGGTCACTCACGACGCTGGGACAACTGGCACAACTGGATTTAATGCGACATGATTGGCAGATTTCCGAACTGGCGTAAATATGACAAATGACATATTCCGCCCGGTTGCCCCATTGACCCTGCCGTTCACCCCTTTGGCCCTGCCGGTTGCCCCATCCGTGCCTGCGGTTCCGCGTTGATCAGCACGATTTACCGCCCTGACGCAGCAAATGTGAAATTACAGACTTTTGTTTCCTGGTTCCTGCTCATGCCGTCCTTGCTTGAGGTTTGCCTCGAAATGTGGCAGGAGTGCTCTTGTTATGGATACGACGACTGAGCGACCGTTGGATGAGAGCGCAAGTCCACCTAAACGCGGAATGCGCTTGTGGATTCCGGCCATCATCGTTGTGGCGGTGGCGGCGAACATTATCCGGCTGCAAACCCTGCCGGAGCTGGATGCTCTGCCAAAGCGGTTCTGGTCGCTGCTTTCGGCTCTCGCGGCGGTTCCGTTTCTGCTGATCTGGTGGCTCTTCCTTTCGCGGCTTCGCTGGCGCGCGCGGATTATTGGAGCAGTTGTGGCTGTTGTATGCGTCGCAGGGTTGGGTAGCCTCGTGCGCGTTGATGGTTCCCTCGGCACCGGGCAGCCGATTTTTGTCTGGAGTTGGACGCCTCGAAAAACGGGCGACGTGCCGGGCGCCACGCCCGTCTCCGCCGCGAGCGCCGGCCCTGCGTTGCAAGGCGAGATGGACTATCCCGGATACCTTGGCGCCTCTCGATCGGGTGCGGTGGGAGGCGTCGGATTGGACCGCGATTGGAGCGCGCACCCGCCGCTGCAGCTTTGGCGTCATCCGGTTGGTTTGGGATGGTCGGGATTTGCGGTGTCCGGCGGGCGGGCGATAACGCAAGAGCAACGCGGGCCAAATGAACTGGTCATTTGCTATTCGCTTGACAGTGGGTCGGTGCTGTGGGAGCACACCAACCAAGTCCGGTTCTCCGACGGCATGGGCGGCGATGGCCCGCGCGCCACGCCGACAATCGCGGACTCGCGCGTGTATGCCTTGGGCGCCACCGGCATTCTCGATTGCCTCGCCGCAGGCACGGGCAAAGCCATCTGGACGCACGACGTCCTGAAGGAGAATTCAATTCCCAACATGCCGTTCGGCAAAACGTCCTCACCTCTCCGCGTGGACGATTTGGTCGTCGTCACCGGCGGCATGGCGAACAAATGCACGCTGCTGGCCTATCGCTGCGCGGACGGAGCCGTGGCATGGCAAACCGGCGTTGATCAAGCGAGTTTCACGTCGCCGAGCGTTGCCACCCTGGGCGGGCAGCGACAGATTCTCTCGGTCAACGCGGCGAACGTTTGCGGTTACGACCCTAAAGACGGTCGCGAGCTCTGGCACTACGCTTGGGGGAGCGACAAATGGCCAAAGTGCGCGCAGCCTATCGCGCTGAACGATAATCGTATCCTGCTCTCGGCCAGCTTTCAAAATCCAACAACGCTCTTGCGAGTGACGCGTGGCGCTGACGGCAAATTCTCTGTCAGCGAAATCTGGAAGAACCACAATTTAAAGGCGGCTTACAACAACATCGTCACACGCAACGGCTGCGCCTTTGGTCTGGACGATGGAATCCTTGTCTGCCTTGATCTCGCCACGGGAGAACGCAAATGGAAGGATGGCCACTACGGCAAGGGCCAGGTTCTCCTTGCCGACGATCTGCTGCTCATTCAAACCGAGCCAGGCCCGGTTACGCTCGTGGAGGCAAGCCCGGCGGGTTTTCATGAACTCGCCAGCATTCCGGCCTTGCACGCCAAGACTTGGAACACTCCTGCCCTTGCAGGCCAGTATCTTCTAGTCCGCAATGACCAGGAGGCGGCGTGTTACGAACTTCCCCAACGCAAGGCGGGTGCTGCGAGCTTGAATCCTTAACTTCGACAATCACGGTTAGCCGACGCTAAAAGCGACACGGTGACCACGGGCTGGCACGATCCTGCGGTCGCCTAACGCGACCGGAGAGCTACGGCGTATTTCGGATGATTTCCAGTTGTTGATCCAGCCGTTTGGGGGAAACCGGCATGGCCGTGCCAATTTCCTGCGCGAACAGGGAAATTTTGAACTCTTCAACCATCCACCGAAAGCTTTCGATCTGACGTAGCGCCTCGCGTGATCTCGTCGGTTGAGCTTGAAGTTTCCTCAATGCGGCCTGATAAGGCGCGAGTTGGCGGAGACGATCCTGATTTTTCGCCGGATTCAAGACCGCCCGTTCGGCGCGAACGAGCAACGCCTTGAGATACCGCGCCAGATGGGTCAACCGGTCATACTCAATCCGATCAAGAAAACGGCAAGGCACAAGACCAGCCAGTTCATCGGCGAGTGGATTGATGGCGCGAATAGTGTTGGTTGAACCAAGCTGCCCGAGCGATGAAAGTGTTTGGGACCGCGGGGGCGCCGGAATGTTCGCCGAACCGATTCGTTGCTGGGCTTGCTGACGCAGTTGCAAAATGACTCCGAGCCTGTCCATGAATTGCGACGCGAGTCCGGGCAGACGCTGGCGCGCTTGCGCCACCGCCGTTTCAAAATGGACCCGCGTCAATGCCGGTAGAGGCTCATTTGGGAGAACATAACGCTTCAGATGTTCCAGTGAAGTTTCCCGCAATTCGGCGCCGTCGCCCAATGACGAGTAAAGCGCGTCGAAGCGGCTCAAGGCGCGCAAATCCTTCTCCAACCATGCCAGATCCTTTTGCACGGCAAGTTCCACCAGACGTTGCACGCCATTCAACGAGGTTGCGCGCGCCAGGTCCCGGGTGCGGAGAAGGCGCACGTTCACGCTGCCTTCGGCAAACTCAACTGCGGGCCAGGCGTATTGCGGGAGTGGCAGTCCTTCACTCACGGTGATGCGGTCGGGAAGATCGCCACAGGTCCAATCGGTGAGCCCAAAACGTTCCCACTGCAGGGTGGCGCGGGTCCAGTCAGCCGAGTCAGGCTCCGCGACCGGCTCCGTCTTCATTTGTTTCAAGCGCTGTTGGAGCTGCGCCAAGTCGCGCCCCACGCCGAGCGATTTCCTTCTGTCGTCAACTATATCAATGCGCGGGCGCAAGTGGGCCGGCAAAGCGTTGGCGGGCCAATCAGACGCTTTTACCGCCACGCCGTAGCGGCGGTGAAGAAACGCGGCGAAGTCCTGCAAAAACGAGGTTCCCGCGGGCTGAAATTCGCGGACAATCTCGGTCACTTTGGGAGGAAACGGCATCAATCCGCGGCGGATGGATTTTGGCAAAGCCCGGAGCAACTCGCCGATCATTTCCTCGCGCAGCCCCGGCACAGCCCATTCGATCAATGCGGCCGAAGCGGTTTGAGCGAGTGTGAAAGGCAGTTCAATGGTCACTCCGTCGTGCTCCTCGCCAGGGGCGTATGCGTAGGCCAGCGCCACGGATTGACCGCTGACCGGCACCGCATCAGGAAATGCCGCCGCATCATAGCCCAATAATTTTCCGCCGGCCAGTTCGGCTTCGGAAATGCAAAGGCGTTCCGGCATCGCGGGATCGCGCAAAAGCCGGTTCAATTCGTGCAGCGACGAAACAGCGGTGATGTGCCGCGCGTAAAATTCCGCCAGGGCGACATCCAGATCGGCCAGGGCATGATGACGGACGCGCGTGCGCCAGTTCTCTATTTTCTCCCGGATGCGCCGGTTATGCGTAAGAAACCGGTATGACGGCGGCAAGTCCGGCTTGGCCGCCGCTCCGAGCGTAAGAACACGGACCTCATCGCGATCCGCATCGTCGTCCTCCTCGGGAGCGCCGGAAGGCATCAAGTTTTCTTCCACCAGAGCCGAGCGGATGAAGATGGCGGTGGCGTCCTGGGGGTTGATATTGCCGTAGGCGACGTTGCGGCGCTGCACTTCCAATCCATGCAAGGCAACGATCTCTTCCACCAGCACATTGCCGGCGCGCGCGCTCCAATGCGGATTCTGGTGGGTCAGCTTGCAGCAGTGCGGCGCAAGCTGGAAGATCCATTCTGGCTCAATCCCCGCGAGGGTCCGCGCAAAGAGTTGGGACGTTTCGACGATTTCGCCGGCGACAATCCATGGCGGCTGATGGGACTTGGTTTTTGGCTTGTCCGCCATAGCCTTGGCGACGGCGGATTTCTTTTGGGCTTCGCCGCGCGCGTAAAGCGCCGAGCCGGGAAACACCGAAAGCAGCTTGTTGCCCGCGGACTTGTAATTGTTTCGCTCCTCGAAACGCGCCACATGGCCGATCAATCCG
>Ga0187860_1002179_pt1 | contig 16587 bp, 13 predicted proteins | sample June2016WEW_10_4_FD_132981 | JGI IMG/M metagenome (GOLD analysis project Ga0187860, IMG submission 132981) | Peatland microbial communities from SPRUCE experiment site at the Marcell Experimental Forest, Minnesota, USA - June2016WEW_10_40 | ecosystem: Environmental > Terrestrial > Soil >... | reverse complement strand
CGTGCGGGAGTTCAGTCCCAATTCAATCCCTGTTGCAACTCAACGGGTTAGCGACGGTTACGAATGCGCCCCGCCCCTGTCTATTGCTTGGCGATAAGTCGAACTGCTTCGTTGACCGTCTTGCGTCAACAAAGCAAGCTCACGTTAAATGAACGCTCGACTGCGGCGACGTGGGTTCAACCTGCCAATCCTGCTTATCTTAATGGGCCTGCGGATCGCCAACTCCGCGCCGGCCGGACAGGACGAAAACCGCTGGTGGCCGGTCCAAGCGATGCCGAAAGCGCTGGTCCGCCTGCAAAATGATGGGTTGCCCGCGCCGCGCGCGCCCTGCGAGATGATGGCGCAGTCCGTGGCGGGTCTGGCCGCCAAAGCAGTTAATGAAGGCCGCGCCGACGAGATGGTGTGGCTTGGGATCGACAGCATCGACGCGGAGGATTGGTTGGCCCGCCTGTTGAAGCGACAGCCGCAACTGGAACTGCGAGGCACATTTGCTCTCTGGGACCTGGTGGACCGCTATGCCAGGAAGGGAATCATCCAGGGTTATATCCTCTACAGTTCGGATCATTCCAAAGGCGAATTCAACCAGCATCGCCCGGACATGGACTGCTCGGTCAACGTGGCCACGAGCCTGGCGGGACTTCTCGACGGCATCATCGTGGATGAAAGCATCGAAGGAGAAGCCAAACAGCACGGACTCAAGATGCTCGCGGATGTTCGGGGAAAAACGCAGGCCTGGTGTTTCCAGACCTACCAAGACCGGTTCAACCGCCGGATGCTCTGCACCCAGGATCCTCGCAAGCCCAACGTCCGCGACCTGGCCATCGCACAGAAAACCTTGACCGTGTTCGGATATGCCGAGCCGGTGCCCACGGCCATGAAATGGCTCCAACCGCTCTCGCCGATTCTCGGCTGGAACGGGGGTGACGAATTCAAGACGACAGAGATGTCCAGCACTTGGGGACACATCCAGACGGCTACTGACTGGGCTGTCAACTTGCCGGTTTTGATGGCTGGCACCGAAAGCGCCGAACTTCCCAAGGTCAGGAGCTTCGACCCGCGAACGATCGACTGGACGGACCGGCGCAGCGCCGTGTGCTTCGTCGATAGCGACGGCGACAATGTTGACTTCTCCGAGGGGGACTTCTTCCGCGTGGGCAATGGCAAGTACTATTGGGCGAGCCCTGACCGCGGGAAGATTCCGTTCGGCTGGTCATGCTGCTTTGCCCATTTGGCGCAATTGTGCCCTGAAGCCATCGACTACGCGGTAGCCACCCAGTCGCCCAACGACTGGTTCCTCGAGTGGGGCGGCGGCTACTATTATCCTGACCTCTTCGGCATCGATCGACCGAACCGGTGGGAACTGCTCGCCCAACACGCCCGGCGCACGTGGGCCTTGATGAAGAGAAACAACACCCACTCTATCGGCTTCAACGTGGTCAAGTTCGATTCACCCGACGCACTGAAGGCCTACGAGGTCTTCGCGGGCCAAACCGACGGTCTGCTTGCGATTCTGGCATTCCAGTATGACCGGTATGAAGCCGGAGCCGGCAGGATAATTTGGGTCAAGGACCGCAATGGCGTTGAGGTGCCCGTCATCTCGGCCCGCTATTCGATATGGGAGCATGCGAACCAGCGCCAGCGCGCCGGCACCCCGGCCAAGGTCGCCCGCGAAATCCAGCAAACCGTTGAACAAACGCCTTCCGAAAAACTGCCGCGCTATGATTGGGTCATCGCTCACGCCTGGTCCTATTTCAAACCAGCGCCAGGAACCGACGAAGACGCGGAGAACATGCCGCAAGACAAGGCCTCAAGCCAGGGAGGCGCGCGCGGTTATTTGCCGGTTACTTGGTGTGCTCAGCGCCTTCCCCCAGGCATCCGCGTCGTCAGCCCCGACGAACTGGTCTGGCGCATCCGCATGCGGCATGATCCCGCGCAAACCACACGCCTCATTGTCCGCCTCGCTCAATGACAGGCGCGGAGTGGCGGGTGCAAAAGGCCGGAGGGCGGAGGGTCTGTCACGCATAAATGTCCTTTTTCTTTCAGCCGGTTGACTTCCGAAAAGCATCGTATATTTTAAGGGCGTAGCGAACTAATCCCGTTGAGTTAAACGCAAGTTAAAGAGCGCACTATCGTTCATCCATGCGCAGCGACACGCTGCAAACAATGGAAAGGACAGAAAAATGAACAAATTAAAAACTCAAATCCTGCTCGGTTTCCTCGCGGCGGCCTGCGCGCGGGCAGACACTTTACTGACCATTACCGACGAGGCGCCCTCTGGATGCCTCCAGAATGCGTTCCTCTTTCCCTCTCCGATTACGGCCACCGGCACTTTCACCCTCAACAGCGTCTCCGGCACGGGCATCATCCAGAGCGGCGTGTACGCCTCGGCTCCGACTTTCTCCTATCCGCCGGAGGCCTATTTTTTCAACTATATGATTGACATGAGCAAGTTGTCGTCAGCGTCCAATCACTGCGTCAAGTTGCTCATCCATTTTGGCGCTCCGCAGGGTTGTGGCTACGACGAAGTCTTTGGCGGCACTGCTTCCATCCAATCGGCCACGCTGGCGCCCTTTGGCGACATCACCTTTGTGTTTGCCGGCGGCTGTCTATCGCCGGGGCAGCCGTCGGTGGGTTTCACAATGTTTTCCGAAGCCGTGCCCAAGACCAACATCGTGACGGTCATTGACGACTACGTTGATCCGGCGAGCGGGCAGACCAATGAATCGCGCGTCAATGTCACCGCCGTCGTGCCGGACATTGCGCCGGACCCGCCGCCGTGGATTTACTATCATCCGTTCACAGTTCCCTATGCATTTTTTCAGGGCTCCCTGAGTCTCGTCGGCACCAATCAATTAAACACAAACACTCCGGGGATTAACACGGGAGCCAATGGCTCTTACGATTTCACCTTGCAACTCCTGAACGGGCCAAGCAACGGCCTTGCCCTCAGCCAGGTGGTCACCCAGACCGTGCAGGTGGTCAACGGCCTGTTCAGCCTGCCGCTCCCTTTCGATCCGGCCACCGTCGGCGACGCTTCGAGTTGGTTGAGCATCGCGGTCAGGCCGACGGGCGTCGCGGGCGCCCCGTTCACGCCGCTCAACTCGCCGCTGCCAATCGCGCCGACGCCCCAGGCCTACTATGCGTATTCAGCAGGGGTGGTCGCCGATCTGGCGCCGGGCCAGGCCGTCACCAGCCTCAACGGGCTGACCGACGCCATCAATTTACAGGCTGGTACCGGCATCATCCTGGGCACCAACGGCAACACTCTAATGCTGAGCACGCAACCGGCTGCGGTGTCCGACCGCAACCTCAAGACCGGCTTCATGGCAGTGAAGCCGGAGGACATTTTGGCACGGTTGGCAGCGCTGCCGATTCAGAGCTGGCGTTTCACCAACGAATCCGCGGGCATCCGGCATGTCGGCCCGATGGCGCAGGACTTTAACGCCGCCTTCGGTGTGGGCAACGACGAGAAACTCATTGCTTTTGTGGACGGCCAAGGCGTGGCGTTGGCCGCCATCCAGGGATTGAACCAGAAGCTGAACGAAAAGGAGGCGGAGATTCAAAATCTTAAAGAAGACAATCAGGCGCTGGCCGGCCGATTGAACGAACTGGAAGCGGCCGTCAAAGCACTCGCGGAAAGGAATAAGGCTCCATGACAATCAGACTCAATCACCCAGCGGTTGCGCTGGCGTTGATGTCGCTCTCAATCCTCAACCTTCAACTCTCAATCGCGCGGGCCAATCCTGGCGACTTGGACACCACCTTTGCCGGCACCGGCACATTACGAACCGGCTTTGGCGGCGGCCATGCGCAGGGGCAAGCCGTCGCTGTGCAAGCTGACGGCAGATTGGTCATGGCGGGGTTTGTCCAGCCCAATTATCCCGATGGAATTGCGGAATTTGCGGTCATTCGTCTCGATACCAATAATGTGTTGGATTCTTCGTTCGGTCAGGGAGGCAGAGTTTTCACACCCGTCAATTCAGGCGGGCCTCAGGGTGCCGAGGTCGGTGCAAACGCCCTGCAAATCCAGGTTGACGGTAAAATCGTCGCGGCGGGTTATGGTTACGATAACCCCGACTATTCTGATTTCGTGCTCGTGCGCTACAACGCGGATGGCTCGCTCGATCCGACTTTCGGCACCAACGGCACCGGTATCGTCTATACCGACGTCGGCCAGCAATCTCAAATCACCGCGATGACAATCCTGGGCGACGGTCGAATAGTGGTCGCAGGCAATCTCGGCGCCTTCGGCACTGGAAGCGACACCGGCATCGCCCTGGCGATCTATCAAACCAATGGCACGCTCGACAGATCGTTCGGCAGCGGCGGAACAGTTGTGGAGCCTGAAGCGAACGAATATACCACGGCCAATGCCTTGCTCATTGAGGCGGACGGCAAATTTGTGGTTGCGGGTTCGGGCTTGGGCAGTGGTGATCCGGGTGTTGATCTCGCGGTTTCCCGCTACACGACCAATGGCGTGCTCGACACCACTTTTGGCGCCAACGGCACCGGCCAGGTCTTCACCCGCATAGGATCGAACAGTTCATTTGACTACGTTGATTCAGGCAATGCCCTGGCCTACCAAGTGGGCGACAATAGCATTGAAAACCCGGACAAGCTGGTAGTTGCGGGCCAATACTGGGATTGGAATTCGGATCGCACTTACTTTGCCCTGGCGCGCTACAACCTTGACGGCTTTTTGGACACCACTTTTGGCAACGGCGGCATCGTCACCAACGTCGTCGGCTCCGAAACCTCCGCCTCCGATTCTGCGCAGTCTGTAATTGTCCTGGGAGATCTTCTCCAACCGCGCAAGATAACCGTTGGAGGCTACGGGAGTGACGGAACCAACTGCTACTTTGCCTTGGCCCGCTACACCGCCACTGGCTCGCTCGACACGACCTTCGGCGCCGCCGGCACCGGAAAAGTCACGCTCCCAATCATCCCAAGCGCGATCGGCGGATCTGCCGCCGCTTATGCGATGGCCCGTCAGTACGGTGAATTCGTCCTCGCGGGCTACCGGGGCGTCGTTGAGCACGAATACGATTTCGCCGCCGCGCGTTTCACCTCCGCGGGTGTCCCGGACTCCTCCTTCGGTAACGGTGGAGTGGTCACCGCCGACATCTCGGACCTCGCTTCGCAAGCCGCCGCGGTGGCCATTCAGGCGAACGGCTCGATCGTTGTTGCCGGCAACGCCAACAATAGCAGTAACAACGTCTTTGCGCTGGCGCGCTACAACCCCGACGGCACACTCGACGGCACCTTCGGCTCCAATGGCAAACTCACCACGAGTGTCGGCACGAACGGTTCCGGCGCCAATGCCGTCCTGATTCAATCCGATGGCAAAATTGTCGCGGCGGGAGGTGGCAGTGGCGGTTTTGCTCTCGTGCGTTACAATCCCGACGGTTCTCTGGACGCCTCCTTTGGCAGCGCAGGGGTAACGATTACCACGGTCTCGGCGGTTAACTCCGCCAATGCGATGGCCATTCAACCGGATGGCAAAATCGTCCTTGCCGGCACGACCTCCAGCAATCCGCAACTCTTCGGCCTCGCCCGTTTCACTACCAATGGCGCGCTCGACTCTTCCTTTGGCGGTAGCGGCGTCGTGACCACAGCCGTTGCCACCGGCTCCTTGGCCCAGGCAGTCGGGATTCAAACCGACGGAAAAATTGTCGTTGCGGGCTATACCGGTGTCGGCTCGAGTATTGACTTTGCGCTGGCTCGCTACAACGCCAACGGCGCGCTCGATATTTCCTTCGGCTCGTTCGGAAGAGTGACCACCGACTTTGGCAGCGGCAATGCCGGCCTGGGTTATGCGATGGCTCTTCAGCCGGACGGAAGGATCATTGTCGCTGGCGCCGCCATTATTCCTTTCGTGGCCGGGGGGGGCGATTACTTCGCTCTGGCGCGCTACACCACTAATGGTGTGCTCGACGCCTCCTTCGGGACTGGCGGCCAAGTCGTCACCCAAGTCGGCTTCGACACCTCTTACGCCACTTCCCTGGCGCTCCAACCCGACGGCAAAATTATCGCGGCCGGCCTTAGCCTGGTTGGCACCAATGACGAGTATGCTGTCGTGCGCTACAACCCGGACGGCTCGCTCGACGAGGCCTACGGAATCGGCGGTCAAGTTCTGGTGAGTTTCTCCGATGGCGGCAATGATACCGGCAGCGCTGTTGCGCTGGACCAAATCGGACGGGCCGTGGTCGCGGGCAGCGCCAACAACCTCTTCGGCGTGGCGCGACTTTTGGGGGATGTGTCGCCCGAAAACTCTCTCACGGTTTCTCTCACGTCCACGAACACTGTGGTCGTTTCCTGGCCCTATCCCTCCACCGGATGGAATTTGCAACAGAACAACGACTTGACCACCGCCAATTGGGTGACTCCCCCCGAGACAGTCAACAACGACGGTACGAACAACTTCATCATCGTCATTCCGTCGGCTGGCAGCCGGTTTTATCGGCTTGAGCAATAAATCGGCCTATAGGGTTTGCGTTTTCTGCCGATACCAACCCAGGCCCTGGTGGCCGCAAACAATTGCGCTTGAGTCTTTTTGCATGAGGGACGATCTGGACCATTACATCGACGCCGTCGAGCATCTGCCGACGGCGCCCGTCGTTATGGTGAAATTGATCGCGCTTTTCCGGGAGCCCGAATGCGACGTCGATGAAGTCGTCAATTTGCTGAGCGTCGATCCCGCCCTCACCGCCGAGGTGCTGCGGCTTTGCAATTCCGCCCATTTCGGCGCCGATGAAACTGTGGTCGATGTTTTTGACGCCGTCATGCGCCTGGGTTTCTACGAGGTTTACCGGAGGGCGCTCGCCATGTTCAGTCTCAAAACCATGTCGGCGGGAACGGCGGGCGATTCCATCAATGTGGACGAGCTTTGGCGCCATTCGGCGGCCACCGCCGTGTTGTCGGGCATGATTGCAAAACAAACCGGCGACTCCGAAGGGGCTGCTTACACGGCCGGATTATTGCATGACATCGGCAAGCTGGTCCTGGCGTCGGCTGAAGGCCCCAAGTACGGGGCATTGCTCCGCCAATCCGGCGGTTTCGGGCGCGGGCTGGAAGCGGTTGAAAAGGCGGAATTTGGATTTGCACACGGAGCCGTTGGCGCCCGTTTGCTGGCGCGATGGGGTGTGCCCCTGGACATTTCGACCCCAGTCTCGCTCCATCACGATCAGGGCTGGCCGGAACCCTTTGCGCGGATGTCCGCCATAGTCTGCCTCGGAAACATCGCGGCCCACAGACTGGATCAAGGCGCCGGGGAACAGCCGCAGGATTTGCCGGATGCTACGCCGGCGGTCCAAGCCCTTCAAATCCCAATCGACCAGTTGGCGGACCTGGTGCAACGGGCGGAGGAGGAAGTGGCGAAGCTGGAGGGCTTGTTCCCCGTCGCAACGGCAAAGTGACGGCGGTCCGATTTGCGTTTCTCATTTCTGCGATGGCAGAAAACATGCTTCCGCAAGAACATATTTGTGAATAGCCAACAGGAGCCGTTGTGCGGAAAGCGCATCTTATTGGCGGATGACGACCGCGAGGTCCGGGAAGTCGTCCGCAAGCTGCTTGCCGTTGACAAACATATTGTGGTGGAGGCCAACAATGGGGCCGAAGCGTTCAGTTTGTTCAACCAAAATCATTTTGACCTGGTCGTGACGGACGGACGGATGCCGTTCGTCGCCGGCAATGAACTGGCGGTTCGAATCAGGCAGGTCACCCCCGATCAACCCATACTGATGTTGACTGGATACGGCGACCGGCCTGGAAAAAACTACCCCGTCAACGCCGTCCTGCGCAAACCTTTCGACCTGTCCGCGTTCCGCACCGCGATGGCCATGCTGTTTTGACCGCGCGCCTACCGATGCCAGATGTCGCCCTCGCCGTAGCTGAACCAGCGCGTGGTGGTGACCTTTTGCCGGGTGAAGAATTGCACGCCTTCCTTGCCCTGAATATGCAAGTCCCCAAAAAATGATTCGTCCCACCCGACGAACGGAAACCATGCCACCGACGCCGGCACACCAATATTGATCCCCACCATCCCTGCTTTGATCCGATGCTTGAACTCCCGCGCCGCCTTGCCCGATCGCGTGAAGATGGACGCGCCGTTGCCGTAGGGCGAGCGGTTGGCCATTTCGATGGCGGCGTCCAAATCCTCAAATCGCATGACGTTGAGCACCGGGCCGAATACCTCCTCCCGCGCCACCGTCATGCCACACTGCACCTCGTCCAAAATAGTCGCGCCGACAAAGAAGCCATTCGGCTCGTCGGCCACGCGCGCGCCGCGCCCATCGACGGCAACTTTGGCCCCTTCCCGCGCCGCGCTGTCAATCAATTGTTCGACCCGCTCGCGATGCTGGCGGGTGATGACCGGCCCCATCTGCGGCTGCGCTTCGCGGTCAGTCGGCCCGACCTGGATGGCGCGCGCCGCCTCGACAATCGCCGGCAGCACCCGTTGGGAGGCCTCGCCGATGACCAGGGCCGTTGAACCGGCCATGCACCGTTCCCCAGCGCATCCGTAGGCGGCCTCGATAACCCCGCGGGCCGAGTTTTCCACGTCGGCGTCGGGCATGATGAAAACGTAGTTTTTTGCGCCGCCGTTGGACTGGACCCGTTTGCCGTGGCGCGTGGCCACTTCAAACACGTGCCGCGCCACGGGCGTCGAACCGACAAACGAAACCGCTTTGATCTTCGCATTGGTCAGCAAGGCCTCGACGCAGTCGCGCCCGCCGTGAACCACGTTCATAACGCCCTTGGGCAATCCCGCCTCCTCCAGCAGTTGCACGATCCGGATGGCGGTAAGGGGGACTTTTTCGCTGGGCTTGAGCACGAAGGTATTGCCGCAGGCCAGCGCGACCGGATACATCCACAGCGGGACCATCGCCGGGAAGTTGAACGGCGTGATCCCGGCGCACACTCCCAGCGGCTGGCGCAGCGTCTCGCAATCAATGCCGCGGGCGACGTTTTCCAGGCTCTCGCCCATGAGGAGCGAAGGAATGCCGCACGCGAATTCAACCATCTCAATGCCGCGTTTAACGTCGCCGCGCGACTCGGCCAGAGTTTTGCCGTGCTCGCGGGTGTTGAGGCGGATCAACTCCTCGAAGTTCCGCTCCAGCAGCATCTTGAAACTGAACAGCACACGCGCGCGCTCCACGGGCGGCGTATCCGCCCAGGCGGGGAAGGCGGCCGCGGCGGCCTCGACGGCTTCATCCACGTGCCGCGCCGTGCTTAGGGGCGTCTCCGCGATGACGTTTCCGGTGGACGGATTGAAAACGGGCGTCGTCGCCACGCCGGTCAAGGTGCGCCACACTCCTCCAATGAAAACCGGGCAGTTGTTCATCGGCTCAAGAGCGCGAGAGGGCGTCGGATTGCTGCACAAACGAATCGCCCCGCCATTCGCCGTCGGCGGTGACGACTTTCTTTTGGACCGCTTTTTGCGCGGCCTTGCGCTGGGCCTGTTTCCGCACCAGATCAAAATGCGTCGTGAAATAGGGCAGGCTGCGGCCCTTGAAATCGGCCACCGTGTTGAATTTGTGCTTCTCCATGAACGCCAGCAACTCCTCCCGCATCGGCTTGACGCATTCGTAGCCGTATTTCATCACCCCCGTGCAAACCTGCACCGTGTCCGCTCCGACAAGTATAAATTGCGCCGCGTCGCCCCCGGTTTCGATTCCCCCAATGCCGGAAAGGGTGCGGTCCGGGAACTCCCGGGCCATCATGGTCGCGATTTCCATCACCATCCGCAAGGCGATCGGGCGAATCGCCTTGGAGGAATAACCGCCCGCCGTGCTCAAGCCTTCCACCGTCGGCTCGGGCCGCAGGGTCTCCAGGTTGATGCCCATGACGCACCGGATGGTGTTGATCGCGCTGATGCCCTGGCAGCCCGCGCGCAAGGCGGCGCGGCTGGGGTCTTCGATGTGCGTGATGTTCGGAGTCATCTTGGCCCACACGGGCTTCTTGGCCGCTCCCATCACCCACCCGCACACCTCCGCCAGGATGTCGCAGTCCTCGCCCATGGCCGAGCCCATTTTGCGCTCGGGCAATCCGTGCGGGCAGGAAAAGTTGCATTCAAACCCGTCCACCCCGGCGTCCTGGCAGCGCTCCACGATCTCCACCCAGGCGTCCTTGCGATACTCCTCCATGATGGAGGCGATCAGCACGCCGTCGGGAAAGAGGTCTTTGCACTTCTTGAATTCGTCCAGCCAGATATTGAACGGGCGGTCGCTGATCAGCTCGATGTTCTCCCATCCGACAACCTCCTGGCGGTCTTGGGCCATCAATTTGGCGTAGCGTGGCGTGACATTGACGACTTTGGAGGAATCCAAGCTGATGGTCTTGGCAATGACGGCGCCCCAGCCCTCCTGGAAGGCCTTGGCAATGACGTTGAGGTTGGTCCCTGGCGGGCCGGAGGCAATGACAAAGGGATTGGGCAGTTTAAGTCCGTCAACGGTTGTGGCGAGCGTGGGCATAAGATTGCTTTTCAATTCCTGAACTCTCCGGCAATATATCCAACTGAGTGCCGCCGCGCCAGTTGATTCATGCCGCTGGCGCGAGCGCGGCCCGCTGTAGGTAATATTATGGACCCATTTCTGCAAGCCGCCGTTGACGAAGCCAAAAAAGGCCTCGCCGTTGGCGGCATTCCCATCGGCTCGGTGCTGGTCTGCGATGGCCGGATCATCGGGCGCGGCCACAACCAGCGCGTGCAAAAGGGCAGCGTGATTCATCACGGCGAAATGAATTGCCTGGAAAACGCCGGACGCCAGCGCGCCGCCGTTTACCGGCGTTGCGTCATCTACACCACGCTCTCGCCCTGCCCGATGTGCAGCGGCGCCATTTTGCTTTACGCCATTCCTCACGTGATCGTGGGCGAAAACGTCACCTTCATGGGTGCCGAAGAGCATCTGCGCGCCAATGGCGTGAAGGTCGAAGTGCTGCAAAATCCGGAGTGCATTCAACTGATGCGGGACTTCATCGCCAAAAATCCCCAGTTGTGGAATGAAGACATCGGCGTGTGAGCCCGTCGCATTATGGCAATAGAGAAAGTCCTCAAGCAGCCCGTCGAGCCTGAACTGCAGCGCCGCATCCAGGACCTGATCGTCTATAAAGGCTGCGGCCACAACCAGGACCTGGTGGCCGACATCATTCTCAACGCCCTCAAGCTCCTGACCGACGTCGAAGACCGCGGCGACGTGCGCGTCATCCGCACCGCCGTGCGCGAATTGCGCTACGCCTTCCGCCTCTTTAAACCCTACGCCGACAAACGCAAGGTCACCATCTTCGGCTCCGCCCGCACCAAACTGGAAGAACCCGAATACCGCCAGGCCGCCGAGTTCGGACGCAAAATGGCCGCCGCCGGCTGGATGATCATCACCGGCGCGGGCCCGGGCATCATGCGCGCCGGCCACGAAGGCGCCGGTTTGGAAAACAGCTTCGGCGCCAGCATCCGCCTGCCTTGGGAAGAAGGCACCAACCCCATCATGCAGGGCGACAAAAAGCTGATCACCTTCAAATACTTCTTCACCCGCAAACTCACCTTCGTGCGCCATGCCGACGCCATCGCCCTGTTCCCGGGCGGCTTCGGTACGATGGACGAAGGTTACGAGGCCTTGACCCTGATGCAAACCGGCAAGACCCGGCTGCGTCCGCTGGTCTTGATCAATCCGCCCGGCTCGGCTTATTGGCGGACCTGGGACAAGCACATCCGCGAGCACCTTCTCCGCCATCAGTTGATCAGCCCGCCGGACCTGAACCTTTATTACATGACCGAAAGCGCCGATGACGCTGTCAAACAAATCCAGCGCTTCTATCGCAATTATCATTCCATGCGCTCGGTGGCCGACAAACTGGTCATCCGCCTCCGCCACGCCCCCTCCCCCTCCGCCATCCAGGCCCTGAACGAGGACTTCGAGGACATCATCACCGGCGAAAAAATCCGCGCCATCGAGGCCATGCCCGAGGAACAGGACGAAGCCGCCACGCTGGGCATGCCGCGCATTGCTTTCGGCTTTAATCGCAGGGACTACGGCCGCCTGCGGCATCTGATCAACGTCCTCAACACGCTTTGAGGCAATGCGCCGCAAAATCAAACTCGTCACCATCGATGGCGACGGCTGCCTCTTCGCCTACACCAAGATCGGCAGCGCCTTCCAATCCAGTTGGGACGCCCTGGCCTTCGCCTATGGCCTCAAGGAATCGTGGGATCTGCGCAGCAAAAAATACTACGAAACCGCCGAAAGGAGCGGCCAATGGGCCGAGGAAGACGCCGCCGACCTCCGCGGCCGCGCCGTCCAACAGGCCGCCGCCGTGCTCTATCCCATCCCCTATTCCCCCGGCGCGACGCAATTCCTGCAAGCCAGCAAGGGCAAGCTGGTGCGCGGCCTTCTCTCCGGCTGCATCGACCTCGTCGGCAATCGGGCGGCCGGCGAAACGGGAATGGACTTCTGTTTTTGCAACACCCTGCACATCCGCCGGGGCATTTTCAGCGGCACCATCGACCACGCCGTTCCGACTTGGCATAAGCACCGCCTCCTGCCGCGCATCTGCCGCAAGCACGACGTTGTTCCCGAGGAAATCTGTCACGTTGGCGACCATGAAAACGACATCTCCTGTTTCGAGCGTGTCGGCCTGGCCGTCGCCTTCCGTCCCAAGACACAGGAAGTGGGCAAGACCGCCCGCTACATCATAGACGATTTCCGCGAGTTGGCCCGCATCCTCGAAATCGCCTGAGCGCCCCGCAACCGCGTCCGCCCCGTCCCTGTAGGCCGCGTGCCCCCACGGGGCGTTTGGTTCTGTGATCGGGCGGTCTCTTGGCGCTTGCATCCGCGTAGGAACGGGCCTATTCTGTGTGCCATGGCGACTTTTGCGCAAGTGTTGGATTCGGCTGACCAATTGGGCGTCGAAGAACAAGAATCGCTGGTGGAGGTTTTGCAACGTCGTCTGGCCGAACGCCGCCGCGAAGCCCTGCTCGAAGCGGTGAGATCGGCGCGCGGGGAATTTGGAGAGGGCCGTTGCCGCCCTGCCACGCCCAAACAAATCGTTAAACGCATCCTTGCTTGAAACGCCCGCTGCTTCCCTCCAAAGCATTTGTTCGTTCCGCCCGGCGTTTTGTTCACAGGAATCCTCAATTCGGGCCGGAATTGGAATTGACGCTGGAATTGCTTGCATCAGATGCCTTTCATCCGCAGCTCAAAACTCACAAGTTAAAGGGCAAGCTGGCCGGCTCGTGGGCGTGCAGCGCCGGGTATGACCTACGCATCGTCTTTCAATTTGTCAAACATCGCGGACAAGAAGCCATCCTGCTCGAAGCCGTTGGAACACACGACGAAGTTTATTGAATTATCGGCCGGAACCGATTAACAAGTTTTCAAAATCCGCCGTGAAATCCCGGGCCTTCTGCAGGTCATCCAATCCAAGTGGGCAAACAATAGCTTTGTCCACTCGGCTTCATTCTTTCATACATTTGACCCAAAACTTACGCCGACAAACGCAACGTTGCTCCTAATGGATTCCGCCCGAATGCACCAAGAATGGACGAAACTACCGTTTGACCCACGGTTTGACCCCTACGACAGAAAGACCAAGCGATCCAGCCTCTCGTAAAAAACACCCAAATCGGGAAGCTTCGCCGGGGTCTGCCTTTCAAGCAGGCCAAGGGCTTGACACACGCACCAGCTCATAACTCGTGAATCGGAATCATCCGTCACTTCGTCAAGAGCGCCCGACAACGCTCCCAAAGCTCCGTGCGTGAATTTGCAATAGAGACGATACGATACTTGGTAATGCTGCTCCATTTTAGCAAATTTAGCTGCTTCCCGGAGACTAAGTCGCTTGCGGATTATTCTGCAACTCGGATCGAAAGTCCGAACCCTTTGCTCAAATTTTTCCCAGTTCTGCCCGTGTTGCGCTTGGCTGGCTGGACTGTTGAACATACGACCGTCTTCCTCCCACTCCGAATAGGCCATGCGAACCAGCAATCCAGGCTCGTGTTCGACCGCCGCGCCATCCAAAACGAGTTCAATAGCCGGACGGACGAGCAGTTTGGATGAACTCACCCGAAATGCGCGGCGAAGAATCAAATAGCCGTCGGCGGCAATGTTGACCCCTTTACCAACAAATCCAATGTAATGCGCTTCGGGGTTCTTCGGGGTCATGCCACCGAGGGAATTAACCGCGATGCCAAGGACCTTTTGAAGGTCCGCAAGAAGCTGCAAGATTTCGATTTCTTCGGACGAATGTTCCATGCCCAAACATCGCACACATAGGAGAGATTACCAGATGGTAAATGAAAGTAGGATCGAATTGACCCGCGAAAAATGCCCGCCCTATCCAAGTTGTTTATCTTCGCCTTTTTCACACTTTTCCTTCCAAGAGGCCAAACAAGAGCTTTGTCCACTCGGCTTCATTCTATCATACACTTGACCTAAAACTCATGCCTGATAAACGCAATGTTGCGCCTAATGGATTCCGCCCGAATGCACCAAGAATGGACGAAACTACGGTTTGACCCCTCGACCGATTCGAGCTTATCCCTCAGCCTGAAAGCCTCTCCGTTCCGCTGACTTGCCCATTTGCTCAACCTACGATGCTCGGTCTCGCCGCTTTTGCTCTCCGTGTCTGGGCCTCCACCAACGGGTGACCGCTCGACTTCGGCCTTTCATTGCGAGAGACAAGAGGGCGCGGCCCCGCGTGTCCCCTTGTATTCCCCCATTGCCCTACCCCCCGGCCCCAGGCTAAGGAAACTTCGGTCGCTTTGACACACGCGACAATTGCTTTCGCGTTTTATCGCTGCCATCTATTGGCGGATTTATAAATCGCTTGTTTTTCCGTTGGTTTCTGTTATGGCTGTTCGCATGACAACCAGTGATTACTGTATCGTGGGGGCGACCGTTCTTGGCCCTATTCTCGCGGTTCAGGCTCAAAAATGGGTGGAGGTGCTGCGCGAGCGCCGCAATCGGAAACTCTGGGTTTTTCAAACTTTGATGGCCACACGGGCCACGCGCATTGCGCCGGACCACGTCCAAGCCTTAAATATGATCGACCTGGCTTTTTATGGTGGCCCGCTTGGACGCACAGAGAAAGAGCAAGCGGTTTTGGACGCATGGAAGGTCTATCTCAATCACCTGACGCAGCAATTCGACAACTCGACTGTGAACCGATGGTCTGAAAAAGGATTAGACCTTTTTCTTGAGCTTCTCTACGTCATGTCAAAAGAACTGAATTTCAAATTTGATCGTGTCCAGCTTCAGACGCCCTATTGCCCACGAGCACATGGGGATTTTGAGACGTGGCAGGCAAGCGTTCGCACCAGTTTGACCGAAATGCTCAACGGAAACAGGTCGATAAAGATGGAGGTTGCTTCACTTCCAACGAATCCAGAAGTCGCCAAACTGTATAAAGATGTCCTCTCGGGGGTGGCACCTTTAAAGGTGAAAATCGAAAGGCAAGACGAGGAAAGAAACCCGCCGCCAAAGTGATGTCGGCATTTGTCGGCAATAAGGGCAGTCAACCGCGTGTCGTGTGCGGTTGTCAGTCCTCACTATTAACACTTTTCCCGGCTTATTACAGAGTTGCCCATTGGCGCGATTGATCGTTGCGATGATCTGCCTCTTGCGCTCCGCGCTGACGGCCCCGCGCCGATTCACCAGATTCGCTTAAATATCCCAGGCTTTCATTCCACTTCGGGGGGCGGGGCCGGCTGGCTGGCGAGGTGATGTTCAAGCGCGTCAAATTCGCGGTTCGCTTGCTGGTAGCAGCGCCGCGACTCCGTTCCGGACAATGGTTTCAAATTCTTCTCCAAGTCGATGGGTTTGTCCGTGTCGAGCCAGACCTGCTTCTCGCCATCGGTCAGGACAATGACCTCTCCCTGATGCGCCTCGGCAATCAGTTCGGCCAGTTGCCCCTGGGCTTCGCCAACGGTCAAAGTTTTCACAATCTCTGTGTAACTTTAATCTGTTCCCTTCACGGGTTCAAAATCACCCGGTAGAAACGGTTGGCGCCCGCGGGCGCGGCGGGGTCGGTCACGGTCAATACCGGCAGGGCCGCAGTCAGGTTGGTAAGGAACTGCCAGTTGGTCGTGGAAATGTCGCCATTGTATTGCACGGTATAGTTGCGGTCCAGCAGAGCCGCCCAGCTTAACCGGAAGCCTTGGGCCGAGGACGCCGCGCCGCAGAAATGTGGCGCAACGCCCGCCGAGGGTGCAAAGGCGATGCCGCGATAAATCTGGTTGACACCCGCGGTTGCCAGTGTGGCCGCGATGGATGCCGCGCCTGTGTCGGTCAGCGTGACAATGCGGTTGGTGGAGGATTCCGCCGTGGTGGCGTAGATGACAGGGCGAGGGCCGGTGAAATCCACCGCCAGGCCGCGCGCGCCGACGTTGGTAAGAGCGGTGAACGCGTAGGTGAGGGTCCAGGCATTGCCGCTCAAATCCCACCGCTGGATTCCGCCTTTCGCGCCAAGCGTGTCGTCGGCGATATACGCGGTCGTGAAATTGGAGTTGAAGGCGAACGCAAACGGGCTGCTGTCCGACCCGGTGGGGAGGAAGAGGGACGGAGTCGCGGCGCTCACGGGCGTGCCGGGGATTTTCCAGAT
>Ga0187860_1002177_pt1 | contig 16609 bp, 14 predicted proteins | sample June2016WEW_10_4_FD_132981 | JGI IMG/M metagenome (GOLD analysis project Ga0187860, IMG submission 132981) | Peatland microbial communities from SPRUCE experiment site at the Marcell Experimental Forest, Minnesota, USA - June2016WEW_10_40 | ecosystem: Environmental > Terrestrial > Soil >... | reverse complement strand
CCGAAAAGCTGCCGCTTTCCTCCACGCCGAACACCCGCAACGCCCGAATCGGGTCCACCAGCACGCTCACCGGCGCCACCGTGAAATCCTGCCCGTAAAGCCGCCGCAGCGGATACGTCACCGACGCCACCAGGTCCGTGCAACTCCCCACCGGCTCGGCGATGAACACCTCCGGGCGGCTCCGCTCGGCCAGCTTCCGCGCCGCCTCCACCAGCGAATTGAACCGGCAGCAAAAACACCCGCCCGGAATTTCCTCCGTCGCGAACCCTTGCGAGCGCAGCATCGCGGTGTCCACCAGGTTGCGGCCCTGGTCGTTGGTGATGAGCCCCACCCGCAACCCTTGCCCGGTCAGCCGCGCCGCCAGCTTGCCCACCGCCGTCGTCTTGCCGGCGCCGAGGAAGCCCCCGATCATGATAAACCGCGCCTTGCCGGTGCCGCCCGCTGCTCCGCCGTTGGATTTGGGTGTTGTCATAGGTTCGTGATCAAAGTGTATATGCGCAACTATGCATATAGCTTCCCGCCCAGGCAATCCAATTCCAAGAACCCGCTGGGGAGGGGACCTACCTCGGCAACTTGTCAAACCGGAACGTGCAGCAGCCCAGTTCCAGCACGTTCTTGTTCGCAGCCAGTTGCTTCTTCAGACGCGGGACCACCGCATACAGCCGCTGCTGGCCCTCCTTTTCCATTTGCACCAGCCCGGCCTCTTTCAGAATCCGCAAGTGTTTCGACACGTTGTACTGCGATATTCCCAGGCGCTCCGAGATTTGATTTACCCCCAGTTGCTCCTTCCGCAGCAGCCGCACGATGCGCATGCGGTTCAACTCACCCAGCGCCTTCAACGCCGCAATGCAATCAATTCCACTCATCCTCGCGATGATACCCAGCCGCTCCCGTCTGGCAAGCCACCCGCAGCCTCGCGGTTCATCGCCGGGAACGCTGTGCTCCTCGTCCGCCGCTCACGCTCGGCCTTCGCCCTGGCCGCTTTCGTGGTTTCAGGCGTGATGGCAAATGGTATTGGCTGTGGCTGTCGGCAAATGGCCAATTGGCTTTTTGACGGTGCTGTTTCCACGCGCCACCCCCGGCACTCGGCCCATGCGCAGCCCGCCGCGTTACCCGCTTCAAAAGAGTCTCGAACTCGCGAAAGTCTTCCTGAATGGCGGCCTGGCTCTGCTCCTCCATCCGGTGATACAGGGCCACCACCCGCCTCCCCATCTCGGTGAGAACTGCTCCGCCGCCAGTCTGGCCCCCGCGCTGGGCCACCACCACCGGCGACCGAAATCGTCGATTCAGCGTCTTCACGTGCTTCCAGGCGGTCATGTAAGCCATGCCCATCCGCCCCGCCGCCGCCCGCAAACTGCCGGTCTCCCCGATCAGTTCCAGCAACTGAACCCGCCCCGGCCCCAAAGCCGCGTTCCGGCCGCACATCACGCGCAACCGCGGCAGCACCGACGCCGGCGAAGCCATGCACTTTTTCTTCCGCATAACGCTCGAAATCAACGCCGCCCCAAACTTCGCGCGAAACCCGGCCCTTTCCCAGCACTTTCTTTGTCGGCGTTTTTATTAGCGTTATACTTGACGGAATATATCGGTTCGGTTGTAATCTCGGGATCGTCGGTCATGGTTTAAGCGCAAATAACAATTAACAACGTTCCATTATGAAATTGATCAGGTCATTCTCCCTATCAAACAGATTGAACATCTCCGCCATTTCCCGGAGGCGGGCAAGCAAAGTCGCCGGCGGGTTCGCGGGCAAAGTCGCTTCAACGGCGGGCACTTTCACGGCCCTGTTGCTGCTGACGGCGGCGGCCCCCTCCCGCGCCGATGACATCGCTGCGACCGGAAGCGGCAACTCATCCTCCTCAAACCCTCTGGTGGATTATTTCAGCAATTGGTTTACGCGTGTGTCGCAAATCCAGTCGGAGCAGCCGCACTGGGTCACGCCGCTGGTGGTCGTCACGCCCCGTCTGGAGGAAGAGCTTCGTTACGACCAGATGTGGGAGTCGCAGGCCAACGGGCACCCCTTGACCAGCTACGGCGGCGGCGGCGGCAAGGGAGTCGAACTGATTCCCTTCGACCCGGTCGAAGTCATCATCGGGATTCCGTCCTGGCAAACTAAACGCATTTCACCGCCCAAAGACGGATACGGATGGACCGATGAGAGTTTCCTCATCAAATACCGCTTGCTCTCCGCTAACGAACAAGAGGGCAATTACATTGTGACGGCCTTCATGGGTTTAACCGTGCCGAACGGCAGCGACAGCACCACCTCACATCATTTCACCTATAGTCCCACCATCGCCTTCGGCAAAGGGTGGGGCGATTTTGATTTCCAAAGCACTCTGGGCGTTTCCGTGCCCGACGATGGCGGGGTGCGGACAGGAGCCGGAACGCCGGTTTTGTTTAACACCGCCTTCCAGTATCGCGTGATGAAATACTTCTGGCCGGAAGTGGAAGCCAACTATACTTACTGGCCGGATGGCGTACATGAGGGGCTAAACCAGCTTTTTCTCACCCCAGGGCTGCTCATTGGGCGAATACCCATCGCCGGGCGGTTGGGTTTGACCTTTGGCATAGGCTCTCAGTTCGCGGTTACGGAGCATGCGCTCTACCATCGGAACGTTATTCTGACCGCCAGACTTCCATTCTGATCCCCTTTGAGGGTGAAGCAGAGCCGCGCTCCGACCGATGACGCCCGAACAACTTCCCTTTCTGGCTGCCGGCGTGTTGCTGGTGGCCTTCCTCTATTCCTCGGTCGGCCACGCGGGCGCGTCCGGTTACATCGCCGTCATGTCTCTCTTCAGCCTGGCTCCCGCGGTGATCAAACCCACCGCGCTGCTGCTCAACCTGCTCGTGGCCAGCATTGGCGCGTGGCAATTCTGGCGCGCCGGGCATCTCTCGTGGCGGCTCTTCTGGCCCTTTGCGCTCCTTTCCATCCCGGCGGCCTTCCTCGGCGGCTACCTCAACCTTCCCACCCACGTCTTCAAAGCCGCCGTCGGCCTGGTGCTCTGGTTCTCTGCCGCGCGCTTTCTCCTGCGGCCCGGCGACGACGAGGTGCTCCATGACCCTTCCCGCCCGGCGGCCCTCTCGATCGGCGCCGGCCTCGGTTTGCTCTCCGGCCTGACGGGCACCGGGGGCGGCATCTTTCTGACCCCGCTGCTCCTGCTGATGCGCTGGGCCCGCACCAAGACGGCGGCGGCTGTTTCCGCCCTCTTCATCCTCGTCAACTCCGCCTCGGGCCTCCTCGGCAATCTCGCCAGCACCCGGCGGCTTCCCCCGCTCGCCCTCACACTAGCGCTGGCCGTCGTCATCGGTGGCGCCGTGGGTTCCTATTTCGGCAGCCGCCGGTTCCCGCACACCGTTATCAAGCGTCTGTTGGCCGTCGTCCTCCTGATCGCCGGGGCAAAGCTAATCTTTACGCAGTAAGCCGCCCGGTGGCTCGCTGCCCGCCTCGCTGCGAAACAAACACCCGCCAAGAAACCTGGCGATTCGTCACCCCAGCCGCAAACACAGCTTGGTCATCCAATGATTTCGGGCTGACCGTGAACAAACTGGACCAGCCCTCCGGCCAACTTGAGCGGAAACGTTGCCGCCTCGCTCAAGCTGAGCGTTGCGTATGCCTCATCTCTTCTTCCGGGCGATGAAGATGCCCTGAGCGATTTTGCCCGCATGAGCCAGTTGCTGCATGAAGACCATCTCGCCCCCCAGCGCCTGCATCAACGCCAGGTCAAACCCGATGATCCGCAGCGCGTCGAAGGTGAGTTGCTTGTTCAGCATGTCCAGGTAGAGGTCCACGTATGGGGCGAACCGGCCAGTGTCCTCGGCCATTTGCACCTGGCAACCGTTGGCGGTTAGCAAGTCTTTATACCCCTTCAAGTCCTGGATGTTCGGGAACTTCATGAAGGTCAGGAAACGCTCGGCTTCTTGCGGAGATAGCCCCGCCGGCCCCTCGATCCAATCGGTGAAGGCAATCAGTCCGCCCGGCCTCACCAGGCGCGCCGCTTCGGCAACCAGCTTTGCCTTGTCCACCACGTAACACCACGCGTCTTCACCCCACACGAAGTCCGCGCTGGCCGAAGGCAGCCCGCTGGCGCAGACATTGGCGAGCGTGAAGCTGATTTTCTGGTCCAGCCCTGCGGCCTGGCAGCGCTGCCGTCCGCGCTCCACAACCTTGGTGGTGGCATCCACACCCCGCATGGCCGCCACGTTGCAGAACTTCACCAGGAAACGCATCCCGGCCCCATTGCAGCAGCACAGGTCAATCCCCTGCATGTCCGCCCCGATGCCCGCGCGCTTGGCCAAATCCATGGAGGATTGGAAACCGCCGATGTGGATTTGCTCGCCCATCACCAGTTCCCAGAGGTCCCCCTCGGGTCCCCCATACACTGCCTGCACATTTTCCAGTCCAATGTTCTTTATCGATTTCATACTCGGTTCGCCTTTCGTTATTCGGTTAACACTCAGAACTCCCACTTCGTGGTGATGCCCCAGACGCCGTTGGCCTCATGGTTCGCCACCGTGCCGAAGTGGCCGTAGCCCACCGCGACAGTCATGTGCGAGTTGACCACATAACCGGCATCAATGGTCCACCAGTCATCGGGCGCGCCGATGAGACCGGGGATCGGAGTGAATCCCCTGGGCTGCTGTTTGTATTCAGCCGCCAGCATGATATGGCCCGTGACCAACACCACTACGCTGCCCTCAAAGACAAAACTATACTCGTCGGTGAAGCCCAACAAGCCGATCTCCGCGCTCTTGGTCGCCCGCCCGCCTAGGTTCACCAAAACTGGCCGGGGCAGGAACGCAAGCATCTTTGAACCGTAGAGCGTGAAATCTAAACCCTCATCGTTCGAGAGCCCGGTCTTGGTCAGCCCTCCCCCAAGCTGGTTGTTGATCTGGTTGATGCCATCGTTGTACTTGTAATGAATCCCGGCTGTGATCGCTGGCAGCCATTTCTGGCCGAACTCGTCTTCCTTCAGAATTTGCAGCCGCGCGTTGGCGTTATACATCCCCAGGGTGCTGCCAATCTGCGGACCATGTTGCGCCACGATCGCCGTCGGCAGATCCCCGAGGTTCAGCAGGTCATAGCCGAAGCCCAGCTCGAGACGTTCCCAGGGGGTCTCAGTCACCGTCAGCGCCGCCAAGTCTCGTCCGTAGCCCATATTGATGTAGCCAAAACCGATGCTGGGGCCGCCCGACTGGTTCGCCGTTGCGCGGCGGGTTGACCAGGTAAGCCGACAGCGTGGAAAAGACACCGCCGTTGCCTTCGATCTCGTGCAACGGCAACGGCGTCGGTTTCCCGGCTTGCGCCGTGACGTTTGTGTCTCCCGAACTGGCGGAGGCGTTATCCGCCGCGACGGGCGGTGTGGTGAGGGAAGTGGAAGAAGCGGACGAGGTGGGGGACGAGCTGTCTGCGGGTTCAGCCGCAGTGGCCGTCCAGGCCAACGCCGAAGCGAAGGCCAGCGAGGTGATTCGCGTACAATAGCTCACGAGTATTCCTTTCTTTGGGGTTAGCTAACAGGCACTGCGCGGCCTCATCCGACGGCGAACAACACCCTGCCGCCATGACCGGGTGAAGGTCGGATGTTCGCGAGTGGCACACAGAGCGATCGAGCGTCTGCATTGGCGGGCAGCGTGCTGGCAGCCGCCAGGGGAAGGCAAGCGGAAAAGTGAGGATAATGAGCGTGACAGCCCACAGACTCATCCCTTCTCAGGTCCCCAGGGAAAAATGGTCGGGGCGGTGAGATTCGAACTCACGACCTCTTGTACCCGAAACAAGCGCGCTAGCCAGGCTACGCTACGCCCCGACCCTGAGGGCGACAAGTTGCCGCCTCTGGCCGCAACTTGCAACCTCGAAATTGACACCTCGAAATTGCAGAAAATGCGGAAATGGAGTGATGGAGTGATGGAGTAATGGAGTGTTGGGGCGGGGGCTGAAGGCCCTAACCCAAAACCCCGTTGGTCGCCGGCTCCCGGCGCTCGCGCTTGCCCGGCTGCTTCGAAGCGGCGACGGCTTCGTCCACCGCTTCGCTCAGCACCGCCAGGCCCTCGCGCACCGCCCCCTCGCGGATCGTCAGTGGCGGCGCAATCTTTACGGTCTGCCCCCACGCGCCCACCGGGGAGAAGAACAGCAGCCCTTTGTGGAAGCAGCGCTCGATGACCTCGTGCGCCAAATCGTGGTTCGGCTCCCGCTTGCCCGGCTTGGTCATTTGCAGCCCGCCAACCAGTCCTCGGCAAGTGCAGTGCCCGATAAAGTCCGCGTGCCGCGCTTGAATCTCCTTCAGGCCGGCTGCCAGAATCTCCCCCATGCGCGCTGCGTTCTCCGTCAGGTTCTCGCCGGTGATCTTCTTCAAACTGGCCAGTGCCGCGGCGCAGCAGACCGGGTTGCCCGAATGCGTGCTGGACATCGAGCCGGGCGGAAACTGGTCCATGACCTCCGCGCGGCCAATCACTGCCGAGAGCGGCAGCGAACTGCTGATGCCTTTGCCGCAGCAAATCAAATCCGGCGTGACCCCATAATGCTCAAACGCCCAGAACTTGCCCGTGCGCCCGAACCCGGCCTGGACCTCGTCGAACACCAGCAAGGCGTCGTGCGCCTGGCACCATTTGGCAAGCTGGTGAATGTAGTCTGCCGGCGCGAAATCCGGTCCCACGCCCTGATACGTCTCGAACATCACCCCCGCAACGTTCTCCGGCCGCAACCCCTTCTTGGCCAGCGTCGCCAGGAACAACTCGAAGCTCGTGTCCTCAGTCCAATACCCGTCGGGGAAAGGGACCTGCACAATCGCTGGGTCCTCGTTGACGATCCAGCCTTTCTGCCCCGGCATCCCGCCGGCTTGTTGGGCGCCCAGCGTTCGCCCGTGAAAACCGCGCTCCGCGCCGACGATGCCGATTTTCTGCGTCCCGCCTTTGCGAATCCCATGCGAGCGGGCCAGCTTGATGGCGCACTCGGTCGCTTCCGAACCGGTCGTGAGCAGGAAAACTTTATCCAGGCCCTTGGGCGCGAGCTGGACGAGCTGTTCCACCAGGGCGGCGCGCTCCTCGCTGGGAAACACGTAGTTGTGGAGCAGGCCGCTGTTCGCCTGGTCAATGATCGCCTGGCGCACTTCGGGCGCGCCGTGGCCCGCGTTGGTCACCAGCACGCCGCTGCTCCAGTCCAGCCACCGGTTCCCGTATTTGTCATAGACAAAAATGTCCTCGGCCCGGTCCCACACCAGCGGCGGCTGGCCGCGCATGGCCTGCGGCTCAAACCGGCGCAGCTTCTCCAGCGTCGGCGCCGAGTCCGGATGCGGCAGTGGTGTGACGATCCGGCGATACTTGGTCTCGACCCGCGCCACGTTGCGCGGCGTAATGCTGAACTCTTTGCCCATACGTCAAACCACAGATGAACACAGATAGACACAGATGAAAAGATAGAAGTAAAACCTCATGCGTGCTCCGCCTTGGTCAGGATCGTTCCCAGCAGCGCCAGGCCGTAGCCGGCCCAGATTGCCAGCAGCAGATGCGACGCGGAGAAGAACCTTTGGACGAGCTGGAAACTGGCCCGGTCAGAAGCCGGATTCAGCAGAGCGACCATCAACAAGGACAAGCAAAGGTAAACGGCCAGCAACCCAAGCATCCAACGGCGCTCCTCGGCGCGCATCCGACGCAGGAACCAGAAGGGAACCAGGACCGGCAGCACGTAAATCACGCCGAAGTCTGCCGGCACGTTTTCGACACACATTTCAAGCTGTTCTGCGTATCGGCTCAAGCTTTCCGTGGGATGCACAGGCTCGTATTGGCCGCGGGTCAAGGAGTGCACAAAGCCTTCCACTGTGCGCGGGTAGGCCCAATTGACCGGTGGGTTTGTATGCGAGGCCAGCGGCACGTATAAATACATTGCCAGCCCCAGTCCCAGCATCGCGCTTAACGCCAGCACCCCTTTCCACTCCGTGAAGACACCGCGAGTCTTTAGCCCCAACCCAGAGCACAGCAACAGGAGAATGACCTCGGCAATAAGGCAGACCCGCCACACGAGGAGGTTCCTTATTGACCAGCCCAGCGCCTCCGGGAGCAATCCCAGAGCCTGCGCCATGAGGGCGACGCCGAGCAGCACCGTTGCTGCGCAGAAGAGGTCGCGGCCCAGCCTTGGCGTGCCAAACAAGACGATGAACATTAAACCCGGAGCTGCCATAGCGAGGGCCTGGCTGTTGGTCAACGTGAGACCGTACACCAGCGCGGCGGCGTAGAGCCAGCGCCTCCGGTCTGGCGCATAGAGCCACCGCATCAGCAAGCACAGCACCGTGGCCAGCAGCAATATGCTCAGCGGCCAAGGGTCAACGACGACCGCCTTGCGCCAGAAGGCGCTGTCCAAGCCAAAGGCTAGGCCGGCAACACAACCACAGACAACGCGCAGAGCTTGACTGGCTTTGGGCGCCAGCCGCCGAAGGCCGGCAGTCCCTTCCAGTATGCCCCCAGCGCCTTGTGACGCCATCAGCGCAATCACCCCGCAGGTCAGGGCGCCCGCCACGGCTGAGGACATCGCCACCCGCCACGCGATATTCGAGCAGGGCAGCAGACGGGTGAACAGCCAGCCATAAACCGTCCAGAGTGGATACCCGGTCGGATACGGCACACCGGCGTACATTGCGCCGGCTGAGAAGATGCCCGATTCCTCCAACGTGACCTCCGGCGCCAGCGTGACCCAATAGACGATGAATGCCAGCACGGTCGTCAGGCCGCCGCTCAACCAATCGGCTCGTTGGAAGAAGGGTTCACGCTCCGACGCGCCCGGAAGACCCTCGGCAATTGCCTCGGGGGCCTCGCCTCGTTCTGCGGAATGTCCGGTTTCACCGTTCATTGCCTGAAGAAACTCAATATGCGCCCCGCCAACCGATAGACACCGCGTCCGGTCGAATCTGTATAGCCCCAGGGCCTCACCAAGGCGTGGTTAAATCGCCTTCCGGTAAATCCGCCGAATATTACTCAGGCCTCAGGGAAACATGGATAGGCACGGATGAAAAGGCGGAAGTGGCAGCTCTGTGCAGAGTTCCTTGCTGACGCCCGATAGCGCGTGACTGCCAGCAGTTTGCCCTGTCTATCCATGCAGACAAAACATGCCAGCCGGCCCCTGCTGACCGGGGACCGCCTGACTCCTATGAACAATAAAACAGCAAAGCCGACCGCCTTGGCCCGACACCTTTTGTGCCACCGTAGGCTCCCTTTGGCGTTGGCGCTCGCGGCCATTGTTTTAATGCTGCCCGCCCTCTGGGCGGGGCTGTTCTGCGATGACCTTATCCAGCGGTTGAAGCAGTTTACCCCGGCGGAGTTGCCGGCTCGCATCATGGATACCGGGTTCGTGCCGAGCGAGTCGGGCAAACTCGGCACGGTGCTCGGCAATCTGTTCGTGTTCCCGTGTAAAGGCGAGGAGGCAGCCGCGCGCGCCAGAGACTACGGCATAGTGCCCTGGTGGACGCCCGAGGCTTGGACCATCGCCTTGTGGCGGCCTTTCACCGCGTTCACGCACTGGCTGGATTACCGGCTGTTTCCCAACACGCCCGCGCTGATGCACGCGCACAATATCGCGTGGTACGCCCTGGCGGTTTTTCTGGTGGGCACCCTTTACCGCAGGATGGCGACCTGCTCGTATGGCGGCGGCCTCCAGACGAGACCCGCCGCGTCCAGCGCCGGCCTGAAAGTGCAGTCGGGCGTTTGTGTGGCTGGCCTGGCTGCGTGCCTCTTCTTGCTGGACAAAAACACCTATTTCCCTGTGATGTTCGTGGCCAACCGTGGCTTTGTCATCTCGCTTGTCTTCGGGCTGCTCTGTCTGCACGCGCACCTGCGGTGGCGAACAACCAAATCCAGCGCCTGGATGTGGCTTTCCGCTTTATGGCTGCTGCTGTCGTTGCTGGCCGACGAGGGCGGGGCATCCACGCTTGCGTTTCTCGTGGCGTATGCGCTGGTGCTCGAGCCGGGCGGGTGGCGGACGCGCCTTACCAGCCTATTGCCCACCGCCGCGGTGGTGCTCGGTTGGCGGGCCGTTTATGCCGGCTCAGGTTTCGGCGTGAGGAATTTCCTTCTTTATATTGACCCAGGCTATGAGCCGTTCTTGTTCCTGAAGAACCTCGCGGCCAGAGTCAACGCGCTGCTCGGCGGGCAACTGACGGGCCTGCCGCCCGAGGTGGCGTTCGCGCTGAACGCGAGATGGCAAACCGTGCTCGCCGTCGGCTTCGTCATTTTCAATCTGCTCTGCGCGACCGTATTCCTGCCCATTCTGCGGCGCGACCGGGTAACGCGCTTTTGGGCGGCGGTGATGCTGCTGGCGCTGGTGCCCGCGGCAACGGTCTATCCGCTGAGCAAAAACCTCGGGTTTGTCGCGGTGGGCGCTTTTGGGGTGATCGCCTCCTTTCTCGCTCGTTTCGCCACGGCGGAGGAGCGCGCAGCCATGCCGGGACCGCTTCGCGCGATGTCGTGGTGCGTTGCGGTCTGGCTGGTGCTCGCACACATCCCCGGGGCGCTCGGGGGCAGGGCCGCCTTGGCGCTTGCAAGTCCGTCCATTCCCGCGGCGTGGGAATACTGGTGTGATTTGGAGGGTCCGCCGGAGATTGGCGGGCGGGATGTCGTGGCCCTCAACGATCCCACCCTGATTATGGTCCCATTTGATCGTCTCTATCGCGGCAAGCCCTTGCCCAAAACCGTTAAAATCCTCGTCCCGGTCACCACCGGTTTCGAGGTGAACCGGCCGGATGCTTCCACCCTCATCCTCACGACCAAAGTGGTTGATCTGTTTGACTGCCCTGACCTCGGGCCAATCCATGCCGCCTACGCTCTCAAAGCCTACAACGACTTCCTCTTTGGCTGGCGGACCTGGAAAACGGGCGACCGGGTCACGCGCAAAGGCTTCGTCGCCGAGGTGCTGGAGCTCAGCCCGCGAGGCGCGCCGCGCGCGGTGGCATTTCACTTCGACAGGCCGCTGGAGTCTGAGGAGATGGTGTGGTTGTTCTTCGACTGGCACCGCCAAACGACCGCGCCGTTTGTGCTGCCGCAGATCGGGGACACCATCGAGATCGCGGGGCCCAAAGGGTGGCACCCAGGCTCCAGAAGCGCTTTGGGCGCCGCCGGTCGGGGACAGAGTTGAGATGTGACGGGGCCATAGTCCATCCTCCTCTGCCAAACCCTGGTTAGAGCGCCCTCCGGTAAATCCGCCGAAACCCCTTCCCTTCGCTCGCACCGAACGGGTCCACAATCGTAATCCCGTCACGGCCAAAACGCGCGGTCACGGGCGCGCCTTTGCCTTGGCGCAGATACCTGAAATTCAAATCGCGCACCACTCGCGCGGCGTGGACGATGGCCACCGTGAACCGCGCCTCCTCCGCCGTCGGGTAAAGGGCTGCCATACTCCTTACGTCGTCTCCTGCAACCGTCCGGGACTTTGGACTGCGGACTTTAGACTTTAGACACAAGACTTTGGACTGTACGATGCCGTCAATGATCGGCACAGCCCTCAACGTGGCGGGAATTCTCGTGGGCGGCCTTGTCGGCCTGGCGCGGCGACAGCCGCTTTCGCCGGCGCAGGAATCCTTCGTCAAGGTCGCCCTGGGGGCCTTCACGGTCTTTTACGGCCTGCAGTTGACCTGGATAAGCTTGAACGGGTCGTTCCCTCAAATACTCAAGCAACTTCTCATCGCCGTCCTCGCTTTGATGCTCGGGAAAATGACCGGGCGATTGCTGCGCCTTCAGAAGATGTCCAATCGTTTGGGCCGGGACGCGCGGGAACGAATCGCGGCAGCCAAACCCGCCGGCCCGCGCCAGTTGAGCGAAGGTTTCAAGACCTGCGCCGCGCTTTTTTGTGCCGCGCCGCTGGCCATCCTCGGATCGGTCCAGGACGGCTTGTCCGGATATTACTATCCCCTGGCTGTGAAAGCGGTGATTGACGGCCTGGCCACGATGGGCTTCGTCTCGCTGTTCGGCTGGGGAGTGATGCTGGCGGCCCTGCCGGTGCTGACGTTTCAGGGCACAATCACGCTGGTTTGCGCGCAGTTCCTCAAGCCGGCGCTCGAAACGCGCGGCCTGGTGGATTCAGTCAACGCCACCGGCGGTCTGCTGGTCTTCTGCGTGGCACTGGTCATTCTGGAATTGAAAAGGATCGAGTTGGCCGATTACTTGCCAAGTATCATCCTCGCGCCGCTGCTCACATGGCTGCTCTGGTGACCATCACCTCCACCAACTTGCCCTCCTCAGCCTCCCCCCAAGTTGAAAGCCGATTTAGGGCGGAAATGAGCCGAGCATTTGAACGGCTCGGTCATTCTTCGGAGGAGGTGCTTACTTTTTACGTTCGGCTACATAGGCAGGCTCCCTCGTCGGCATTGGATAGGAAGCACTGAGCTGCTCGTCTTCGCGAATGCGAGCGAGGATTTGCTCGCGGATACCGCTCTTGCCGCTTCGAATGTCAACGGGAAGGTTATTAACGGAGCAAAAAAGCGAAAGATCAGCTTTTGGTCTTGAACCGAGCATGTCCAGCCTTCGGGTTGTGCGCTCCTCTCGATACTCGGCCAGTATTTCCTCATAGAGGGTCTTGCATTCTGCTTCGGATAATGGCACCTGCCGAGACCTCGACCGTGCCTTGGAGGGCGAAGCTGCCAACCGAGCTTCAATTCGCTCCACCGCTTGCCGGAGCAATCTAACCTCGTCTAAAAATCTCTCAACCTGTTGTCGATCTTCCATATCAGACGGTTCTCTCTATCTCTTTGAACAACTTCACGAAGTCGCTCGTGTACTCCTGTGCCCAGCCGCCATAGTGGATGGCCCGTTTCACATCCACCCGGTCCGGCACATACGTTTCCAGCCAATGTACCTTGAAACCCATTTTCTGCCACTCCTCGCAAACGCCTTTGCATCGATCCATATAGAGCCGAGTCTCCCGAAACAAGCCCGTGTTTGTGCGGTAGCCGGCTTTGTTCATGAAAACGCCGATTGTCGGCAGCGGGAAGGGCTCAATCCGCAGCTTCAAATGTTTCAAGATCAAGCTGAGGCCGCGTGCCGCATAAAAGTCCGGGTTGACAGGGACCAAAATCAATTTGCAGGTAGCAAGTGTCGAGTATGACAGGACGGAGAAATTTGGTGGGCAATCAAAGAATACGTAACGGTACTTCAAGATACTTGGCGTGTTCGCAATCTTGCCGAGCAGGTCTCGCACGAAATGCTTAATCTGGTCACGGTCGAAGACTTCCAATTCAAACCAGTAGAACTCCTCAGAGGAAGGAACGAAGTCGAGATTCTTGCCATCAATATGGTAGATGAAATCGTATTTGATCGGGAAATCGAAGTATGTGCCTTTTTTCGGGCTCGTGTAGGCTTCAATCGCATGGAACAGCGTTCGTTTGTTTGCGATCGCCTTCTCGTACCACTGGCCTAGCGGCGTCAGGCCGCCAGTTTCGGGTCGCAGGGCAACCGCTTGGGTGAGGCTCATCTGCGCGTCGAGGTCGAAAAGCAGGGTAGGGTAATCCAACGTCGCCGCAGCGACATTGGCAAGACACCAAGTTACCGTCGTCTTCCCGACCCCGCCCTTAAAGTTGATCGTGGCTACCGTTGTTGGTTCCATAAGGCCATCAGAGCCGATTCAGGAACGGTTTGCCAGTACAAAATTGAGTGTCTACGCTGCCGATTGAAGGTCATAATGCACTGATGAGGTCTGCCTGACAGTCGCGCAATTTCGCGCAATTTCCTCTAGGCAGATTGAAATAGCCGACTAGACTCCCGCGCATGAAGACAGTGCGCTTGGGGCTGATCGGTTTGGGCAATATTGGGCAGCACCATTTCGGCTACCTCACCGCCGGCAAGATCAGCCGCGCCGAGCTGGTGGCCGTCGCCGATGCCGTGCCGGCCATGTTGGACCGGTACATGCCGCTGAACACTTTCACCGACGGCGAAGAACTGATTCGTTCCGGCCTGGTGGATGCGGTCATCATCGCCACCCCCCATTACCAGCACACGACCCTGGGCATCGCCGCGTTCAAACAGGGCCTGCACGTGATGGTCGAGAAACCCATCTCCGCCCACAAAGCCGACGCCGAGCGGCTGATCGCCGCGCGCCAGCAGCGTCCGGAACTGGTCTTCGCCGGCATGTTCCAACTGCGCGCCGAGCCGCGGTACTTGAAGATTCAGAAGCTGATCCAGGCGGGCGACCTGGGCGAGATCGTGCGCATGAGCTGGATCATGACCGACTGGTTTCGCACCGAGGCGTATTACGCCAGCGGCGGCTGGCGCGCGACCTGGAAAGGCGAGGGCGGCGGCGTGCTGCTCAATCAATGCCTGCACAATCTCGACGCCATGCAATGGCTGCTGGGGATGCCGGCCCGCGTGCGCGGCTTTTGCCAGCTCGGCCGCTTCCACCACATTGAGGTCGAGGACAATGTCTCCGCCTACCTGGAATATCGGAACGGCGCCACCGGCACGTTCGTCTCTTCCAGCGGCGAGGCGCCCGGCGCCAACCGGTTTGAAATCGCCGGCACGCGCGGCAAGGTCGTCCTCGAACGGGACCGGCTCTCTTTCACGCGCAACGAGGCTGACATGATTCAGTTCAGCCGCGACGCCAAGCTCGGCTTCGCCAAACCCGAAGTCTGGAACATCGAGATTCCCTTCGACAACGCCCCCAACGCCCACGCCACCTTAATGCAGAACTTCGTCAACGCCATCCTCGACGGCGAACCGCTGATCGCGCCGGGCGAAGAAGGCATCCACTCGGTCGAGTTGGCCAACGTGATTCTCTATTCGTCGCTGATCGGCCAGACGGTGGAGTTGCCGCTGGACAGCGCGGCCTACGAGACGAAGCTCAACCAGTTGATTGCCGGCTCGAAGATCGAGAAGAAAGTCGTGGCCGTCTCCAACGAAGATTTCACCAAGTCGTTCAGGAAGTAGCTATGATGTTCATGGGCATCGGCGACGAAGCCGCCAACAGCATCGCCGGCCAAATCCTGGCCACGCAGGAACTCGGCTGGAAACTCCTTGAGCCTCGGGGCGTCGCAGTCCCCGGCTTCGCCAAAGCCAACTTTCACGACCTGCCGGACGAAGCCTTCGACCTCGCGGTCCGCAAGCTGGAGACTGCCGGCATCGGCGTTTATTGCTTTGGTTCCACCATCATGAACTGGGCCAAGAAGGCGGGTGATCCCTTTGACATCACGCTGGCCGAAGTCAAACGCGCCATCCCGCGAATGCAGCGCCTGGGCGCCAAATATATCCGCATCATGAGCTTCAAGCCGGGCGATGACGAATACCGGATTCCGCCCGAAGTGTTCCGCCGGGTGAAGGAGGTGACGAACCGCTTCTTGGATGCCGGCCTCCAGCCCGTCCACGAGAACTGCATGAACTACGGCGGCATGAGCTGGCAGCACGCCCTGGAATTGCTCGACAAATGTCCCGGCCTCAAGTGGGTCTTCGACACCGCCAATCCCATCTTCAATCCCGACCGCTCGAAGCCCAAGCCTTGGCCCAAACAGGACCCGTGGGAATTCTGGACCCACGTGCGCGATCACGTCGCTCACATTCACATCAAAGACGCCGCCTGGAACCCTGCGAAGAACGACGCGGACTATAATTGGCCCGGCGAAGGGCAGGGGCGGGTGCGCGACATCCTCAAAGACGCTTTGGCGCGCGGCTACGACGCCGGCCTCTCCATCGAGCCCCACATGGTCGTCGTCTTCCACGACGCCCAATCCAAAGCTTCCAACGAAGACGCCATGCACAAGAACTACGTTGAATACGGCCAGCGGCTGGAGAAGATGATAGGCGAGATCAAGCCGTGACTTGGCGGGGGCAGTCTGGACTTCACAATGATACTGGTGATTGGTGACTGGTGACTGGTGACTGGTGACTGGTGGTACGGGTTACACGGGGGTGCGATCAACGAGAACCTCCGTGGGCTGCTCTACGACGCTGCCGAGGTGTGGTGCTGGTTGATGGTTGAGAGTTGAGAGTTGATGGGGGGGACCGTTGCCATTGGCGCTTTTTTGCTTGCAAATGGACTCCTTTTGGTGTAGTTTAAAAGTCGAGGGTGGAAATGGACAAGCCGAGCAAGAGGGCCGGGGTGCCTCCGTTTCAGGAATAGTGCGTTTTCCATCAAGGACTGCTATTATTCACTGAGTCCTGCTGGCGGCTTCGCCCTCAGCCGAGGAAGCCATGGGTCTAACTCTCTACTTGACAGTGTGATGGAAATAGTATAAGTGCTTCCCTCAGCCTTGTGGTTTGCCCAGGCCACGGCTCCGGCGAACGCCCCTCAGAAGCGGTTCTGGTAGCGTCGAACCCGACACGACTATGGGCGCAAGGGCAGAAAACACCCTTGCGCCCCTTCGTGCGGCGGGGCCGAAAGTTCAAGATTGTGATGCAGACACCGGTAATGGCATGATGTCGCTCCGATGATGTTCCCATCCTGTCCTTTTGTCCCGCCCGCTGTAGTCTTCGTGCCTGCGGTAGCCCCCAAGGTCTGTCCAAATATGGCACAAACTACTGTGCCTGCTTGCCTTACAGGAAATAGTGCATCGTCGAGCTGGAAGTGGTATCAATCGAAAATCGGGAAGTCTTCACCTGACAGGTGAACCATTCCAACTGCGGCGCAGTTGCGGTGCATCCATGCGAAGTG
>Ga0187860_1002164_pt1 | contig 16684 bp, 18 predicted proteins | sample June2016WEW_10_4_FD_132981 | JGI IMG/M metagenome (GOLD analysis project Ga0187860, IMG submission 132981) | Peatland microbial communities from SPRUCE experiment site at the Marcell Experimental Forest, Minnesota, USA - June2016WEW_10_40 | ecosystem: Environmental > Terrestrial > Soil >... | reverse complement strand
GCCGACCCAGCGGAGCATGTAGCGGATGGCGTCGGCGCAGGTGATGTCGTTGGCGGCGTGGAGCGGGGCGCGGAGGACCTGGCGGGAATCGACGTAGGGACTGGGGGCGCTGATGGCGGTGGCGAAGGGCGGCGCGAGGTCGGGGATGTTGATGGCGGTCACATCCAAGTCGGAGGTCCACGAGGTGGGATAGAAGTCGTAGAGGGCGGCGTTGACATCGCTGCTGTTGGCGTCGGATTGGAGTTGGGGCGAGCCGTAGGCGGCGGTGGTTTGGGCGACGCAGTATTGGATGATTTCCAGGAGTTGCTGGCGGATGGAGAGGAGGCAGGTGGCGCTTTCGCCGGGCAACGTTGCGCCGGGGGTGACTTGGGCGTTGGCGGACATGCCGAGGATGACTTCACTTCGCCAGTCGGCGACGTTTTCCGCGCCGTTGAAGGTCCACCAGAGTTTTTGGAAGACCAGGCGCTCGAAGAAGAATTCCCAGGGGCCCGCGAATTTGTAGGCGAGTTTTTCGAGGGCGGGGGAGCCGTGGCGGAAGGTTTCCACGCGGTAGCCGACGAACCAGGTGCGGCCGCCGCTGAAGCTGGTTTGGCCCGCGAGCGGCAAACCGTTTGGACCGATCTGACCGATCCGACCGATCTTGATGGTGATTTGCGCGCCGTAGGGGAAAGGGTCGGGGCTGGTGTCCGCGGCGGCGAGCAAGTCGAAGGCGAAGTAGTCTTTGGCTTGGTTGGCGGCCTGGCGGCGGGGGTTGGTGATGGACCAGTCGGCCAGGGCCTTTTCGACGCCGTTGTAGGTGAGGGTGGTGAAGGTCATTTAAGTGCAAAGTTCATAGGAGACTGAAGGCTAAAAGCTTGCGGGAGTTGCGATTGACGGACTGGTTCATGGGCTTGTCCGGTTGTTATCGACTCGGCTGGCCAGTTCATTTATTTGCACGCGCAGTTCGTCAATTTGCGCGGCAAATCGTGAGGTCGCGTCCTCCTTGGCGTGCATCAGGTCGAGAAGCTCTTGCAGCAGGTCGAGGACTTGCTGGAAGTCTTCAGCGCTCACGCGCGCGGGGTGCGGGCCGCCTAATGACCCGATTTCTGCCCGCGCCCGGCTGATGACGGGGTGGGACTCAATAGAATTTGACGAAGGGAACGAATCGTCCCCCCCCATTTCGTTCCCTTCGCACTCTTCGGTTGCATTTCCAAGTTGCCGTGCTGCCGGGCGCTCCTCGCTCTCTCCACCTTGCGCCGGGGCGCGGAGAAACAATTCGTCTCCGGCGTCGGTGTTGTGGCCGGCAAAAGAGGGAGACTTGGCGGATGACAATGGTCTTCCACCATCTTCGTTTTCTTTATTGTCTTGTCTTGCATCTCCAGGTGATGGGGCGGCGACAGCGCCCGTCCAGGGTGCCAGACAGGCGCGGGCCATCGCTCCCAGCCTCTGCAGTTGCTCGCCGATTTGGCTGAAAGCATCCCAGTTTATACGGATGTCGCCGGGGACTTCGGTGTTTGCGGAACCGCTTCCTTCCGTGGTGACGCGGGCCTTTTTAATATCCGCGTTCGGCTCTTCCAAAGTGCCCAGCCAGGCCTGGGTTTCCCCGAATGCGTTCGGGGCTTCGGCCTTGAGCTGGATTTCAAATGCGGCGCGGCTGATAGGCATGGGAATTTACGATTTGCGATTTGCGAATGATCGAAAAGTCATGGCGCACAAATCCTCACTTCCACATCGGCCTGAATGTGCCAATAGTTCGTCGAGTCGGTGGATGTGAAATATGACCCCTTGACGTTTCCAGAGTTGTAATCGCCGAGGGAGGCGCCGGAATATTGCGAAGAGGGGGCAGTATATGTCCAATGTGAATCGGGGGGCCATTCCGTGCGTTTCAGTGCATCACAAAAAGCAATGCTGGAATTTGTTGGGCATTGGGCTAATACAGTGGTTGTAATGTCAGCAAGGTTTGTCCCCGCAAAATTATTCGTGTAAAGAATGATCTGCGCGGAGTTTATGTTTGTGGCATAAAAATTCGTGTGATAGAGATAATGATAAGGAGTAAAATAGAAATATCCATTAAGACTCGTGCCGATGTATGCGCCAGAGTTGGTCTGGTTGACAATAGTGACGTTGGTGGCAAAGCCGTTGGAGGTGGCGACGCCGCTGCCCGACCCACTCGGCGTTGCCCACGTTCCATCCCCGCGCCAATAGGTTGAAGAGCTTGCGCCCGTGCCGCTGTTGAAGTCGCTGATCGCAAGCGCGCCGTTCAAGTGGCCGGCGTTAATCGTGCCCGTGGTGTCGCCCTCGCCGACGCCGAAATCGAAAGTGCCCTCGGAAACAAAGCTGACCGTTCCACTGAACATCACGTCCATGCCGTCAACCTGGCCTTGGTTGTCCAGCGCATAATAGCGGCCGCCCTGCCCGCTGCCATTGGTCATGTTGCCGTTGAAGTTGACGCTCGAATTGAAGTTGACAGCGGACGCGTTGTGGTTCGTCACAACCCCGGAGGGCAGAGCGGAATAAGGGAGCGTGCCCGTCACTGACGAGGCGGGCACGTTGGTGGTCATTGGGAAAAACTGCGGGTAGATATTCGTGCCGTCAGTTGTCAGCCGCACGCCGGTTTGGCCCGGTAACGCAAGATTGGTTGTGGAATTGTCCATGAATGGGGAATGGTCCGCGAGCCAGACGTTGAGGGCTGAAGAACCAACGTTTTCAAGCGTATAGTCGAGCGTGAACCACAATGGCCCGGCGGGCGCGCCCCCTGCCACCCGGCTGCGATTGAATGTCCATGCCGCTTTAGTGGTGTTCGGCTGCCCAATTGGGCCGATGGCAGGCAATGTGATTTGACCAGGGCCGGCGCAGTAAATGATACGGTCCGCAATGTCCGCTGTGTAGGTGGACAAGGAGTTCAGGTTGGTGAATCCGTTCCACCAAATGTTGGCTTCCACACTGCCGTTTGGACTGATCGCCACGGCATACCGATTGGAATATCCGATCACAACGAACTGCTGGTTTGACCAGGGATGGTAGAAGTCTGGCACTGAGATGTCGATTGTTTCGGGGAAGTTCTGGTTTCCTGTCCAATCTCCGTAAAACTGTGAGAGGCCGATTTCATTCGGAATATTCGGTGGATAACCTACGTAAAGCAGCGTGCCTATGCTGCCTGTTTGAGTTCCGTCAATAATCATGTGGTTCGAGACTTCCCAATAATCGGCGAATCCGCCGCCCCAAATCGCCGTGGGCCACGAGTCCGCGAGAGGATTTGCGCCGAAGGAAATCCCACCGGCGTATGTCGAATTGGTGATTGAGGATGCGGTCATGGGGCCGACGTTGGTTGCGTTAGTCAGTGTCGGGTTGGCAAGGGCGGCGTTTGTCAAGAACGTGTTGCTGCCTTTGCCGCCGACGCCCGCTATGCCAGCCGTGCCCCCGGTGGAGAAATTGTTGTTGGCCCACGCCACAAGGCCATTGCTGGCGCTGGTGAGATTGAGGAGGGTCGCAAAGACGTTTGTGGTGGTCGAGCCTTGCGCCTGGAGGGCGAGCAGCGTGGCGAAGGTATTCGTCGCCACGGCGCCTTGGGCGGCTAAGCCGGCTTGGGTCGCGTATGTGGCGCTGACGTTGGTTGAGTTGAAGAGGCCGAGAATGGTGGTGGTGCCGGTGTTGGTGGCGTTGATGGCGGTTGGATTGGCCAACGTGGCGTTTGTCAAGAAGGCGTTGGTGAGGCCGGCCCCGGGGGCGATATAGACCTGGCCGGCGTTGGTGGCGAATTGGGCGCTGAAATTGTTTCCGCCGCCGCCGCCGCCGGAACTGCTCCAGCCGGCGGCGAGGAGGGCCTGCTCAAGCAGGACCACGTTCGTGCTGAAGAAATTGGTCTCGTTGGGGGGAAGGACATTGTTGGTGCTGAGAATGAAGGTTTTGTTGGTGCTGACGGGGGCGCCAAAGGAGTGGCCGCAAAGGAACGCACAGAACACAAAGAGGATTCCGCAGGCGCGGAACGGGTGGGTGGTCTTCATTGAAAATTTGTCATTGAAAATTTGTAATCTCATATTGATGGATCAGTAGCCGGTGTCGGAGAGTTGGAGAGTGAGGACGCCGGCGTCGTTGAATATCGCCAGCGTGTGGTAAAGGCCGGTGGTCGTGTCCAGCAATTGCGGAACGATCTGGCCGGCGACGGTGTAAAAGCGGAATTGGGCGCCCGTGGGCGGGCTGGCGACGGAGACGGGGCCGTCGCGGACGGTGATGGGGCCGTCCAGCAGAGTGATATTTTTGGCGGGACTGTCGGTACTGACGGCCGTGATGCGGAGCCAATAGTTGACGCTGGCCTGGCCGTTGAGACTGACGCCGGTCTGGCTATTGGTGAAGAGGAATGCCGCGTGGGAATTGGCGCTGCCGCCGGCGGCCCAGTTGACTTGCGTGAGGGCCAGATTCATCGCCGCCGCAAGCACGGTGCAAGACATCATCGGGGCGTTGGTGTCATTTTCCGACACGAAGAGTTGGGCGGTGACGGAGGCCATGCCACCCGCGCCGCTGGAGGCCAGGCCGGCGAGCAGGGCGCCGTTTTGGCCGATGCCGATGTCGATCTCAATGTCGTCGCCGCGGTAGAAGGAGGGCGGCTGGCCGCGATTCAAGTCCAGCAGGCTGGACGGCGCGGCCAGGTCGCACAATAGGCGGATGGGCAGGGGTGTCAGTGGGGTGCTCATTTGAGTGCGGGAGTTAGGAGTGCGATATGCAAAGTGTTCATGGGCTGGTTTGCCAAGCTCCGTTGCCGGAGATGGTGTACTGGAAGCGGCAACTGAGGCCGACATGCTGGACGCATTCGACGGACTCGACCACGGCGTTGGGCAGGTAGCGCGTGACCTGGCCCGTGCCGCTTTGGTTGGATACGGTGATCTCGCCCTGCACAGGGACGTTGTCCGGGTGAAAGGCGATGAATTGCAGGCAGGCCTCAACGGTCTGGAAGGAGCGCTGCACCGTGAAGGAAAAACGGTTCTCCAAGTTCAATCGGGGCAGGTTGAGCAGGTACGCCGCGCGGAAAAGGGGCGATTTCTGCGCCGCGCGCTTCTGTTTGTTGACAAAACCTTCCTTGACCTGGCCTCCGACCCCGGCGGCGAATTGGGTCCCGGCGACCAGCGACACCGAGTCGTCGGCCAATGTGAACGGCGTTCCGCCGCCGGGTGTGATGGTGATTTTCATCCTGATATTTCAAATTTGAAATTGGGCACCTGAAATCATGGACCGGCGGGCGAGGGCTTTTCGACGTGGCTGGCGTGGATTTCGACCTGGTTGACGGCGGTCATCAAGGCCCCCTTGGCGACGCCCAGCCAGCTTGGGTTTTGCTGGTTCTCTTCCGCCTGCTTTTTGAGGACGGCGACTTCGTCGTGAATTAGTTTGATCGCGGTGATGATTTCTTGAGTTGTCATATCTGTTTTTTGTTTTGGGTTGAATTAGGCCAAGGCCAGGGCGGGCGTCGATGGCGTGCCGCCGGCGGCGATGCCCAGGGTGCTGATCCAGCCTAGTTCGTCCGGCCGGAGAGCTTTTCCGCCAAAGATAAATCCGGCGCTGACCAGGCCCGCGTTGCCCAACGTGACACTCATGCTGCTGCTGCCGGTGATGACGAGATTGGCGGCGCTGGTGGAGAGGCGCAGTCCGCCGGCCACGCCCGCGCCCTGCATGTTGAGGGCGGCATTGATTTGGCCCATCGTCGGCCCAAGGGGTTTGCACTTGGCCATCACGCGGTAGCTTTCCAGCCGGAAGGCGCGTGTGCGGCCCTGGATGGTGACCGGCGTCAACTGCAATTCGTGTGAGATGCTCCATTTCTCCTGCGCCTGAAAACTGGTGAAGCCGGGGACGCTGCCCCATGCCGCGCTGAATTCCTGGCGTCCCACGACGGCCGTGCCGGGCATCGCCGGGTTGGCGTAGGTCTGGCCGGTGGCGATGGTGAAATAGGCGCTCGCCGCGCTGGGGTCGTCCGAGTTGCCAATAATGCCGGTGATTTCCATCGGCCCCAGCACCGTCCCGCTGACGCCCAGTTCGAGGTCGGGCATTCTCGTCACCAGCGCGCTGGTGAGGGTCACAACGTCGCCATTGTTGGAATTCCATGCGCACGCTTTGTCGGTCGTGCCGGGATAGACGGTGCCAATGACGGCGCTGAGATACGGGAACATCGTGCCGATCTGGGCCGTGTCATAAAACAGCGGCGTGCCGCTGGCTTTGACCAGTCCGTCGCGGAGCGTTTTGTCGATCTTGCCATAGAGGGAAGTCTCGACGTCGTCCCAGACCTGGTCGAAGACGACCTTGCTGTCGGAAGCGAATTGGACGTTGATGGAGTTGTAGGCGGCGTAGGCCGGGCCGCCAGTGAGTTGGGATCGTGTGACGCTCATAATTTACCTGCGTGGGTTGAACAGAAGGAAACAAAGGCAACGAAGGGGGAATCCTTTGCGTCCTTCGTTTGCTTCTGTGGAGTTTTCTTCATTGATTTAATTGACAGTGAATGTATCGACCATGCTGCCTTGCAAACCGGGGTAGTAGGCGGCGGTGCGGACAATAGTGCCGCTGGCGACGGTGAACGGCGTTGTGTAGATGATGGCATTCGGGTTTCCCGACCCGGGGAAACTGCCATCGGTGCTGTAATAAATCGTGCTGCCGCCGCCGGGTTGTCGATCGGCCAGGCTGACCGTTTGAGCGGCGGCAGTGGCGGCCGGAGCGAGGGTGCGTGCCAGGGCCGTCAAAACGAAAGTCGCCTGCAATGTCACCTCCACGCACAGATATGGCGCGTCCGCCCCGCCTTTGGCATATTCGTAAAAGGTGGGCGCTACGTAAAAGCCTTGCAGGGGACCTCCCAAAAAAAACAGTTGGAAGGTCTGCGCGATGGCGACGGCGATTTGCTCGGCCGTTAACCCCGTCCCATTGGCCCCCAAATTCACTGTCGGCTGCTCCTTGACCACAAATCTTTGCTCCAAGGTGCAAACAGGTCCCGCCGTGTCCGCTTTGGGCGCTTTGAGCGTCGGCATCAATACCTCGATGGACGCGCCGCCCTTGCCATTGCGCCCTTTGAGGCCGGCCAGCGCTTTGTTGACTTCGCTCTCCAGGCGCTTTTCCCGTATCGTGAAAATGGCGACGTTTTGGAAATACGCCTCCGAAAGCAGCTTGTTGCAGACATCCGGTTGCACCGATTCGATTTGAGCGGCTAACGACATGGTCTTCCTTTCCGTCTAGGTTTCTCCAAGCTTGTCGAACGAATGCGTCCCCACCCGGTGCCCGCGCCGCGCCAGTTCCATCCGGAAGCTCGGGCCGGTGACGTTCTGCGGATTGAGCGGGATTTCCACCTTCTCTTTTCCCTCGCGAATTTTTTCCACCCGCTTCATCGCTTCCTCGTATTGCCGGCGGCGAAAGTCGCTTTGCAAATCTGTCTTCGGCAGCGAGCTGAACCATTTCCAGCGCACGATTGAGATGGCCTCCTCCCGGATTTGGTCCGGCACGGTTCCGCTCTGGCCGATTTGATTGCCGCCGACCAGAATGCTGGCCTGCAGTTCCGCAATCACGTTGGCCAGAATGCTGGCGAGGATCGACGCGGACCCTTCGATGCTATTGATCGCGGCGGTTTCATCGGGCAGTATCTCGTTCTGCACGTCGGTGGGGGCGAGTATGTTCCAGGGCATAGGTTCAATTCTCAGTTTTGAGCTTTCAATCCCAAGTGCGCCGGCCCCGCCATGGCGAGACCGGCGCGGCGGGAGCTAGCTAGGGACTCACGCTAGCTTGTACGAGGACGTTAATATTACTGACGGCGCCGTTGCTCACGCTGGTGACGCGAAACGCCGTCGCCGGTTCCCACGTCCCGGCCACGATGTTGGTCGCGGCCACGACGTTGTTCGTGCCGTTGAGGGCAAAGCTCCACACAAACGGCGCGGTCGTCGTGAAGTTGGTGCCGTAGCTGGCGCCGATGGCATTGCTGCTGCCGCCGGATACGTCGTACGCAAAGTCCACCTTCACGGTGACGTTGGAACTGGACACGTTGTTCGTGCTGGTGACAGTGGCCCAAAGCCCAATGGGGTGTGAGCCGCTGAACGCCAGAAACGTGTTGGTGCTGGCGTTGGCCGCCAGCAATTGATTGGCGCTCAACGTTTGGTTGCTGACCAGCGTATAGACCCGCGGCTTGACCTGCGTGGTCGCCTGCGCAAGGGCTGTGCAGACTGCAATGTGCAGTGTGCAGAGTGTGAGCACGGCGGCGAAAGCGCCGCGTTTGATGATGTCAATCGTTTTCATATTCATTGTTTCGTTGATTCGTTAGTTGACCTGCACCTGCTGGATGCCGGTCGTGTGCTGGACGTGCAGGTACTCGTAGTTCTCCACCGTCAGGGCGATGAGCTTGACGCCGATGTCAGTGATATAGACGGCGTATTCGCCCCCGCCGTAGGCCGCGTTGGAGACGTGCCGCACCAGGTTGCTCGCGTCCATCGGGCCGTCGCTCTCAATGCTGGTGTAGAGCAGCACGTTGCTGCCGATGATTTCCTGCTTGGTGGCCCCGGTGCTCTGCTGGTAACGCTCGGCGTTGATCACGCAGCGGTCCACTCCGATCGCGCTGGCAACCTGCTCCTCCGTGAATTGTCCGGCCCGCGCCAGCGCTCCGGCGGTGAGTTGGCTTTCGTAGGCGTTCTGCCGCTTGAGCGCCGCCTGGTCCCCATACACCGCCACCAACGGGTAGAAACCCGTCGTGTTGGCCAGGTTGAGGATGTCTTGTTTGAGTTCCAGGTCAGGATTGCTGCCCGCGTCCCATGTCGTGCTCGAAACCACCGCCGCTGTTTCCATAAGCGCCACCGCTTCCAGCACCGTCGCCCGCATCATCAGGTCGATCAACCACTTGGTGTGGACCTGCTGCCATTCCGGCTTGTCCTTCAGTTGGTCGCGGTCCAGCAGAACCGTCAAGCCCCGGTTGGGCACTTGCAGGTCCACCTTCGTCGCCACTCGCTGGCGCACCCGCATGAAATCGGCCAGTACGCCGCGTTTGACTTTGGTGTAATCCACCGTCTGCCACGGCTCGCTCTCATCATAGATGGTCAGGCGCACGATGCGGCTGTTGCTCGGCCGGGGCGGCGCCAGCACGTCGCGCAATTGCCGCAGCCGGTTGCCCACCATCCCGTCGTAGCTGATCGCGAAGGTGGTCAATTCCTCGATGTACTCCGACTGTCGCAACAGCGAGTCGTTTGCCAGGCAGACCTGCCCGTGATGCGCGCCGACGTTGTTGGAGGCGATGGCGTTGGGGGCAAAATCATTGCCCAGCGCCACGCCAAGGGCTTCCAGGGCCGCATGGCGCGCGGCGTTGGAGAGAACAATAGGATCTTTCATAGTTTTATCTTTTTCAATTTGCGAGTTGCTCATGGCTCTTTGTTATTGGGTCACCTGATACGGGAAGCAGGGGATGAACGTGATCTCCAGGCCCGACGCCGCCACCGTTTTGGTGGCCCGCCCTATGACCCAGAACGTTCCGTGGCCCGCTGTGGCAAGGTCCCCCACCAGCCCGCTGGCGGCGGCGTACACAAGGTCGTCGATCGTGATCGTGCCCGCCGAATACCCCAGTTGTGTCCCCCGCGTGGCCCCGAATCGCTCGATGTCCAGGAAGTCCCCCGCCTGATACGGCGCGTCGGGCGAGACCCCCAGCGGCAGCCCGGCCCCGCCGGCCACTGCGGCATAGTATTGACTCGATCCCCGTTGATAGACCAGGTACTTGGACGACACGGGTAGAACGGTGGACGGGTCGATCTGGAGCGTTTCCCTCCCCTGATCGAATAATCCCCCCAGCTCGTTGCTCAGGGCGGGGGCGTTGGCCGGCGCGCGGAATCGGTCCCACGCGGCCAGCAGTTTTTTCAGTGTGTGTGTCAATTGTAGTTTCATGCTTGGTGCGGTTTACTTTGCTTGTTTGCGGTTCGATGCCGTGCGGGCGTCGTATTCCCGCTGGCGTTGGATGACGGCGATGGCTTGCTCCCGCCGCAGGCCCCGGGCCATCTTCGCGGCGATCGCCTCCTCGTCGGCGTCGTTTTGTTTCTTGGCCGCCTCCAGCTCCGCCAGGCGGGCTTTGAGGACGGCGTTCTCGGCTGCCAGTTCTGGCGCCGCCGGTGCTGTCGCTGTTTCTTTTGGCATTTTCTTCTCTCTTCTGGGTTGAGGGTTGTTCTTACAGTTGGCCCCGGACTTTCAGTTTGTCCGCCAGGCTCGGATTCTTCTTCATCACGGCGTGGTGCGCCTTGATCGGGTCCGTCGCCCCCGTCTCTTTCATGTGTTGTTCCACCGCGGCACAGTACTCCTCGCGCGGATCGCCCCCCGCGCCCTGGTTGGAGAGCATTTTCCCGCTTTCCGCGCTGCCCATCGTTTTGAACCGCGTGGCCGACGCGAGCAGCGCCGACGCCGACGCCTCAAAATCCCCCGCGTTGTGCAGCGCCTCGATGCGCGCGCTTCGCTCTGCTACGGTCAGTTTCCCGCGCGCTATGGCCAGATCGACCACCGCCGCCGCGCGGCTCGATTTCAAATCTGAAATCTGTGATTTCAAATTGACGCCCTCGTTCTCAAGCGTCGTGACTTTGGCCGTCAGTGCCGCCTTTTCGTTGGTCAAGGCCGTGATTTGGCCGGTAAGGGTGGATTTCTCGTTGCCTAGCGCCGACACCTCACCGGCTTTCGAGGTGTGCAGCTTTTGCAAGGCTTCGAGAACCTGTGTTTCGGTTGGGCTGTCGGCGTTGGCCAGGACCGCGCCCTGCGCCAGCAACCATCCTGCGATCAGTTTCATGTCAGGTTCTTTCTCTGTTTCGATGCCGGCGCCCTTGGCGTTCGCCAATGATTCAACGCCGGAAATGTTCGGATGCCGCGTCAGTCCCGCGGATAAAAGCTTGAACGGCCGCGCCAATACCGCCTCCCCGCGCCGCCCCACCGGTTGGACGTACCAAAGCGCGCTCGGATATTTGTGGCCTTCCTTTTCCACCGCGTCCGCCCCGTCAGGCGTCAATACAAAATGCGCCTCCAGCCCCCGCCCGCTTTTCCGCACTCTGTCGATGGCCCCGATGATTTCCCGGCTCACGGCCGCGCCGACCGTCTCCGGCGCGTAATCCCGCAAATCCGGATGGCCCTTATAGACCGGGATGCCGACCACCGCGCGGCGGATGCGCCGGAACAAGGAATTCTCCCGCGACAGAAGCTGGTCCGCCGATTCGTTGTCCAGCACCTGAATGAACTTTTCCTCGTGAATGGCTCCATTCTTCTTGACCAGCCGCGTTTTGGGATGCTCCCCAAAAGGGGCGATCAACGCCCACCCCTCCTCATCGAGCATCGCGGCGTCGTTTTCCAGCAGCAGGGGAATGTGGTTCTCGTTCATAATTCGATCCTCTTACGATTGGGCGGTCGGTTCCTGGTTTGGAATGGCATAGCCCAGCGCGGGCTTCATCGCCGCCGATGAATAAAAGTCCGCCGCATCGACTTGTGGGTCGGGCATTTCCAGGTTGGCCGTCTGCGGGTTGCGCGCCGGATCGGTCCCGGCTCCTATCGCTGTCTCTGGCCCTTCCGCTGCGGTGGCGGATTTCGGACGATCAGGAGAGGTCTTTTCTTCTCCTAATCTTAATCCTAATCCTAATCCATTCCCGCCCCCGTTGCCCGCAACCGGCGCTTCCAGGCAAGCCTCGCCGGCCACAGGCGCTGTCCACCGAAACCGCCGATACGCCTCTTTCAGGCTGATCCGCAATCCCATCGGCACCAGCGTCTGCGCGCTCGTCAAATCTTCCTCCGCCGTGTCGTCCAGCGGCGGCACGATCGCCACCCAGGCGCGCGGCTCCTGGTTAAAGAGGTAACGGATGATTGGCCGGTCCACTCGATCGTTGAGGTAGCCGCTCGCCCAGACGGCGTCCCGCGCCAGGAAAATACCCGACTCCTCCTTCTGCACGCTGGCGCCAATGGTGTTCCGCCTGTCCCCCTCCTCGGCCGTGCGCGAACCTGTGGCCAGGTCAATGCCTCGGTAACACTTTGCGTAAAGCCGGTCCACCATTTCCACGATCGGCTGGAAGGGCAGGTGCCCTTTGGCCGGCGTATCCAGAAACTTCAACGTCACGCCGCTGTTGTGCAGGCAGGCCGCGTCGTTGGCCATCGCGTGCAATGCCTGCCGCGCTTCTTCCCACGCCGGGTCGTTCTTCTGCGCGTCGGTGATCCCCTCCAGAAACCCGCTGCCGTAGCGCGTGCAAAACTGCACCCAGTCCCGCAGCGGAATATTCTTGACCGCGTAGGCCATGCACAGCGGGCGCATCCATCCGCTCCCAACCACCGTCAGCCATTCCCCTTGCGCGCACGGCTGCCCATACATGTCGAATATGTGTTTGAGGTAGCCCAGGTAGCCCCGCCGCGATTCAAAAAACCACACCGGCGTGTGGCGGAATTCGGCCGTCACCTCCCGCGACGCCGCGTTGTCGATGCGCAGCAGGATCTCGTGGACGCTGTAGTAGTAACTGTGCGCCGTGGCCATTTGGTAAAGCAATTCGCTCACCCCGCCCACAACGTCCTGATCCAGCGCCCGTGTCGCCCGCAGGTTCCCGTAAAAATACCGCAGCGCCGCCGCATGCCGCTCCCCGTCCCGGCTCCCGTCGGAAACCACTTGCCACTCCAGCCCGGCCAGATCGGCCCCCCGCTTGTCCGCGTTGACCGCCAATTCCCCGTCCCGCTCCATCATCACCTCCCAGATTTTGCCCACCACACGCAGTTCCCCGATGCGGAAGGCGTTGAGGTTGGCGGCCAGCCAATCCATCCGCAACTCTGGCATCGGCGAGTAGCGGAGGCGGATGGCCCACTCGATGCGGGCCTGGTTGAACTGCGATATGCCGGTGGGATTCATGGCTTGATAAATGGAGGGTTCTCCGCCCCCGCCTGGACTTCTTTTCCAGCCGTGGCGGCTTTCGCTCTTGAGTGCCAAAATGCGCTCTTCACGCGCACGAGTTGATCACATTTTCTCCTAGGCAAAAAACCGACTGGGGGAAAAAACGCACTTTTTTTGAAATTTTTTTTGGAGGCCCATTTTTGACCGCTTTTTGGCAAAATCTCGAACCCCCGGAAGCTCTGGATGGAAGCGATGCTTCACGGGTCGAAAAACGCGCCTTCGCCCGCCCAAATGCGCGCTTGGCGCGATCCAGCTCAACGAAAGCCGTAGTTAAGCTGCGTGGCGGACCAAAACTTTAAGTGGTAGTTAAATTCCGTGCTCCAGCGAAAACTTGGCCAACGAATTGCCGAACTGCGCCGCCAGCGAAAGCTGACTCAAGAGCAACTCGCCGAAGCTCTCGGCTGCTCGGTCGAGTTCATCAGTCTGGTCGAGCGCGGGGTCAACTCGCCCACCGTCGCTGGCCTGGAAAAGTTCGCCAAAGTGTTGAAGGTTCAGGTCAACGAGTTGTTCGTCTTTGAGGAGAAAAAGGGATGATGCGGGGCGATTCCTTCATCGCACGCCTGAAACAAACGCTCGATGGCGTCGTGGCAAACCTCCGGGCGAAGGGAATTCACGAGCGACACCTCTCCTTCGGAGGCGAGGGCGCAGCGCCCGCTCGCAAGCCTGTTGTCCCAACGGACGCCCGCTCGGAATTCCTTGCAAATCGCGCGATGGGTGATTGGGCGGAACGCCTCCTGACCGACGCAATCGTCCGCGCGTGTCCAGACTGGGTGGTATCGCAGTACGGTGACACCAACCGCATTGCCGCTGGCCATCCGGGATTTAGATCCTCCTACCTCGCGGGGATCGAGCAAACCCGACAATTTGGCAAGCGCCCAGACTTGTTGCTGTTTCCGGCCACCATAACGCCTCTCCCCGACCTATCGGCTCGCAGTCACGCTGAAGCCGAAGAGATCGTCAGGCAAGCTGTCGCCGCTATTGAGGTCCGCTCCAGCAAATTCCATGCCTTGACCTACATGGCGGTTCGCAAGCGACAGCGCGAGGCGGGAAAGACGACTGGCCGCGAATCTCCAAGTTTCACCGTTAAGGTGGAAGATCTCGTCATCGTGTATCGTTGGCTGGAGCGGTATCAGGTTCCGGAAAGTTATTTTCAAGTGTTCTTTGACTCGGTGTTTGCCATCAATTTTCTCGACATATTCGCCGTGGTGGCGGGCGGCGGCGGCTATTCCATCGAGTCACCGGCGAAAAGCCAGGAGAAGGCGACCATCATGATTCCCATTACCAGAGGCACACAGGTGGGAAGGGCCACTTCGATGCCAGCTTTCGCCGCCGAGCATCGCGTCACCGAACTCGGGCGGCACGACGCGTTCGTTGTCCCGCGGGGCGGTGGTTTTGAACTCGACGCTGCCGCGATGCGGAACGTTCTTCTGGCTGGCGATTAGTATCGTAGTAACGCGCTGCCAGGTGGTCAACGGCTGGCGTCCGCTCGTCCGGTGGCAACTTCTCCAACTCCGCCAGCTTGCGTGTGAGGTCGGCGGCGTCCGTTCGGCTCAACGGCGGCATTGCCGGGCACCGCATCTCCTCCACATCCTTCGGTTCAAGCTTGTTCAGTCCGTCGCCGTAAAACCGGTTCACTCGTGAAAACGCGAGCCGTCCTCCTGAACTGTTCAGGAACAGCGTCATCAATGGCGGCAATGTTTCACAGTCGGATTTGGCGTAAAGTCCGTGAAAACAAGTCAGGTTCCTCGCCCCGGATAAGTTCAGGATGAACTTCGCCCTTTCCCGTGAGAAAACGGCCACCCAGATGTCCGCCACAGCCCGGTTTTCCGGCAAATACCAAACGGGACGATGACTTGGCAGATGGCGCCGAGGAATGCCCCGGTTCTCTCCCAGTTTGAGGTATTTTGCCAGTCCTTGTCCGTCGTGCGACGGATTCAGCAGGAAGCATCGCCGCCCACGGGCCGCCAACGCCCGGAACTTCTCGACCGTGAACACCAGGCCCTCCGCGTCCACAGCCTTTGTCACGCAAGCCTCGACATGGTCATCTGTCAATTGATGTTCACTTATCCCAACCCGGCTCAGGCAAAAATAATCATTTGCTCCTGTTGCGATGCCGCGTCGACAGTCGAAGTAATCGCCAACACGCATCGGGAACAGCACCCAATCGGCCTGATCTCTCCCATTGAGCAACAGGTTCAGCCATTTCGCCCGCGGATTCAAAACCGAAAGCTCCATCTGTGCGCCGCCATGAGGCAAAGTTTGCCTCGAGATAAGCGCATCCACAAAACGCGCCGCCTCCTCCACTGACTCAACTCGCGCCGCTATGCCCGGAGCCTGCGGCGCGTGGCCTTTCTCCATAAACACGATGGCGCTGGTGGTCAGAGCGTCCTCGAAAAGATTCGCCGACGGTGTGAACACGGCCAGGCCCGTTGGTCGTATTACGCGCACCAGCCGCTCTTTTATTTCCTCACCGAAGTTCGCGTTCAGGAACTCCGCCGGCAGGATAACGGCAGCGCGACCGCCCGGCGCGAGATCCTCCCATATTTTCAGCAGGAACAGCGCATAGACATTCGTCAGGCGATCCAGCGGCGTGCCCAACCGTTCCTCAAAGTAGCGCCAATCTGTCTCCGAATACTCCAGCCGATGCGCCTTCACGTACGGGGGGTTGGCAATGATGCCCTCAAAGAGCCCGGCGTCGGACTTAAGATAATCCGCCAGAATGAGCTTCGCGCCTCGCGGAGCGGTCACTTTTGCATTTTGCAGAGTGTCGGCGTCTCGCTCCACGCCCACTAACGCCGCTTGCCGATCGATCTCGCGACACGCCGCCAACAAGCCGCCCAAACCCGCGGCCGGGTCGAGCACGGCGCGGGGCTTGGCCGACATCACCCACTTCGCCATCAATTTCGCGATTGCTAGCGGCGTGGCAACCTGCCCAAGCTGCTTTGTCTCCCGCTGCCACGCATCGACCGACGCAAACGAATCTGCCTCGCCTGTGGCGATTTCCACGGCGTTTGGCGCATAGTAGAGCGACAGGAATGTTTGATTGTCGCGCAGTGTCATCGTCGAAAGTATTCCAGCAGTTTAACTACGTGTCAACGTCCTTATGAAACCAAGGGTCATCAGATTTGCTGACGATTATCTCATTTGCAAGTTGCCCAATGCCCCCTCGACGGGATAAACCAGTGCTGCTGACAATGTTTTCCGCGCCATGAAACTTGGTCTTTTCGGCGGGTCTTTTGACCCCGTTCATTCGGGACATTTGCTGGCCGCCCGCGCCGCACGCGAAGAAGCCGCGCTGGACCGCCTTTTCTTCATTCCCGCCGCCCAGTCCCCCTTCAAACCCGCCCTTCAGCCCGCCCCGGCCGCCCAGCGTCTGCGCTGCTTGCGCCTGGCCCTGGCGGGCGACCCCGCCGCGGAAATCGACGATCGGGAAATCCGCCGCGGCGGCGTCTCTTACACCATCGACACCGTTCGCGCCTATGCCGGCCAATTCCCCGGCGCCGAATTGTTTTATCTCATTGGCGCCGATCAGGTGGGGCAACTGCCTCTCTGGCGCGACGCCACTGAATTGGCGCGCCTGGTTCAGTTCCTGATCATCCCCCGCCCGGGCGAGGCGGCTGCCCAATTGCCCGCTCCCTTTCGCGGTCGTGCCTTGCGCGGCTTCCCGCTGGCCGTATCCTCCTCGCAAATCCGGCGGCGCATCAAAGACGGCCTGCCTCTGACCCACCTCCTGCCCGACGCGGTGGCGGAGACCCTGGCCAATAATCGCCTTTATCTTTGACCAATTCCCTCTAACATCCCCGCAAAATGGATTCCAAG
>Ga0187860_1002161_pt1 | contig 16690 bp, 16 predicted proteins | sample June2016WEW_10_4_FD_132981 | JGI IMG/M metagenome (GOLD analysis project Ga0187860, IMG submission 132981) | Peatland microbial communities from SPRUCE experiment site at the Marcell Experimental Forest, Minnesota, USA - June2016WEW_10_40 | ecosystem: Environmental > Terrestrial > Soil >... | reverse complement strand
GTGCTCGATCCACCGGGACTGCTGTTCAAGCGACGGGGGAGAAAAAGGGGTTCAAACGGGCCGAAGCCGCGATCTATTTGGGCGTGACGCCCGTCACCATAGACCGCTTGAGAAAGCGGGGACTTCTGCATCCTTCGATGGCACTGCGCCACCCGATCTATTCCAGAGACGCCTCGACCGCTTCCTGAAGGAGACACCAGGGATCATTTGAAATGATTCAGTTGATTGTTTCGTGCTCGCGGCCTGTTTCCGAATGGACGGGCTTTTGGCGAGAACATTTCTCTCTGTCAGAGAGACAACTTTAAGTGATTCTGTCTTTTTTAAAGTGATAAAATCGGTCGTGCCTAAAGCAGTTTCATAGGCGACCGGACAAGTCGCCGGACAAGTCACCCCGGAAGTGACCCCGGAAGCGACCCCGGACGTCAGGAAGATTGTTCAACATCTTGAAGGAGCCATGCTTCGCCAGACCAACCTCGCCGAACAGAATTCAGGTTCGACCATTTAATTCGCCAATAAAGACGACTTGTTGCGATTTTAATGACCAATTCGCCATAAAAGGCGATTGCTGAAACTTGTTCAACCGCGCTCCGGTGCTCGCCCATTATCTGCGCGAAACAAAAACGCCACAGCTTTAGACTGTGGCGTCGCGGTGGAAGCGTTGCGTTAAACGACCGCTGCGGCGGGCGTTGCAGCCTCCGAGCCGTGCTTGTGAGCGTCGAGCGGCACGATGTTCTGAATCTGCTGTGCGGCCCATTGGTTGAGCGAAGGCAAGGTTACTTGGGCCTTCTTGGCGTACGCGCGGTGAATCGCTTTGCTCTGGTGGCCGAGAGCTTCCTGGGCGAACCGTTCTGGATACCCGCAACTGCGCGCCCTCTCGGCCCACGCGTAACGATACGAATGAAGCGTGACGCCAGTGATTCCGGTTCGACGACAGCAGCGTTTGAATTCTGTCGCCCGATGGGCCTCTCGAAGGGTGCCAAATTTCGGGAAAAGCGGCCCTGATTGGGGAAGGGTTTGCAAAAGAGTCGCCAGTTCATCGTCAAACCGGACCAGCGAAACGGTTTTCGTCTTTTTGCGGAAAAAGCCCACGATCCGATTTGTCCAGTCAACATCCCCCGCAGTGAGAGCGGCCACGTCCGATTGCGCTGCCCCAACATGCCAGCAAAGTTCGTAAAATGCGCGACGCTCCGGGTTGGTTTCCGCAGTGACAATTTTCCGGTGCTCCTCCGCTGTAATGCCCCGCTTTTCGCCGTATTCGATCTTGGGCCAGCGTCTCTTGGCGAGGACAGACCAAGGCAGCCAGTTCATGTCCAAAGCGAAATTATGCAGCTTGCGGAGATGAACGTTTGTGGAGACGGTTCCCTGTCGTAGCGCCTCCAGAAAATGCTCGGCGCGGGTTTCGAGAAGAGGGCGGTCACGGAGCAAGTCGAACGCCTTGTCCTTGATCGCCCGGTCCCAGCGGACGCGGGTGGCGTTCTTCTTGGTCAGCACGATTTCATTCATCACCGTCTGCCAGGTGCGCTTGCCGATTTCGGGGTCGCTCGCCGTCAGGTACGTCCGGGCAATCTGAAGGTTCAGGATGGGCTGCTGGTAGGCTTCGTTCTTGGAATGGAGCAGGCGCAATGCGGTGGCCTTGTCCTTCGTGCGAAGGGTTTCCTGCTTGCCGGTTTCACCGTCGTGGGACCAGAAATAATTCCCACGGCGAAACATGCGGAATCTCGTTTTCATACGCTTCAACTTTCATTTGTAGCGTAAGCCCGGAGATTTCCTTCGCGTTAATGCACAGTGAAAGTGTACGCATTGCAGAGTGAGCGCACGTTGGCGTCACGATCCGGCCTGCTGACATTTTTGCTGACATTCGCATGTTTTCGACTCGAAAGTGTCTTGTCCATCAACACTTTAGAGTTGGAGGCGAGGGTCGGAATCGACCCTTTTTCAACGCGATTACGGGGTAAAAATGCCTGTTTTTGCTGGGGAATCAACTAAAATATGCTTAACCAGACTTAACTGCTTTTAACTGATTTGGTGTCCGTTTTGGTGTCCGCCTTATGCCCGCCTTATGCGCGCGCCTTACGCCCATTTACGACAGCCGGAAGACGCGACCGGAGGACTCGCCGCTTCATAAGGTTCAAACATTAATCAACGGTCTTTCAAGCAGCTTTTTGTAGCTGCTGTTTACCGCATTTGCATCGGAATGACGCTTTTCCATCATACTTGAGGAGGGAGAAACAATCCTGACAGCGGCAGAGGCTATCAATTTCAGCCCAATTATCCAAAATTTCCCGCACTTCACTTGTCTGAATAGCGGACTCGGGGTTCTTGCAGTGAATGGACCAATTCCGGTAAGCGTTGTTCTCGAACATTTTCTCAAGGGCTTTGCTCAAAGGATGCTCTTGTTTAAGCTTTTCACGGACTCGAATCCGTAGCCTGTCGATCAGCGTATCAAGGGTGTATTCATTACGTCGGTTAAATTTGCATTCCACCTCGAAAGCCTCACACAAGTCTTGAAGCACGTCCTCTAAATATTGTGCAAAACCTGATGAGGCCTGTGCTGGTTCATCTTCATCCAAGCATTTTTTAATTCGCTCCAACGCATCTGGTGCCGGAGCCATTTTGGGACCTATGCCGAAGCTATAACCTGTGAAGTTGATTCGCCTCCACTTGGGGAGACGCCGGTGGAGCAAGTCTCTCCAAAACCGGTCGTGTGTCAAAAGTAGCACCTGGTGATTTTCCAAGTGGTCAATCATCAGATCAATCAGATGGGGTCTTTTGTATGCGTCGAAGCTGTTGACGACATCGTCTAGGAGGAGGAAAGAACAATTTTTGTTAAAGTGAGTTGCTGAAGCGAGAAAAACGGATAGGCCGAAGCTGTTAAGTTGAGACTCGCTTAAATATTTATGCGCCGGATGGATGGGCGTGCCGTGGAAGAAAACTTCAAGAACGACTGATCGGTCTTGGTCAGTCAGCAACCTCATCTTTGGAGAGCCCAGCCCAGCAGTATTCTTTTCCAATACCTCGAAAAACACTTCAACTTTTTTTGAAATTTCATCAAAGCGCTTCTGAACAGCAGAAAGCGAGGCGCGCACATAATGTTCAACAATCGCAGAAAACTCACTGGAGACCTGATGAGCAGAGTCGAAAATAATCGCCTGGATTCTTATCGCTTGCATCAAATCGATACCGTTCGAAACGGCTTGATTGTCGCTCACTAATTTTACTCTGGCAGGGTCGGTCTCCAAAGAAACACGCCGGCGCTGAGCGTCTTCAAGGACTGCTTGCTTCGTTCCGTCAAAAGTGGATATGGCGGAAACAATATCATTTTCGGCTGAGGAGAGGTCCTCGATCAACTTGTCTGTTAAATCCGTGCTGTCGAATGCCAGCAGCGGCGAGACGCCGCCTATCACGTCGTCTACCGACTTTAAAGCTCCCTTAAGATTGCCGAGCAATTCGTTGAGAAAATCAGTCGCTACAGTTTCAGTTCCTTCGGAGATGCCAGTGACGAGGTTTTTGTGTCGCGAGAGTGTCAAGGTTACGGCATGTTTTGCAATGTTGACTTTTTCGAGGAGTGATTGAAGGTGCTGCATCCGAGCGAATTCATTCCTAACGTGTTCTTTGAGGTTCCCCTCAAATTCGTTGTGACAAAGTGGACATACTCCGGTTGGCGGAACTTTCGCAAATAATTCGCTAGCAGCTTTGAAAAGCGGAATAAGCCTTAAAATATGCAGTTGGTCTTTCTGTTCTGCCTTCAACTGTCCGATTGCTTGACGAAGTGTAGCCACCTCAGTGGCAAAACCAATGGGCGCCTTTGCTCCTTTTACTGCGGTTTCGACGATGCGAACGTCGGCCAGTTTTTTAGCGTTGGGATCGTTCGTGACAGCCGCCTTCAACCTGGCCGAAGCCGCTGTAACACTAATCTCGTTCGGCTCCGTCTCAATTTTGTGGCTGGCACAAATCGCTGACATTTCCCGCCATAAAGGATCACAGACTGCGGAGTCCCGGCGGAATTCAGTTCCAATTCCAAGGGGGCAAGGACGCCACGAAATCCGGCGATGGAAATCTTCTTAAGCCGGGCCATCGCTCACCTTCTTTGCTGGCTTTGACAATTCCAGCAATTGTTTGGTCAACTTTGTTTCGTCGAGCTGTGCCGATTTGGTTGCTGCTACTATCGACGCCAAGACTCCGGACTTCGGAAAATCCGACTTCGCGGTCATCAACCAGTTTTCGACAAACTGATCCTGCGCGGGCAGATCTTTATCACCATCGCTCATAGGTCTCCAGTTGAAGGTAATTGCATTGGAGCCTCGCCATGTTGGACGAGAGGCTCAGCGATTTCAACGAATTATTTAAAATCGGTCTAAGTATAACAAAAACGATTAGTAAATCATGAAGGACGGGATGATTCATGGTTGGGGCGATTGAATTTGCAGTAGCTTCTCATCGTCCTGGACAGCATTTTCGAGAAGCACAGCGGGCAATGATTTTAGGGCCTTTGCACCAAGAGTCTTCATTTGCTCTGCCTGGCGGACGAGGTTGCCGCTGCCAGTGTGAAGTTTACCAGTTGCGGCATCCAACGCCTCTTGACTATTTTTCAAGGCTTTTCCAACAGCTTGTAGGTCTTCAACGAAGCCAACGAATTTGTCATAAAGTTTTCCGCCACGTTCAGCGATCTCGATGGCATATTTCTGTTGGTCAGCAAGACGCCAGACATGGGCAACGGTTCGCAGGGTTGCCAGCAAAGTGGAGTTCGTAATCAGAACCACGTTGCTTTCGAGCGCGTCACCCCATAGCTTCGGGTCATGGGCGAGAGCTGCCGAGAAGGCCCCCTCAATGGGCACATACATCAAGACGAAATCCGGCGCGCTGATGCCGTGGATGTCCTGATAGCGCTTGGCACCGAGACCCTTAAAATGGTTTCGGACTGCTTCAACATGGCGGTCAAGGAGCAAAAGCCGAGTTGGTTCGTCAGTTGCGTTGATTGCCTCTTCGTAGCTCCGTAACGAAACTTTTGAGTCGATGATGAGATTTCTTTTTTCCGGCAAATCTATTATCACGTCCAAATAGCGTTGGTCCCCCTCTCCGTCTTTAGCGCTCTGTTGACCCCTGTAATGAATACCAGATTGTAAGCCCGACTTCTCAAGAATTTGGTCGAGCATGTTTTCGCCCCAATTTCCCAAAGCCTTCACGTCACCTTTTAGGGCCTTCGACAAGTTTGCCGCTTCAGTTCCAATCCGGCTGATTTGGTCTTTCAGCAAAGCACTGTGCGTGGCCGTTTCGGTTCTCGTTGTTTCGAGGCTTTTTTTGAATTCCCCGAAAGTTTCCTTGAGAGGTGAAAGTAGTTTTTCCAGGCTCTCTGAAGACTGTTGATTGAACCTGCTTGTATTATCCACCAGCAGCTTATTTGAAATTGCCTCGAAATCAGTGCGGAACTTCGCTTGGACAGTCTCGATTTGCTGCCGCTCCGTTGTGAGGCGTTCATTGAGGAATTTGACCTCAGCTTCCAATTCGCCGTTTTGCTTCTTGAGCGCAAGCAACTGTTCCTGCAATTGGGCGGAAGCCGTTTGGCTTTGCTGGCATTCGTTTCGGGACTCTGTCAAAGACTTTCGGTCTGCTGCGAGTTGTGCCTTCGACGAAGCCAATTCGCTGACTGATTGCGACAGCGTCTCGCGCAGTTGGTTTATTTCCAGTTTAAACTCTTGAGCGGCTTTCTCTGCATTTGCCAACGCTTGTTGCAACAGTTGTCGTTGTTCGTTGAGTGCCGATTCGGCAGCCGCTTTTGCAGACTCCGCTCCGGCCCGGCCCGAAGCGGCTTCGGTCAGTTCGTTGCGCAGTCGATTCAACTCAGCCTCTTGCGAGCCGCGTTGTTGACGCAATTCTTCCTCCACACGGGTATTGAGAGGTGGCGGTTTCACCGAACGCAAAAGCCACCCGATAGCAGCCCCAAGCACCACGCCCAAGAGAATATAAATGGCAATGTTCATAAAGTGTGGCCGGAGAATTCCGCCGCTTTTGGCGAATGCTGCGATCCGGAGCAAGTTTATACCCTGTGAGTCGGAGGGAGTAAATTCAATCCGAGCGACCGCATATCTCGTTCGGCTGCCGCCGTTTCTACAAGTCTGCCGCCTCGAAATACTCAATCCGGCAGTCCTTCGGCAGGCTCCCGTCCGATCCCCAGGGCGGCAGCAACCAAGTCCAACGTTCAGGTTTGCTGATCTGAAGCGGAGAGGTGTAGCCGTCGGTTAAGACGAAAACGCAATCGGGGTAACGCTGCAATTTTTGGAAAACATATTCCTCGACCGCCTGCGCTCGCGTGCCACCTCCACCTTTGAGCAGGGTAGCAGCCGGCAGCGCTTCGTAAGCGTTCACATCAAATGAAATCAGGGTAATTTTGGTTCGTGGAACTTTCTGCCGTGCAAAATTCATTGCGACGGAAATAAACGCATCCGGAACACTGCCCGATGTGTCTATGGCGATAAGGACATTTCGGAAGCCGGCGGATTCATAGGTTGGCAGAATGACTTCGGGATACACCGAGAGAAGCTTGCGATTGGGGTGGGTCCAAATCGTATCGTAAAGAGTTTCTGTTTGAGCCTCATCCAGGAGGAAGCGGGCAAGATTCTTTCGGCAACGGCGGGACGGAGTTGTCAAACGGTCCTCGCCAAGCGGAATTGTGCCGTAGCAAGGGTCTTTGACGTTGCATTTCGCCAGAAGTTTACCAGCAAGCGCGCTGGATTCGTCTGTCCAACGCATTTGGCGTTCCCGAATTTCAGCTTCTTGTGGGTCCCAGACGGAATGGTCATCGACCGTTTGACCTTGTGAAAGTCGGTTGATCTCTTCCGGTTTCGCGGCAACCCGACTCTGTAAGAGACGAAAAACTTGTTCTGCGGCGAGATTTGAGGCATTGCGGCCGATGAGCCATTCGCCAGTAACCGCAATGTCGGGAAGCCTTAGCTCTTCAAATTTGGCGTTAATCAGGTCGTTGATCACGGCATCGCAGGCGAGTCCAAACAGAAATCGATCATGCTGGGTTCGCATGCGGGTTATACGCTCCTGATGCCGAAAGACGAAGTGAAGTGATTCATGAACAAGGACGCCCGCCAGTTCCAGGTTGTTAATCCGCTCGCAGAAGTCCGGATTAAAATAAAGGGTCACATCCGAGCCGGTCGCAAGGATGGCGGCAGTTTCGACCGCTTCGGTGAACTGAACCTGGCCCAACCGCATGACGCTCGCAGCGATGTAAGCCCGGCGGCGGCGAAGCAATTGCTGGACGAATTCGTATCGTTCCTGGAATGGAAGCTGGGGCATGGGTTCACTGGATGACTTGGAGACGTTCTTGGACGAGCTCCCAAAACGCGTCTGCGTCAGCCTTGCTCTTTGCGATAGCAATACTATCGCGCACCTTTTTGAAAATGGCGGGGAATTTGGTTCGCAGGGTCGCCAACACCTCGGAGGGCAGTGCCAGCACAATTTCGCTGACGGCAGCCTTCTGGGCAGGGTTCATCATGGGCAGCAGATTGACAAAGCGGGTTGCAACGTTTAAATCCGCGACGACTTGACCGGTAAATTTGTCTGGGTTTTGAAGAAAGTCTTCAATGGTGAGAACGTTTTTGTTCTCTTCCAAGCGAGCTTCCAACAGATGAAGCGGCACCTTTGAACCGGGTGGCAGCGCGTATTGGAGCGGAATGTCTTCGGTGCGGCACAATCCGATATATTCCAGCCGCCGGTTGCTGATTTGTTCGCGCTGCTTATGATCGAGGTCCGTTTCAAACCAGTCGAGAATCACGTTTCCCAGGCGCGGGCCGAAGCGGGAAATAAACCAGTCCCGGCTGGGGCCGGCTGTCAGGCTCAGATGAATGTGAAAACGGTCAACCAGGGCGGGGTCGAGTTCCTGCACCTGGTAATTGCTGCCCGCCGGATTGATCACCGCTATCACAGAGCGAAGGTGGGGCAGTTTTTCGCCGTTAATGCTACGAAATTGAATTAGCTCGAAGACCGTGTTGAGCACTTTGGGATGTGCCCGGTTCAACTCATCGAAAAAGATAATCTCTGCCTGGGTAACGTCTTCCTGCCGCAAATACAGCAGCCGGCGGGTACCGTCGTCCACGACCGGGACGGGAATGCCGACCAAATCGGCAAAGGGATCGAGCGTGGGTGCGCTAAAATATTTGAGGCGCAGACCTAATTTTTGGGCAACCTCCAACGCAAGGGAGGTCTTGCCGGCCCCATGTGACCCTTCAAGTAGGATGTTTTTCCCAGTTGAAACGCCCTTGATGATGACATCACGGATTTTGTCAATTTTTGTCATAGCGAGAAGGCTGGTTTGTGGTGTTTGGTCATTCTTGGGATTGGGGCGAGCACTTCTGCCGCACGTCGAATTCTTCAGAGATTCGATGCGTCAATGCAGCGGCGACAAATTGCTCAAACGTGGGGTTGCCAGGCATGGAACGCGCGTCCTTCTCAAGGTTGGATTTGTGGGCGTCCGAATAGCAGAAAGTTAAGATTTCACATATAAGGTCGCCAAGTTCCAAACCGACCCGCCTGTCCATGTCTTTGGTGGCATTGACAGATGCAATCTTGTTCATAAGCGTATGTTTATAATTGTTCAACAGTGTTGGGTGCTGGCATCAATTCTGCGCCACCGCGTCACTTCTGCAGCGGATCTCAAATTCATTCGAAATCACTCGTTCGATCAGAACGGCCAATGCACCGTCAAAAGTCATGTTTGCAGTCACGGCTGCATTTAGAATTGCCTTGTTGCAAATCCCGGAATGAGAATCGGTGAGGATCATAAAAATCAAGGTTGCCAACTGGTTGTTTGGCGACTTAACGGCGGTTGAATCATTCATATAAGAGGGCTGTTTTTTGTGGTTTATGCTCGGTCTTGTTCGACATTTGGCGCACAGCGGACGAGGGTTCCCATTATTCCTTTCGGGAGACTGCCAATGTTGCGGCCTCACGCCATGCCTGATCGCGCCCTAAAGCCTGGATATTCAAACGGTCGAAACAAGGGCTGGTGTAGGTCTGCGGATTCATGGGCTTGAGCAAGCCAGCCCGGACTAATTTTCGAGCGGCCCGGGGCGGGAGGTTGAGGAGCCAAGCCGTTTGATGAAGTGACAGAATGTTGGGCGCCATTTCGAGCGATGCCCGACGGAGTCGTTCCATACTATTATTTTCCAGTGCCGTGCCTTGGTCAGTAGTTGTGCCACTGGGCGACGCCTCCTTTGACCGCTCTTGGCCGAACACTTTCTTGAGAATGGCCGGCGAGCGCGGGAAAAGTCTTTTGGTTGCAGCAATCATCTTCCGTTTTTTGTTATGAGCGTGTGACATAAGCGACCTTTCAGTTTTACGTGTTTGTTTGTGTTCGGTTAATCAAGTTTGCGGTGTAGAAATCAATTCCTGTTGGCCATCTCCTAGTTTTCGTTTTGGGCGGCCCAATACGCTTTCATCGCGCGGCGACCCTTTACTAGGTCCAACCGCTTTAGCGCGAGCAAGGCATCACGCTCGAAATAGCCATCGCCGTCAGCAAGGGGTATGGCCAATGGTGTCAGCACGCCCGCACGCACGAACGCCTTGATGTCATGTAGCTTGACTCCAATGACCGCCGCGGCTTGGCGAGTGGTGAGCATGAGAGGCAACACTCCAGTTAATTGCAGCACCAGAAGCTGGTCTTCGGTGAAAAGGGGTGTAGAGGAGGGCATAACGTTGTAAATCTATTTGAGGGTTCGTTTTGACAAGAGATAGAGGACGGCTTTCTCTGGCATCTCAACAAAGCGAATTTTAACCTGCGTTGGAGTCGGGGCTTTGTGCGGAAAACGGATTTTGATCCGGGACTTCGCCGGAGTCTGGTTTGACTGAGGCGACTCCAGCCGCGCCCACGTCGATTTGGCTGATGCGCCGCGCTTTTTTATTGCACACTTGCTATCCATGCCTCGACCTTAAGTTGCCTTTCGTTCAAAGGGAACGAAGCGGCCCGCTGCGGCCTGAATGTTTTTTGGATGACTTGAGAAGCCGAAAACGTTACGGTGCGCGCGGTGAAGAAGTCCTTAATCCAAGCCGACCCGAAAAAAATTCAGGCCGCCCGCCTGAGCCACGAGAGCGCACCCGGGAAACCCCTCACCCAGGCAAAACTGGTGGAGATGCTCCATGAAGTCGGAGTAAAAATTTCAGAGCGCAGACTGCAGACAATTGAAGCGACCGGACGTGTGAAGCAGTCCGTTCTGGCCACGATTTGCGAACTCTTGGACGTCGACTTGGATTCAATGTTGCCCGATGGTCAACTCCCTTGGAGCATTCCGCGAGCGGAATGGAATCCCCTGATTCACTCTCCAGCGTGGCTACTACGGGCCGAAATGGCTGTTGTTCCGTTTCATTTTCGAAGGGAAGAAAGGGCGGCTCTCGAAGATTGGTGCCTCGATGCCAATCCCTTGCGCGCTCGCCTGATTTGGGGACAGGGTGGGATGGGAAAAACGCGGCTCGCCTTGGAGTTGTGCAAGTGGATGAGGGATCGCGGTTGGCGCGCGGGCTTTATCAATTATGATTTGTTTTCTTCCGACCAGAATCTTTGGGTTGAGGCAATGAAAGACCCAGACCCGATTCTTGTGGTTTTAGATTATGCTGAAAGCCGAATCGCAAAAATAGACTGGCTGATAGGAATGGTGGCATCGCTCAGGCCGAACCGATTTCGCATACTTCTTTTGGCGCGCAGCAAGTCTGGTGACTGGTGGGCTGAGTTGTGCAGATGCCGCAATGCCGGGGCGCTTGTGGCAAGCAAAGCAATGGATGTCCAACAATTAATGCCGTTTACTATGGACTCCAAGAAGAGGAAAGAATCATACCAGCTTGCGGCGAAGGGTTTCGCAGAACGTCTCGGAAGACCGGAGCCAATTGTTTCTCCGCATCATATTGACAGTGCTGTATATGACCGAATTCTTTTGCTCCATATCCAGGCGCTCGCAAGTATTGACAAAATCCATGGCGAGAACGAGGACGGCATATTGGATTATCTGCTCCACCGCGAACGGCGATTTTGGAGCGAGCGGATCTCCAGTCGGCAAATGGATAGTTCATTGCTGATTGCGGTGGAGGAAGCGATGACCGCAGTAACTGCGAACGGCGGAGTTAAATCGATGGAAGAGGGGCTGGCGTTGCTTAGACTTTTGCCTTCTCTCGACGGACGGCCTCAAGACATACGGGTTGCGTTGAATAATCTCTTGCATGAATGTTATCCTGGGAGCAATTGGATCGAGCCGGTTCAGCCAGATATCTTTGGAGAGAGATTGTCCGAAGTGGTGCTTGGCAATAACAGGCCTCTTAGGAGGGCTCTGATTGGCGAAACCGCGAAAGCGGCGCGCAAGCGCAAGGGAAATGATTGATCCCTTCAACTTTTTGCTGCACTGCAACCGCCTGGCCGCTCGCAAATCGGCACAGGCCGAGCTTTTAAGGGAAGCGCTTTCGGAGGACTTCGAAGCGCTAGTTTACCCGGCTATCGCCGTGGCTCGCGCGGAACGGGGGCCAATTGGTCTGATTTTGCATTCCATTCTCTGTGATCATCCGAATCCGGTGCTTTGCATGACGCTGGGCGATTCAATTCCCGTTGAAACGATTGTGCTGCGAGAGTTCGCTTTGGAGGTTCTTCATCAAAAACTCCGTGTCTTGGCCACGCTGTTTGATGCAGACCCGGTGATGACCTCGATTCGGGAAATTTTGGCCGATGTTCCACGATTTGAACTGCCCCCGAACCTTTCTATTTCGCTTTTGGGTGGAAACCCCAGCCTAAAGCCGGGCATAGACGCTCCGACGATATCGGACTTACACCTGAGAAGTCTTGCGTTAGCGCGAACACTTGTCGATTTGGGGACGTGGCATCAATCCTTGGGAAACCATGAGGCCAGTGTTGGCGCGATCCAAAAAGCCGAAAGGGTTCTGCGTCCGGTTTTTGAGAGCGACCAAACTTATCTTGGATTTTACTCTGAGGTTTTGAATTCCTTGGGAGCGGCTCATTTTGATGCTGGCAACCCGGGTCTCGCGCGCGAGTTGGCGGTTCGTGTTGGACAGCTCAATGCGGATACGAAGCGCGGAGAATGCGCGGAATGTAGAGAGGCAGTTGCAGTAGCTGGACTTTTGCTATCGAAGGTCTTGGCAGACTCGAATCATCTCCCGGATGCATTGTGCTTCGCAGAAAGCGTGGTGAAAGACTTCATGGTGTTTTACAAGTCTGACCCTGGTCGCTTCGAACATCAACTTCCGGATGTAATGGCCAACTACGTGACAATTCTGCGGAGAAGCGGATTCTACAAGCGAGCATCTCTTTTGGCCCAAGAGTCAGTGCAAACTGTGAACAACCTTGTGCCCTACAGTGCTGATGCTTTCCTCCCACAATATGGGAAAGCCTTAGGTTCGATGTCGGAGAGCTTTGTCATCACGGGCGATTTGTCGAGCGCGATGAAAGCCGCTGGTGTTTCCGTGGTGATTTTTGAAGAACTTAATTCGCTTAGACCCGGGGTCTTCGGAATTAATTATTGTTTATCCCTCATCCAACTCGCCTTGGCGTCTGCTCTTTTTGGGATATTCGAGGTTTTTTGTGGCTAACACAAGCCAAATCGGAGGAAAAATTGAAGAAGAAGAGCCTTTAGAATGGAAATGATGGGCGGGCCGTCGGCTTTCTTTGGTTGACTGAGGCGGTCCTGGGGTCCCAGCGCTGCGCGCCGGACTGCGCTGCGCTGCCGCTCCGCTCCGCCGGTCGGAAGTTTTTGGTTGGAAGGGGAGGCCGGTTTCTGCGAGGGTGGCGAGCATGAGCATGGACACTGAATTGCAGAAACATTACGCGTTACTTTTAGGCATTGGCAGCCCGTGGGAAGTCAAGACGGTGGAACTGAAAATTGGCGAGAAGAAGGTGGAGATTGAGTTGGGCTGGCAATGGGGCCAGTCGGCCCAGTGCCCGGAATGCGGGCGAAAGTGTTCGATCCACGACAGTGCGCCGGAGCGGACGTGGCGGCATTTGGACACGATGCAGTTTGCCACCTTGATTCGGGCGCGGACGCCGCGCGCGGATTGCCCTGAGCACGGAGTCAAGACGATGCAGGTGCCGTGGGCGGAGCCGCAGGGGCGCTTCACCCTGCTTTTTGAGCGGTTTGCGGTGGAGGTGCTGCTGGCCAGCGCCAGCGTCAGCCAGGCGTGCGCGTTGCTGGGCATCGGCTGGGAGACGGCGCACGAGATGATGGGCCGGGCGGTGAAGCGGGGTCTGGAACGGCGGCAACTGGAGGCGATGAAACACCTGGGGATGGATGAGAAGAGCTTTGGGCGCGGGCAGTCCTACATCACGCTGCTGACCGATTTGGAGCAGTCGCGGGTGATTGAGGTGGTGGAGGATCGGACGACCGAGGCGGCCGAGCGGTTGTGGCAGGCGCTGAGGCCGGAGCAAAAGCAAGCGGTGGAAGCGGTGGCGGTGGACATGTGGGAGCCGTTCATCCGGACGATAGAAAAGGAGGCGCCCGACGCCGACATTGTGCATGACAAGTATCACGTCAGCAGCTATCTGGGCAAGGCGGTGGACCAGGTGCGTCGAGAGGAGCACAAGGAACTGATGGCCGAAGGAGATGATACGCTCAAAGGCACCCGGCAACTATGGCTGTATAACCCGGAGAACTTCAGCCCGGAACAGAGGTCGGAATTTGGCGCGTTGAAAGATTTGCATTTGAAAGTGGCGCGAGCTTGGGCGGCCAAGGAATTGTTCACCAAATTTTGGGACTATCAAGAGGAGGGCTGGGCGCGAAGGTTCTTCAAGGATTGGTTCGGCTGGGTGAGCCGGAGCCGGCTCAAGCCAGTCGTGGAAGTGGCCCACATGCTCAAGCGGCACTTGGAAAATTTGTTGACGTATTTGAAACATCACATTACCAACGCGGTGACCGAAGGATTAAACTCGAAAATCCAGAGCATTAAATCCAACGCGCGAGGGTTCCGTAGCTTCAAGAATTACCGGATTCGCATCCTTTTCTTCTGCGGAAAGCTCGATCTCTACCCATTATGAACCTCGAAGAACCTCTTTTTGAGGGGGTTAAAAATTCAATGAATCTTCTCAACAAAGCTATCTGCATCGCCGAGGAGATCGCGTCGGTTCGGCTTCAAGCATGTTTTGCAAAAGGGTGCGCTTACTTTTACCGGGCGTCCTTTCGCCTTCAATTACAAACTTGGGAAGAAGCACACGCGGACGCGTCAAAGGCATTTGAAGAGTTCATCAAGTATTCCCAGTTGGATTCAGTCCATGATTTAACATTGTCTGCCTGCGCTCTTTTGATCAAAATCGAATCACTCGAATGTTTGGGCCGATATGAGCAGGCCTTGGAGCTGTTTGGTCAGTTGCAGATGATGCAAGAAACCCTCACGTGGCACTATCCAGACCAGCACACCGTTCATCTGTCGCGAAGCTTTGAAGTGAATGCGCGCCTGCACATGGCCCTGAACCGGTTCGAGGAGGCCGGAGCCAGTGCGTTTCATGCGTTATCGCGCTGTCAAATATGGACGGGGGAAAAATCGCTTTTCATACAAGGGCAGGAGGTCAGCAGCGCCCGGACCTTTTCGCGCGCAGCGTATTATCTAGGAAAGAAAGATTTGTGGCAGCAATACGAACATAAAGCGAACCTCCTTTATGCTGAATTGGAGGGGAAGGGGCTTCGAATGTTCCCACTTCCAGCCATGCTGCCGCTGACGCGATGAACCGGTAATCAGGAATCTCAGAATGGGCAAAAACCAATTAATTCAGTTCGACTCGCAACCTGGAAGTAGTTTCGGTTCATCTCGAAGAGCACGAATCGACGGCGGCACTCGCGCGCTACGATTCGCGTCGTGCGAGGTTCAGCGAACGGGTCGAGAAGCAGCATCAATCGTGCGACATGGGTTTTGAAAATTCAAAACACTGATTCAAACGGAATTGCCTTAAACGGATTTGATCTCAAGTTTGCCCCGGCTGTGGGCAAGATTCATAAGCGTCGCGACTCCGGGATTTTCAGAAACGAACACCCGCGCGCTCTTTGGAGTTTTGGGACGGCCGACGTCGATGATTTGGATTTCCGCGACCCAGTCACGCCCGCATGGAATCACGTATCGCAACCAAAGACCGCCGTGTGCGCCGAGTTTGAGGATGGCGCCAGTGACTGTGCGAATTTTCATACCGTGGGAATTGTCCTCAAAAAAAGCTGATTGTCGAGGTCGATGGCATTGGCAGTGATTGGCAAAGGACGTGGGAGAGTCGTCGGGTTGGCTGCTTGAGCGATTCAAGAGCGGCAGTCTTGGACAATTTGCGCAATGGCCTTTGGGTCACTGCAATTCTTTCGGAGCATCTTGACGAACCCGTCATTTTCGGCATCACCCGTTTCCAGCATGTCCGCAATGAAGTGGATGGCGCGTTGGTCGTGCTTGTGTTTTTCCAAAAGGTCCAGCATCTGCCCTTTGTCGTAATACCCTGGCTGAACCCCGTAAGCAGGTTTCCCCGCCGCACTTTCGGGTTCGGGAATCAGCAACACCGCGTCTTTGGGAATCCTCTGAGGGGTGATTGGTGCTGTGTGCTGTTTCATATTCCATTTTTACGACTTCAGAACGCATTGAGGCAACCTCAAAGAGCAAGCCGGTGCGAATTCGATAATTCAGGCGAAGCCCGGTGCGCTTCCCGATCCTTCCGTGCGGTGCGACCGCATGGTGCGATGGTTTTGAAAGAGGAACATTGCGCAAGATCCTGCCTTCTTGGAACCCCTTGGGGAAACCCGATAAGAAACGTAAGTCCAAGGAGGTGGTGGGTGGGGCGGGGTCCGGGGCAGAGCCCCGCTTATTTCAATCGAAAATACGAATGGAAGGTTACCATGGGGATTCAGGCAAGAAATAATTCGCAAGCTGACGGAATACGCCTCGAAACACGCGGGTCTGGACGCCCTGCCCAAGAATTTGCAACGCCGTCGCGTAATGCCGGGTGGCCAGTGTGACGCCGTGAATCCGTTCCACCTCTGTTTGACGGAGTAAGCGGAGGCCGTGGTCTGTGTGGACAAACGGGCCAGTGTTGATCTTGTGGTAGGATTTCGGGATGGTCGGAATCCTCGTTGCGTCGGGTTGAACGACGCTGAAGGAGAATCCGTGCCCTAAATCCTGATGGCGCGCATTATGAGCGCGAAGCCCTTCGATTGTCCGGGCGATGCGTTGTGCATCGACCCGGTCGCGAACGTCGTCAGGCGGGTCGAGATATGCCGCCAAGGGTGTGACACACGCGGACGCCGGATGCGATAAGGAAAATGGGCGGTCGAGAGTCCCGATGAGCAGCCATCTTTTTCGGTCTTCAATTTCGCCCCACTCGGTGTTGGGTTGCAGCACGGTCGTGAAAACGTGATAGCCAATGCGCTTCAGGTTGGACACCACCAGTTCGCCAGCCAGACTGGTGGCGAAACCAGGGACATTTTCCAGCACGACCGCTGCGGGCATTCGTTCGGCGACAATCGATAAAACCGGAAGAAACAGCCCGCCTGAATCGCCGAACTCCGGTTTCCCGGCCAACCCCTTCTTCGCCCGGCCGAGATTTGAATGACTGGTGCAGGGAATTCCGGCCAAGAGCACGTCGAAGCTCGGCAGTTCAGAAGTATGCAATGATTGAATATCCGCCTGAATGAGTTGCGCCGCCGGGTTTGTCGTCTGCCACTCGTCGGCGAAGTCGGGT
>Ga0187860_1002159_pt1 | contig 16702 bp, 17 predicted proteins | sample June2016WEW_10_4_FD_132981 | JGI IMG/M metagenome (GOLD analysis project Ga0187860, IMG submission 132981) | Peatland microbial communities from SPRUCE experiment site at the Marcell Experimental Forest, Minnesota, USA - June2016WEW_10_40 | ecosystem: Environmental > Terrestrial > Soil >... | reverse complement strand
TGGGAAACGTGACCCTTTATGGGCATAGTATTTTCTCCCTGCGAATGTACACGATAAAGCTATCAGCGGGAAAACCTCGCTACTACTGGCAAGCCTGACAGGAGCGTACTGCTCTCCTCGTCACAGATCTAGGAAGAAGGTAACAACATTCACGCCATTCAGATTAGGGGGTTGGGGGCGAGTGACCGGTGACTCGGAGAATCTCCATTCGCTGCAACGAGCGCAAAGCGAAGGTGACTGTCATTCTTGCCAGTCGCCCAGGGTGCCATTCCGCTGGACAATGCGAATCACAGTCTTCTCGGGGGGAACGTCCGGCTTCCTCCGGATGGGTCCTCGACTTGTTCAGCGACTTGTTACCCGGAGAAGAATGACGGCCCCGGGCCATGTCCGGGGCCAAATTCTTGTTCCGTCGCCATCTGAGATAACTGTCGAAATATCCCGATTACACTCACGAGCCGGAATCGCTTCGTTACTGGGCGGTTTGCCGGATACTCGAAAACTGGCCCACTACGCCTGCCATACGTAGCGCTTGAGCCGCACGGCCATCTCATGCCATGCTGATAGCCATGAGCGCTCCGGCGACCCTATCTCCCTACATCGAGTTTAAAGACTGTCTGCAAAGCATTTGGCGATCTGGTCGTTCTCAAGGACTGTCAGCTTCGAGGTGTTGCCGGGTGAGATGGTCTGCATTCTCGCAGCGGCGTCGGAAAATCGGTGGCGCTCCATAACATCATGGGCTTCCTTAAGCCGGATTCGGGCCGAATCATTGTCGCCGGCCAGGACATCACGGACTACAACGAGGTGCAGCTCGAAGAAATCCGCAAGAAAGTCACCATGGTGTTCCAGAACGGCGCGCTGTTCGATTCCTTAACGGTTGGCGAAAACGTTGCCTTCCCCTTGCGCCAAAAAAGGGAGCTTCACGAAGACCAGATTTTACCAGCTCGTCGACGGCCTGCTCGAAATGGTCGGGGTCAAGGAGATGCGCGACCTGTTGCCTTCGGACCTTTCCACCGGCATGAAACGTTCGGTCGCCATCGCGCGAGCGCTCGCCGCCCAACCCGAATGCGTGCTCTACGACGAGCCCACCACCATGGTGGATCCGATGATGGGGAATCTGCTTGGCGATCTTATCGCCCGGCTCAAACTAGCCGTTCTTACGAACAGGGCTGGGCTTGTTCCCTATCCGGACAAACCTTGCATGCGGCTTATTGCGATGATGCACAACGAGGGGACGAATCTCAGCCCTCACCTGGCGCTCCGCTTTTGTGGGATCCGCATCATAATCAAGATCGAACATCGCGATCACGGCGACCGCGCGAGTGCAATAGCGTCTCGCCCAGTCACTGTTGATCAGGGTGCGTTGGACCGTTTTCCAATGCTCGGTTTCGCTTTCCGGATTGCGCGCGAGTTGTGCTGAATCGTCGTAGCTTGGGTCGTTGATGGCCGTGAGAAACTGAGCGAATTCCTCAAGATTCACTCCCATCTGATACACAAGTTGGCTTAATGCCATCTGCTGGGACGCGGTTAGTTGATCGAACTTACGGCAGTAAGCCCTCGCATTATGAACGGCCAGTACAGCTGAGATCTGCAATAACTCTGTAGCCTCTTCGTTGGTTAGTTGTGGTGAAAGTTGATGAGTCCTAATCTTCCGGCGAAAGTTCTCTTTTTTCCAAGTATTCAGATCGCGCTCGAACTCTTCGAGTATGATCTGCAGCCTTTCCGAACTAAGCCCCGCCGCTTGCCACAATTCAGCACTCGACGGCTCAATAAACGTATGTGGATTGAGAAGGTCGCGCTGTAGGTGCTCCGTCTCTCTAACATCGAGACTGAAGCCCGCGCCAATAAGCGGCCGACTTGTTTTGGGGTCGGGATAAGCCGCCAACACCCAGCTTTCATGCTTACTGTCACGAAGGATGTCCATCAGGGTCTCGAGTCTGAACTTGATGTCGGAATCCATGTGGCTAAAAAACGGTTGGGAAAGATATGAAATCTCGGGTCCTTCGGTGAGAAGCGCTGAATTCAGGTCTTCCAGAGGAAGACTTTCAGGCGCAAGGAAAGCAGATAGCGCTGGGGTCACTTGCGTCTGAGTGGATTGCCCCGTGGCTTGTAGACCGGAGGCTACCATTGCGAATACAAGGGTCGCAACCAGAATGCGTTGTTTTATAATCGTCATCTTCTCTATAGCGGCCCGACTCTACGGAAACCATCGCTTACGCCAGTGATTCCCGTGCTGGCCACAAGCGCAATCACCTGTGGATTCTCGTCACTTAAGAACCGACGGCCTACTGTCAGATCTCACAGTCACTGCACTTCTTAGTGAGTGTAATCGCTGGTTTCGCCAATTTGGGCAGATTAACGGTCGTTCTCGGTTATATTGAATCGACGTGCCAGTAATTTGAACAAGAGGCCCGTCTAGAATTTGGGTTTCTATTGTACCGTTATTTAGTTATCATACACTAGCGTACGCTACGCCATATACACGTGTTCCTTTGGTCCTTAAATCGGTTTGGACAATTAAATGACGAAACTGGGCGTGTTAAGGATCTTCACGCAATTTAACGGATTCCTTAAGCCGGATTCCGTTCGCCTTAAGCTTCGCCCCGTTCCTGATCGTCGGTCCTTCTATAGTTATCTCGGGCGCCTCAAAGGTCAGGGTTTGCTCGAACGAAATCCGAACTCCAGGCGCGGCCATTTGTCCTACCGGATCACCGAAAGAGGACGCGCTAGGATCGAATACCTACGGCGACAGATCTAGAGCACCTCCTAACGTCACGTATGTACGTAACGCACCCCTCGGTGGCCCTGAAATCTGGTCCGGAATTAGTAGTCGTTTTCCACCATCAAGTCCCTAGATAACTCTCCGGTGCCGCATTCTCTGCAGGCTCCGCCCAATGCGGGCCCTTTATAACCGCAGGAGCACTCGATGTAATATTCCCTCCGAACGATTACGTGCCGCACTCGGCTTCTCTCTTCTGCACAGATTTCTCGGGATCGGCGGGGCTTGACAAGGCCCTGGCCACCCAGAGAATCCGCCAGGAAATGAATCTGCGATTCAGTGCGAACCGCCGGGAATCTCGGGTCGCGCAAGATCTGGAGAATCAGTTTTAAATAGGGAGCGAGGTTCCCAGTGATACCCGGCGCGCTCTCACGGATGGCCTGCCGTATGTCTTCCGCAGATCGTGCGGCTAGAAATCGAGGACCCAACTTCGACCAGTACTGCTTAAACCACAGACGGTAGATGTCGGCGGAACCTACTACGACGGAAGGCTCGATGTGGGGCAAAACTCCGATGAGGTATCGTGCCATGATGGGCGGTTTTGGTTACTGAGATTGAGAGACCTATAGGTCAAGTTGGCGTTACATCCCGATTACACTCATTGATATTTTCCGGGTGTCGCCGTCGGGTTTCCTGCGTTAATTTCGGGTACCCGATGCGCGCAACGCTGCTGGCGGGGGCGGGTCGCCCACGTCTCTCGGCCGGCGAGCTATAACGCGGGTTACCAATTGTTAGCAGACATGAAGACGCGGGGTGCCCCACTTCTCGCGCCTTTCGGGAAGCCTGCCCTGAGCGCTAGCCGAAGGGTGGGCCGCTGCGCATCCGACGCCAAAAGGCGCGACCCTCTCGGAATCTACTTCCAACCGAAGGCCGGCGCACCCGGCAAGCACGGGGCACCCCAAGATTCCCCGGAATTATGCCTTTGACAAACCCATCATGGACTAGAAAAAGTGAAGGGAAAGGCCTGAAGTTTTCGTTCTATCGGGTGTGGGTCAGGGGTACTGGCGACGGCTGGTCCGCCTGTTCAAACGCACTGTGCGGGTGGAGCGGCGACTAAACATTGAGGAGTTGCTTCTGCTTGCTGAGGCGATCTTTGATTACGGGCTAAAGATTCGAGCGTCTGAAAAGTGGTCCGCACTTCCGCCGCCATACATAATCATCGAGGTTCCTGAATTGGTACAGCGGCTCAGAAAGACACCGCAAGCCATTCAAGACGCGTTCCTGTTGCTGAGAGCGGCGGGCTTTGCTGAGCTACTCGATTGCCACGGACATTGGAAACTGAATCTGGCAGGTGGCTCCCAGCGATCACGATGGCAAGAAGTCGCTTAAGCAGGAAGGGCGTAGTTAGCACATTCGGGGCTCGGTCGGGCCAAGCGAACCCGGTGACGATCCCTTGGAGGCAGCGAGAAAAAAATAGTTGCGCTAAGTTGCGCTGGAATCGCTGGAGTGGTGTACAAGGCGCGGCTTGTGGGGGCCAAAAAGGAAATTCCGGCTTAATCCATGCACCCAAGGAGGGAGCTATGGCAAAACCATCTGAGACTTTCCAATCAGTTCTTCACCTGCGCCCAGTGCTTCGGTTTGCCGCAAGCGCGCTAGGATTACTGGCCTGCTTGTGCTTCGGCGCGTTGTTGGCCAGCGCACAGACCCTGCCCAATAACCCGCAGCTGAGCGCGCCAGACAACTGCGCCGTCTCGGCGGCGATGTTCAACGGCTTGTTTCAAGGGGGGACAGCGTCAGTGAACGGCGTGGCAAATCCAGCCAACAGTGTCTCTTTTTCCAACAGCACTGCGAAAAACAACTGCGACTTCTATCAATGGGCGCAACAGATGTTTCTTTGGCTGACCTCGCCTGCGCCCGCGACCTACGGTGGAGGAGGCGGACGCATCTTCTCCTCGCCTGCGTTCTATACCGTGTCGCCGGCAGATGCGAGCGGCAAACGCACGCTGATCTCCAACCAGACGATGTTCTCCCTGCTGGGTAACGGAATACTTCACTTCCTTGGCGTGCGGGCGGCCCAAGTGGGCGTGCATGGATTGCCGGTGATCATGAGCAAGTCGGGGCAGATGTTCGAAGTACAGCCAGGACCCGTCTCGAAAGCCGGGAAACCGCTCGTGCTCAACCGGGCTGGCAAGCAGGTGGAGGTGTCGCGTGTGGAAATGCGGAAGGGCCAAGTCGTCCTGCTGGATAACACAGGCAAGGCGATCGCCAGGCCGAAGCTGATCGCCCCCAAGCAGATCCCGCTCGAGCAGTTGCAGCGCCTGCGCCCGCAACAGCAACAACTGCCGGAGCTTGCCCCGGAACATGAAGTGCTGACGAAGCTTGCCCCGCAACACGAAGTGCTGATGAGGCCCATCGCGTCGCACGTGCAAGTGTTGCAGAAGCTCACGCCCGCGCCCGTGAACCCCAAGCTCATCGCCCAGCAGTTTGAACTCAATGGCAAGATTATTTTCCTGAACGTGAATGCCGGCGTTATCGAGACTGAGGAAGGGCAGGCGGTGACCGACGGTGTTCTGTTGGCACAGAACGGATCTCTCATCTACTTCATCACCATGGTCAACGATGTCATGGCCTACTTCCTCACCGGCACCAAAGACGGCGGGATTACACCTACGCCCACGCAATTTCCGACGGGGCAGGCAGACTTGAACAAGATCATTGCCTTCGCCCAGTTGCACGGAAAGCCCGCCCCACCAAATACCTTTCCCGATCCCAACGCGCTGGCCATCGAGGTGAAGTCGTCATGGATTGAGACCACCGGAATTTCCGACCCCAGTCAGTACATCACTACGCAGGCGGTGATACCCACGTTTGACACATCAAACCCTAACAAATGGGTACCGAATGGACAGAAGACGACGACGCTGGCGCTGGTCGGAATGCACGTGGTGGGAAGCGCCAACGGGCATCCGGAGATGATCTGGGCCACTTTTGAGCATTTCGGAAACGCGCCGAACGCAACCTACAATTACAACGCTACGAGCGGCACCAATCCTAACATTGTTTCGCAGTCCACCACAGGTACGTGGTTGTTCTGCGCCAGCGGCTCGACGGGGCCGTTCAATCAGACACGCGCAATGTACAGTTCACCAAACATCGTGGGGGTTGGCGGAGCCATTGGGCCCAGCAACGTACTTCGCTCCAGCCCCTTCGGAGCCGCTTTAGGTGTCCAGCCTAACCCGCTGATCCCCAACGATCAGACTTCCAACAGTCAGATCATTGGCATTGATGACAGTATTCAGAGCGACTTCGCAGCCTTGTCAGGCGGCCCTGACATCAGGACTAACTACTACATGACCGGTGCAACGTGGACGGAAAATGGCGCCCCGCCGGCCGGCAGCTTTCCATTCGGGATAGATGTCGGCACAAGTGAATTGGCCGGTAGCACGATGGAAACATTTCAGCAGCCGAGCAACTGCCTCGATTGTCATCAGACCAACCAGCTCAACGTAAGCCATGTGGCATGTGATCCGACGTTCGGTTGCACCGCCGGTATACAACCCTTGTTCTAGGTACCTTTCACGCTAGCGCCCAAAAGGAGGGCTGACAATGGCAGACGAAAAGAAACCGACAACTCCAGGCCCGCCCGCTCCCAGTACGCCAAAGGTTACAACCACGAGCACGGCAACGAGCATTCCCTTTGATCAATTCACCGAATCTACGATGGGGGCGGTGTTGCGGGCGGCAAACGCCCAAAACCTTTCGCACGTTCCCATCATCATCGGGGTCATCTTCCATCCCGGGTTGGGCGGAGGTTTCGGAGGCTATAGTGGCGCGCCGCCGACGTGCGGTTTCGCCAGCACCGTCAAACCGTTCTTCACCGACTGCTACCACACCCACATGTTAGCCCAGGGGTTGGATCTGTGGGACCCGGCTGCGTGCCAGACGAACTGGACGGCAATCTACAATGCGGTCAACAGCGGCAGCATGCCGGCGGCAGGCTGTCCCGGAACCTTCGACAAGAATATGTTCCTGACGGCATTCCAGTGCTGGAAGGACCAAGGCTTCCCTCCATAAGGAGTTGAACGTATTGACTTGCAGGGCGTCAGTCTGTGATGGCGCCCTGCTACCGCTCTCGACATGTTCTTATGGAACGTTTGCAAAAAGACGCCGCACCGCTCTGTCCCAGCGCGCAGCCCCACACGGAAGGCGCTGCGGTATTCGCTGTAGTCCAGGGTACGGCCACAGAGCCGCGCGCGGCGTACCTGGATCGGCTCGTTCCGCTGACGCCCGAAATCGCGCAGACCGCCGCCCCAATCAATCCGGAGGAAGTGTTTCGTATGGCCGCTCCCTGCGCTGCGCACGGCTGCCGTCACTTTGGCGAAGGTCGATGTAGCCTCGCCACCCGGTTGGTTCGGCTGGTCCCCTCCGTTGTAGCCAGCGCGCCGCCGTGCATGCTGCGCCCGGATTGCATGTGGTGGCGTCAGGAAGGCGTCGAAGCCTGCTTGCGCTGCCCGCAGGTGGTTACGCATATGTACGGGGCCAGCTCGCAGCTTGTAGAGGCGGCATCGCCACCCACGACTTCGACTGCTTCCCGGTGAAGTAAGCGGGGGCTGGCCCACCCTTTCGCTCATCCCGACCCCCGAGGGTGCCCCGTCCTTGTCGCGTTTTCCGCGACAGGGCGGGAATTTGACTTCCCATCCCCGCACCACTCCCATCAGTTCTCTTAAGTGGCGGGTGGCCCAGGCTTTTGATTTCGCTGCCATAAACAACCCAGGGGGTGCCCCATCCTTCGCGCACTTCGCGAACGGTGGGAGCGGAAATGTTCGCACAACCGGACGAACCCATGTCGTATCGGCAGTATCGCTACCCGCCCTTGCAAAGGACGCAAGGACGGGGCACCCACAGTTGTGTCAGTGGAGAGGAAACCAAAACCGAAGGCCGGGCCACCCGCCATTTCGGGCTGAAATTCTCAATGAGTGCTAACGCCTGTTAACATCAGCTATCGCGACATTGGGAACTGCTCCGCCTGTTTCGGTGTCTCAATCACTGGAGCCGACATGCTCAAATCCAACCCGCCCTATGCAATATGGTCAATCTGGATATATCTTCCGTTTTCGCAAAAGCTGCTTTTCCTAGTGGTGTGCTTGGTCAGCATCTATTCCATATTTTCTGCGGCGGTTGTTATGGGGCGACTTCGTACGATTACGCGCCAGCCCCAGAACGAAGACATTCCCTCGTTTCAACGGGCTGTGGCTGCGCTTCATAAACGGTGTACCAACGTGCAGCAGCTCATCAGAGCTACTTTCTACCTTTTTGGCTTCGTGCTCTTCATAGGATTCCAGTGGGCGTACTTCACTGTGGACAAGAGTAGTACCCCGGTTGGATGGCTTATTCTGGAGAACTTCGTGCTTTATTTCGCTTTTGCCGCTAATGTATTTTTTGTCTTTTTCCTCATCCACTGTATCCAGTGGTTTGTCTCGGGTCGTGTGGATGCGTGCGCCTCACGATTGAGTGCTCAACGCTTGACGTAAAGGCAATCGGCGATTGTTGGTGAAAAATCCCGATTACTCTCATTGACCGGGGTTCTGAGTGCCAACGCCTGTTCTCAACAGTTATCCGAAATCAGTCGTCGGTCAACGGAAAGGCTTACCCATCGCAACGTATAACCAAATCAAAGCCAGATAAAACTCGGCCAGAGCTTGTAGTACAAAAACCAGTCTCCATCCCCGAATGCCCCGCAGCAAGCAAACTAGCGCCGTACCGGCGCATACAATACTCGTGATAACGGTCACCACGGTTCCAACTACGCCAATGTCCTCCATCCTATCGATGGAGACCAGCTTCTCAAGGAAGACTCCTGCACAAATGAACAGTGTTCCCGCCACCAGCGCCACGGTAGTCGCGTAGGCGATTGCGACAACTGCTCTGTGGCCTCGGCATTTTATGACCTGTCGAAAGCTGTAGGCAATGAGCGTCCCCATCAGGCCAAGCTGAACAACTGCACTGACGGCGAAAAACAGTGGATTCATCTCGGATTCTTCGGAATAGACAATGACATGCGCTCAAATTATCAAACGAGAATTGCCGTCACTGAGCGCACAGGCATATTCTCATTGTTCCGCCACATCCGCAACGGAACCCATTGCTGATTATTTGTTGGCGTAACATCTCGATTTCACTCAAAACCCCGGTCACCGGGTCAATGAGTGTAAACGCCTGATTTCAACAGTTCAGATTTCGACAGTTCAGACACCTACCACGCTCCGAGGTAACTTTCGGGTTCGGAATTGGCGTACTACTCTTGGATCATGCATTGCGTCAATAGAGGCATCTTGACCTTGGTGGGACTGTTCCCGTTGCTTTTGCTGGCCGCTCCGGCCGAGGCGCGCCTGAACCTGCTCCAGAGCAAGCAGGTCATAACGCTGCCTGGAAATCTAGTTGGCAGTATTCGAGCCGGCCTCGAACCATCTTCGACCGGGCCAGTGGCAATCGCCGCGCCAATCCAGGCTGACCTTTTGCGTGCTCTGCCGCAGGATTTCCGTGCTGCGTGCCCCTCAATGATTGAAAGCTGGGGTGGTGACATCGCCAAGGGAACGGACGAGTGGCGCGTGCGCGTCCTGGTTCGCCAAGACGATCAATTGTGGCTGGCCTTTCGATGTGCATCGCGCGCGCGCGAGTATGAGAAGGACTATGACGAGCGTCCGGCCCTCCTGCGCCTTGCAACCGGCAAGCTGGAGTTCTTGCCACTCGGGTCGGACGCCGAGAATGACTCCACGCTCTATCACATCGAGTTCTCCGAGCTCCTGCCACTCGAAGGCGCGCAGGGAGTGGCCCTCAAAGTCACTGAGCCCGCCGGAGGTCCCTGTTGCGATGGGCCTGAATCGCGCTCAGGTGAAACGTGGCGGGTCTTCGCGGATTCACCGCACGGCGTTGCGGAACTGCTTTCGGTCAAGACGGCGCGGGACGACTCGAGCCACTGCGACGACCCCGAAGTTGATTCCGAGACAACCTACCGCGCCCAAATCGCCCTGGATCGCGACGCGCAGAACCGGGCCAGGGAAGTCGCGGTTACCTTCCGCGAAGAGGTCAAGGACATCACCTACGAAGGCGAGAAGGCTAACCCTCACACCGTGAGCCAGCGCTCCGGCACGCTGCGCTACCGCTGGACTCCCGCCTCTCTGCACTTTGAAGAAATCAAGTAGCAGCGTTGAATCTGTCGAAGCTGAACTCCAAGCTCGGGTTGGACCTTCCGTTTGGTCAACTGGCGTAACATCCCGATTACACTCATTGACCGGGGTTCTGAGTGTAATCGCCTGGTTACGTCAACTGAGGTCACCATTGGTGAAAGCGTGATACAAGGTAGTTGCGTATGAACATACGGTGGATAAAGTGGATTTCTGCACTGGCGCTCTTGCGCTTGAGCACATAAATCGCTTTGCCAGAGCGTGGGAGATAGGTCCTTGCAGCGTCTCCCCAGACATATTGAATCGACTCGCCGATATCCACCACGCCGACTCTCTCATACTGGTCTTGCATGTACTTTTGCGCCCAGGACAGCAGAGCAATTACCTCGGGCGCGGTGGCGTTCCAAGTGCCCAAGGATTCCCGGTCATCCACGTAGATGAGGAGGTCCGGGCGACCGGTCTCGATCTCTTGAATCATTTGCTGCCGCATGTAAGTCGTGTATTTCTGCCGCGCCGTCAGACTGTACATGTAGATATAGCCGGTGGCGGGATGCCGGTTGGCGTAGAAATAGATTTCCGGTTCCGAACCCAGCACCGCGATTCGAGAGGACGGAGAGGAGTCGTTCTTGACGTATTCGGCGATTTTTCCGGCGGCTAGGAATACTTGGCCATCCTCGGTGTACCCCATGGCTTGTTCTGGACTCAGAGAAAAGTAAAAGGCACGCCGCTGAAAGATGGAGCTTCCGAAGCAAGCGAGGAAGGCCAAGGATGGGAATATTATCAAGTATTTTGATTTTTGTAGTCCTGCTAGCAATTCAGTTGCCGAGCTAATGGCGACACCCACCAAGATCGCAATCACAGGCAGCAATAAGACAAAATAATGGAGCCTGAACTTGTTTCCGGGGCAAATTGACAGAAATGAAAATAGCAACAGCGCTGTCAAAAACCAGGAGTACTTCCGGGCGCTGGGACTCCATCGCGGCGCCGTGATCCCACTGGCTGCGAGAACCCAAACCAGCGCGGCGGGACCTACGACCACGCGGGACTGCATGAGAAACGCGCGAACTGTGCGCCAGGGGTTCGCTTTCGAGTATTCCGCTGCATACGAAACGGTCCAAAACCAAAATTGGCCGAATACGCCACTCCGGTGAAGTAGCCAGACCATGGCTGCATAAGGCAGGATTGATCCGAGAGCAAATAATGCGGAATAACGTAAGACGTTTCGGGGACTGCACCGCTGTTTCCTTGCGCTTACGACGAGATAAAGAAAACAGAAAAGAACAAAGAAGGCGCCGTGCTGTTTCATCAGGAAGGCAATCCCTTCGAATAGGCCGCTTGCCAAGAACAGCCACAATCGCCCGGATTGCAGGGCATACAATAGGAGCAGAATGCCAAATATTGCCGGAAGAACGACAAAGTTAGTGGCGTGCGCTTGAAATCCGTACACAGAGGGACTTGTCGAAAGCAGGGCGTAGCTCGCGCCCGCGACAACTCCTGCCAGTCTTCCGAATAGGCGTACGGCCAGGAAGTACAGCAACAACGACGTAACCGCATTTACCAATAAGAGCCCCAGATGAATTCCCGCCGGTGTTTCACCGAACGCCGCAAGTATCGCGGCATAGGCAGCATAAGTACCCGGCAGTTTCATGTTGTAGGCAAGTTTGTATGGGGGAATACCCTGCAACATCAATTGTCCGGCGAAGGCGTATTCGCCTTCATCGCGTTCAAGGGGCATGTCCCGCAAACGGTAACGGACTGATCCAAATAAGATTAAGATAATGACCAGAAAAAGCAGGGGGATCCAAGGCAACGCGAAAAGCCGCAGCAGCCGCGGCGGAGAACTTAGTCCGGGCTCTGCCGGAGTTTCATTCTTAAGTTGAACGATAGTATCCATTGCGCATCTGTTTCGATTGTTTAGGGGTCCAATGATTGAGATGGCTAAAGCACGCGCCGCACGTGCCCCCGGTACATACCCTTGCTCCAAAGCGTGCAAACCTAGAGCCAGAGGCAGGATGGTTGCCTAATTCGGGACCCCCAACTTGCCATGAATCGGCACCAACTTGGACGCAAGCACACATCACCCAAGGGGTGCCTCACTTCATAGAGCGAGATCGCCCGCAAATCCCCTTCACACGGGCAGAAAAAATGTAATTCTCTCAAGGCGCGAGCCTCTAAAGCCCTTGCTTGGATTGGCTTGCGCATTGTTGTCGTAACATCGCGATTACACTCATTGACCGATGTTCGGTAGGCGCAGCACTCAATCCTCTGCAATCAAGCGGCGGTCACGGTGCGGCTCTGTACGGGGCCGTCCCGTGCTGAGTTCGCACTTCTCACCCGGCGCAGCGCCACAGGTCGGGCAACGCACAGCTTGTACCTGTTTGAGAGTAGGTTTCTTGGCCTTCATGACAAACGCATTCCCCATAAGCTAACCAGACAGTTGTGAGTGACGGAGGAACTGGCTGAGTCTCCAGCCTAGAGTGTGCTAGGTCGGTGAGGCAACTGGGAATACTACCAGCGATGGCTTTCAGCGCGTCGGACGAATCGATGTGCCAGCCGAGGTTTCGGCAGAGGTTATGCCGTCAATTACCTGCGCGGGAGTGACTCATCTTCGCGTTTCCAGTGCAGCCTCAAATTGGGCTCTCTGACGACCGCCCGCCGAATGATTGACGATAAATCCCGATTACACTCATTGACCCGCCGGAAGGGGTTTTGAGTGTAAACGCCTGTTTTCGGCAATCGATGGACGATTTGAGGGGAAAGGGGTTCAGCTCACCCTGTACAAGAAATATCCGATGAAGCAAACACCACCGATGTAATAAATTGCGACTGTCCACCAAAAGTCAGTCGGTTCCTTGGTGCGGGAGGCCAAACCACGACCATACCGTCCATACGTTTTTCCGGTGCACGTCGAAGCCACAGCCGCGATAAAAAAGATGACCCCAAGTACCAAGAAATAGTACGGCGAACTTATCTGGGTATGCCACCAATCCATCAATAACGCCCTCCATTTCGTTTCTCTCTCCATGAAAGATTACACCGGCCACCCATTTCCGGGCACTAGTTGGCGAAAAATCCCGATTACACTCATTGCCGGGGCGAGGTCCGAAAAACTTGCCATCAACTCGCCATCAAAACCAGCCAATGTGAGGGTGTTTTTGGCCCTTTCGAGTGCGGAAAAGCTAGATGAGAAAAGGGTTTTAAGTCATTGACCTCAAAATTGACACGGTAGATGTCAGGAGTTCGAGTCTCCACGCTCGGCCATTTCGCAGAACGCTATGCTCTATCTGCGCTCTGTTTGTGTGGCTTCCGCTGGTTTTCGTGGTCTCAGGTGTCGTCCGCTGACTACTTGCCCTTCTTCCAAGCTCGCGCCAAGTCCCCGTCCAAAATGTCTTGCTGCGCCTTGTTCCACTTCGCGTAATAGCGTTCTGTGATCGTCACGGAGCTGTGCCCGAGCGCGCGGCTGACCTTGCGGATGTCCACACCGGCTTTCAACAGCTCCACGCTGAAGGTGTGTCGGAACATGTGCGAGGTGCCCTTAATACCGGCGGTCTCGAATACGTGCCGGTACATCTTGTCTATCGTGCTCACCGCTCCCTTGGGCGTGGCCTCACCGGAGATAAAAAAGTACGTGGGGTTGCCGTTCTTGACCCGCAACAGCTCTTTTCCGAGCCAAGACGGAATCACGTTGTTGATATGCACGCCGGTCTTGCGTCTCTTCGTGCGGACGCGAAAGATCTTGCCACTCTGTTGCAGTTCATCCTTGGACAAGCACACCGCATCCACTAGCGAGAGGCCGGACCATCGCTGCAACTGCATACACGCCTTCACACGCGACTGATTATGTGGCTGCAAGCCGCTCTTCCCCACGGCTGCAATGATGCTCTTGTATTCTTTCGGTTCAAAGAGCCGCACGCGGGTGGACTCATCAGCCTTGACCTGAATGCTGGAGAGCTGCGAGGCGGGATTGGCCGGTGTGATGCCCGCGTCATAGCAGAACTTGAAGAAGGATTTCACCCGCTCTTGATTGTTCCGCTTGGCAAGCGGGGATTCAAAGGGCCACGCGGCACGCCATGTTGTCAGATGGGCAAGGGTGATGTCCTTGGCAAAGAAAATGCCCTCCGCATCGCAGAAGGCTTGCAGCCGGTTGAGTGTGAGGGTGTGTTTGTACAGCGTATTGGCCGCCAAGTCCTCACCGCGCTTGCTGTCCAGGAACAGCGCGATAGCCTCATCCACCCGCTTAGCCGCTCCGGGTGCTGGTGCCCTGCCCAAGTCCGCGTCTAAGAATTCTTGCTCTTTGTGCCGGGCGCGTTGTTCTGCTATCTCCCAGTTCCGGGTTTTGGCGCTCTTGCGGGTTTGCTTGCCGTTATGGTTCCATTGCAGCCAAATGGCACACCCGCACCGCCTGTATGTCGGCTCATTCCGGTGCTGGCAGCCCTCTTTGTGGCGCTTGTAGATTAGGACTCGCATGTGACCCAGGTTACAAATCTAGGACAGGCGTGTCAATGGCACCTTGGATAAGCTGATTATTACTGGGTTTTTGGATGGTTGCGGGGGGTGGATTTGAACCACCGACCTTTGGGTTATGAGCCCAACGAGCTACCAGACTGCTCCACCCCGCAGAAAAATCATAACAGTGTGGTGAAGCAGGGTCAAACGAGTTGGCGTTCCGGTCAAGCTGCTTATGGTGTAAATACGGAGAGGGTGCGGGTTTTCCATTCCAGGTTGAATATCTGGAAGATGGAGCAGAGGATGTGATCCACGCTTTCTACGTTAGCAAAACCATGGGCTGGGTGCGGCGGCACACGGTGACTACTCTTCCTTGACGGGTCTGCCTGAATTTCTTGAGGTCTCATCTTGAATTCCAAGCGGACCCGCTTCTGGCGCTTCCCCGCCTAGCTTGCACGCTTGATTCAGCGGCTCAGCTTCTTGCGCTCGCAGGCATCTACGATCTTCTTGGGATCGATGGCATCCCGGTCGATCTGCTCTTCCAGAATTTTTCCGTCTTTGCCGATCAGGAAGTTGACGCGGCGCGCGGCTTTGTATTTGTCGACATAGATACCGTACTGGCGGGTGACGTCTCCACCCCAGTCACTCAGAAGCGGGAAGGTGACGCCGATCTGGTCGGCGAAAGCTTTATTGGCGAAGGGGCTGTCCATGCTCACACCCAGGACCTGGGTGTCGGCGGCTTCCAGCGTCTTGAGATTCTGCTGGAAGGCCTTCATTTGCGCGGTTCAACCCCCAGTGAAGGCAAAGATGTAGAACGCCAGAACGACGTTGCTTTTGCCGCGATACTGGCTCAGGGTAATGTTTTTTTCGTCGCTGCCGTCGAAGTATTGCAGTTTGAAGTCGGGAGCGATGTCGCCGACTTTTAGTTTCATCGGTGCAGGCTCGGGCTTGTTGCCCTGCGCCTTGCTGCCCTGCGCATGGATCTGCGGGCAGATAATCGCAGCTGTGAGCAGCCAGACCCCCAACATTGTCGAAAGACCTCTTCGTTTCATGGAAGCTCCTTCGGAAAGATTTCTATAGCGTACCCTGCGGCTGGGAACGCGGTCAAAGCGTCAGAAGGCTTCCACGAGCAGCAATGCCATGGCCTTTCAGCGGCACTTTGTGCAGTGACTGCGTACAATGACTTTGTACGATAATTAATAATGATTGCTGCCCTGATCGGCTTGGATGAGCATTCAAACTCTAAACGACATTTTTTCGGCGGTATGCAACAGCCGCCGCGACCGCGTGATGCTGCAAAAGGGGGCCCTGGGCTGGGTGCCGATCTCTTCCACGGAGATTTACCGCGGCGTCGTGGGTGTCGCGCGCGCGCTTGAATCCTGGGGAGTTCGCAAAGGCGATCGCGTCGCCGTTCTCAGCGAAAATCGCCCGGAGTGGACAATCGCTGATTTCGCGGCGCTTGCCCTGGGCGCGGTCACGGTTCCGATTTATTCCACGCAGACACCGGAGCAGACTTCATTCATTCTCAACGATTCCGGGGCGCGAATTATCGCGGTATCCACGAAGCACCAGTTGGAAAAGGTGCTGACCATTCAGCGGCACACGCCGGTGGAGCGGATCCTGGTGATGGACGCGGTCGAAACTGCGCACGCGGTCCACATGCAGGGACTGATGCTGCAAGGGCCGACCGACTTCGATCCGGAATTCGATGCCCGCTCGCGATCGATCGGGCCCGACGACCTGGCGACAATTATTTACACCTCAGGCACGACAGGAACTCCGAAGGGAGCGATGCTGTCCCACGGGAACATGGCGTCGAACGTCGCGTGTTCGATGGAGGCATTCGGCTTCGGGACAAAAGAAGAGGTGAGCGTATCGTTTCTGCCACTTTCCCATGTGACGGCTCGGCACGTGGACTTCGCGCTGCTGTACCGCGGTGTGGTGCTGGCGTATTGTCCTGACATTGCGCATCTGGCGCAGGCTTTGACGGAAGTGCGACCCGACATTTTTGTTGGTGTGCCGCGGGTGTACGAGAAGATTCGCCAGCAGGTTATCGCCAAAGCTTCGGACTTTCCGAAAAGCGCCGCCTATCGCTGGGCGCTTTCGGTGGGGCGCGCTCACCGCGCCGAAACTCTGGCCGGAATCCGGCCTTCGGCGCTCTCCTGGAAAATGAGAATCGCGGACCGGCTGGTCTTTTCCAGAGTGCGAGCGGGGATGGGCGGCAAGGCGGGGGAGTTCATTTCCGGAGGCGCACCACTGGGCCGGGAATTGGCGGAGTGGTATGCCGACATCGGCATTCCCATCCACGAGGGGTACGGGCTGACGGAGACCTCTCCGGTAATCGCGGTGAACACGC
>Ga0187860_1002152_pt1 | contig 16728 bp, 14 predicted proteins | sample June2016WEW_10_4_FD_132981 | JGI IMG/M metagenome (GOLD analysis project Ga0187860, IMG submission 132981) | Peatland microbial communities from SPRUCE experiment site at the Marcell Experimental Forest, Minnesota, USA - June2016WEW_10_40 | ecosystem: Environmental > Terrestrial > Soil >... | reverse complement strand
GCCCGCCGGCGCGGTGGCGGCGCTGGTGATCGCTGCCGCAGTCGGCGTCCTGGAGTTCGGCAGGCCGGGCGTGCTGGCGCGGCCGGAAACGGAAATGACTTCGCCCGACTCCGCCGCGTTTACGTATCAGGATGACGCCAACGGGACGACGCTGGTTTGGCTCTCGTATCCGGCGGAAAGCGGGTTTGCGGAGAAGGCGGTACATTGATAGGCTTCGCGGCAAAATGAGATTCAAAAAGCCCCCATCTGTCCGCCCCGGCTGGCTGGCGGCGCTGTGCTTTTTGATGGCCTTCACCGGCATCGCCGCCCAGGCAAAGGACCTGAAGTTTCAGGCCTTGCTCGTCTGGGCGACCGACGCCGAAAAATCCCCCGACCGCAACCACAAACCGGTGGACGCCGAGGTCCTGAAGAAGCTCAGGGATTTGCCGCTCCGGTGGAAGAATTACTTCGAGGTGAGGCGGGAACACTTTGTCGTTCCCAGAGGCGGCGCTGAAAAGGTGACCTTGAGCGACAAATGCAAAATCGGCGTCACGGATGTCGATGGCCGGCACGTCGAAGTCTCCCTGATCGGCAAGGGCGAGCCGGTTCTGAAGAGGATCCAACCGCTGTCCAGGGGCGAAACGCTTGTGCTGGGGGGCAATGCCCCGGATTCGACGGGATGGCTCGTCGTTCTCAAGCGGATCGAGTGAGTCAATCGTCGATGCAAAGCGCCCCGCGTTCCGGCGCGGGTCGTGTTTTTGTCCGCAGAATCTCCGGCGGTTGCGCCGGAAATCCATTTCGGTCCGCGCGGACCCGGAAAGGGCGTGTGGCGATTTTCCTAACTGCCGACGCTGGCCAGCTCCTCGTTGTTCGCCTCATTCACAATTTTGAATTGTTCCGCGTGCATGCCCGGGTCGGCCCGGAAGTAGAGTTTGCCGAAGTAGCGTTTCTCCAGTTCGATCACATGCTTCTCGTCCTCGGTCCGCAGGCGTTCGAGCACGGTGGGATGAACGACGACGCGCAGTTGGAAGTCGGATTCATCGCGCGGCCGTTTTTTGAGGATCTCGCCGAGTTTGCGCTGGATTTCGACGCTCATGGTCAGTGCGCTCTTGACCTTGCCGCGGCCTTTGCAGTAGGGGCAATCATCATAGACGGCCGCGCGCACGCTTTCCGAATGGCGTTGCCGGGTCATCTCCATCAAGCCCAGTTGTGAAATCGGCAGGATGTGCGTCTTGGCCTTGTCCCGGCGCAGACCCTCCTTCACGCGCTGATAAACGGATTGCTGGTCGCGGCGCCCTTTCATATCGATGAAGTCGAGCACGATCAGCCCTCCCATGTTGCGCAGGCGAAGCTGCCGGCAGATTTCCTCGGCGGCCTCCAGGTTGACCTTGAGGATCGAGGCTTCCTGGTCCCTGCCTCCCTTGTGACGACCGGTGTTCACGTCGATGGCGACCAGGGCCTCCGTTTCGTCGATGACGATATAGCCGCCGCTCTTGAGGTGCACCTGTCGAGAGAACGCGTTCTCCAGTTGTTTGGTGATGTTGAAACGATCGAAGATCGGCTGCGGGTCGGTGTACACCTTGACCTTGTTGGCGGATCGCTTCGATATCTTCGAAATCATTTCCCGCATGCGGTCGTACGCCTTGGGACTGTCCACGACGATGCGTTCCACGTCCTCGGTGAGGAAGTCCCGCACCGTGCGCTCGATCAAATCCGGCTCCTGGAAGACGCAGGTGGCCGGGGGGTGGCTCTTGATGCGCTCCTGGACCGCGCGCCATTCTTCGAGGAGCAAGGCCAGATCCCGCACGAAATACCGCTTCTGCTGCCCTTCACCGGCGGTGCGCATGATCACGCCCATCCCATCCTGAATCGAGAGTTCACGCAGGATTTTCTTCAATCGCTGGCGTTCCTGCTGGTTCTCGATTTTCCGGGAGATGCCGCTCTGGTCCGAGTTGGGCAGGAGGACGAGGTAGCGCCCGGGCACAACCAGATTGGTCGTGACGCGCGGGCCCTTTGTCCCGATCGGACCCTTCGTCACCTGCACGATGATGTCGCTGCCGGGTGGATACACCCGGGGGATATCCTTCTGGGTGATCTTCGGCTTGTCGCGGCGACGGCCCTCGCGTTCGACGATTTCCACGCCACTGTCGAAGCTGCTGGGCACGATGTCCCAGTAGTGGAGGAACGCGTTCTTTTCGAAACCGATGTCCACAAAGGCGGCTTTCAAGCCGTCTTCGAGGTTGCGGACCTTGCCTTTGAAGATGCTGCCGACCAGGCGCTCCTCGGTGGTGCGTTCGATGTTGAACTCTTCCAGGCGGCCGTCCTCGGAAACCGCCACACGGGTTTCGAGTGTTTCCGCGTTGATGAGGACTTCCTTGTGGATTTTCTTGGCCGGCTTGATCAGGCGCTGGACTTTTTTGACGAGCGTGGTGGCGGCGACCCGCAGGGTTTCCATGATGCCTTTGGGGGATTCCTGCACCCGCACCGGCTCGAAGGCTTTCTCCTCCTCCACGTGCGCGGGAGTTTCGGGATGGGGCTCGCGAAAGCGGTCCTGCGGTGCGGGGGCATCGGCGGCGGGATGCGGAGCCATTCCCTCGGGCGGCAGCCCGGAGGCAATGTTCTCGGCACGGTCGATCTCCTGCGCGTGGCGGCGATCGTACACTTTATCATGAGCCCCGGGGGTGCCCGTCGCCTCCGCGCGGGCTTCGGTTGCTTCCCGGTCCGGTTTTTGGGAGGAATGTCCGAGCCCGCCGCTGGGGCGGAAACGCATTCCGCCGCGCCGGCGCCGGGAAAAATTTCTGTCACTCATAGCTTTAGTAGGTCTTTCGATAGAGATACACGTTTTGCAGCATGCCCATGGCGATCAACGAGCCGAGCACTGAAGATCCGCCGTAAGAAAGCAGCGGCAGTGGCACGCCCGTCACGGGCATGATCCGAACATTCATGCCGATATTGATGAAGACATGGCTGAACAGGAGCGTCACGACGCCCACCGCCAGCACTCTGCCCAGGCGATCGCGCGCCTGGCCGGCAATCCTGATTCCGGTGAACAGGACCACCGAATACAGCGTGATCACGATCACGCTTCCGACAAATCCCTCCTCCTCGGCAATGACCGAGAAGATGAAATCATTATGCGCCACCTTTCGCGGCAGATAACCCAGGGCATTCTGGGTTCCCTGCCGCCAACCCTTGCCCGCGAGCCCGCCGGAGCCCACGGATATCAACGCCTGTCGCACATTGTGTGAATCATCGAATTGTTGTTTGCGCAGGCGGTCCACTTCCACCTTCGACGCATGAGAAGGTGGAGCGTAATCCCTGCTGAAGTACACCAGCAGCCGACGCCGTTGGTAGTCTTCCAGTTTGATTTGCCATTTCGGTGGAGCGAACAACACGTCCACCAGAAACAATGCGGCCAGGATTCCCACGCCGCCCAGGAGCCGCGCCAGGAAACGCCGGGGCGTGCCGGCCGCAAACAACATCGCCAGCCCCGTCGGCAGCAACACCAGCGCGGAACCCAGGTCTGGTTCCTTCAAGATGAGCACGAATGGCAGCAGCATCAGCCCGATGGCCTTCCAGAAGTTCGGCGGACGACTCAATTCTTCCACCGGCCGGCTCAGAAAATTGGCCAGGGCCAGAATGAACGAGATCTTCGCGAACTCGGAAGGCTGTCCCTGGAACGGCCCCAGGTCAATCCACCGCCGCGCCCCCCAGCCATGCGTGCTGCCGATGTGGGGGATCAACACCAAGACCAGCAGGAGTAGCGCCGTCCAATAGGCGATGAACGACCAGCGGGACAGCGTGTGATAATCCACGCAACAAATCCCGATGGCCAGCCCCGCCCCAAGGGCATACCACACGATCTGTTTGAACCAGCTCTCGCTGTACCAGGGCGCTGCGCCGGCGGATTCACCGACCATCGTGGCGCTGTAAACGAAGGCCGCCCCCAGCAACATCAGGCCGAACAGTCCGGCCAGGTGAAGCTTGTCGATCCGCGACTGGCGTTCGTTCAGGGTATCGTCAAACATGGCGGCAAATGACGAGGAATGGGTGAGCGATGGACCGGCGGGAGACGCAACAGCCCGACGTTCCGGCAGTCCAAACCTTGATTTCAAACTTCCTGTTCATGGTGCCTGCGCCAGGGTCTTCTGCGCGTTGCCCCGCTCGCTTTCCAGAATGGCTTCATAGATTTTGGCGGCGATCGGCGCGCAGGTCGTGCCGCCAAAATTGCCGCTTTCGACCATGACGACCACGGCATAGCGGGGCTTCTCGTAAGGCGCAAACGAGATGAACCACGTGGTTCGGTCCACCTCCTCGTTGTGTTCGTCGGTCACCTGGGCCGTGCCGGTCTTGCCGCAAATGCGCAGACCGGGCACCACGGCGCGCGCGCCGGTGCCGGCGTCCTCCACTTCATCCCGCATGGCGTCCCGAAGGATCTGAAGATTGCGCGGGCTGACTCCCAATTCATCGCGGACGCGTCCGCCGGGCAACACCTCCGGCGGCTCGTCTGAGGTTGGGTCCTGGGATTCGATGCGGTCCACCAGGCGCGGCCACAGCACCTTGCCGCCGTTGGCCAGCGCAGCGGTCATCACGGCCATCTGCAGCGGAGTGACCGCTATTTCCCCTTGGCCGATGCAGATGTTGGCCGTGTCGCCTTCAAACCAGTTCGACCGAATCCGCTTCAAGCCGGGCAGGATGCCGGGCGTGTCCTGGCGCGTGGGCAGGCCGGCGCGCTCCCCCAGGTGCAGGCGCCGCGACAGTCTCAGGATGTTTTCAATTCCGGCCTTCATGCCGTTCGTGATGAAATAGGTGTTGCTGGAGAACATGACAGCGCGCCGGAAGTCGTACTCGCCCGGGCTGGCCAGATCGCGAATGCGGCGGTGTCCCACATAAATGTAGCCGGGATTATAAATGATGGCGTTCGGGTCCATCCCGGCTTCGAGGCATGCGAGGCCGATGACGGGTTTGAAGATGGAGCCGGGCGCGTAATTTTCGAAGGTGGCCCGGTTTTTTTCGGCGCCGAGCGCCTGCATTCGCCCGTACTCGCCCGGCGGAAAGCCCCGGACGAAATCATTCGGGTCGAACACGGGCGAGGACGCCAGGACGAGGAGATCTCCGGTGTGAACGTCCATGACCACCGCGGCGCCGCGCGTGGTCGGGCCGTAAACCTGCAGCGCGCGTTCGGCCGCCTGTTGAAGCCGCACGTCGATGGTCAGCACGACGTTCCGGCCGGGCTCCGCGGCTGTCCAGATGTTTTCCGCCTGGCGGTAACCCAGGTTGTTGACCAGCACGGAGGCTTCGCCGGCCCTGCCATGGAGCTGCAAGTCGTAGCCGGCTTCGATGCCGATGGCTCCCCGATAGTCGGGCAACCGGTAGGAAAAGAAGGCATCCTCGCCTTCCACCGAACGGTCGTCGCGATGGAGATACCCGAGCACGTGGGCCGCGGTGTTGCCATAGGGATACATGCGCAGGGACTGGATTTCCAGGTCAACGCCCATCGGGCTGTTGGCTTGTTCTTCAAACCGCGCGATTTGGACCGGATTGAGCTTCCGGGCGACGGGGTAGGGCAGGGCGAGGCGCTCTTCGTAGTGTCGTTCGAAGTTGGTGTAATCGAGCGTGAGCGGCTGGCCCAGTCGCCGGCTCACCTGTTGCACGACGTTGCTGGCGACTTCATAATGCGTTTGCTCCAGTATCCGGTTCCTCTGCTGGACATCGAGGGTGAACGCTTTTCTTTCTTTTGAACTCAGTTTATGTCCGAGCAGCTTTTCCTTCCGGTGGAGCTGTCCGGCGAGCCGGCTCCTGATTTGGACCGCCTCGGCCGTGTAGGCGGCCTCGAACGGCACGCGGAGTTCCTCGAGGTAGAGGCTCACATTGTAACTGGGCTGGTTGTCCGCGAGCACGCTGCCGTTGCGGTCCAGAATTCTTCCGCGCACCGCCGGGATGCGCACGGTGCGGTAGGATTGTGTTTCCAGGTTTTCCTGGTAATCGCGCGCCGAAACCACCTGGATCCACCAGAGCGACGCCAGCAGCACAGCCATGCCGCCCAACACCACGAAGGTGAGCAGGCGCAGTTGCGGGTCGTTCCGCTTCAATTGGTCGAAAATCAGCATCGCGGCTTCGGACTCTGGACTCTAGACTTTGGACTTTGGACTTTGGACTTTGGACTTTGGACTCATTAATTTCTGCCTCGTCGTATCTGGCGGTCGGGGCGAAAACTGGTTTCCGTCGTGCGGCGATAGTTCAACGCGCGGTCGAACAGGCCAAACAATTGAAACACCACCGGCGTCGCCACCCCGCCGCCCAGGGTCATCACGATCCATTGCCAGAGCGAGCCCCAGCCCAGCAGCGGGGTATGGCCGGAGGTGAGCAGCAGCAGGAGCGTCAGCACCGGGACTGCCGCGCTCGCGGCCATCCCGAGGACGAATTGCGCAAAAAGCTGGTCGCGAAGCACCAGATCCCGCTGGCTGTGCAGCACGAAACCCGACACAAACAACGGGAGCACGGTGACGCCCGGCGGATTGGCCGAAAGGGTGTCGAACAGCAACCCTCCCATCACCGCCACCAGGGTCATGGTGGTCAACCCGCCGCACAGGCCGGCATAGACAACGAGGGCGGGCAGCAGGTCGATCTGCGCGCCGAAGAGGTGGCGGATGCCGTTGAACGCTCCCTCCCAGAACACGGCCAGGAAGGTCGCGAGGAGGAGGATGATGGAATTGAGGGGGTTCATGGAAACAGGACCCATACCTCCTCCAGCCCGCTGAGATTGGCGGCCAGCCGGACCCGGGCTTCGGTGTAGAGTCCGTCCTCGACCTGGCGCGAATCCACGATTCTTCCAATCGGGATCCCTTTCGGGAAGATGCCGCCCAGGCCGCTGGAAAGGACGTTTTCGCCGGGCTTAAGGGTTGCATCCCGGGACAGGTAATCGAGGGTCAGCAACGAACCATCGAACGGGCCGGCGGATTCGATGATTCCCATGTTGCGCGTGTCGTTTTCCACCAGCGCGGAGATCTTGCAGTTGGGGTCGCCGAGCAGGACGACTTGCGAGCGGGTCAGGCCGACGGTGAGGATCTTTCCGACCAGCCCCTCGGGCGTGAGCACCGGCAGGTTGACCTGGACGCCGTCCCGGCTCCCGAGGTCGATTTGAACGGTGCGCCACCAATTGGCCGGCTCGCGCAGGATGACATTCGCGAGTTTGAGTTTCCAGGGCGACTTTTGTTGCCAGCCGATGAGCTGCCGGAGACGGTTGTTTTCGCGCCGGCTTTCGGCCTCCTGCAATTCCCGCAAGCCGAATTCCTGGTTTTCGCGGCGCAAGGAATCGTTTTGCTTCAGCAGATCCTTCCGCGGGACGATCGCCTCACCGGTCTTCTCGGCGAATTGATGGGTGGAATTGGCCAGCCCGAACAAGGGAAGGAACAGGCTTCCGATCGCCAGTTTGAGCCGGACTGCGGTCTGGCCCGGCAGATTCAGGAGGATCAGTGTCACCAGCACCGCCAGTGCAAGGGCTATGTAGTGTGAACGCTTTAACATCGATGGGTTGGGATCATTCGGGATTCCGGCGCCGCCGGCTTGCCGGCCGGCTCGAGGCACAGCAATGAGTCCCGGCCGATTTTTGAAATCGCTTTGAGCGGACGACAATTATTCACAGTTCGACTGGCAGACCCCGTTGGGTTCCAGGCTGTGATGATGGCGGAACGGAGCTACTTGGAATTGGAAGAGACGCGCTTGAGAAACTGGAGTTCCTGCAACACCCGGCCGGTGCCTTCGGCCACGGCGCTCATCGGATCGTCCGCAATGTGGACCGGCAAGCCGGTTTCCTCGGCCACGAGACGGTCGATGCCTCGCAGCAAGGACCCGCCTCCCGCCATCACGATGCCGCGGTCGATGAGATCCGCGGACAGTTCGGGCGGGCAGCGTTCGAGGGTGATGCGGACGGACTCCAGTATCTGAGAAAGCGGCTCCTGCAGGGCCTCGCGAATCTCTTCCGAGCGGATCGTCAGCGTCTTCGGCAGTCCGGCGCTCAGATCGCGGCCTTTTACTTCCATGGTTAATTCCTGCTCCAGCGGAAAGGCAGAGCCAATGCGTATCTTGATTTCTTCCGCTGTGCGTTCGCCTATCATCAGGTTATAGGCCCGTTTCATGTGCGCAACGATCGTTTCGTCAAATTCGTCTCCGCCTACCCTCAGGCTGCGGCTGAAGACGATGCCGGCCAGGGAGATGATTGCGATCTCGCAGGTTCCCCCGCCGATGTCCACGATCATGTTGCCCGCCGGTTCATGCACCGGCAAACCGACGCCAATGGCCGAAGCCATCGGTTGTTCGATCAAATAGACCTCCCGCGCTCCGGCATGAGTCGCGGAGTCTTTGACAGCCCGTTTTTCAACTTCGGTGATGCCGGAAGGCACGGCCACGACAACCCGCGGTGCGATCAGCTTTCGATGATGCACCTTTTGAATGAAATGGCGGAGCATGGCTTCGGTGATCTCGAAGTCCGCGATCACACCGTCCTTCATCGGGCGGATCGCCACGATATTTCCCGGCGTGCGTCCCAGCATCCGTTTGGCTTCTTCGCCAACCGCCAGGACGTTCGTGGTGCCCGCCTGAATGGCCACAACCGACGGCTCGCGTAACACGATGCCCCGGTCGCGTACATAAACGAGGGAATTCGCCGTCCCCAAGTCTATCCCAATGTCGTTGGAAAACAGGGTTTTGATCTGCGCAAACATGAACTTGCCTAACAAGTCTTCACAGTAAGAGCCGGAAAGCGGACAGGTCAAGATTATTAACCCGGCTTAAAGGCATCGAAATGCGATTCCTAAGTCATTGGGAACATGAAATTTTCGCCAATATCGCGGGTCCCGCCCCTCAGGCTCAGTGAACAAAACGCATCTGCAGAGTCTGCAGCGCGTCCCGCCGCGACGCCACGGTGTCACCGGCTTTGCTACAGCGCTGACCGCCACGTCAGGATCACCAGCAGAGGGAACAAGGCCCCAGCCAGGAGGTTGACCGCAGGATGTGAGGTGACGCGGGGCGTCAGCGTCAACAGGGTTCCCAACAGAACCCCGGTGATGAACCCTCCTGCATGGGCAACCAAGTCCGTCTGCGGACTCGAACTCGAGCCCAGCAACAGAAACAACATTACCCCAGCGGCCAATCCCGCAAGCATGGATCTTGGCAGGCGCGGCCTGTCGCGCGACAGGGAAACGGCCTGCGCGGCAAGCAAACCCACGCAGCCCATGACCATTCCCGAGGCGCCCAAACTCAAATGGTTCCGGTCGATCAGCCACGCCAGCACGTTGCCTCCGACGCCTGCGAGATAGGCGGAAAGCAGACCCACGCCGGTTCCATACGCGCCCATCGCAAGGCCGAGCAGAACCAGCCCGAAACCGGCATTGGCGGCCAGATGGCCGATGTCGGCATGGAGGAAAATCGCCGTGAACAACCGCCACCATTCGCCGCGACTTACCGCCGCGGCATCCATGATCCCCGCGGCTGTCACCCCGCTTCGATTCCCTTGGATCCAGAAGAATGCAACCAGGAGAAAGACCCAGGCCACGCTGCCCCAATCAAAGAGGACCTCGCGGTGGATTTTTCGACGCCATGGCCAGCCCAGGTTTTCGAGCCGATATTGCCGGATCAACTCCAGCGCGCGGGCGTGATCTGGTGTCGCGACCGTCAATCCCCAGCCTGCGATTTCGGAATGATCGATGCTGCTTTCGATCTCCTGGCTCAGGAGCATCAGGCTCCAGTCCAGGGCCTGGCGTTTCGAACGCACGGGAATGCGAGCGGGTGCGGATTCGATGGATTGAGTCACGTCAGTTCGCGCGGCGCGCGCTCGGCGCCGGACGAAACATGGTGCATTTCGAAAGCAGACGCAACTTTCCAGGAACCCTCACCTGGGGCGGGGACGGCCTCGTCCCCGGGATCCCTTGAGTTTTCCGCACCATCAGTGGGGACGAGGCCGTCCCCACCCCTTTCTGCCTCGCAGCTCATGGTCCCAATGCACCCCCGATCTTTTGGGATTGGAGGCTTCCCATGAACCGAGCCTCCGTAGCCGCCGTTGTGAAACGGTGGAGACCGCCACTGCGGGACGGGTCCGCCAATTCACATTGGCAGCCACAGGGTTTTATGCTCCAAGCGATCATCTCAACAAGCTGGCTATGAATGGTATGGGGATGAAATGGTCCCTCCATCCACAGCGCCACCGCGCCGGCGAGCGAGGAAAGTTGTCTGGAACTCTTTCTGCTTTATCTTGGATCATGCCCCGAAGGCTGGACACGAGCGCAGGCGAAAAGGTGCGTTTGGTGAAGGTGTCGAATGACTGATGCCGTCGGATGAAAATGATTCAACCCAATTGTCGGGTCCAGTTCGCCGCTGAGGACGTGGATTTTATCCTGTCCGTCCTCGGCCGCAAGATTGGCGATGCTGAATGCCTGATGCGATTACTGTCGGACGAAGCGTCACGCGATTTGATTCTGGACGATGAAGCGTTGTTCCGCGCGCTGCTCGAGCGTCGGGGTTGCCTGCGTGTCTCCAGCCGGCTTTATTTCTACGTTCTTGTGCGGAAGGTATTCCTGCGCTCCGGCATTCAGGATCGTGCGGTGGCCGATTATGTGGCCGAGGTGCTGGCGGAATTTGCGCAGGCTGAGCGAGCCCGATGCATCCTGCCGGGCCACGACAAGCCGCTGGATTACTTTTTCGAGATGCTGGCGGCGCTCCAGACTGCGGACGACCGGACCAGCTTCCACATCCGCGCCTACATCGGGAATTATTCTCTGTTCCTGTCGGGTGTCTTTCCGGACCGGATTCGCTTTCGCGCGGAAAGACGCGGGTTTCCGGATCTGAAGTATTACGAAGAGATGGGGCGCGCCCAATATCGCGCGGCGAGGGATCATCGGCTCGCGCAACGGTATGAACTGACGCCCATTTTTAACACCTTGTCGGAACGGTTCGAAACGACGCGCCTGGCATTAAATGACATCGCAGACCGGCTCTTCTCGATCAGCGACTCGGATTACCCGCTCGGGACAGTGCTGAGCCTGCACCCGGAGGAGTCCGCCTCGGGTGTGGAATGAGCAGGCCAGCGCCGACAGACGTCATAGCCGCCAACCGCCGCCAATTCACGAAGTTGTTGGCCACAGCCGCGGTCCGGCGCGCGGGTCTGCGACCCGCAGCAGGGTTGGCAAGGGGTGTGGCGTGTGGAGAATCGCGGGCGTGTGGAGGTTCCTGCGTTGCTGCGGCTCACAGAGCCGCGGTCCGGCGCGCGGGTCTATTACCCGCAGGAGGCGGTGGCAACGGGAGGTGCGCTGGAAGAAGCCAATGCGTCCGGGTAATCCGACGATGCTGCGGCTCGCAGAGCCGCGGTCCGGGTTGGGAAAAACGCTCTTTGCGGTTCAGGGATGAGACGGGAATTGCGGCCGGGGACCGTTCAGCAAGCTCATTTCCTTGAGTGCGGAGCGGGTTTTGTCGGGGGACTCGTGCAACACCACCCGCCAGCCGCGTCCAGCCCCCGCCGCGACGTTCTCCGGCCGGTCATCGATGTACACAATCTTTTCCCCGCTGCACTGTGTGGTCCGTTCGAGAACCTCATACAGCTTTGTATCCGGCTTCATGGCGCCGTGCTCGTAGGAGTAGATGTAGCCGTCGAAATCCTTGAAGAACGGGAAGCGTCGGCGGATGTGCAAAACAGCCAGAGGGTTTGTGTTGGAAAGGATCCAGGTGCCAAACCCCTGCTTCTTCATCACCGAATGCAGTTCGATCATCGGGGGGATCGCCGTGAAAATATCGGCGAACGGCTCCGCAAAGTCGGCGAGGCTCCCGGAAAAGCCGGTGAGCGCGCGCATTTCCTCGAAGAATTGTTCCGTGTTGATCTGTCCGACTTCGTAGCGGAAGAGCAGGGGGGCATGGTCCGAGAAAAGCCGGTCGAGGTTCAATTGCGGGTTGGATCGCGTGGCGATCCGGCGCGCGGCGATGGAATAATCGAAATCCACGAGGACCTTGCCCAGGTCAAAGACGATGATTGAGGGTTGGGGCATAAGCATGCCGTCACGAATCACGAACCGGATTGCGGGCGGCTCGTTCGCCGCGCCGCGTCCGGCGTGAACCGTGCCATTCCTTTCGCCAGATCCATCACGTCATCTCGCGGCGGCCTTCCAGGGCGCGGCTCAGGGTGAGCTCGTCGGCAAATTCCAGCCCGCTGCCGGCCGGCAACCCATGGGCGATGCGGGTAATTCTCAATCCCTGCCGGGCCAGTCTTTTGGCCAGGTAAAAGCCGGTGGCATCGCCTTCCACGTCGGTTCCCAGGGCGATGATGACTTCCTTGACAGGCTCCTTGGCCAGACGCTTTTCCAGATCGGCAATGCGCAGGTCGTCGGGTTCGACTCCGTCCAGCGGGGAGATTTTGCCTCCCAGCACGTGATATTTCCCGCGGAACGTGCCGGATTTTTCAATGCTGAGAATGTCCACCGGCTGTTCGACGACGCACACCAGCGACGCATCCCGGCGCGAATCACCGCAGATGCCGCAGGGCGATGTTTCCGTCAGGGCGCCGCAGAGAGAGCAGAATTGGATCCGTTCCCGGGCGCGAAGGATTGCTTCGGCCAACTGCCTGACCCCGGCGGCATCGGACTGGACCAAATGCAGGGCGATGCGTTCGGCGGAGCGCGGCCCGATGCCCGGGAGCCCGTTCAGCGCAGCGATGAGCTGGATCAGGGATTCGGGAAGGGTGGACATCCGGTTACGAAGTCAGAAGCGGAAATGAAGGACGTGGCAACCAGAGTTGCTCCTCGAGAAGAGCCGGCATTGCATTTTGCATTTGGATCATCCCAATCCGGGCAGATTAAAAGCCGACGTGACCCTCCCCATTTCGGTGTTGGAAATATCCTTCGCCTGGCTGAGAGCCTGGTTCGCGGCGGTCAGAATCATGTCCTCGATCAATTGCGCATCTCCGGGATTGATCGCCTGGGGATCGATCTTGATGGAAGCGATCGAGCCGTCGCACCGGGCGACGACCTTGACGGCGCCGCCGCCGCTGGTGGCCTCGACGGTCCGTTGCGCGAGTTGGGACTGTATTTGCTCCATCTGCTGCTGCATGCGCGCAGCCTGTTTCATGAGTTTTCCAATGCTCGACATGGGGACAGTTTAGGATGGCCGTTGGAAAACTCAAACCGGAATCACTTGGCGTTCCAGATCGCCAGCATGTCCGGCGATCCCTGGGTTCGGAGATCGTTGTCGGTGAGAATATCTTCCGTTGCTGAAAGGACGTCGGTCCTGCGGAAAACCAGGGTTTGCCCATTGCGGCTTTCGAACTCGAAGACGATAAACTCGTCTTTGGAGTCGCGCAGGATCTGGACCAGATGGCCGAGGCTTTTGACCGGAATGCCGTTGATTGATTTGACCACTTGGCAGGCGGGATTGCTGTAGCCCTGGGAGAGTTTATGCGGGAAGAATGGAGCGGAAACCACGACCAGGCGCTCGCCGGGGAAGCTGGCGGTGTCCCCCAGGCGCTTCACCAAGGGGTTGCCCGAGACGCCGAGAATCCCCATCAAATTGCCGCCCAGGTTCCCCGCCATGAGGCCGCCGACAAACTCGGTCGTTGCAGCGGAAAAGACGACGGGCCCGTAGATGAAATAGGAGGGGTACAACCCATCCAGGCTCGGAATGACCAGGTCGCGATTCGAGGGAACGGGCACCTCCACGTTCAGCTCTTTGCCGCTGCGAACGATGGTCAGCGGGACTTTACCGTTCCGCGCGGTCTTTTGAACCAGATATTTGAAGAACACGCGCAGATTGTCGCTCAGCTTGACCGTTCCCAGATTATCGATGGGAGTTTTGCCGATCCGGGTGATGACGTCCCATTCCTTCACAGGATAATTCGGATCGGCGCTTTCAGGTTTGTGCAGGATGACCCCTTCGACGGACTTGTCGAGTTTGAGAAAGGACCGCAGGGTGGGGTTTCCCAGGGCCTGGCATTCTCCGAAGAGGGCCGGTTTGCCATCATATTGGCCATCCACGATGTTGCGGAGAAAGAGATCGATTTCTTCGCATGGGATGATGTAGCCGATGTTCTGAGAGCCGTTCAGATAACTGAATGCGAGCCCGACCATCTTGCTTCCTACAACTGCGGGGCCGCCGCTGTTGCCGGGGTTGATCGCCGCGTCGATCTGGATGCGCAGTCCGGTGACGGGGTAATTATAGGCGGCAAATTCAATGCGCGAAACGATGCCCTTTGTGATCGAAAGACTGCTGCCTCCGGTGGGGTATCCGTAGGCCATGACGGCATCGCGGATATCAGGGAGCTCCTGTTCCTGCAGCAACGCCGGGTGTGAGTCGAAAAAAGACTCGTCGTCGAGCTTCAACAGGGCCAGGTCTATCCCCGGTGCGATGGCCTGGACTTTTGCCGAAATTCGATCCGCAGCCTCATTGCCCTGCACCTCGATCCGCCCGGCGTAAAGAACGACGTGGGCGCAGGTCAGTATCCGCTTTCCTTCGATGACCACGCCGGTGCCGCTGATTTCTGTCGGAGGCTCCTTTGTCCAGGGCTTGTAAGGACTGGGATACCGCACCGTCGAGTAGATTTTTACCACGGACCTGGAGACGGGATCGGATCGGGGCTCGACCGGTGGGGAGACGGTGCCTTGGGACTGCGGCGGGACGGCATCGAGCTCCTGTCCGCGGCACCCGGGCATGGCGAGGACTGCCAGGGATGCGACGGCCCAGAACCCAATGAATTGAATGTAACCCCGGCGACAGACGTTTGTCATGGCGGTGATGTTAGATATCCAAGAATCCGTTTGGAAACTCAATTCTTGGTTCGACGGGATGCCGCAGCGCACTGGGGGCCGGTCAGGCCCGAACTTCCACAATCTGCCCCTTGAAGACCTCCAGGGCCTTCTGGATGAGCGGATCGTTTTTGAAATCGTCCTTGTTAAAAGGCACGGGTGATGTTTTTGGCTTTGCCGGCGGCTTCACGGCGGCGGAATCGATGTTTGCGGGAACGGCCTTCGGAAGGGCTGCCTTCGGAGCCGGTGCCGGTGCTGGCGCGGACTCGACGGCCGGGGTCGGACGGTTCGCCGGCGCTTCGGCCTTGATGAACTTGAACTGCGTGTTCGGATGCCCGAGTTCGGAGAGCTTCGTCTGCAGGAGCGCGTGATTTCGCGCGTTGTCAACCAAAGCGATATGATCTTCAAATTCCGGATCGAAGCCGATGGTGAACAGATGCCTGGCGAATGAAACGGGGTGGGCATCGAGCAGATAAGACCGGGCAAACGGGCTCGCGCGGCCCACCGATTCAAGCACTTTGGCCCAGAGAGCCTCCAGGTCGGTGTTCGCCGCGGGATCAACGGCGGCCGGCGCGGAGGATCCGGAGATCGGCGGCGGATTCAGTGTCGTCTCCATGGGAGAAGACGTCGCCGGCGGCGCGTCTGCGCCGGCGCCCGCTTCGCCCCGCAATTCCTGCAGTCGCTTGAGCACGGCCTCCAGGCTGGCGGCTTTGCGCGCTTCGATGCATTTCAGCAGCGCCACCTCGAACAGGATCTTTTTCGACGCGGCGTCGCGCAGCCGGATCTCCGCGTCGGTCAGGACGTCCATGATGCGCGTGAGCGTTTCGGGGGCGGCGCCGGCCGATTGCTCGCGGAGGGCGGCGGCTTCGGCTTCGGAAACTTCAAGCAGGTTCAAGTCGCCGCGGGAGACCTGAAAAATGAGGAGGTTGCGGAACTGGTTCAGCAAATCGGACAGCAACCGGCCCAGGTCCTTGCCGTGTCTGGAGAGTGAATCGAGCTGGCGCAGCGCCGGTTCCACTTCGCCGTTCAGGACGGCGCGGGTCAGGTCCAGGAGCTGACTTTGCGCCGTGAGGCCGAACATCGACAGCACGTCGGCCTCCTCGATGCGGTCGCCGCAAAAGCTGATGAGCTGGTCGAGTGCGGATTCGGCGTCGCGCATGCCGCCCTCAGCCCCGCGCGCGATGGCGTGGAGCGCGGCGTCCTCCACTTTCACCTTCTCCAGCTTTGCCACATGCGCGAGGTGCTGGACGATGAGCGCCGCGGGGATGCGGCGGAGGTCGAACCGCTGGCAGCGGGAGAGAATGGTCGGCAGGACCTTCTCCGGCTCGGTCGTCGCGAACATGAATTTCACATGCTCGGGCGGCTCTTCGAGCGTCTTGAGCAGGGCATTGAAGGCCGCTGTCGAAAGCATGTGCACCTCGTCGATGATGTAGATCTTGAACTTCGAGGAGGCGGGAGCGTAGCGGCACGTATCCCGCAGATCGCGGACCTGCTCGACGCCGTTGTTGCTCGCGCCGTCGATTTCCATGACGTCCAGCGACCGGCCTTCGGCGATTTCCCTGCAACGGGGATCGTTGTCATCGAAGTCGGCTTTCGGACCGCCCGTGCAGTTCAGGCACTTGGCAAAGATGCGGGCGATGGTTGTTTTGCCCGTGCCGCGAGGGCCGCAAAACAGATAGGCGTGGGCGATGCGGTTCTGCTCGACGGCGTGCGTGAGGGTCCGGGTGACGTGCTCCTGGCCGACCACATCACTGAAGCGTTGCGGGCGGTATTTAAGGGCGATGACCTGATAAGCCATTTACGATATAGAATTTATGATTTACGAGCGGATTGCACCGACAAACTAAATCGTCAATCGCAAATCGCAAATCGAAATTAAGTTGCCAGGGCGACCACGGCAGATGTCGAGCAAACTACCGTTGCTGCCTTCCGGCCCTGGCGGGGTTCGTAAGTCCACATTCCATGGGCCCTG
>Ga0187860_1002136_pt1 | contig 16777 bp, 13 predicted proteins | sample June2016WEW_10_4_FD_132981 | JGI IMG/M metagenome (GOLD analysis project Ga0187860, IMG submission 132981) | Peatland microbial communities from SPRUCE experiment site at the Marcell Experimental Forest, Minnesota, USA - June2016WEW_10_40 | ecosystem: Environmental > Terrestrial > Soil >... | reverse complement strand
CCGGAAGCTGTTCCACATCGCCCCCTACTTCCCGCTGCCGCGATGTCCCAAGGTTTCGGTGGTCGTGGCGAGCTACAACGCCGACCGGACCCTCCCGTCGTGCCTGGATTCCCTGCGGCGGCTCAATTACCCCGACTACGAGGTCATTCTGGTTGATGACGGATCGACCGACGCGACGCCCCGGATCACGAAGGAATTGCGGTGGGGCGGGATTCCCCGCGATCCGTCCGTGAAAACCGGATCCGGCGCGCCCGACGCGCAAGGGCTCGCGTCCCGCCAGATCGGGTCCGGCGGAAGCGGCGCCGGTTTCACTTGCATTCGACATGAAAACAACAGGGGGCTTTCCGCCGCGCGCAACACCGGGATCGCGGCCGCAACGGGCGAAATCATCGCGTTTACGGACGCGGACTGCCGGGCCGACGAGGACTGGCTTTACCATCTGGTCGGCGATTTATTGAACAGCCGATTCGCCGGCATGGGAGGGCCGAACCTCCTGCCGCCGGAAGATTCCCCTGTTGCCGCCGCGGTGATGGCTTCGCCCGGCGGACCGGCGCACGTCATGCTGACCGACCGGCAGGCGGAGCACATCCCGGGCTGCAACATGGCGTTCTACAAATGGGTGTTGCAGGAGATTGGCGGCTTCGATCCGATGTTCCAAAAAGCGGGCGACGACGTTGACCTCTGCTGGCGGTTGCAGCAGGCCGGTTATCAAATCGGATTCAGCCCCGCTGCGTTTGTCTGGCATTATCGCCGTTCGACGGTCAGAGCATATCTGAAGCAGCAGCAGGGGTACGGCCAGGCGGAGGCTTTGCTCGTGCGCAAGCACCCCGAGAACTTCAACGCCTTCGGAGGCAGCATCTGGCGCGGTCGCATCTACGCCGCCTCCAAGTTCGGCGTGGAGCTCCAGCCCCCGGTCATTTATCACGGCCTGTTCGGAAGCGCAGGTTTCCAGAAACTCTATGCTTCCGAACCGGCTACGACCCTGATGTTGTGCACGAGTCTGGAATACCATTTGTTCGGCACGATTCCGCTCTGGATTCTGTCGGCGGTTTTCCATCGCCTGCTCCCCCTGGCCATCGTGAGCCTGGCTCTTCCGATCGGGATGTGCGTCGCGGCGGCCGCGCAGGCGAAGCTGCCGGGTACCGGAAGCAGAGGGTGGTCGCGACCGTTGGTGGCGACGCTCTTTTTCCTGCAGCCCATCGTGCGCGGGTGGGCGCGTTATCAGGAACGGCTCGCACTGCGGCCCTCGCCGCTTGCATCGCGCGAATCCCTCGATTCCATCGCATTGCGCATCGCCAAGCAGCCGCTCGACGAAGCCCAATACTGGACCCAACAGCGAATCGACCGCCTTGCCTTCCTCGCCTCGCTCCTGCAACGACTGGACCGGAAGGGCTGGGCCAAAAGCTCGGACATCGGCTGGAGCGAATATGATGTGGAGATTCACGGGAGCCGGTGGAGCCGGGTGCAATTGACCACGGTTGCCGAAGACCACCCTCAGAACCGCCAGATGATCCGATGCAGGCTGAATGCCAAAGAGTCGCTCGCAGCTCGAATCGCCGTGGGCGCGGCGCTGGGCCTCGAGTTGTTGCTGATCGGGCTCGCCCGCTCGTGGCGACCCTGGTCGTGGCTGCTGCTGTTGACCCTGCCGTTGGCCGCCTGGCTGTTGTGGCTCGACCGGAGAAGATTGCAGAGCGTCGTGACCGTGTTCCTCGACGAACTGGCCAAGGAACAGAACATGGTGAAAGTGCCGGGGCACCCCCAGGAACCGTCTGCGGACGCAACGCAGGCTTCAGCCCGCCTCGCCGGGAAGGATTCGGTTGATTCTGGCTGATGCTTCGCGGGCCGAACTGAAGCCGCCCAAGCACCGTGTTCCGGACAGCAGATCTGTGAGCCGCGGTCCGGCGCGCGGGTCTGCGACCCGCAGCAGGATCGGCAAGGCAATGGGCGTGAAGACTCTGCCGTGCGTGTGGATGTTTCTGCGTTGCTGCGGCTCACAGAGCCGCGCGCCTCCTCCGACAGGAATGGCTTGATTGGACCGCACCAATCCCTTCCAATGCTCGATCAGATGACACAATACCTGGAACTTCTGAAAAAGGTTCTGGAACGAGGCCGGTTCAAGGCCGACCGCACCGGCACCGGCACGTATTCCGTCTTTGGCGAGCAGGTGCGCTTCCCGCTGGCCGACGGGTTTCCTTTGCTCACGACCAAGAAGCTGCACGTCAAATCCATCCTCTACGAACTGCTCTGGTTCCTGCGCGGGGATACGAATACCCGATATCTGAACGAACATGGAGTGACGATCTGGGACGAGTGGGCGGATGCGCAGGGCGGCCTGGGGCGCATCTACGGCGCGCAATGGTGTGACTGGCGGGCGCCGGATGGCCGTTCCATCCACCAGATTGACCGGGTCATCGACCAGATCAAAGGCAACCCCGACAGCCGCCGTCACATCGTGAGCGCGTGGAATGTCGGCGAGCTCGATCAAATGGCGCTGCCGCCCTGCCACGCCCTCTTTCAGTTCTATGTGATCGACGGCGAACTGAGCTGCCAGTTGTATCAGCGCAGCGCCGATCTCTTCCTGGGCGTGCCGTTCAACATCGCATCCTATGCGCTGCTGACCCTGATGTTCGCGCAGATTTGCGGGTTGAAACCCGGCACATTCGTCCACACGTTCGGCGATCTGCACCTGTACGCCAATCACCTCGAACAGGCGAAACTTCAGCTCACCCGGGAGCCCCGGCCCCTCCCACAAATGAAACTGAACACCGCCGTGAAGGATATCCACGCATTCACCTACGGGGATTTCGAACTGGCCGGCTACGATCCGCATCCGGCCATCAAAGCGCCGATCGCAGTGTGAGTCCCGCGGGGTGAAGAGTGCAGCGGCGCCGGTAGAGCCGCTCTGCCCTTGGGGCCAACCGGAATGGGCCCTCCAGCCCTCGGATCAGGAATTCGATTTCAGACTGCGGAGTGCATCCCGCATCTGCGCCGCCCGTTCGTAATCCTCGCGGCGGATCGCTTCGCTGAGCGCCTGTTCCAGCTTTTCCCGGGCCGAGAGCGGACGATTTGCGCGAATTTCGGAAAGCCACGCTTCCAGGGAATGAATTTCCCCGCTCTGATCCATCAATTCGAGCTTGGAACGCTCCCGGTAGAAATCCCGGATCTGTTCCAGTCCCTGCTCCACCAGATCAATCGCCCCGACATAATCGCCCGCGTCCATCGCCTGCATGGTGCGGGCCCGCGTCAGGATCATCAGGAGCTGGGGTTGAAATTGCCGGAGCGACCAGGCCAGTTCCTCGGACCCGGCATGTTTGCCGACGAATTCGAAGACGGCCAGGTTGCGCTCGGCGTCGCGCACCACGCCGCTGTAATCCGCCAGTTGCAGCAGGCAGATGTATCGATGGTGGTATTGCAGCGCTTCGAGCTGCAGTTTGGAGCAATCTTCCGGCTTCAGCTTGAATTCCTCGACAGGGCCGCCATCGGACGCCAGATGTTTGCAGAGCCGCATCTGGTAATACTCGAACAGGGATTCGTGACCAAACGGGTGTTTGCCATCAGGACGCCCTTCCGCGTTCAATTGAAGCAAACCCAGATCCACGCGCAATTGGATGCGGTCCTTGCCGTCCTTCCCCTTGAACTTCCTCACGACGACCTGGCCGGGTTTATAGTCCCAGTCTTCCAAAAGATGCGATATGTCGAGGTCCATAGGACCGATGCGTCCGCGCGCTTACATTAAATCCACGCGCGTTCATTGTTAACCCGTTCTCTGCCGATTACCATCGGAAACTGTTCCGTAAAAATCGGGAGACGTATTTGAAATGAATTCCGACAGAGCTTGTCTTGCCGCCCCAATTTGGCGACAAAAAGGTCGTGCCGTCCCTGGTCCATGTCGCCGTCCACCGCAGCCAGTTCCCGGAGAGTGTCCGGCGCGACCTGATCGAATCGCTCCGCCGCCGCCGGGTCAACCACAAGTTCCACTACGACAGCGTCCGGCAGACGCAAAAGTGGCTGGCGCTGCACGAGGCCTGCTCGCCGGCGCGCCGGGAGGCCGATTGCGAGGCCCTCTATGATCGCAGTTTCGACGCCGCGGCCCGCCGGGTGAAGGCCGGACGCGTTCACGTTATCGGCCTCGGATGCGGCGGCGGCTGGAAGGACACGCGCCTGCTGACGCGGTTGAAGGCCGGCGGCAGGACGGTCTTCTACACGCCTTGCGATGTCAGCGTGGCGATGACGCTGGTGGCGCGCAGGGCCGCCCTCCGCGTCGTCCCGAAAGGGCGCTGCTTCCCTCTCGTGTGCGATCTGGCTTCAGCCGGAGATCTGCCCGGCGCACTGGAAGCCCAAGGGCCGCCGGACGCCGCACGACTCGTCACGTTCTTCGGCATGCTCCCCAACTTCGAAGCGTCGGTCATCCTGCCGAAGCTGGCGGCAATCATCCGCCGGGACGACCTGCTGCTCGCCGGCGCCAACCTGGCCCCCGGCCGGAATTACGACGACGGAATGAAACGGATCCTGCCCCAGTATGACAACCCCCTCACCCGCGATTGGCTGATGACGTTCCTGCACGATCTCGGGGTCGAGCGCGACGATGGAGAAATCCGGTTTTGCATCGAAAACGACCCGTCGGGCGGGTCCTTGAAACGGGTCGCCGCCGATTTTCATTTTTCCCGCGAGCGCCGGATCCGGGTGGACGCCGCGCGCTTCACTTTCCGTCCAGGCGAATCGATCCGGCTCTTCTTCTCGTATCGCCACAGGCCGGGGCGGATTCGTTCCCTCCTCGATCCGCACGGGCTGCGGGTGATGGAACGATGGGTGGCCGCGTCGGAGGAAGAGGGCGTGTTCCTGTGCCGCCGAAAATAGCGTGGGGGCGTCCGTCCGCCGGCCCTTAAAAAATCCTCATCGTCTCCAGCACCGCCTTGATGCGCGGCACTTCATGCGTGCGGAACAGGTCCGTTTTGCCCAACGCCGCCAGCACCGCGAAAAACGGCTCGGCGGACCGGACTTCCTCGCCAAAATACTCGAAGGCGTGCGGCAAGGCGTGACAAACCGGAAAGCCCAGGGTGCGCAATCGAAACGTATTCAGAAAAACCGTCATCTGATGGCGCACGCGCACCGCGCTGTCCTGCAGGTTCCGATAATAAAACCCCAGGCCGGGATCGATCAGGATCTTTTCCACGCCGCAGCGCGTCGCGGTTTCAATCTGCCGCGCGAACTGACCGCGCATCCCTTCGACCGGGTCCGCGCCGAAGTCGAAGTCGCCGACCTCGCGCACGTTTTTCCCCTGCACGTGGCAGAGGATCACCGCTGCGCCGTGGGCCGCGACCATGCGGAACAGCTCGCCGTCGTGTTCCGTGCCCGTCAGGTTCAAAACATTGGCCCCGGCTTCCAGGCAGGCGCGCGCCACCCCGGGCTCGTAGGTTTCGACCGAGACCAGCACCTCCGCTTCACGCAGTGCCCGGATGACCGGCAACAGCCTGGCATTCTGGCCGGCGTCATCCACGCGCGCCGCCCCGGCCAGCGTGGATTCCGCCCCCACATCGACGATGTCCGCCCCCTGCTCCCTCAAGACGCGTCCGCGGCGGACGGCGCTCTCCGGCGTCAGACAGACACTTTCGCGGTACCAGGAATCCGCCGAAAGATTGAGCACTCCCATGATGGCGGGGCGGGAGTTGAACGCGAACGGTTTGCCGCCGATGGAGAATTCCTGCACCCGCGCCGCTGCGGCAGCGCGGTTCTTTTCCACCAAGGCGGCCAGTTGCTCGAGGTTCAGCACGGCTCGGGAATCGTAGTTCCTAAAACCAAAACCGCAAATGGAATGACGCGCCCGCAGCGGGCGCATCTCGACCGTTCTTACAAATCTGAATTCGGACGCCACGTTCGATTATGTCGATGGCAATGTGGGCGCGATATGGCTGCTGATTCTTTCGGGTGATACCCTGTCCATGAGTCTTCGGGCCGGAATTGGCGCGCCCGCTGGGACTCGAACCCAGGACCCTCTGCTTAGAAGGCAGATGCTCTATCCAACTGAGCTACGGGCGCACTGGAGCAGCGGAAAGGTACTTCGCACGATTCCACATCCAGGGCAAGCCCGTTTGGCGCTATCTCGAAGTCGGACCCCGTCACCCCCGCACATACTCGCCCGGATGCGATGCAGCCAGAGTTCAATTCTGCAGCCCCTTGCTTCGCGCCGGGGTCTTGCCTGCGACCCAGTCTGTCGGCGTGTAGGCCGTAACTTCGGGAAACCCTTTGAGGATGCCCTTGTCGAAAGTGGCCACGTCGCATCCCTCGGAACGCGCGTAAGCGCAAAGCAGCGCGTCGCCGAAGTCACTGTTTTTCGAGCGGTAAAGCTGGAGGGCTTCCACAACCCAACGGGCATCCGGCGCATCCACGTTGGGAATGGACAGCAGTGAAATCAATTTGGAACCTATTGTGGCGGCATCAAGATTGTAAAGCCGTTCCAGCACGTAAACGGTTTCCTGAATCGTCGAGGTTGGAACCACCAGCTTGACGTTGCCGGATTGCGCTGCCCGGAAAAGATCGGCCGCAGCAGGGGATTGGGTCTTGTCGTCGCCTGTCAGGTAGCGAACCACCACGCTGGCATCAATCGCAATGGGCGCAGCCATTTTACCTGCTCTCCTCCAATCCCGCCGCTCCCGCTTTCGAAATGCCCTTCCGGGCTGCTGCCTTGATTTCATCAATGGACTGCGTCCGCTTCCCTTTCCCAAGCGATCCTGCCAGCGCGTCCACATCCTCGAGAGGCTCCAGAATCAACCGGTTGCCCTCGACGATCTGGTTTACCCGCTGCCCGGGCCGCAACCCGAGAATCCGAATGGCCTCGGCAGACAGCGTGGTCTGAAATGCCTTCGAAATCTTTGTTTGAGTCATATAATAACAGGATACTCGGAAAACATGTTATGTCAAATTCAAACCTGTTATTGTAACTGCACACCTTTTGTCTTAAGGCCGAAGACGTTGGGCCGAGGATCATCCATCTCAAACCCCCGCCAACCGCTCCGGGATATTCCGCTCTGAGCTTGTGCGCCATCCGCCCAAGACCGCCCCATCCATGCCCCGATATGTCACTATCAAGAACCGATCCCTTTGACGATCCCGGAGCAAAAAGTTGCCTGAGTTGCGAAAGCTGTTTAAAAGCATTGCGTGAGTCACTATTGGGCGACGTTTGCCGGGCTGATCCAAACCCCGTTTCGGCAGATGGAATTGATCTGGGGCATTGTGCCGCTTTATTTCGCGCTGCTGCTCGGCGAACTCACATCGACCAAGGCCAATTTCCGCACGGCGATCCAGACCGGCTTCAGCTTTTTGTGGGCCGGCGCGCAATGGCTTTATCCCTACTTCAGATCACGCGGTCCGCACGGTCCGCACCTCGAGCTGGACGCCATGCTTCCAATCAATCTGCTCGTCACATTCCTGGTGGTCGCGCTAGGGCTCGTCGCCCTCATCAGCGGCCTCCGGCGCCAATTCCCCCAATACGGAGTTTTCCTCGGCCACACGCGGTTTGCCAATTACTTCATGATCACGATCTTTCCGATGCAAACCCATTACCTGCCGTGGACGTGGGAACGATTGATCGCCGTCGTTCTATTCGCGGCGCCCGTCTGGCTGGTGCTGCACTTCGGGCTGATGCCGCTTCGGAAGTGAGCCCGGGGTAGGGCTCGTCCCCGGAGATTGACCGCATGACTTACCCGGCGACGAGCCGTCGCCGCCCCGAGATCGCGACCCCCATGAATTGGCCCTTCCTCCCGGATTTCTTGACCCCCCGCAGGATTCTGCTAACAAGCCAATGAGTGGAGCTGCTGTTGGATGGCTGTACGACTCAGCTTTTCTAATTCACTCAGCTAGAAAGGAACCAGGAGAATATGCCGCGCCGAATTCAACGCTACGGCTGGATCCCCGACCTGCCGGACCATCGCGACCAGCTCTATTCCGCGCCCGCCGCCGGGCTGGAGGTTTTGCCGCCACGGGTGAATCTCACATCCCTCTGCCCGCCGGTTTACAATCAGGGGCAACTGGGCAGTTGCACCGCCAATTCGATCGGCGCCGCGGTGGAATTCGAACAGATGAAGCAAAAGCTGGCGGACGTGTTCGCGCCATCACGGCTCTTCATTTATTACAACGAACGGGCGATGGAAGGCACGGTGGATTCCGACAGCGGCGCGCAAATCCGCGACGGCATCAAGTCGGTGGCCAAACAGGGTGTCTGTCCGGAACCCCTGTGGCCTTACCAGGTCGAGGAATTCAGAGCCAGGCCCCCAAAGAAATGCTACGTCGCGGCGCTCGGACATCGCGTGGTGTTGTATCAACGGCTGGTCCCCACGCTCAATCAGCTTCGCGCCTGCCTGGCTTCCGGGTACCCATTCGTGTTCGGGTTCACGGTTTATGAAAGCTTCGAATCACCGGCCGTGGCCAGGACCGGCCACGCGCCGATGCCGAAGCCGGGCGAGCCGGCCATGGGCGGCCACGCGGTGATGGCAGTGGGATACGAGGATTCAAAACAATGGTTCGTCCTGCGCAATTCCTGGGGGTTCAATTGGGGGATGCACGGCTATTTCACGCTGCCGTACACCTATTTGATCGATTCGCAGCTCGCGGACGATTTCTGGACGATCCGGCTGGTCTGAAACGGCCGGCCAGTCAACACCCTGCGGAAGGCAGCAGCGCGTGGAGAGCGCGGCGGACACGCCGGTCCGGCGGCGTGAGCCCGGCCGTTTTGGGATGCTTCAGCCGGGGCAGAACATGAACCCGCTGCGGACCGAGCATTTCGGCCAGGAGCCCCGGATTGCTTCGGCTGGAGCGGTCGGATCGTTCCGGTGACACGAGCATGATCCGGGCGCGGCGGGAAACGCGGAGAGGCAGCGCCGCCAACACCAACAGCGTTTGATTGATCGCGCCCAGGCGGTTCGGGCAGACCACGATCGGCGTGGCATCCAGCGCGAGGATCAGATCCCGGGAATCGAAGTTTTCCCCGAGCGGACTGAGCAACCCCCCGGCGCCTTCCACGAGAACGATCTGAAATCGCTGTTGGACACGACGCACCTGAGCCAGAACCTCCGTCAGTTTGAGCCTTCGCCCTTCCTGCCGGGCCGCAAGCAGCGGCGCCTGCGGGGATCGAAAATGCCAGGGATTGATTTCATCCAGTGTGAGCGCGGCTCGCGACGCCGCGCACAACCGGCGGGCATCGTCGCGATCCCCGGAGCAAACCGGTTTCAGCGCCGCGACGGGAACGCCGGCGTCGCGCAAATGGCCGGCCAACAGGCAGGCCAGCACGGTCTTGCCCACGCCCGTGTCCGTGCCCGTGATGACGAAAGTGGAGCGCTTCACCGGGTCATCCAATACCAATCGGCATCGGCAGGCGATCACAAAGAACCATTTGCTTTAGGGGGAGGCGGAGGTAGATTGGGTGCGAATTCAGCCCTTTGTGTTTATGAGGAAACTTGTGGATTCGACCGATCGCGGTCCGGTGGATTACCTTCATTTCGGAGCGGTGTTTGTGGGATTGATTCTCACCCTGGCGGGAATCATCGCCACGACGCCCGGGCTGGCCGCTCTCGGCCTGCTGATTCTCGCTCTTGGCCTTGCCTGGTTTCTGGTTCGGAACTAACAGGGAGTTTCGGAGTTTCAGAGTTTTGCATGGACCGCGGCTGCGCGTTGCCATTCCCACCTCGTCCCCAAACTCCAAAACTCTTAAATTCCTAAACTTTTAAACTCCCAACTCCTTCTCTCCCGGGCTTGACGCGGGAGGTCTGCTTTTCTACCGTTTCCAACTCGCTGAACGGCGCGGTGCAAGCCCGTCATCCGGACTTTTTTCAGCGATCAACGGAAAGGTTTGAGTGTGAATGTAACGGTTGAAAATCTGGCTCCGTGCAAGAAGCTGGTGCGGGTGGAAGTCGAAGCGAAGGCGGTGGACGAAGCCTTTGATTCCGTCACCAAAGACTTCCAAAAGCAGGCCGCCCTGCCGGGGTTCCGTCCGGGCAAGGCGCCGCGCGACATGGTGCTGAGGAAGTACGAAAAGGACATCCAGGACGAAGTCAAAAGGAAGCTCATCTCGGACGCCTACCACAAAGCGGTCGAGGAACAGAAGCTGGAGGTCCTGGGCCATCCGGACATCGAGGAGATCCAATTCAACCGCGGCCAGCCGCTGCTGTTTGCCGCCACGATCGAAACCGCGCCGGACTTTCAGTTGCCCGAATACAAGGGGCTGCCCGTCAAGCAGGAGTCGCGCTCCGTGACCGATGAAGACATGACTCGCGCCCTGGATGCGTTGAGGCAGCAGCGGGTGGACTTCAAAACCGTCGAGCGCGCGGCGCAGGCGGCCGATATTGCGGTCGTGAATTACACGGGCACCTGCGACGGCAAACCCATCACCGAAATCGCCCCCACGGCCAAGGGCCTGACCGAGCAGAAGAATTTCTGGGTGGAGATGCAGCCGGGTTCGTTCATTCCCGGATTTGCCGACCAGCTCACCGGCGCCAAAGCCGGGGACAAGCGGACGGTCAACGTGGAATTCCCCGCCGACTTCGTGACGCCGGAGCTTGCCGGCAGGAAAGGGGTTTACGAAGTGGAGGTGGTCGAGGTGAAGGAGAAGATTCTGCCGGCGCTCGACGATGAATTTGCCAAAGCGTATGGGGCGGAGAATATGGAAAAGCTGCGCGAGGGCGTCCGCCATGACCTGGAAAACGAATTGAAGTACACCCAGAGCAAGAACGTCCGCTCGCAACTGGTCCGCGCCTTGCTCGACCGCGTCAGCTTCGAATTGCCGGAATCGGCGGTGGCCCAGGAGACGCGCAACGTGGTTTACGACATCGTCCGCGACAACCAGAAACGGGGAATCTCCCGGACGCAGATCGAGCAGGAAAAGGAGAGGATCTACACGGCCGCAACGCGCGGCGCCAAGGAACGGGTCAAGGCCGCGTTCCTGATGCAGAAAATCGCGGAGAAGGAAAACATCAAGGCTTCGCAGGAGGAAATCTCCCAGCGCATCGGCGCACTGGCGGCCATGTATCAGATCCCCCCGGAAAAGTTCGTGAAGGACCTGCAGAAGCGGAATGGCGTGATCGAAATCTACGACCAGGTGATGAACGAGAAGGTCATGGACTTCCTGCAATTGAACGCCAAAATCGAAGAAGTGCCCGCGGGAACGCTGTCTCCGGAACCGGCCCAGCCGGCACCCGCCAATCCTTGAGACCGGGTTGCGAATCGGTGACCCGCAGCCGGAATGTCAATGGATGGCGTGCTGGAAGAAACCAGGACGAGCGGATCTTCAGACGTTGCTGCGGCTCACAGAGCCGCGCGACGGAGAGCAGGTCTGCGACCTGCAGCAACGTTGGAACGTCCGGGAGCCGAGATGGTCAGGCAACGATTCCTCATCCTTGAACATGCCAGTCCGCTGCGGCTCACAGAGCCGCGCGCCGGACAATCCTACTGCGCCCGTCCGAATTTCTTCTCCAATTCGCGAAAGTTCATCTCGATGAGCGTCGGCCTTCCGTGCGGACACGTGTAAGGCATCGCGCAATGGCGCAAATCCTCGACCAGATTCTCCAATTCCCGGCCGGCCAGCGGATCGTTGGCTTTGACGGCATGGCGGCAGACGGTTTTGGCGACGGTATGTTCGCCCAACCGGATCGAATTCACCCCCTGACCGGCGGCTTTGAGTTCGTCCACCAGCTCGAGCACGAACCGGCGCGAGTCGGACACTTTCACAAACGGCGGCAGTGCATCCAGGAGAAACGTGCGTTCGCCGAACTCGCTCAAGCCCACGCCCAGCCGGGTCAGCACGGCCAATTGCTCGCGCAGAAACGTGGCGTCGCGCGCGGACAGTTCGACCGTTTCCGGCAACAGCAATTTTTGCGACGGCGCCCGGTCGCTTTGTTCGAGCCGGTTCAACATCTGTTCGAACAAGATCCGCTCGTGCGCCGCGTGCTGGTCCAGCAGCACCAGGCCGCGGTCCGATTCGAGCACGACGTAGAGCCTGCCGATCACTCCCACCAGGCGAAGCGGGACGTTGAGCAAGGGAACAGGATCGGCGGCCGGAGCACGCAAGTCCGGCGTCGGAACCCGGACGGCGGACGCTGGAAGTGCGGCGCCTGGGGACTGCGAGGGGGAGCCCGGAAGCGCCGGGGCGGGCGCCGGCGATGACCGGAATCCGATGGGCAGCGCCGGTTGCGTCGCCGGTCTTGAGGCTGCCTCCGCCGTCGCCCGTGTCAACGCCGGCGGAAAATCCGGCAACACTCCCTGTTCTGCCGGCGCGGGAGACGGCCGTGGCGTTGGCGGAGAAAATCCGGTTTCCGGCCGTGGATCCCGAGCCCCGGGCTTCGGGCTTCCGTCCTGCGGCTGCCGGCTCCCGTGAAACGCCAGCAACGTTTCCCGCACCGCCTGAGCGACAAGCCGGCGCACGTCGCCTTCGCGGTGGAACTTCACCTCGCGTTTCGCCGGATGGATGTTTACGTCCACGCCCGCGGGATCCATTTCCAGGAACAAACAGCAAACCGGGTAACGTCCCTTCATCAACGCGGTATGGCAGCCTTCAAGCAACGCAAAATTGAGCCCGCGGTTCTCCACAGGCCGGCGGTTGACGAACACGTGCTGGTCTTCGCGGGTCGCCCGCGAAACACCCGGCGCGCCGATGAACCCCCAAAGGCGAATTTGCGATTTGCGATTTGCGATTTGCGATTGGACGGAGGCTTCGATGGTTTCATCCTGCATTTGCGGATCCGAAAATGTCCCGGTAAAGTCCACGGGAAGGAGTTTCTGGTCGCCACCGTGCAGCGCCCGCAGGCGTTCGCGCAAGGCCGGCAGACGATCCGCGACCGCGGGACCGGATGCCAGGGCGGGAAGCTGCCAGACCAAGCGCCCCTCCTTCTGGAATGTGAAGGCCACCTCGGGATGCGCCAGCGCCGCCAGCGTCAGGCAATGTTGCACGTGCGCGGACTCGGTCTCCTCAGTGCGCAGGAATTTTCTGCGGGCCGGCAGGTTGAAAAAGAGCTGCCGCACTTCCACCGTGGTTCCCGGCGCGCTTCCGGCCGCCTTGACCTCGAGGATCTTTCCGCCGCTGATGACGATTTGTGTGCCTTCGACCGATTCGCCTTCGCGCTCGCGCGTCGTCAGGGTGAAGCGGCAGACGCTGGCGATGCTGGGCAGCGCCTCGCCGCGGAAACCCAGGGTGGCGATCGATGCAAGGTCTTCGGCGCGCCGGATCTTGCTCGTGGCGTGGCGCTCGAGACAGAGCAGCGCGTCGTCCCGGCTCATGCCCAGGCCGTCGTCCGCGACGCGAATGAGGCTGCGTCCCCCGGCCTGGATGTCGATGAGAACGCGGGTCGCCCCGGCGTCGAGCGAGTTCTCCACGAGTTCCTTTACCACGCTGGCGGGGCGCTCGACCACTTCGCCGGCGGCGATCTGGTTGGCGACCTGCTCGGGAAGAAGACGGATGCGGTTCATCTTTATTCGGCCGTTAAATCGTTCAATCGTTAAACCGTTGAATCATTGAACCGTGACACGGACTTCAGGTCCATCGGAGTTCACCGCGACAAGTTCTATCTCATGAAATTCCGCCATTTTTCACCTTCCACTTCCGCAAACGCCCGGTCGATTCAACGATTCAGCGGTTTAACGGTCCAACGGTTCACGATCATTTCGGCAAGGGCAGCGCAAAGCAGAAAACAGCTCCGCCTCCCGGCCTGTTCCACGCCCAGATCCGGCCATGGTGGTCTTCGACAATCCGCTTGCAGATGGACAGGCCCAATCCGGTCCCGTGCGCTTTGCCGTAGGTGGCAAACACCTCGAATAATTTGCCGGCAATCTCCGGCGCGATCCCCGCGCCGGTGTCTTCGATTTCGGTGACCAGGTCGTTTCCCTCGACGCGGAACCGCACGAAAAGGGTGCCCCCATCGGCCAGGGCGTCCGTTGCATTGTGGATGAGGTTGTCGAAGACGCGGCGAAGCCGTTTCGGGTCGAACGCCATCCTCACGGCAGCCGGCGGCACTCCCGATTCGAGTTTGATTCCCCGGAGTTCCACTTCCGGGCGGATTTCATCGAGCACTTGCCGCGCGAACGCGGAATAATCCGCCACCCCGAGCACGTAATCCGCGCGCGATCCCTGGGTGAACTCGAGAATCTCGCCGATCAAATCGCTGATCCGATCGACCTGGTCGCGGATGGTGGCGGCGGCTTGCTTGCGTGACTCCGGGGTGGACCGCTGCAACGCGGCCACTTCCGCCGAAAGGCCGATGATGTTGAGCGGATTTTTCAGGTCGTGGACAATCGATCGAGCGAACCGGCCGATCACCGACAGCCGTTCCGCCTGCAGCATTTCCTGGATATAACGCTGGTTGAACTCGCGCAGGCGCTGGCTGATTTCGCGCAGGAGCTCGAAGGCAAGGACCGGCGATCGCTGCACCATCCCCAGCAATGTGTCGCGCGGGATGAAATACACGGCGCAGTTTTGGGCCGCCCTGGCGGTCGCCGAGCGGGGCTTCAATTCGAGCACGGCCATTTCGCCGAACAATTCTCCGGGCTGAACCTGCGCGATGACGCGTTCGGTGTTATTGGCGACCCTGGCGGAGATTTCCACCATGCCATCCTTCACCAGATAAACGCCATCGCCCTGATCCCCTTCCTTGAAGATGAGCTGACCGGGCGAAAAGGCGAGTTCCTGCGCGATGGGGCCGAGGGCAGTCAGTTCGACGGCATTCAGGTTGCGGAAGAGCTTGCTGGTTTCCAGCGTAACCATGCCCGCACTTTAGGATAAAAACCGGGCTCGTAAAGCACAGAGAGTGATCCCATGATTCCCGCGCGGAGGCGTGGCAAGCTTGACGTGATCTGCCCGGAAAACTAGTCTGTGAGTCCGGCCGGTGGTCGTAGCTCAGCCTGGTTAGAGCCCCAGATTGTGGATCTGGCTGTCGCGGGTTCAAATCCCGTCGACCACCCCACCCCATCGAGAACTTCGGCCCTTGCTCCGTGCCTTGAGCCTCGTTGCTTCAAAATCATGATAGCGAGTGGCAGGGTTTCGACTCAGGCGGCGGGCCGCGCTGTTACCCAGCCTGGAAAAATTTCACCTTGAACTGACCGCGGGCGGGCGGGAAGATTCTTCTTTTGGGATATGCAGATTCTGGTCCGTTACTTGCAAAGGCTGCCGAAGCAGTCCCGCGCCGTGTTGCAGACGTGCCTGTACGGCCTGGGCGCCGGCGCGTCGGCGGTGCTTTTTCAACTGGGCATAAACTGGCTCTACCGGCTGGGATTGGTCGGGCTTTCCCACCAGTCAACGTCCACCTTTCTCATCGGCAGCCTGGCCATCATCGTCGTTTCGTCCCTGCTGATGGGCTGGCTGTTGAACTCGTTTTGCCGCGAGGCGGCCGGGAGCGGCATTCCGCAGCTCAAGCTCGCCTTCTGGAAGGATTTTGGGACGGTGCCGTGGCGCGTAGCCTGGGTGAAATGTGTCGCCGGCATCGTCAGCATCGGCGGCGGCCAGAGCCTCGGGCGTGAAGGACCCAGCGTGCAACTGGCCGGCGCGGTGAGCTCGAACCTGGCCGGCCTGGCCGGCGAAGCCAAACAGAACCGGCGTCTGGCGGCGGCGTCCGGCGCGGCGGCGGGCCTGGCGGCGGCCTTCAACACCCCGCTGGCGGCCATGACGTTCGTGCTGGAGGAAATCATCGGCGACCTGAACAGCCGGTTGCTGGGCGGAGTGCTGCTGGCGTCGGTGCTGGGCGCGCTGGTGGTGCATGGCGTCATCGGCAAGCAGCCTTCCTTCACCCTCACCGGCGTGGATGCGCCGTCGTGGGTGGGTTACTTATTGACCCCCGTGGTTGCAGCACTGGCGGGCTTGGTGGGCGTCTATTTCCAGAAGGCGTCGCTGGGTTTGCGCGGGCGGATGAAGTCAACTCGTCGGATTCCCGGCTGGTTGCTGCCGCTGGCAGGCGGGCTGATCACCTGGGCGCTGGGCGTGGCGGTGTTTGAGCGGACTCAACGGCTTGGCGTATTCAGCCTGGGTTACGACGACCTGTCCAGCGCCCTGGCCGGCGATATCGGCTGGCAACTTGCGGCGGTACTGCTGGTCGCCAAGTTCATCGCCACGTTCACCTGTTACGGTTTTGGCGGGTGCGGCGGGATTTTTTCGCCCACGTTGTTCTTCGGCGGCATGACAGGTGTGGCGCTGGCGGGGCTGGTGGGACTGGAATGGCCGATGGCGCGGGCCGACACGCTGACGCTGGCGGTGGTAGGAATGAGCGCGTGTTTGGGCGCGGTGGTGGGAGCGCCGGTCACGGGCATTCTCATTGTGTTTGAAATGACGCATGAGTTCGCGCTGGTGCCCGTGCTCATGATCGGGGCGCTGGTGAGCCAGACCATCAGCCGGAAGATGAACCGGGAGAATTTTTACGACGCGCTCCTGACCCAGGATGGCCACCATATTGAACACGTGCGTCCGCCGCGCGACTTGCAGAGCTGGCAGCAATTTCCGGTCTCGGCGATAGCGAATTTCCGGCCGGTGATTATCCGCGACCTGACCCCGGCCAAATTGCAGGACATCCTGAAATTGCATCCTTATCAACGTTTCCCCGTGGTGCAGGAGGACAAACTGGCGGGCATTCTCACGCGCCGGGAAGCCGAGGCGGCCCTGGGCGAAAATCGCGCCCCCAAACTGGAAGGCGCAGCGACCTGCCTGCCGCACCAGACGGTCCGTAAGCTTCAGGGACTGCTGGTTGAGTCACCCAGCAACTTCGTCGTTCTGGTGGATGAAGACGGCGGGAAAATCCTGGGCGTCATCACCCTG
>Ga0187860_1002133_pt1 | contig 16783 bp, 19 predicted proteins | sample June2016WEW_10_4_FD_132981 | JGI IMG/M metagenome (GOLD analysis project Ga0187860, IMG submission 132981) | Peatland microbial communities from SPRUCE experiment site at the Marcell Experimental Forest, Minnesota, USA - June2016WEW_10_40 | ecosystem: Environmental > Terrestrial > Soil >... | reverse complement strand
GATCGAAGCAGGCGAAACTCCCTGCGGAAGGCGAGCGGGCACGACTGTTACACCCGGATGCTTTGATAGAGCTTGTGGTCACCGACTTCGGTGAACCCAGGGGCGAACCTGGGTGAAGACCATGGGGTGGAGGTGAGCGGACTCGAACCGCCGACTTCCACGTTGCGAACGTGGCGCTCTACCAGCTGAGCTACACCCCCAAGGCCACCGCGGTGGAACCGGACTCCCGGTACGCAGGCCGCTAGGTCGCTCAGGACCCCCCAGGATAGCGGAGGCTCCGGAGGTACCTCTTACCGCGACCCGCCACCACGCCGGTGAAACCACAGACCTGAACGGACGTGGCGGGTCGTCAGGAGAATCGCCACACGCCGAGCAGCCAAGAGAGCACCACCTTCCGGTGGTCTGGGACAGTGGCTTCATGACCGAGATTCCGGCAGAGAACTACGCCATGGGCTGGGCGGGCGATACCCGAGTTGCTCCTCCTCGCGTCGGAGGCGAGCGCGAGATCCTGACCGGTGTCCTCGACTGGCACCGCCAGACGTTCGAGCTCAAGTGTTCGGACCTCTCACCGGAGCGGCTGTCCGAGAAGGGCATACCTCCGTCCGGGCTCAGCTTGCACGGCCTGCTCCGCCATCTGGCCGCTGTGGAACGTTGGTAGTTCTGCAAGCAGTTTGCCGGGGAAGACGTGCCCAACCTGTACTGCCGACGAGAACTCAGGGTGGCAGGTCCGCTGGCCCCGCCCAAGTGGCCAACCAAGGTGGCCAGGGGCAAAGCAGATGCTCAGTGTACGGCTGCTACGAACCGCCCGATGTCACTGACCAGCCCGAGCCGGACAACGCCCCGACGGAACGGGCATAGCTGCTGGCGGCGCTGGCGAGGTCGCTCCCGCGGTACCCATCGGATGCGAACCGCGCGGCCCCCGCAGTCGGGCCCGTACCAGACGCGTACCGGGCGCCCACTGTCATGACGTGCCGGCGATTCTCAAGGGCTTCGGAGGCGTGCCGACGAGTCTCGATTGCGATCACCTTCTGCGCTCGCTCGACCGCCAGCCGATGGAAGTGAATCAGCAGCGCAACGTAGGCGGCGGTGAAAGCGAGGGTGAGCAACGCCAGGTCCCACAGGACCCGTGCGCCGGGGATGATGCCGACCAGGAGGAACAGCACGGTGGCGCCGGCAAGGACGCTCACTACTTGCCGACGACGGGCGGCAGTTGCCGGAGAAGCCGTCGCGGTGGGGGCGGTCGGCAAGACGTCCTCATAGGCTGCACGTTCGGGCTGGGTGGTTGGGGAGTCGGTAGGCGTCACCCCGTACCGCTCCTCGTGCAGCCGGAGTGCAGCCGCCGAGAAACCAATCATCGCGCTCGGCACCGAGCGGTTCACCCGATCAGTCGAGCCGCTGGAGTAGCCGGAAGAAGATAACCGACGATGGTACGCACGGACTCCCGAAGTCAGCTGACGTTCGGAGATCTTCCGCAGCACCATCGGCGTGAGGGCCACGACCCACACCACCGCCAGGACTATCAGGATCATGACGTTCCTCACCGTCCTCGTACCGTCCCCTGCTCTTCGGGAGACCCTACAAGAGGGTCTCGTTCGGTTAGTGGATTTCCGGGCGGCGCCAGATCCCCGAGCGTCCTCCCATCTTCTCCCAGAGGCAGAGGTCGCCGATCATCATCGATCGGTCAGCCGACTTGCACATGTCGTAGATTGTCAGCGCCGCCACGGCACAAGCCGTCAGCGCCTCCATCTCGACACCCGTACGGTCGACAGCCTCTACTTGGGTCTCCACCTCGACGTGGTCGTCGCCGATCGTGAAGTTGATCAACACCCCTCCGATTAGGAGGGGGTGACAGAGCGGGATGAGCTCGGCAGTCCGTTTTGCCGCCTGGATGCCCGCGATTCGAGCCGCCCCGAGGACGTCCCCCTTGTTGATGGCGTTGGAGGCGATCGCGACGGTCGTCTCCGGGAGCATCTGCACCTTGCAGCGGGCGAGGGCCCTTCGGTGCGTCGTCTCCTTGGGGGTGACGTCCACCATCCGCGCCCGACCTAACGGGTCGATGTGGGTGAGGCCACGCTCGGGCATTGGGCGAGTTTAGGAGAGGCCTGGCTTGGCTGTCGCCTCGATGCCCTTCACCTGGGAGGACGCGACGAGCCTGCGAATTCGTCACGCAGAACCACCAGTTCCCGGTCTGTCAAGCTGACTTCGTCAGCCGCCGATCTGGCTCATCGATCGTCGGGGGCGCACGAAATCGACTTTCCCGATCCGGTGCCCGGCCCATTTGAGCCCGACGGCATGGGCGGCCAGGTCGGCCAGCTCGGCGTCCGTGGCGCCATTCCGAAGCGGTGTGCGGAAGTCGTAGTCATCTTGAGCGAACAGGCAGGTCTGGAACGATCCCTCGGCCGTGAGCCGCACCCGGTCGCAGTCGCCGCAGAATGGCTTCGTGACCGACGGGATGACGCCGATCTCGCCCGCGCCGTCCCGGTAGCGCCACCGGGAGGCCGGCTCAGGGCCGTGAGCGACCTCTTCGAGCGGATACACGGCATCGATGGCGGCGACGATCTCGTCGGCGGGGACGACCTTGTCCATCGTCCAGGTACCGCCGGCGTCGAGGGGCATGAACTCGATGAAACGTGGCTGCACACCGGCCTCACGCCCGAACGTGGCGACCTCGACGATCTCGTCGTCGTTCCAGCCTCTGACCGCTACTACGTTCACCTTGACTGGATCGAGACCTGCCTTCACGGCAGCCTGGATGCCAGCCAGCACTTGGTCCAGCGCGTCACGACGCGTCATCGCAGCGAATCGCTCCGGTCTCAGTGAATCGAGGGACACGTTGATGCGCCGCAGCCCGGCATCCTTGAGCTGAGGAGCGAGCCGTGCCAACTTGGCCCCGTTGGTGGTAAGCGCCAGGTCCACTGGATCCCCCTCGGGGGTCCGCAGTGCAGCGAGCATCCGTACCAGCCCCGCCAGATCTGCCCGGACAGTCGGCTCGCCACCTGTCAGCCGGATCGACTCGACGCCGAGATGCTCGACGAACAGGCGAGCAAGCCGCTCGATCTCTTCGAACGTCAGGACCTCGGCTCGGGGCACCCATTTCATGCCCTCTTCCGGCATGCAGTAGACGCACCGGAAGTTGCACCGGTCGGTCACCGAGATCCGCAGGTCGCGCACGACCCTGCCGAACGAGTCCGTCAGCTGCCGAGCGCCTCCGAGGAGCGTGACCGAGGTCATCAACTCAGAATCTACGGCCTGGAAGGCGTCGCCGCGATCGCCGGTCAGCCGACCGGGCCGATCGGGAGCACTTCGAGCGTCGCGCCCGCGGCCAGCCCATCGCCGTCGGGGAGGATCGCCAGCGCGTTCGCCGCAGCCATGCCTGCCAGCTGATGCGACATCTGGCCGCCGGCCGAGCGTGCCTCGAGCCGACCGTCGTCGCGCCAGCTCAGTTGGACGCGCACGAGATGCGTCTTGCCGTCCGGCCGCCGCCCGAAGTCTTCACCGGCGACCGCAGTCATGGTCGGCGGCGGGGAGGCGGGGTGGCCGGCGAGCACTCGCAGCACCGGCAGGGCGATCGCCTGGTAGCTGACCAGGCACGACACGGGGTTACCGGGTAGTCCGAATACGGGGAGCAGCCGAGGCTCGCCACCGCCGGCGCGCCCCAGCGCTGGGAGCCACCCGATCACCAACGGCTTCGCCGGGCGTATGGCGACGCGGAGCACGTGGACCGCCGCCTCGCCACCGGCGGCCTCGGCCAGGGCGGACAGCACGACTTTCACGTAGTCGAACTCGCCCATGCTGACGCCACCGGTGCTGAGCACGGCGTCACATTCGCCGAGCGCTCGCTGCAGGCGCGCCGTCACGGCCTCCTCGGTATCGGCCACGAGACCCAGATCGATCGCCTCGAAACCGTCCCGACGAACCGTGGCGAGCAGGGCGTGGCGGTTCGAGTCGCGTATCTGCCCCGGCCCAAGGGTCTGGTTGCTCCCGTCAGGGGCGAGCTCGACGAGCTCGTCGCCGGTGCTCATCACGCCGACCCGTGGCTTGCGATGAACGGTCACGGCGCCGGCGCCGACGCTCGCCAGCACGCCGATGTAGGCCGGCGTGAGCACGGCGCCGGCGGGCACCGCCACCGAACCAGCCGTTATGTCGCTCCCGGGTGCCCGTATGTGTACGCCTCGCGGCACCTCGTCGAGCACTCGAACCCGGCGGACCCCGCCAGAAGCGGCGGCAGGACCAGCGCCCTCGACCGGCTCGGTCCGTTCCACGATGGCGATCCCGTCGGCGCCGTCGGGGATCGGGGCGCCGGTCATGATCTGGATCGCCTCGCCAGGGCCGACGCCAACCGTCGGCGCAGCACCCGCCGCCAGCACGCCGACCACATCCAGCTCAACGGGGGCGCCGTCGGTGTCGCCGGACCGGACGGCGTAACCGTCCATGGCGGTGTTCGCGAAGGGTGGCACGTCTTCAGTCGCAAGGACGTCGGCGGCCGTCACACAACCGAGCGCCTCGTCGATCGGTATCTGCACCGGATCCAACGCGCGGGCATGGGACATCGCCAGCTGTTGTGCTTCCGAGAGCGGCATCATGGTCTCGTCGTCGTGACCTGGCACGCTGGCTCCTCTCGTACCCGTGGCCGCATGCGGTACCCGCCCGCCCGGATGCTCTCGCCGTATACACTTAGCACTCAAGCAGTGAGAGTGCTAGCGGTGGAGGACCGAAGCGGGATGCCGACCTACGAGTACGCATGCAAGCAGTGTGGGGTGGATCTCGAGGTCGTCCAATCCTTCACCGACGACGCACTGACCGTATGCTCGAACTGTGGCGGCGAGCTGAAGAAGGTCTTCGGGAACATCGGGATTGTCTTCAAGGGGAGCGGTTTCTACAAGACCGACAGCCGCTCGGGTAGCTCGGCGGCGAAGACCGCCGCCACGGACACCTCCACCAGCACCAAAGGGGAGACGAAGTCCGAGCCTGTGAAGGAATCGACCACAAAGTCCGACGGCGCGCCGGCGGCTGCGACGACGAGCAGCACCACCCCGAAGACCGCCGCGGCCTCTTAGCCTCCCGCCGTCGACGGCACGATCCGTCCCCGCCACGACCGGGCGCGGTCGAAGTGGTGCCCGACGACTCGCCCTCGGCGCACGACCTCCAAGAAACCCGCCGCCCCCTCGTACCACCCCACCTCCACGTAGGCGGCCCCGATGGCATCGGGAACGTGGGAGTCGGACCCGGCGCCGGCGGCCAGCCCCAAGCGGGCCGCCGTGGCGGCCGCCTCAGCGTTGAGGTGCTCGAGGGAGGTCTTGGCGTTCCGGGCCTCGACTAGATCCACGAGCCCGTCCGCCGCCAGCTGCTCGAGGACGTCCCGGTTCAACCGGTGGCGAAGGGGGTCGTAGGGGTGGGGCACGTAGACAAGGCCGCCTTGGGCACGTATGTGCTCGGCCGCTTCCCTGGCGTTGCGGCACCCCGACGGGATCCGTTCTGACAGGAACAGGCCGATCACCTCGCCGTCGGGTGTCCGCTGCTCCTGGCCGATCACGACGCGGCAGTCGAGCTCCCCGGAGAGCCGGAGCGCACCGTTGATCGTCCCGTGATCGGTGATGCACAGCACGTCGATGGCCGACTCGTGCACAGCTGCTGCGAGCTCCTCCGGCGTCGTCGTCGAATCGCCTGACCACATCGTGTGGAGGTGGCAGTCGACCCTGAGCATGCCCGGCGCCAACTCCTCAGCGAGATGCGGATGCCGGGCGATCGCCCCTTTGCTGGGCCTACGCCGCTCGCCTCCAGCCTCGCCTGCCCGGCCGCCCTCGTACCTGCTCTCCGAGCTAGGAGGCCCGCCAGGCATCGGTGCTCGGCTACGCCCCGCTCATCGACATGTCGTCGATCGCGAGCGTCACGCCGGCGGCGGAGCCGGGCAGCCATTCGAGGTCGCCACCGATGAACGAGACGTGCTGCAGCATGCGCTGGATTGTGGATGCGATCGTGATCTCCCGCACCGGCTCGGCCAGCACGCCGTTCCGGACCATGAGGCCCTCGGCGCCGACGGAGAAGTCCCCGCTGATCGGGTTGACACCGGAATGGACACCACTCACCGACTGGACGAACAGCCCGTGATCGATACGGGCGACGATCTCGTCCTGCGTGAGGTCTCCCGGCTCGATTGCCACGGCGCGGGCGCCGACACCGGGCGTGGTGCGGTACCCACCGCGGACGGCCGAAGCCGTCGACGACGTGCCGGCGACTCGCGCCGAGTGCGTGTCGTAGAGGTAGCGGAGCAACTTGCCACCTTCGACCAGTGAGTTGCGCCGGCATGCCAGGCCCTCGGCGTCACAGCTGGCGGCGCCCCATGCGCGGGCATCGGTCGGGTCGTCCACGAGCGTGAGGTTCGCTACCGCAACCTCCTCGCCGAGCCGGTTGGCGAACAGGCTACGGCCCTTGGAAACGTCGTCGCCTGACAGCGTGCTGGCGAGGATCCCGAGCAACATTGCCGTGATCCGCCGGTCGAGGAGGACGGTGAGGCGGGAGGAGGGGGGTTTCTTTGCTCCGAGCAACCGAGTCGCCCGGTCGATCGCGTCAGCGGCCGCTCGTGCCACATCGAGATCCTCGATCCGTCGACCGGCGGTGTACCCGTAGCCGGTTTGAGTGTCGTCACCGTCGACGGCGATGGCGTACACCGACACGAAGCACGAGGTCCGCCGGCTCGTCGCCTCGATGCCGGTCGAGGTGGCGATTGCCGCCCCGACCATCCCGTCGGAGTAGTCAGAGTGCACGACCTGGCGGATACGAGCATCGCCGGCGCGCGTGCGACGCTCGAGGTCCATCGCCAGGTCGATCTTGGTCTCGGTCGGCGCTGTGGCGAGCTCCTCCCGCCACAGGTCGAGCTCGGCCGGCTCGACGCCATCGGGCACCGCCAGACCGCCGTGCTCGTCGCGGGTGGCAAACTCGGCGTTGTCCCGCGCCTCGGTCAGCGTCTCGGCTGCCGATGTGTCGTCCAGTGCCGCGACCCACGCGAAGCCGACTCGCCCGTCCCGGACGACTCGCACTCCGACGCCCGCCGACTCCGCCGACGAGAGGGACTCGATGTCCTCCTCGAAGATGCGAACCGAGGTCTCTCGGCCCCGCGCTACGTAGGCCTCGATCTGCTCCCCGGTCTTGGCTCGACAGGCGATCGATCGGGCGAGGTCGATGAGCTCAGTCATGCGCTGTCCCACCGATCGTCACTCCCGTGACGCGGAGCGTGGGCTGGCCGCAGCCGACCGGCACCGACTGCCCGTCTTTGCCGCAGGTGCCCGGCGACATGTCGAAGTCGCTGCCGATGGCGTCGATCTTCGACAGGACGTCTGGCCCGTTGCCGATGAGATTGGCATCCCGGAGCGGCTCGGTGATCTCGCCGTTCTCGATGAGGTACGCCTCGGTCATGCCGAAGGTGAAGTCACCGGTTGCCGTGTTCACCTGACCGCCTCCGAGATGGGCGACGTAGACACCGTGAGCGGTCTGGGCGACGATCTCGTCCGGGTCATCTGAGCCGGGGAGCAGGAACGTGTTGGTCATGCGGACCATCGGTAAGTGCCGGAAGCCCTCGCGCCGCCCGTTGCCCGACGATGGCCGGCCCTCCTTCCGGGCACGGAGGAAGTCCCACATGTAGTCGGTGAGGACGCCGTCGCGGATGAGGACGTTGCGCTGGGCGGGACGTCCCTCGTCGTCGATGGTCATGCAGCCCCACTCCGGGCCGACGGTCCCGTCGTCGACGAGCGTCACGATCGGGCTGGCGACGAGATCGCCGAAGCGCCCGGCGTAGACCGATGTGTTCTTGACGATGTGGTCGGCTTCCAGCCCGTGCCCGCAGGCCTCGTGGAACAACACGCCGCCGCTGCCGCGCTGGAGCACGACTGGCACCACGCCTGAGGGGGCCGGGCGCGCTTGGAGCTTCGACACGGCCCGGCGTGCGGCCTCCTCGGCGACCTCCTCGACGCTCCGGCGCTCGAACATCTCAAAGCCGAGCGTGAGCGCGAGGGTCTCGTGCCCCGTTTGCATCCCGGCGTCCCCGGCCGCCACGCACGACACGCTGAAGCGCGTGCGGACGCGGTCGTCCCCGCCGAGCAACCCGTCGGAGTTGGCGATCTGGGTCAGGCGCCGAGACGCCCCGTAGCCGGCGCTCACCTGCATGATCGACGAGCTCTTCGAGCGTGCGATGTCGTCGGCACGGAAGAGGAGCTCGACTTTCTGCGCCTTCGAGATGTCGGTCGGCGGGCTCGTGATTCCTGTAAGCGTCGCCACGCGCTGTTCGGTGAGAGCGACGGTCCGCGTACCGCCGCCCCCTTCCCGAGCTACGGCGGCCGCGGCCTCGGCTGCTGCGAGCAACCCACGTTCTGACAGGTCTGCCGTGTGAGCAAAGCCGGTCGTCTCTCCCACGACCACCCGTATCCCCGCCCCCCGGTCGTGGCCGGAGGAGAGCTCCTCGACCTTGCGGTCGTCGAGCGACAGGCCGGTGGCTTTGCGATCCTCGACGAAGACCTCGGCGAACTCACCACCTCGCCGGAGTGCTGCGCCGAGGACGCGCTCGAGAATGTCGGGCTCGACCAGCCGCGTGGTTGCGCTGGGGAGGGTGACACCCGCGGCTGCTCCCCTCTGGTCTCCCTGGTCTCCTTGGTCTCCCTGGTCGCTCAGCGGAGGATGTTCCCGAGGATCCCGCCAACCGCACCGGCCCCCATGGCGTCGGCCGTGCCGCCTTCCTTCCCGAGGAACGGCTGAAGCGTGGCCGCGAGGATCGCGAGCGGCATGGACTGGAGCCAGACCTTGCCTGGCCCCGTGAGCACGACGAGCCAGTGGCCGTCAGCCCCGAAATAGCGGTTGACGATGCCCTGGATCCGGGTCATCGAGAAGTTCACGGTGTCCTGGAACACGCCGATGTGGCCAGGGTGGACGAGCAGCGTCTGCCCAGGAGCGAGGTCGTAGGTTGTGATCTCACCGGACAGCTCGACCCAAGCCGTGCCTTGGCCTTCCAGCTTCTGGAGGATGAACCCCTCGCCTCCGAACAACATCCCGCCGAGTCCCTGGTTGAAACCGACGGTCGCGTTGATCTCGGGCGTTCCGCACACCCAGCCGTGCTTGTGGACGAGATAACCGTGACCGGGAGTGACCTCGAGCGGGAAGATGCGACCCGGCATTTTGGCGGCGAACGCCACCATCCCTTGACTGCCGCTCGGCTCGTAGCGGGTGAGGAAGATGCTGGTGCCCGACATGACTCGCTTGAGGCCGCCGAGAAGCCCGCCACCTCCGCCTTGCTGACCACCCATCTTCGTGGTCTGGGTCATCTGCATGTTGGCCGTCATCCAGGACAGCTCGCCGTGGTCCGAGATGATGTACTCGCCCGGATCGAGGATCATCTCCAGGACCGGGAGTGTCGTGCCCTTCACCTCTGCCTGCATCGCCTAACCCCTTTGTTGTGGTGTCATCGCCGTTGTATCAGTCGACTGCTCTGCTGCCAGTCTGCCCTGGTTGAGTTCCGCCGTCGAGAGGGACCTGCAGGCCCGAGACCATCCACCATTTCCGGCGAAGCGACGCGTACGATCCACAGGGCAGGGCACGTGGGTAATTCACGTGTGTTTACGAGCCGAAAGTCGGAGGCGTCGGCCCGGACAAGGGTCGATCCGTATCGGTGCGCGACGCACCTCAAAGGGTAGGCCAGCATGGACGAGAGCGAAGCAGTCGACGAACAAGGGGCTGTCGCGACGCCGATCTTCAGCGTCTACCGGCGAGGGTATGACCCTGAACAGGTCGACCGCTACGTCGCCGACCACCAGCGCCGCCTGGACGACGCGATCCACCGCTCATCTGAGGCCGAGCGCAAGCTCGCCGCCGCCGTCGGGCAGCTTCGTGAGCTCCATCGCCGTGTGGCGGTCTACGAGAGCGAAGCTCGCAACTCCCAGCCGCCGCAGCTCGACACCTTGGGCGAGCGGGTGCAGCGCATCCTGCAGGAGGCATGGGAGGGCGCCTACAACCTGCGCCAGGAGGCCGAGCGCGACGTCAACGAGCTTCGCGACCACGCTCAGAAGGAAGTCGACGCCCTGCGAACACAAGCCCAGGCGGACGTCGAGGAGCTTCGCGACGTGGCGAGCCGGGAGGCCGCCGAGGTCGTCGACGAGGCGACCCGCCGAGCGCTGCACATCAGGGACGAGACCGAGCGCCGCCGCCAGGCGTACCTGGAGCGGGTCGAGCGCGATCGAGAGCAGGCAATCGCCCAGATCACGTACCTGTACGACCAGCGCCAGGGTGCGATCGCCGAGCTGGCCCGTCTCCAGGCGACGGTGCAAACCACAGTCGAGGAGATGGTGCGCAGCCCCCTCGGGCGCCCGGCTCCGGGCGTCATGGATGCGGCTGCCGACAGCGCGGTGGCGCGGGCGACAGCGGGCCGGGCGCACCCGGCCGGCCCTAGTCGAGGCGCCCCCGGGGCACCAAGCGACGCAAGCCTGCCAGAACCTGGGTCTATTGATCCCCCTGCAGCCCGAGTGCCTCGGCAGCCCGAGGCTCGCCAGCTGCCGGGGATCCTCGACGATGACGGCGCTCCCAGCGGTGCTGCTGCCGGCACGCTCGATCCCCTCGCCAACTTGGATGTGCCGACGGGCCCGATGGAGCGCTTCGTGCGGCCAACCGACCGAGATGAGGCGCGGGCGGTCCCGAGACAAGGGCCGAGCGCGGAAGCCGATGCCATGGAACGAGCGATGCGCCAAGGCATCCCATCAGCCGAGGTGCCAGGTGCCCGCCCAGCCGGAGCCAGCCGCCCCATGGCGCACGGTACGCCGGTTGTCCCGGGGCGTCCGCCCGTCCACTCGCGAGCAGACTCTCCCAGCGGCCGCTCCTCCCGCCAAGCCGAAGACGACGAGGCTCAACGCCCAGCCAGCCGCCAGGGCAGCCGGCCGTCACTCGGAGGGTTGATCCGCCCTCGCCGGCAGCCTCCACAGGGCGTCTACGACGTGGAGCAGGACACCTGGAGCTGAGCTCCCTGAGGGGCCGCAGGCAGCGGCATGAGGCTGCCTCAACCCAAGTCGGCCGCCGCTGCGAGGTGGTCGAGCAACGGAGGGATCGCCACCGGTAGCAGTGAGACGTGGCCTTCGCCTTCTATGATTTCGATGTGGGCACCCGGCACGTGGGCGGCCAGCCAACGCCCGTGGTTGACCGGGACCATCCGGTCCTCAGTGCCGTGCCAGATGCGTACCGGTCGGTCGATGACCGACGGATCGAAGCCCCAATGCGTCAGGAACGCCACATCGTCGTCCCGCCAACCGTCGGTCCCCTCGAGCACCGCCTGGCTCATGGCGTCGCTCATGTACTCGCCGACGCCGCTGCTCATGATGACGTCCTTGTCGCGGTCGGTCACCAGATTTCCGAGTGCCTCGGCGATGCTGGCGGGGTTCGACAGCTCGGCCAGAGCTTCGGCCACGACTTGAAGGAAGCCCTCGAACTCCGGGCCACCTTGCCGGGCGAGATCGAATTCGAGGAGATTCTCGTCGCTCATGCCATCGGGCCAGTCGAGCCCGTCTGCGTCGTGTGGGGCGACGCCGGCAAGCACGCCTGCGGCGACGCAGCGGTCGCCGAGTAGCCCGGCACACGCGAGGGTGTGCGGGCCGCCGCCCGACCAGCCGAACGTGACGAACGGTCCGTACCCGAGCAAGTCCAGGATGTCGGCGACGTCGCCCGCTGCGTCGCCGGCCTTGCGGCCGGGTACCGAGCTGGATGTCCCGTAGCCGGGCCTCGAATAGGTGATCGTCCGGAAGCCGCGGTCTGCTGCCGCCTGGACCACGACGGGGAAGGGAGCGGCACCGCTCGGGGTCCCGCTGTGGAACACCAGCGGGAATCCGTCGGACGGCCCGCCGGTCAGGATCTCGAGGGAACGCGGACCGACGGTGGCGAGGTCGTGCCACTCGTAGCCGCTCGGCGCAGCTGGTCGCTCCGTCATCGGGGCCTCCCGGTTGCTCGGGACCCGCATTGGCGGCGGGTCGTGGCGATCCTCGTGGCTCCAGCGGCTGTGCGCAAGTGGTTCGGGAGTGCGACCTTAGACCTGTGCAGGCGCAGGCGACGAGATTCCGATCCCGCCTTGCGTGGTCGCTCCGTACCGTCCCTGCTCGGTGGCGATGTCAAGCCGCCCGATTGATGCGCGGCCCTTCAGTGCCTCGTCGTCGAGCAGGTAGGCCGGCACGACCCAGGCGACCTCGAACTCGAGTCCGTCGGGGTCCTTGGCGTATAGGGACTTCGTCGTGCCGTGATCGGAGGCACCGACGAGCGAGCCGGCCCCGGCCAAGGCGCCCGCCAGCCGCTCCAGCTCCTCGAGCGTGTCGACCTCCCAGGCAAGGTGGTACAGGCCGACCTCCGAGCGGCCGGCCCGGGATGCGGCCGCTTCGGACCCGATCGTGAACAGGCCGATGTCGTGATCGTTGGTCGACCCCGGCGCCTGCAGGAACACTGCGCCCTTGAAACTCTCAGGCCCCATCGTCAAGCGCCGGAAGCCCAGTACGTCGGTGTAGAAGGCGGCGCTCTTGTCGGCATCGCGGACATACAGCACTGCATGGTTGAGGCGCGTGATCGGCATGGTTCGTTCAACGCCGTGTCGCAAAGCGGCATTCCGCCGCCACGACCGTGTCAGGCGAAGCTGACCCGGACCGTCAGCTCCTCGGCTGCGCGGGCGACCGTGAGCTCCAATTCGGTGCCGTCGCCGTCGAGCGCCTCGTACAAGGCATCGATCGACGTCAATGCAACGCCGCCCGCGCTGAGCAGGACGTCACCGCGCCGCAGGCCTGCCTTCTCAGCCGGGCTGCCGTCTTCGACCCCACGCACGAGCAGCCCTTCGACCTCGGGCAAGCCGGCGGCCGCGCGCAACCGCTTGGTGACCTGCGGCGGTGCGATGGCCGTGCCGAGCCGGCGGCGCTGCGGAGCATTGCCCTTCGAGAGGGCGTCGATCCGCTGTACCAACTCCTCGGTCGCGGCGATCGCCTGGTAGAAGCCCTCCTGCACCCGATTCGTGTTCACTCCGACCGCGCGCCCCTCGCAGTCGAGGACGGGACCGCCCGACGAGCCGCGAGCCAGTGGTGCCGTGTGCTCGATGCTGCCCGGGATCCGCCGTCCACGCGGACCGCGGAACCCGCGCCCAGTCGAGGAGATCGTTCCGATCGTCGCCCGCAGCCCCCGCCCACGTGGGTTGGAGAGGGCCACGACAACCTGACCGATGGCAACGGGGGTGTCGGACCATTCGACGGCGGGAGCGCCCCCGGTGTCGACAGCGATCACGGCGAGGTCGCCGTCGAGGTCGACGCCTGCTGCTTCACCGATAGCACCTCGTCCGTCGGCGAAGGTGACGAAGGCCTTCTCCACCCGGATGTTGTGGGCGTTCGTGACGACCAAGCCGTCCGCCACGACAAGGCCGGTTCCGTGGCGGTTGACGCCGACGACGGACGGCCCGACCTTGTCAGCGACGGAAGCAATGGTTGCGGAGATTTCTTCAATAGCGGTCATGGTGGCGCCTCCTGAGGAGAGTAGCTTGTAACTTGCATGTTAGAAGTAACTGCCCTGGGATGCAAGCGCGTGGGTTGGTGGAGGTGTAGAGATTGGCGGTGCACGAGACCGCAGCGGCGCTGTCAGCCGCGCTGCAACGAGTCGGCGACCGCTGGACCCTGCTCGTGGTATCGGCCCTGCTCGACGGAGCCCAGCGCTATGGCGAGCTGCAAGAAGCGGTGCCGGGCATCGCGACGAACGTGCTGTCGAGCCGCCTCAAGGAGCTGGAACGGCAGGGCCTGATCGCGGTGCGGCCGTATTCCGACCGCCCGTTGAGGCTCGAGTACGAGCTGACCTCGGTGGGGGCCGAGCTGGCGGACGTCATGAAACTGCTCGCCTCCTGGGGAGCAAACTCGCTGAACGACACCGGGGACTCGGGCCCGCCGCCAGCCGGCAGGAGCGATGCTGAGCCATCGGAGGTTGGGCCGCCGGCTCACTCCTTGTGCGGCACGCCGCTGGAGGTTCGTTACTGGTGCCCGACCTGCCAGCAGGTCGCCGAGGATGACGATGAGGTGTGGGCGTGACCGTCGACGCCAGGATTCGGACCGGGCCGTTCGTCCCGTTGCCGCCGGGCGATTCTGGGGGTGTTCAGCGCTCGGCGAGCGTCAGCGTTGGCAGAGGATCTCGCCATGGATCATCACGAGCCAGGCGTCGGGCGCTTCCGCCCAGCGGCGCCAGCCCTCGGCGATCCGGGTGAGCTCGTCGGTGTCGGAGAGCCCGAGCTCGATCGCCCGCTCGCCGAATGTCGACGAGGTCGTCCGTTCGGCCCACAGATCCGCCCACCACTCGCGCACCTCCGGAGTGGCCGCGCACCAGGTACTGGCAGAGCAACTGACACCGGAGAAACCTGCCTCCGTCGCCCACGACAACAGCCGCCGCCCGGCGTCGGGCTCGCCACCGTTGCGCCGGGCGACGCTGCAGTACAGCTCCAGCCAGCGGTCGAGCATCGGTTCGTGGGGCCACCACGCCTGGCCGTGGAAGTCGCCGTCCCGCGCGGCGACGGTTCCTTCGGGCCGGCACACACGCCGCATCTCGCTGAGGACCTGGACCGGGTGCGGCACATGCTGCAGCACTTGATGAGCGTGGACGACGTCGAACGTGGCGTCGTCGAACGGGAGTGACTCGGCATCGGCCTGTTGGAACTCGACGTTGCCGACGCCAGCCTCCTCGCACGTCCCGCGCGCCTCGTCGAGGATGCCGCCGGCGGCGTCGATCGCGACCACGTGCCCAGGCGCGACGAGCTGAGCGAGGTCACGGGTGATCGTCCCGGGCCCGCATCCGACATCGAGGAGGTCGATCCCGGGCCGCAGGAGCGGCAGAAGGTAGGCCGCTGAGTTCTCAGCGGTCCGCGACCGGTGGGAGCGGAGGACGCTGTCGTGGTGCCCGTGGGTGTACACGACCCAATCTCGTTCTGCCCTAGCCGGCGCGGGTGAGCTGAACGACAGGGATGACCCGGGTCGTCTTCTCCTGGTACTCGCCGAAGCCGGGGTACATCTCCGCCTGTTTGGCGTAGATCCCGTCCCGCTCGTCGCCTTCCAGCGGCTTGGCGGTGGCGTCGAACCTGTCGGTGCCGACCTCGACGGTCACGGTCGGATTCGCCACGAGGTTGTGGTACCAGTCCGGGTTCGTCGGGGCCCCCGCCTTCGATGCGAACACGTAGAACACGCCGTCGCCCGGCAAGTACATCATCGGAGTTGTATGCCGCTTGCCGGACTTCGCGCCCGTGGTCGTGAGGAGCAGTACCGGGGCGCCTTCGAACTGGCCGCCGACCTTGCCTTCGTTGGCCCGGAACTCGTCGATGATCTTTTGATTCCAACCTTGGTACTCGGGCACGGCTGCCTCGCCTTCGGGTCGCGGATTCGTCGGCGCCTGTCTTAGCCGAAGGAAGCGGTTGGCCAGTCCGCTGTCGCTGGAGCGCTGGTTCGCCACGCCGGGAGAGGTCGGGAAGGATGTCGGGCGTGGAGCCTCGCGACGCCGGTCTGCGCCCTGTCATGGAACGACGGCTGAGCTTCGACGGGGTGGCGGAGATCTATGACCGGGTGCGGCACTCCTATCCACCGCAGGCGTTGGCCGACCTCTTCCAGTTCTGGCGCAAGGGGACTGGCGATGCGGCGTCTCCGCCCGGAGCTGCGTCCCGTCCGGGCTCCGCATGGCGGGAAGGTGCCGGCGTGGGGATCGACGTCTTGGAGATCGGGCCCGGAACCGGGAAGGCCACTCGGGCTCTGCTGGATGCCGGAGCGCGGGTCACAGCGGTCGAGTACGGCCCTCGGCTGGCGGCGTACCTTCGGGAGCAGCTCGGTGACTCGCCGGCGCTGAGCATCATCGGGGGCGCGTTCGAAGAGGTGGCGCTGCCGCTATCAGGCTTCGACCTCGTGATCGCCGCGACAGCGTTCCACTGGATCGACCCCGCCATCCGTATCGCGAAGTCGATCAACGTCCTCCGCCCGTTGGGCGTGCTGGCGACGCTTTCGACGGTGCAGGTGAGGTCGGAGGTGGATCGGGGTTTCTTCGATCGGACGAGCGCGATCTATCGCAAGTATCAGAGCGACGAGGTCGCCGATGACCAGCCCCCGGCGCCCGACGAGGTTGTCCCGGGGGAGTTCATTGACTTCCAGGAGCACCCAGGACTGGCGGACGCCGAGCTCCGGCGTTACCGGTGGGACCAGTCGTATACGTCGGCCTCCTACGCCGACCTGCTCCGCTCCTACTCGAACATGCAGGTCATGCCGGCCGGGGCTCGAGAGGCGCTGATCAACGAGCTGTGCGCGCTGATCGACGCGGAGTTCGGGGGAGTGGTCGTGAGGCCGCTCGTAATCGCCCTGGCGATGGCGCGGCGGGCTGTGGGGTGATGGTCGGCACCGGATGGGAGTCCGGTGCAAGGGTGGCTCGATCTGTGGCCCCGGCTCCGCCTGCGGCACGCCGGTGAGTAGGCTGAAGGCCTTGGATCCGTCGCTCTGGCGATCAGAACCAACGTAAACGGCGGGTTTGCGTCGGTCTGCAACGCCAGAGTGGCGAACCCAGGGTTGGGGCAGTGGAACTGCCAAGATCGCCGGCTCACTAGCCGACGGGCCGCTAGCTCATCGGGTAGAGCAGGGGACTTTTAATCCCAAGGTGCAGGGTTCGAGACCCTGGCGGCCCACCAGATACTCCCTGGTCAAACTCAGTATTAAACTGGCTCTTCTGACGCATCCGTGGGTTCCCTGACCAGCTGAGAAGCGAGCAACGCCGCCTCCTGCCTAGGTTT
>Ga0187860_1002127_pt1 | contig 16817 bp, 23 predicted proteins | sample June2016WEW_10_4_FD_132981 | JGI IMG/M metagenome (GOLD analysis project Ga0187860, IMG submission 132981) | Peatland microbial communities from SPRUCE experiment site at the Marcell Experimental Forest, Minnesota, USA - June2016WEW_10_40 | ecosystem: Environmental > Terrestrial > Soil >... | reverse complement strand
CCAGCATTCCTCGGGATAGAGGATGATCGGCGATCTGCCCTTGTTGGGATTGGGGATAAAGACATCCTCGGGGCATACCGTCACGCAGGTGTTGCAGCCGCTGCAAATGTCGGGGCTGAAAATGACTGGTCGCCCAGGTGTCGGCCGGTTGGGTGTCGCATAAACGACGGGCGTGTCCACGGGATACCCCCTTTCCATGTCGTAGCCTTCGGATCGGCCACGGTTTCTGTTTACCTGTTCTTGAGCGTATGAGTTCGCGCGCAGTTCGTCAACGGCGGCATTCAATGTATTGAACACCTTTCTGAATTTTCGCCCTATCCTTTCGCCCCGGCGACGGGGAGATTCGAATCTGGTCGTTTCACATTTCTGTTGAATCTCAGCGTGGCATGATGCGTGAGTTCCTGTTTCGTCCTCAGTATCTCCTTTTGGGAAAACAGAGTTGCCAGCGCCGCTGGGAGATGGCTAAAGAGCTGCAGGAACCCATCTCATAGGTGCTGAAGAGCGAAGGGGCCCGGCGGCCGTTTGCGGTAATCAGTCCAGTGGCTCAGACGCCCCACCGCCTGGAGATTTCTCGCGCAGCTGCCTTCACGCGCCGGATTGCGTCCTCCGGGCATTTCCAAATTGGGTGAAGGGAAGGTCCTGCTCCACTGATGGCCGCGCACACTCTTCCGAAACCGTCGACGATCGGCGCGGCCACGGCTCGACCGCCGACAAACTCCTCTCCGTTTGCAGTTGCATACCCGCGCACTCGCACGGTCTCCAATTCCTGCAGCAACCTGGTTTTGGAGGTAATCGTCTTCGCAGTCCGCCGCGGCAGGCCATGTTCTTCGATAAACTTACTTAGTTCATCGGGGGCGAGGTGCGCCAGCAGCACCTTGCCCAACGCGCTGGAGTGGGCGAAAAGCGGAAAACCGATGTCCACATCGACTTTGATGGATTCTGGGCTCTCTAGTTTGTCGACCACCACCGCGCGGCCTCGCACCCACACCGCGATGAGGGCTGTTAACCGAGTCTGCTCAACCAGCCTGTGAAGTGCCGGCTCGACAATGGGCCGATGACCGATCGTGCGCAAGGCGCCGTACGCGAGCTCCACAATTCTCAACCCGATCTGATAGCGGCCGGTTTTCTTATCCCTCGAAACGTACGCCTCCCGCTCGAGGCGACTCAAAATATACGAGCAGGTACTGGGTGCGATGCGCATGCGCCGGCTGATCTCGGCATTCGTCAGTCCGTCTGGTTCCCTGGCGACCCGGTCCAGCAGCATGAGCGCGCGTTCGAGCGAGTTCGTTGCGACGTGTATCTCCATGAGTGGTCCAGATCCGTTGTGGTGATAGCCGGGATTATAGCAACGTCCAAATAGCTTACGAACAATAACTTAGCTTAGACCAACCGATCGAGTCTGCTGGATCATCATTCCGTAAGCATGTCCGCAGGACATCGTCTGCCCTAAAGAGATATTTTCGGCATCTTCAATATAGTGAACGCTAGTCTTGCGCTGCCGCAAGCTCGGTCGCACAATCCCCCTCGTTACCGCCCGGAACCCGGAAAGTCAGAGGCGGCAAGCTGCGACGGCTCACCGTTGGATCGGCGGAGGACTTGCATTATGACCACATGGAATGAATATGTTGAACAACGTGGAACCCTTCCGGAATGGCCGTATCCCATACGCTACGGCCAGGAAAGTGAGATAGCAGCGGACGTGCTGATCGTGGGTGGCGGTGTAGCAGGTTGTCACGCCGCGATCAGCGCCGCCAGGCAGGGAGCCAAAGTCGTCATCGCCGAAACCGGCCATGTAAAGCGAAGTGGCTCGGGAGGCGCTGGCGTTGACCACTGGCACGGGGCCTGCATGAACCCATGCTCCAAGGTGACGCCATTGGACTACACCGTCGCGGTCATGGAAAGCGCCCACGGTTACTCCAATGGAATGGCGCGCTACATCACGTGTACGGAAGGTTGGGACACGCTGCTCGAGTGCGAAGGGATGGGCGTACAGATCCGGGATGTGCACGATGAGTTCAAAGGGGCGGACTTCCGAGACGATCAAACCAAACTGATGTTCGCCTATGACTACAAGAATCGTCACATCGTGCGTATCTGGGGCTACAACCTGAAGCAGTGTCTCTACTATGAAATGAAGCGCCTCGGGATCGGGATGTATAACCGGACGGTCGTGACGAGCCTCCTCACCGAAGGGGCACGACAAGGAGGCAGGGTCGTCGGGGCGACCGGAGTAAACATGAGGACCGGCGAGTTCTATATCTTCAAATCGAAGGCGACGATCATTGCAAGCGGCGGCGGCGGCCGGCTGTTTTCGTTCGCACCCGAAATGACCGCGGCAGGCGCCATGAGCACAATGAATAGCGCTGGTACCGGCCATGCCGTCGGCTGGGACGCAGGGGCCGAGTTCGTGCTGATGGAGCAGACGGGGCCGGGGCGCCTTAGCGGCTTTGGATACGCCCCTTACAGCATGGGCAATACCAGCAACACGTACCACGGCACGTCGATCGTCGATGCCAACGGGAAGGAAGTACCGTGGTTTGACCCTTATGGCAGAGAGCTAAAGACCGTCGAGGAGCGCTTTCTTCCGACCCCCGAACAGAAGTTCCATCTCGGCATCGGGATCGGACTCTATTCTTACGCCGATCAATACCGCGCGAATGATCTGGCGCGAGACTTGACAGACCGCATACGGAAAGGCGAGTTTCAACTTCCCCTCTATGCCGACCTGACGCGACTCTCGGAACTGGAGCGGCGGTGCATATTCGGCATGATGGTGGGAAACGAGGGGAAAACCCGCATTCCCATATACGACACCCTCACCAAGGCAGGGTTTGACCCGGATAAGGACCTGCTCCAAGCGCCTGTTATGTTGCCGGAGGGATACCAGCATTCCAATTTCTGGGGTGGGACGCCCATTCCTCACCTCCGGAGCCTGGCAGGCGGCGGTTTCCTTGTTGACTGGGATTTGAGGACCTCCCTTGAGGGCCTGTATGCCGCCGGCACCTCACCCGTCTTCGGAGCAGGCTGCCATGGTGAATCCCATACGATGGGCAGGTATGCGGCAAGGAAGGCCGCGGCCTACGCGGCGACATCTGCGGAGCCGGTAGTGGACCGCAAACAGGTGGAAGCAGAAAAAGCGCGCGCGTACAGGCCCATAAAACAAAACAAGAACGGCGTCGGCTGGAAAGAGCTGAACTATGCCATTGCGAGGGTGATGCAAGACTACTGCGGTAAATACAAGAATGAACGCACCCTCAACCGCGGACTGAGCCTTCTCAATGAGCTCAAGGAGAATGAGGGCGCAACTGCGTATGCGGCCAACCCCCATGAATTGGGACGCACCATGGAATGCTTCTCCCTGATCACGTTGGGTGAGATGGTAATGCACGCGTCACTGGCGCGAAAGTGCAGCAGCGTGTACCTGGATTTCTACCGGCTCGACTACCCTCAGATGGACCCGCCCGAATGGGAAAGACATCTTCCCATGAGACAGGAAGACGGCAGGGTCGAAGTAAGGGAACTCCCCCTGGATTTTCACCTGAAGACGCCCTATGCCTCGACGTATGAAGAAAATTATGAGCGCCATGCTCACTAGCTTTGAGAAGTCAGGAGGCGCACCCTCATGAGTGACAAAGTCTACATGACACCCAACCCCCCGACACCCAACAAGGGGCAAAAGTTTGACCCGATCCTCTGCAACGGCTGTAACTCGTGCGTCGAAGTGTGTCCCACCGATGTCATGATGCCCAATCCGGAGCAAGAGAAACCGCCCATTGTCCTCTATCCTGAGGAATGTTGGTTTTGTGGGGCCTGCATCGAAGAGTGTGGGACTGGCGCTCTCAGCATGGCCCATCCGCTCAGTCAAAACATATCGGTGAACTGGCAGCGCAAGGAAACAGGTGCCTACTTTCGCCTGGGAATGAAGAATCCGCCCCTGCCCAATCGGAGGCCGCCATCCGGGGGAAATCGTTGAGGGCGTGCGGTGGATCTCTCCATTCGTGAGGGATGCCGTAAGGTTTTTGGGCAATCGGAAAAGTATTGTTCAATAGGTTGAAGGCGGCTCTTGACGAGCGCCGTACCACCTGATAACACACTCCCGCACCGGCTCGCCGAAAGCCGATGACAACTCCGTGAATCCCTCCAGTCCTGAGATGGACGTCGCCGGTGCTGTGACCCCTGAACGCGCGCCCGGTGCGAGCGAGCCTTGGCCCAGCCCCCCGCAAGCATGGTATGCAGTGTTCGTGCTGGCATTGGGATTGATGGTGACTTATCTCGACCGGGGCATATTGAGCCTGCTAGTCGAGCCGATTAAACACGACCTGCATATCAGCGACACCCAGATGAGCCTTCTGATGGGGTTCGCGTTCGTCTGCTTCTACTTATTGGTGGCGCTTCCCATTGCGAGGTTGGTGGACTACAAGAGTCGGCGCGCTATTCTTGGAGTTGGCACCGCGATCTGGAGCTTCACCACGACGCTCAGCGGATTGGCCCACACATTCGGCCAACTGTTCTTGTACCGAGTCGGCGCTGGAGTTGGAGCAGCCTGTAGCAGTCCGGCCTCTTTTTCGATGGTCGCGGACTTGTTCCCCCGCGAGAAGCTTCCGAGGGCGTTTGCCGTCCTTTTCTTCGGTGTTTTTGTCGGGGAAGGCATCGCGCTGATCGTGGGCGGGGTGCTTGCCAACATGTTCATGCATCTGTCGCCCGTGACGCTACCCTTGATCGGCACGCTGCATGGCTGGCAGTTGACGCTCATCGTGATTGGCCTGCCAGGACTGTTGGTGTCCGCGCTGATGGCTACGGTGCACGAACCCGCGCGGCGAGGGCGCTTGGTTGCCAGCGGCTCCAACACAGGCGCTAGGCCGAAACCCCTCCCCGTCAAAGATGTGCTGGCGTTCATATGGAAGAACGCCGGGGTTTTCCTACCGATGTTTGGCAGCATGGGTATCTCGGCGGTCATGGGATTCGGCACCCGCAGTTGGGCGCCGTCTTTTTACATGCGCACGTTTCATTGGACGGTCGCTACGTACGGCTTGGTGCAGGGCGTGCTGTCAGTGACCGTCATGCCCATTGGATCGATCACCGGCAGTTTGCTCGCCGAGCGATTCGCCAGAAAGGGATACGACGACGCCAACATGCGCACCGTCCTCGTGGGGCAGCTATTGGCGTTGCCGGGAATGATCTTGTTCCCGTTAATGCCGACTGCTACCCTGGCGATCGCTGTTTCCACCTGTTCCACGTTTTTCGTCTTCTGGACGAACGCACCGATGAACGCCGCGCTTCAAATCGTCACCCCCAATCAGATGCGGGGCCAGGTGACCGCACTCTTCCTTTTCGTTTACAACGTCATCGGCTTCGGCTTAGGACCGACGATCGTGGCGCTATTCACCGATTATCTTTTCCATTCCGAGAAGCTGGTGGGACACTCGATGTCCATAGCGGGTTTGACCCTGGGTTCGCTGACCGCGGTCATCATGTGGCTCGGCGTAAGGCCGTACGGCCGGGCGATCGCGCAACTAAAGGCTTAGAGCTGGATATGTACAATCTCATCATGCGGGCCTTTTGCTTCTCGGTCGCGGCGATGACACCGCGATAGATGCCATGAATGGCCCTAAATCAAGCGCCACGATGAATACTCCCAAACCATCGGCCGAGTTGTCCTGGGAGGAAAAACGGGAGCAGCGATTCCAACGGTGGCTTTCTGCTCCCGGTGTTCATTTCTCCAGTCCGGACGCAGAAAAGTCTTACAAGGCGCGCTTGACGCGAATCATCCGAGCGATCCGGGTGCAAGAGCCCGATCGTGTGCCATGCATACTCCCTGCCGGGCAATTCCCAGCTCCTTATGCCGGAATCACTGTACGCACAGCCATGTATGACTACGACGAAATGAAACGCGCATGGCGGAAGTTTCTTTATGACTTTGACGGGGATACCTGCACCATTCCTGGTATGAGTATCACTTCGGGCAGGGTCCATGAGATCACGAAGACCAGAGTGTCGGTCTGGCCAGGCCATGGCCTTCGGGAAGACGCCGGTATGGCTCAGTTTGTCGAAGGCGAGTATATGAAGGCCGACGAATACGATGCCTTGCTCAAAGATCCGGCCGATTTTTTTATGCGGGTGTATTTGCCCCGCACCCTGGAAGCCTTTCAGCCTTTCCGAAAACTGATACCTTTCAAAAGCGCACTGGGGATGCCAACGAGCTTCCTGGGACCATGCATGCTGCCCGACGTTCAGGCGGCGTTTCAAGCCATCATTGATGCAGGCAAGGAACTCGCGAAATTTCGACAGGCTGTAGCGGAAATCACGAAGGAAGCCCAGGCGGCGGGCTTTCCGCCGCTCATAGGTGCTTTCGCTCACGCCCCCTTTGACCTCTTTGGGGATACGTTACGCGGGACTCACGGAATCATGATGGATATGTACCGGCAAGCGGCGAAGCTTCATGAAGCGATGGAAATCGTAACACCCTGGATTGTTGAGGCGGCAGTGTCAGGAGCGAATATCTCGGGAGTACCGATTATCTTTATGGCTCTGCATAAGGGCGACGATACCTTCATGTCCGAGAAACAATTTGAGACGTTCTACTGGCCCTACCTGAAAAAGGTTGTATTGGGGCTGGTGCTTGAAGGTTGCGTGCCGCTGCTATTTGCTGAGGGCAGCTATAACAAGCGTCTGGAAGCGGTGAAGGATCTGCCAAGAGGCTCCGTAGTGTGGTGGTTCGACCGCACGGATATGGCCCGAGCCAAGAAAATCCTTGGCGATAGGAACTGTATTTCGGGCAATGTGCCGACCTCGCTTATTTGTACAGGAACGCCGAAAGAAGTTAAAGAGTACTGCCGGAACCTGATTGAGGTCTGCGGTAAGGAAGGCGGTTACATTCTGAACGGCGGCGCTTCTGTTCACAATGCGACTGCGGCTAATCTGCGGGCCATGATGGAAGCCGCTAAGGAGTACGGCGTGTATAAGTAGTGGAAAATGGCCTCACCGGCCGTTCAAATTCAACTGGGTCATGAGAATCGAGTTTTTGGTGGGCACAGCTAGGGAGCAGACAACGGTTCCATCGCTCCTGAATCGAAACATCAAGATTCGCAAAGGAGAACCCATCGCACTTTCGGAGTCCACGGAGGGCGAAGACCTGATCACGACGCAGGTGATCGAACATGGCGGCCTGTTCGAGTTCAATGTCGCACGACTGCAAAGAAGGTTTTTCTGAAGTCTCCTCCTCGAGAATCTCGCGTTACGGCAACAACTCGTCGTGCTCAAGCGTCGACATCCTCGGCCGAGCCTCGGCATCTTCGATAAGCTCTTCTGGGTAGTTGCTCGGCGAGTCTGGTCGGCTCGGAAGCACTCCCTCATCATCGTCACCCCGGAAACCTGGTCCGGTGGCACCGGGCTGGTTCGTATGTATTGGAGGCTGATCTCCAGAGTTAGGACGCAGGTTGGACGAAGACAGACTCCGAAAGAAGTTCGCGAGTTGATCTTCCGAATGATGGCCGAGAATCCGACGTGGGGAGCGCCTCGCATCCACGGCGAGTTCCTCATGCTGGGTTTTGAGGTCTCGGAGCGAACCATTTCCCGCTGGATGCGCCGGGCGCCTCGAGATCCCGAACCAGCCAAGCGTTGGCTCGCGTTTCTGCGTAACCATCGGGAAGCGATCGCCGCAATGGATTTCTTCACCTATGCCTCGCCAAAATTCTCGCCGACTTTGAAATGAGTAACATAGCGGCCGCCCCTGTGCTCCGCGAAAATTCCGCAGGTCGCTCAACAGTGGGTCGCCGACCTGTTCGGCGACCCAGATCGAGGTGACGAACTTCTTTTACAAGGCATGTCCCTACCAAGAAACTTGGTCTCGTTCATCCAATTGAATTCAAACGGGCTATAGTTTGAACCGCTTTAGGACTTCCGAGAATCACGTGTTATGTTGCCTTGGATCTCCGCCAGCAACGCGGGAGAACGTCCCTTGACAGCCATGCCGAAAACCCTAAAATACAAATATATGAAAACACAATCCAAAACGAACCGCTCGACTGCCGCCGTCAAGATCGGAGTTAGCCGGCAGGTGGTCATTCCCAAGAGGATTCACGATCAGTTGGGGCTTGCGCCGGGGGACTATTTGGAAGTGGAACTGGAAGGCGACCGGATGATTCTGACGCCGAAAGCACTCATCGAAAAGCGGCTTGCCGAGAGCATCGAGGACATACGCAATGGCCGTGTGCATGGCCCGTTCCGGTCCGTGCCTGCCCTGATTCGCTCGTTGCACAAAGCCAAGAAGATCAAAAGCTCCTAAATGCAGCTCTTCTACACTGAGCGTTTTCGGCGAAGCTACGCAGACGCCTCCGCTCCGATCCAAAAGCAGTGCGATAAGCGGCTCGCGTTCTTACTAGAGGACCTGCATCACCCGTCGCTGAGAGCCAAGAAATACGATGAGGCGCGACCGGTGTGGCAGGGAAGAGTGAACCGCAGTTGACGCTTCTATTTCCTGATCGAGGGCGACCGCTACTACCAGCTCGACATTATGCCCCATCCGAAATAGCCAATTCCCGAACCACAGGGCTGCATCATCGTTGCGATCGGGCTGCCTGACTCCGAGTGTGTAGTTCTGAAACCGCCGCTTGAACTCCATCCTTACATATACGCCGGACCTGCTGAGGGTTGCCGCAACGCGAAATCTTGGCGTCGGCAGAGCGCTCGGGCTCAATTGCCGGTTCGTATTTCAACATTTGAGACACGGGAATCCCCGATTTCCGGCGTGGACGAAGTTATGGCGAAGGACACTACGTGAATGCACCGCCTAGCTGGAACCTGCAACGCAAAAAGATACAGTCGGCGAGCCGAATCCACGGCTGTTCGAACCGGTGTCACGGCTTTTAAACATCACTCGTGAGCTGTTATAGGCATATCCGGCTCCCGCCGTCCAACCAGAGAGATAGCACCGAGGTGCTCTCCATACTTATCAAAGAGCTGCCGCATGGCACAAACCCGGCGGCGGATCATCTGGTCTGTAGCGATCTTGAACACGAATCGCAGACCGCCCCTCACTCCTTCATCCTGCAACACACGCCATGGTCTCAGTAGATGCATCGGCGCCTCACTGCTCCAAGTCACTTTCAGTCCGTTCTGTTCGAACAATCTTACCCATTCGCTTCGGGACAGTGGTTGCACTCCCACATGGATATCTTTCGACATGCCGCTTGGATCTCATGGCGGAGGCGGTCCGAAATACCGTCAGGCAAGAGACACAACTCTTGGATTCCGTATCGTCCCCCGACCGCTAGAAGCCGCCGCGCTTCCGCAAAGATCCGATTTTTGTGTTCTTGGCTCTGCATGCTCAGCATCGCTTCGCCATAGACTACGGTCGCGGAGAAACTCGGCAGCCCTGATTCTTCTGCCTGGGCCAGCACGATCTCGGCAGGAGTCCCTGCTAACTGCTGTCGAAGATATTCGGCTGCGGCAGGCTCGCGCTCCACACCCCAATAAGCCAATGGATGGCACCGTAGAACCATTCGGGCCGTGGCACCTAGTCCGGGAGCGAACTCAACCACACGATCCTCTGGGCCAATTGCCAGCGCGTTGAGCATGCCCCGCGTTAGTTCAAGCCCGCCCGGCCGCAGGACGCGTTTGCCGGCGCGTGCCAAGACCCAATGCCCCTGCATCCTGTCGGGATGCTGTCCTTCCCCAACGAATCTAGGACTAGCCAAAGATACTTCCTGTCCAACACTCTTTACATGAACATTTCTCATAATGATCAACCCCGATCACAGCATGACCCTTGCGGGATTAATTGCCTGTGACAAAAGTCACAGTTCGATTGCAAAGGGAGGTCTCGAGCTGTTGTTTCTAGATCGCAAAGGGGCAGATCCTCGGCGGCATGGGCTAGTTGTGGTTTGGGACCTGTTGTTATGAAATGGAAGGAAATGGAATATGCATTCAACTCAAGAGGTCGATGTGAATCCCAAGATTCGAAGGATCCATGCACTGACAGCACTAGCGAGCCTGAGTGGGATTGTCCCCATGGGTTGTACACAGAGTCGGGCACAAATTTGCGCGAAGAAACTTGATCAGATGAGGATCTAACACACTTAGCCAATTACGGAGCTGCCGCTTTCGGTCATTACCTTGAAGGCGAAGCCTCGGTGCTCCTCCCGTCGCTGGTCATCTATGAGGTGTATCGGCATCTCGCGAAGCACCGCGGAAGGACGATCGCCGATCGATTCGTGTCGCAGGCGCTCCACTGCCGGGTCGTGCCGCTCGACGAGACAATTGCACTGGCGGCGGCAAACGTAAGTCTCGACCATGGCCCGCGTCTGCCAGACTCAGCTTGTCACAGCGAACGCCCACTTCCGCGGCCTCCCCGGCGTCATCATCCCCAGAGATGATGTGACCGTGTGGGACAGGATTGAGCGCGCAACGGTCGCCGATGCAAAAAAACCTTGGATCGGCAAATCCTCTCCTGCCAATCCGAGGCGAGGACTCATGATGGGACATCATCGGTTCCGTGCGACCGGCATCGCGACGCGTGTTTCTCAACAACTTCGCCAAGTCACGCGGAGCGGATCATGGTCAACAACATCTTGAATCTTGTGACCGCTTTCACGGCGTGAGGTTGCTGTGCGGGCATGAGTACCGCTCCGCCAGCCTTTGTTGGCAGCGGCTTACCAGAAACCGTGATTTCCGCTTCGCCCTCTAGGATGTGAGCCAGAGCATCGAACGGGGCTGTATGCTCACTCAGGCCCTGGCCTTCATCGAATGCGAACAACGTTACGGTTCCGGTAGGCCGGTGTACGATCGTCCGGCTGACAACGGCTCCTTCTTGGTAATTCACGAGATCGATCAATGGAATCACTTGAGCCACTGCTATCTCGCGTTTATTCCCGCCGGGCTGCGAACTCATCTCTGAATGCCTCCCTTTCTGAGGTTGGCTCGTTTGCGACCCCGGCTTCCTGCAAGACGCGCCGATTTCTCGCTATTTCCGATTACGGCCGATCGTACTTTTGGGGTGGGCCTTGCATTCCTTGGTCTCTGCTTCAGGCGGCCACGATACCGTCAGCAGGAAGGCGCTGTCCTCGGTAGCCTCCACATCGTGAAGGATCGGCGCTCGAAAGACTCCGGTTCCAGCACAACGAATCGGACCATCAGGAAAGCCTTTTGAGGATGCCACCGATAGGAGGCCCATTCGACGCGAACCAGGAACAGGCCTTCCAGGGGGCGGTCGCCATCCAGCTGACGGGAATGGAGACCCGGGATATGGCGTTTCATTGCTTCACCTCCACAGGGCGTGAATAGGAGTTGAGCTTGCAGATCAGGCCATCGAGATCTTCTTTCGCTGAGGACGACACATGGGAGATGAAGGATTCGACCAAGTCGCGGCTGGCACCCTTAAGGGTTTGAGTACCGCAGAAATCTGCTGCATAGGCCTTGACGAGTGTCGGATCAAGGTTGTACTGGCGGATCAGAAGGCAGAGTTGGTCGCGAAGCCGAGGCTGGCCATTGTTCGAATCGTTGGAGGAATGCGACCCATTCGAGGGCGAGGGAATGGTGGAAGATCGCGCCGGACTCGAGAACGCACCCAGCTCTTCGACAGAACAGAGGCCGATCCCGTACGCCTTGCGCAATGCGCGATTCACGGCGCGAGTTTCGGCCACACGCATTTCGGCGCCTCGGGCGAGCGGTGACACATTGGAGGGATCAGCGTCGCCGTAGCCGGAGAAGCCCTTTGACATGCCAAACTTGTAGGCCGTGGCTTCAAAGACCCAATGACTCGAAGTCGGTTCGCAGAACTCGGGAACCGGCCGGACTTTGATGCCGGCGCAGCGGTGTCGGTGCGCCAGCCGCATTAAGCCAGCGTGGGTGACGTACCACCTACCGTCCAGAAGGCTTAAATCTCCCGCGATAACCGACAGTCGCATTTCCTGGGTCAGAGTCTTAAGAGCGGCAATTTGAGTCGCTGAAACTGCCCAGTTTCGGCGCGCTGATCGAATGTTCCGAAGAGTCAGCACTCGCAGATGGCCATTCCTTGCCAATCGGTCGTGTCTGTTTCGCGCAGTCATAAGCGCCTCCATCAAGTGTTTTCTATTAGAAACTAATAGTAACTATAAGAAACGCTTGAGTCAAGCGCCGATTTTCGGTTGTAAAAGTCTCGTTTCGCTCGCTATCATTCAGCGCATGGCGCGAAAACTATTCTTAGGAATTCGGATTGATCCTGAGTTGAAAAAGTCTCTCGAGGAAATGGGGCTTGCTGAAGAGAGAAGCGTAAGCCAGGTCTGCGAGTTGCTGCTTAGGAAGGGAATTGACACGTATAAGAAAGAGGGTGCGAAGTACCTTCGCAAGTCTGAGATAAGAAAGAAACGTGAAGGCCTGCCCCAATAGCCTCCCGTACGAGATGAGAGAGCTTCCTCCGGAGATTGCCTCAAGGATGCCGTCGCTACGGCGGAGGTGGACTTGGACGAGCGCGCGGAATTTGGTTCCGATATATCTCCAACGTTTACTCTCCCGCCAGAAGAAAGAGCCCTCCGAGTAGTGCCGGCTCGGCCGAAGCACAGTGCTGTCGCCTACATTTTGACGGAAAAGGTTTTTGGGGTCATAATTAAGCTGGTTGGGACTAGTTTAATCGGAGGCATCAAGATGGCGTTCGTAGGGGCTTTTGACGCCAAGACACATTTGGCGGAATTGCTCGATCGGGTCAGCAGGGGAGAGAAGATTACGATTACGAGGCACGGCGTTCCTGCGGCGATGCTGGTTCCTGTCGAGGAAACAAGAGCAAGAATGACGCACAAGGAGATTGTGGAAGGCATGCGGAAGCTGCGCAAGCGGATCAAGCCCTGCAAGATGAGCGTCCGTCAGATGGTGGAAGAGGGGCGCCGGTTTTGACCGGGATTGTTATTGATGCGTCCGTGGCGCTCGCTTGGTGCTTTCCGGATGAGGCAAGCGAGTACGCAGACGGGGTACTGGTCGCGCTGGAAGGGCACGCGATACTGGTTCCGGCACTGTGGTCGGTTGAAATCACGAATGCTGTATTGATGGCCGAGCGGCGCAAACGGGTCAAACAATCTGAGATCCGGCGCTTTGTTGAGCTGCTGGACGGACTGACGGTTATCATGGATTCGCAATCAGTCACAGAAAGTGTGAGCAATATTCTTCCGATCGCCCGGGAATACGGCCTTTCTGCCTACGACGCCGCCTATCTGGATGTGGCGGTCCGGCATGGGGTGCCGCTGGCTACTCTCGACAGTGCATTGCAAAAAGCCGGCCGGAAGGTGGGGATCGAGATATTCAAGGGCAGCGTTACTCGAGAGTAGGGTTATCCCTCACCAAAACAAGAGGCAGATTCCCGGAACAACCTGAACATTTTCACGCCATCCTCCTGGTTTGAAAGTGAGCTTCTTCAAGGTTGAGACGAACTTTGTTTTTGGTTGTGGATTACGGGGAATGCCGATCACGATTCCGGAACCAAGCCGATCACCCGTTCCGATTTCAAGCCGATGGGTTTATCAGTGGGTTCGAGAATCCTGCTCAGTGTCTTGCAGTAGTCGGTGAGCTTTCTGGTGACACATGACACAAAGAGCGATCAGATTCTCGGCCGTGTCATGGCCCAAGCGGCTCCGCGGCTGACTGTGATGGTGAAACGAGCAAGTGGGATGTCATCAGCCAGTGGGAAACACCGCAAGAGTCACAGATTCATGCTTAGCAAATTTCTCCATTGACTCACACCCCGAGAGTCCAGAGGATCTCTAGCCTCTTTTCAACATGGGCGAAGTCTTTGTCGCTCGTAGCGAGGGAGGCTTTGCGATTGACGGCGAGGGCCGCGGCAAAACAGTCGGTATACGGCAACTTGTGTTCCGCTCGCAATTCAGCTGCGCTGCGAGTCAATTCGAGATCAGCGTCTACGATTTCCAGCGGCAGTTGTGCGATATCATCCAGAACCTTCCGCGCGATCCCGGGTCCCTTCGCACGCCACGTGGAGTAATACACTTCGCCCCAATTCACCACGGACATTAGCAATTGGCGTTTGCCTTCGACGCCCAGCCGAATCAAATCCTCGACTTTGTCGGCCCCAGGCCGATCTTCAAAGAAAGTCATGAGCGCGCTGGCGTCGAGGACGATGCGCTTCATAACTTGCGCTCCCGTTTGCGGTCTTCCAGCAGAGCTTTCAGTGCAGAGGGTTCGCCTTTGAGGGAGCCGCGGAGGCTGCGGATGAACTCTGGTGTTAAGGGCTGCAGCACCAGGCGGTTCTCTTGCTCGAGAAAGGCCACCTGCGTTCCCTCTTTGATCGAATACTTGCGTCTAAGCTTGGAAGGAATGACCAGCTGGCCTTTTGTCGTGACGGTGGAGACTTCTGTCTTCATGCGAACTCCAAGGAGTAGAATTCGAGATAAGTATAGCGACAGGCTGAATGTAAGTCAACATCAGTCGTGACTTACATCATAGCATCCGTAATACGCTTTTGTGATTTGACAATGCACGCACTTAGTTAGCGCCCTGCCGGACAAAGCAGCGTGGCTCGACGAGTACGTACACGAGCTCACGAGTTTTCCCAAGGGCAAGTACGATGACCAAGCCGATTCGACCTCTCAGGCATGTGGTCCCTACCAAAAACTCCGTTCCGATTGAGCCAGTTGAATTTGTATGGATATCGCTATACGTTGCACGCGACATGTTCGCGATCATTCTCTCGCTGTTTTCTTCGATTCGGCAAGGCCTTCGAACTCGAGCTGAGCTCCAGGCCGAGGTTCTCGCCCTCCCGGCATCAGCTCTTGGTCCTTCAACGCTCGAATCGCTCTCACAAAGTGCGCCTTACCATCGCTGACCGATTCCTCTGGGTCTGGCTCTCGCGACTGTGGAGCGGCTGGCGATCGGCCCTGGTGATCGTCAAACCTGAAACCGTCATCGCATGGCATCGGCGTGGATTCCGCCTTTACTGGAGTTGGAAGAGCCGCCATCCACAGGGCCGACCGTCCGTGTCGCGGGAAGTTATCGATTTGATTCGCAAGATGAGCCTAGCCAATCCCCGCTGGGGCGCACCGCGCATCCATGGAGAACTGTTGAAACTCGGAATCGAGCTATCGGAAGCCACAGTGGCTAAATACATGGTGCGCCGCCGGAAGCCACCTTCGCAGATCTGGCGCACGTTTCTGGCAAACCATGCGAAGGATCTGGTCTCGTCTGACTTCTTTGTAGTTCCGACAGTTTTCTTTCGGGTGTTGTTTGTGTTCGTGATTCTATCGCACGATCGCCGACGGCCCGTCCACGTTGCAGTCACGGAATACCCCACGGCTGAATGGGTGGCTCATCAATTGCTCGAGGCCTTTCCCTGGGACAGCGCCCCACGTTACCTGCTGCGGGACCGGGATGGGAGTTACGGGGAGAGATTTTGCGAAGCTGCAAACTGGCTGGGCATCCGGGAAGTTCTCACGGCACCGCAATCCCCTTGGCAGAACGCCTACGTTGAGCGGCTGATCGGGTCGATCCGTCGCGAGTGCCTGGATCATGTGATCGTCCTGAATGAAACCGGTCTGCGCCGAATCTTGAAATCGTACTTCGAATACTACGAGCGGACCCGGACTCACCTGTCGTTGGACAAGGACTCGCCAATCAGTCGACCGATCCAGCCTGCAGCAATGGGTCGGATCGTGGAGATCCCGCAAGTCGGCGGGCTACACCACCGCTACGAACGTATCGCCGCCTGACAAGCTACGCTCCTTGTTCTTCCTTGGCGCAATTCTGGCAGGCTATCTTTTGGCTAGGCCTACGAGGCTTCGACCAGTTCTCGCCGAAGACCCGCATGAATCCAGCAAGAATCTGAGTTTCGGGGAGCATTTGTGATCGATTAGCAGCGGATGTAGTTTTTGGTAGGGACAGCCCTTCTTGGTTGACCTCCTATCGCAATAATGCGATACTCTTAGGCGCGTGAACGGCGGATTCACAATTGAGTATGTGGAGTTGCCGAACGGGCGCGTGCCCGCGCGCGAGTTCGTGGATTCGCTGGATGACAAAGGAGCCGCTCGGATAGACGCGTTCGTCGAGCGCCTACGCACCTACGGCAACCGAATGCAAGGAAAGTTCGTGAAGAAGCTCACGGATAACATATTCGAGCTGCGGGTCAAACAATTCGATCGGATTTTTCGGGTTCTCTTCTTCTACCAGCCGGGAATGTTAATCGTGATTACGTCAGGATTTCAGAAGAAGACGCAAGAGACTCCGCCGGGCGAGATTACAAGGGCCGAGCAGCTCAGAAAGCTCTGGATGAAGTACCGAAACCGTTACACGGGATCGCAGAAGGAAAGAGAAGCTATCCTGAAGGAGTTGGGACTATGAGGCGCGACAAACACAGTGAAATTGTCGAACAGCGTGCGCGCAAGAGCGCAACCTACCGTAAGACCTTCGGGCGAACCTTGCACCAGATTGACCTGGCCTTACTGGTGCGCGAGATGAGGGAGGATGCGGGGTTGACTCAGGCGGAGCTCGCCAAAAAGGTTGGCACTACGCAGTCTGTGATTGCCCGTCTTGAGGACGCTGAGTACACTGGACATTCGCTCACGATGCTGGAACGCATCGCTGCGGTCTGCGGCATTGCCCTCAAGCTCCATGCGGAGAAAAAGCCCAATTTCGACCGCGAGGTCGCGCTGGTCTAGTCCCACGGAGAGCAAGCCATCGAACGGCTGGCCGGTTTCCTCTGCAAATCGTTGGGGTTCACCCCACCCATGGAGTGAACCCTTGAACTGACACACAAAAATGGGCACAGTTTCCGGGAGAGGAACCACAGGTGAAGAGGAAACGGTATTCCCGGAAATTTCAGCGACTGGCTGTCGCACGCATGGAGACTT
>Ga0187860_1002125_pt1 | contig 16821 bp, 16 predicted proteins | sample June2016WEW_10_4_FD_132981 | JGI IMG/M metagenome (GOLD analysis project Ga0187860, IMG submission 132981) | Peatland microbial communities from SPRUCE experiment site at the Marcell Experimental Forest, Minnesota, USA - June2016WEW_10_40 | ecosystem: Environmental > Terrestrial > Soil >... | reverse complement strand
CAAGGGGCATCGCAGGGGATCAACAGCTTGGCGCCGCCGAACCCGCTGCAATCAACTCCAGTTTTGCCCAACACAACCGCGAACCCAAACCAAAAAGGCTTAGAATAAGAGAGGTTTTAATATGAAGACCATGATCAAGTATAGCGTCCCGCTGGCCGCGGCCCTGCTCGTGATGACGGGCTGCGCCTCAAGAAAACCAAAGATGGACCTAAATCCAGGACCTGCGGAGGCAGTTGTTCAGGTCGTCCCCCCTCAAGGACGCGCTGAGGCCAGAGTGGCGCCAGCCAGTGATCGCGCGTTGCCCGTTTACTCCAATCCCATCATCGAAGAGGTGGAAATGGCGCCGCACATCAACGAAAACGGGGACTTGGTTTTTCCAGGCAAGATGCTGGTCATCCGCACCCCCGGCCACTGGAATCTGGATGCCGCCAAGAAGAACAACCCGTACTACGTCCCGGCAGACAACATGCCGCCGCAATTGGCCCCCCCGTCCAAGAGCTACTACGACTACATTCAGAGCAAGAAGAACGGCGCCATTCCAGCCAAACAGCTTGACGTATCCGCCGTGCGGGTCACGGGCTTCACGCAGAAAGAAGACGAAGCTCAAGCCAAGGCCGCTCTGCAGCAGGGCGAGACCCTGGCGTTCGACCCGTTCCTCGGCTGGATCGCCGTCAATAACGCATCGCTGCAGAGCGCCAGCCCCGGCAGCGACACCCAGGGGAAGGCACAGGCGCCGAGCGAGGCGCAGGTGAAAGCTGCGCTGGATAGCATGATGAAGGCATTCGGCGCCGCGGCAAGTGGCGCAGCGCCCAATCAGCCGGCGGCGCCGGCGCCGCAGCCATCAACCGCGCTGGCCGGGGACGACGCTCAGGGCGGGAGCCGCGAGCAGGAAGTCAAGAAGATCATCGATGACGCGTTCAAGGAGGGGCAAAAAAACCCGCCGCCGGCTCCTCCAAAGCAAAACCCTTGACAAGAAACCTATGCCTGAAGCCACCGTGAGTCTCAGCATCGAGGTGCCCAAGGCGTTCCTCCAGCAAGCGCTCGCCAGGAAGCCGCAGTGGTTGGATGTCACAAACGAGCAGTTTCTCGGCAAAATGTTTGCCGGTGGAAATTTCGACGCGTTTTTCAAGACCTACGAAGGGTCAAACAAGGAGTTGTCCGAGGCACAAAGGGTGTTCCTCCAAACCGTCAAAGACATAGCCAACCAGCTGGGAGTGCCGATCAAAGTTCCACCTTCAGACCGGCCGGCCCGCAAGAAAGCAGGACCAAAGGCGGCCACCAGGGCAGCGGAAGCCCCGGCCAGCCCGGCACGGCCAATCCCAGCATAAAACATATGAAAAAGACCATACTACTCGCGTTCTTGGCCATTCCCGTTCTGTCGGGCTGCTACTACCCGCAGCCATCCAATATTGGTCAGGACTCCGGGATCAACAGCACAACCCTTCTGGTCGGGGCGGCAGGCGCAGCCGGCGGCGGATACGTCGGCAGCAAAATGAACAGTGAGTACGGGGCTCCCGTCGGCGCTGCCGTCGGCGGCTTGGCTGCCGGGGGAGTCACCGCCATGATCCAGAGCCGCAAGCAGCGTGATTTGGCCGAAGCCTACGAAGAGGGCCTGCGCAAGGGACGCGCCCAGGTCTATGACGACTGGTGGGACGACGTGGCCGTCTTCAACGACCCCCTGGATCAATTGAACAAGAAGGGGCCGAAGACCCGCCAGATACCATTGCCCGCGGGGGAATACGAGAGCGTGCCGTACCACAACCGCACCTACGAGTTCCTCGTGTCGCCAAGGCAATAACAGCAATAACAGCAACAACAGTAACAGCTGGTTGCGGCAGACACCCCCAACACCTTAGCCTTATGCAAAAGGCTGTCGTAAAGCTATGAAAAAAACATTTGCCATCATTATCGCCCTGGTCACCGCGGGGGCCGCTCTGCACGCCCAGATTCCCACCATCGACGCCAGTTCTCTGCAGCAACTGTATGCGCAGTACCAAACGATGCAGCAGCAGCTGAACACGGCGAAGAGCATCTATAGCACGTCCACCTCGATCCTCAGCCAGGAGCAGAGCATCTACCAGAACGCCTTGGGCGATGTCTCCAGGATCACCGGCGGCTTGAATTCGTGGATGTCGAGCTTCGGGGCCATGCAGAGCCAGCAGAACATCAACGGAAACTGGTTCAACCTCAGTTCGACCAACCCCCTGGTTCCGGTAGCAAGCTTCAACAACAACGTTGGCTACTGGGCCAACCAGATGGGCGGCGGCTATGGAACTGGAAACCTGCAGACCTGCTGGCAGACATCCATCGCGAACGTCAACAACGGGACCGCGACCTCCGGGGAATCGAAGCTTGCCATGGCAGGCTACAACTCCCACCTGGTGGACAACGCGCGCACTTCTCGCGCTTATGGCAGCAACATCGTGAGCCAGTCTTCGAACGTCGTCGCCAATTTGGCGACCAACGGCGGGACGAACGGCACGCTCATCCAGCAGGCCGCCGCGCAAAACACGCTCATTTACCAGCAGACCGCCCTCCTGGACCAGATGAAGAACGACATCAATGATGCCACCATCGCCGAAGCCGCAGACCGCGACCGGAAGCTCAAAGAGGAAAAGGACCGGGAAGATCAGGAGCGGGCGATGAACAACGCGGCGGGCGGCGATCAATGAGGATGCACAACACATCCAGCGATTATGAAGACTCCCTCCCTGTCCGTGCTGTTAGTGTGCTTTGCCGTTTCTGCATCCGCACAGACCAACGTCGGCATTTTGGTGAATCAGCTGGCGCTGGATGCCAGCAACAGGGTTGCAGCTTACGAGTCCGGCGCCGACATGGCGGCGAGCCAGCAGATATACGTCAGTAATTACTGGAATAATTCCTTCTGGAGCTCCTTCTGGTCGGTAACGACCGCTGATTCGAGCACATGGCAGCAGCAGATGCGGATCCTGAAGATCCACTCCACCAACTGCATCGGGCATCTGGAGGGGTCTACCAACTGGTACGCCGCATGCACAGGGCTGCAGAGCGACGACGGGCAGGCTGTCGCAATAACAATGTCCGGCGGTTACATGTCCGCCTATGCGATAAGCGCCGTGATCGACGGCCGCACTTTGACAGAGACCGGCCTCGATTCAGCCGCCGTTTGGAGCGCTCTGAAGACGGACCTCTATGGCGCATGGTTCAACCAAAACCTCTGTGATCCCGACGGTCAGTACTTGACCCAGGATTTCACGATCATCAACCTCTCCATGCCCAATGCCAGCATGTACGAGTTGGCCACGGCGGGCCAAGGCTCCGCCCCGGACAGCTCTCTGCTCAGCTTGCTCATGAGCAATGCCCAAGCCACAAACACAGCCGGCCTGAGCACCAACATCATAGATACCAACGCCCTTCCGGCGTCGGTGGACATGACAAACTCCACCTTTGACCAGGACCTTGCCACCATGAAGGCGGCGGGCGCCGTGATTGATCCGGCCGCAGTCCGGCAGCCATCGGACGCAATCACGTCGATCCGAAGCATCTACCTCAACAACGCCACGAGCCCTGTGACTCTAAGGTCCCTGTTGCTGCAGGCTCTCTTCAACGACATCATGAACTCCGGGTCCTGGAGCGGAAACACCTTCCGCTGGGGCAGACTGGCTCACTCCCGCGCCTATGCAGCCGCTCTTCGCAATTATGCGTCATGCGCCAAAAACCTGATTGTCTATTATCAGATTGTCATTGGTGAACTGAACACCCAGTTGAGCGATGCAGACCAGAACGATCTGACCATGCTCGGCATGGTCGGCACTTACCGAACGCAGCTCACCCAGCAGGACCCGATCGGCACGGTCATTACTACGGCGCAGGCCCAGCAGATATTCAACTCGCAGGTTGGGAACACGTCCATAAGCATTCCCGCCATTGGCATCGGCGCCTACGCAATGTGGCTGGTGGGGCCGCCATGGGCTCAGACGCCATGCTTTCCCACGACTTTCGGCTGCATCCAGAACCCGCTGTACAACACCATTGTCGCACAGCTCATCCGCGGCCTGAGCAGCAGCGGGGGGATCACGCTGATGCCGCAGAACGCCGCCATGAACACGCTCAAGAACGCGACGCAGCAGCAGAATGCCGTCACGGACATCCAGGATCTCGTCACCCAGCAGGCCAACAATGCCCTGTTAGGACAGGAAAAGACCAACTCCTACGGGGATGCCAGCTACCACATCCCGGCAGCGCAGGCGCCAAGCTCCGTCTCAACCCTTTCCCTGTATGCCAACAGCACCGCGGGCGATCCGCTGGTGCAGTCCGCCCTGGCAGGCGCTGCCGCCTCCCGCCAGTCATCCGTATTGCTGTCCAATCAGCAGCAGAGCATTTATGCCAAAATGACGGGCAGCGGAACCATGATAGAGCGCGCCGCTCTTGGAAACGAACAGGAGATGCTCAAGACCTCGACCATGGCGGAGCTTCAGAACGCCATCAACAACCGCACTTCCTTCAAGGCGATGGAGCGGAACACGAATCTCATGCGTCTCAAAGACAAGCAAGATTCGGAGAACGCCTTCGATCACAGTGGCATACAATAACATCGTGAAGCCGTTCCGCATAATCTTGCTGATGGGTTTGCAGCTGCTGGCCGCCCTGCCTGGCCATGGCCAAACCCAGAACGGGGTGTATTTCTCGACGGCCCAGACGGTCGCCAGCAACCTGTCGGCAGCGTATGGGTCGCCGCCGTCAAGCCTGCTGACCTCCAACGCGATGGATCTGTCCAGCACGAACTACAGCAGCCTGTCGTCCTACGTTGGCACCGGAACAAACGCTGACTACGGCGCCTCTCAGCAGGCGGTCATCTCCTCATTGTTTGCCTTTGGGGCCTCCATGGACAACGCGACGTCACAGTCCGTCATGAGCATATTCACCGGAGGTGTCCCGATGACTTCGAGCTCCGTGGTGGATTCGGCGCCGGGGACCAGCTCCGTCGGAATCGTTTCCGGGTGGGTCATCGTACCTACCTTGGTGAACGTTTTTTCGACGATGGACATCTACCTCCAGCAGTTCTTCGGAGCCGCCGTGTATTTCGCCGTTTTCCTGGTCCTGATCATAACCATGGGCATCGCCATCCTGCAGCAGATGCACGAAGGAAAGCTGGACCTCGTATCGTGGCTGGGAAAGGGAGTCTTCTCCGTTCTTTTCATAATCAACGCCAACCAGTTCTGCAACTACATCCTCGCCGCGGCGATAGGCCTGGCGGCTTTGATCAACGGATCGGTCATGCATGGCATCATCTACCAGGGCGGACTAAACGCTTGGTACATGAAGATATACGGTCCAGAGCTTCTGGCGGGCATCAATGGAGTGATTTCCGGCTCGAAGGAGCCGGCCCTCGCCAAGGCGTTTCAGACGGGCTACGACAACTACAATCTCCAGGCGTTCCTCTTCAATGAAAACGGAGCAGCCCTTACCGGCCAAATATGCGAATACATGGGAGGACCGGAGGCTTACAATGGCGGCAGCGGGTCGGGCGGATCGGACCCCACCTCCGGCGTCCCGCTCAAGGAGCTGCAGGGAGCGTACTGCCTCGAAGTGGTTTACAACGTAGGCATGCAGAACCTGGCCGCGCACACGACCTTGGGTGACACCAATGCGGCCATGTATTCGACCAACTTCCAAGCCGCCTGCGCTCGAATCTACTGGGGAGACCCCAGCATCACCGCCGGCAATTCCAAGATCGATCAAGCCACGAGCTCCTTGACGATTTCCGGCGGCACGACCAAGTGGTCGTATCTGACGGCCAAGGCCGCGAACGATCCCTCTGCTTCCACGGTTCAAAACGCATACAACGAGCCCGCGGCTCCGACCATGGCGGGGTTGGTCGCGATAGTGCAGGCTCACAACGCAAATTACGGCTTCTGGTCAGCTGTTCGGGCAGGCATTTCCTATCTCGCCAGCCTGGGCAAATCAGCCCTCAACTGGGCGAACGGCATCCTGTCCGGCATCATGAACTTCATCGTCAGCGGAGTTCTCCAGGTCCTGCTCATGGCCGGCCTGTTCTTCTGGCTGATCCTCGCGATGGCGCTTTGCAAGTTGGGTGTGGTCATGGTCGTCCTGACGGCTCCCTTCATCATGTTGCCGAGCACATCCAAGGTGTTCTGGACCGCTCTGAAGACCATGTGGTACCCGGCCATTTATCCGGCAGCCCTCATCATCATCATGCAGCTCACCGCTGCCATGTCGTCCTGGATAGGCACGATAGGCGCCAATATTTCTGGAATGGCGATCATGTTCGACGCCATCCCGCTGTGCCTCGGCATCGTCTCCATATTCATGCTGCCGAAGATCGTCAAGGTCATGCTCACGGGAGGCAACGTCTTCCTGGCCCAGATGTCCGGGGTGAAAACGGTCGCGATGCTGGCCCTTGCCGCAGCTACTGGAGGCGCCGGACTGGCCATGCTCGGCGGCAAAATGGCGGCGGGAGCGGCGGCCAAAGGCGGAGCGGCCGCCGCTGCAGGCGGCGGGGGCGGCGGGGCGGCAGGTGGTGGAGCGCCAGCCGGTGGCGGTGGTGTTGGATCAGGAGCAGGACCAACGACCCCATCCGGCAAAGCCATGGCTGGGAATGGGCAATCTGTGGGATCGGGAGGAAACGTGTTTGGCAGAGCAATATCTGCCGGCGGACGCGCGTTCAACGCGACCCTGGAGGCCGGCGGCGCCGCGGCAGGCGGGGCCAAGCGGAAAGCCGGCGCCTTGATCGGAGCTAAAATACCTGGAACCAATGCCTCGGTCGGCAAGGCAGCTCTGGCGGCAGGCTTCGGGGGAATACCTGGAATTGCCCTCTACGCAATGCACGCCAGCCGGAAGGGACACCGCCAGAAGAAGCAAGACGCAGAGGAGCAGAAGAAGGCTGCGCTCGATTCCATTCGTGTTCCTACAGGCTCCTGATCAACATGCGCGCCTCTTCCCGCAGAGCCTTCACCCTCGTCGAGATGATCGCGATGATCGTCGTCATCATCATCTTGGCCGCCATCGGCATCTGGAGTACAGGGCTGCTGCGCCAAGATGCCCAAAGCGCGGCCCGCTCTGACACGCTGGCCAACTTGCAGCGAATGCAACAACTGGCAAACATGGAGGGCTTGAGCCAAACCAACACTGACCCAACTCTCCGAATTATGGAGCTGCAAGCCGGCCTGGCCGGCAAAGGAGACGCGAACTTCCAGATCAACCCCCAGGTAATTGGGGCCCAAGTGGCCTTCAGCGTTGACTCCAGCGGGGCAACCCGTTGGCAGAATGCGACCCCATGAGGAAAGCGCTGGTACATCTTATGAACTGGTGGGCCCGCCCGTTCCCACACATCAACGCGGTCGTACTCGTTATCTTTGCCAGCATGCTGTTTACGGCAGGCATGTACGTCGCCGTCAACCCGTATATTACCGAGGTTTTTGAACCGCTTCACGCCCCCAAGCTGGCTCTTCTTATAAGAATCATTTCCGCCGTCTTCCTGTCCTTCTACTGCACCACGGGTTGCCTCTGCCGGATACTTATTCAGTTCTTCCCGCAGGACTTTGCAGAGGGCGTCGGACACATTTGAAAATATTCCGGGCGTGTTGGTTGAATACCCACTGTATGAACCCTACAATAAGTGCATGAGGCCTGTGCCAGACAGCCCGTGATGGGGCGGGGCAGGGCTGAAACAAACAAACAAAGCAAAGATAACATTAACAACATTATGAAAAACTTACTCGCAACATTGGTTCCAGCCGGATTGCTCTGCGCACTGGCGCTTCTCTTCCTAACCCCCGCTGCCGCGCAGGCGCAGAGCTCGGGCGGCACAGGCACAACGTCAACGGGCGGCATGGGCGGCGGTGCTGACGGCATCACGGGCGGCGTGGGCGTGAGCGATTTCACGACCGGCGCCAGCGAAAGCGGCGGCTTGACCAACACGCTGATCTCCGTCGCTCACTACGCCCTTTATGTTTTTTACCTCCTCGGGGTGATCTTTATGGGAGTAGCAGCTATTAAGTTTAAGAACGGGGACATGGAAGCTATGGGAAAGAACCTTGGCGGCTCGGTCGCCTTGTTCCTGGTACCCAAGATCGTGGAGGTCATAATCTCATGGGCGTCTCGGTAACGACCTGTAGCGCCAAAGCTGGCGTAACTGGTTCATTTACAAGAGGATGCTCATCTCTTGATAGAGATGGCCTCCACTCTTCAATGCTTCGCCAGCTCAATTGATGCGGCACTATCGAAGTTGCGTCACTTCAAGAACTTGGCCGGTTAGATGTTCACTCCGCCAGACAGGTCGAGATCAATCCAGGTCAACCGCGAGGAATTCGAATGGCGCTGAACACAAGCCCCATTCCGAACCGTGCCATGACCACCAACAACTCTGGCGGCAGGTATTCGGCGTGTTCAATTTCGTCGCCCAACTCCACACCAAAATCCAGAAGCATATTGTCCACGCCCCGCAGTTTGAGGCGGTCCAGTTCCTTCTCGTGCTTGGCCAGGAACTTCATCGCCGTCTTGACCTGTGCGGATAAACCCTGCCCTTCCTCCGAGCTGACCAGAACGACGAAACCGGAATCTGGTCTTGATTGGCGCTCCGGGTTGTCCTTTGCAGGTATATCGCCTTTTCGAAATATAGACCTTGCCTTGAACGGACTGCTTTTCAGGTAGCTGTCCACATCAAAGTTCAAACCACTGGCCACAAATACGCAAAAGCCCATGAAGGAGAGTGTGCGGATTGTTGGGCTGAAAACAATCACGATCTGCCGAATCAACAGGAAAAGGAAGGGGAGAGCGAGATTGGCCACTTCAACGCAGGAGGTGGGAGGGCTGACGAGAATTGCGGGCTAAACTTGAAAGGGGAATTTGAACTTCGTCCGGATTTTCCTCTTTTTTAGCTGTCATGCACCTGGCAACGCTCCCCGTGTCACCAGGTCGTCAGGAGTCAGTCATTTCCCCGTGCTTTTCTATGGCGGGCCAAGAACGAATGCGCCGCTTTCATTGGTTCCCAGAAAATAGCCAGCGGCGTCTGTCTGGTTTTGCAGCACAGCCCCATGCGCGACAATGTTCGTTTTCACCCCCGTTGGCTGGAAGGTCACAGTCACGACGCCGCTGTTCGTGTTGATCGCAATGACCAAGTGGTTTGTTGGGGAAAGATTCGTGTTTCCATCGTCCAGGTTCGTCAGGGTGTTGTGGCTGCCGCGGTTGGTGCCTATGTTTGTGTAGATCAGGAAGCCGTTGGTCAGGTTCAACCCCGGCATTCCCGCCTTCGCCGTGTTCGTGTAGGGCGATCCGAGCACTTTGGTGAGATTGGTGAAACCGGACGGATACAACGTCTTGGAAACGGACGGCTTGATCCAACTGACCCAACTATTCGTGGACATGTTCTTCGGTGGCGCGTTGGTAAGATAGATCCATCCCAGCAAACTTCCTCTGCCCGAATAAAGAGATTGGTAGAGCGGGATGCCTCCATTTTGGGTAATCGGCACCGACCATAGGAAGGGCGTACCGTCAGCCAGAGCTCCGCCCAGAGTGGAGATTCCACCCAGGGTGTTGGTGATGGCGGCGTAACCGTAGCCATCCGGGCTTTCCTGCGGCGCATTGGTGTCTAGCGGCAACAGCAAAGTGAACTGCCCGGCATAATTTGGGATGCTGCCGGATTGGCGGTCCCTGCTGGAAAGAAAATCTCTATGAAAGAAGCTTTAGAACAGGTTGTTGATCCATTGCGTGCGCCAGTCAGCGTCAGTCGCTGTTGTCCCGGCGCAGCCAAAATGCCCGTGCTGCGGCAGCGACATGATGCGCACCGCCTCAAGTCATTGGGCCACTCCAATCGGGAAATGGCGCGGCGCTTGGGCGTCAACGAAATGGCCGCCCGCAAACTGCTGCGTCGACTGGGCTGGAAAGCCGCTTTGCCGGTTCAGGCGGAGTGGTCTTTTTCAGAGAGAGCAACTGCGAACCCAAACCTGTCGGCCGTTGACCAGGGCGCCAGCGAAGCGCGACCGACGAGCAAGTGGCGGGGACGCGCCATTTCCCGTGACCACCTCAACCTGGAGAATCCATGTCCAGACCTCGATATTATTCACCCGCCAACACCGGGCATTGGGTCACGGCGGAATCGTGGGGCGCGGATTGAAACGCAAGAGGCAAGTTCAACGATGGCATTTCGGCATCGTGGAGAATCTCGGCCAGGCTGTTCAGCAGCATTTCCGCGTTGTACGGTTTAGGGAGGAAGAGTGTCGCCCCAGCCCCGAGAGCTTTGGACTGACGTTCCTTGTCGGAAAGACCGCTGGTGGCGAGGACGCGCGCGACCGGATTCATCTTCCTGACGGCGAGGGTAAGGGCGACCCCATCCATCACCGGCATCATCATATCCGTCAGCACCACATCAATGCCATCTTTTTGCCGGGAATAAATGGCAAGGGCATCGCCACCATTGGCCGCCGTCAGAACGACATAGCCATAGGCTTCGAGCGTTTGCCGGGTTATGGCGCGCAAGGAAGCCTCATCATCCACCACGAGGATTCGCTCCCCGTTTCCGCGTGGGAGCCGGGCTTCCTCGACTTGAGGGGTCGCCAGCTCCTTGCCCAACTCCGCGGGCAGCCACACTTCGAAGGTGGATCCCTGGCCCGGCTCAGAGTCAACCTTGACGAAGCCGCCGTGACTTTTGACAATGCCCAGGGTGGTGGAAAGACCAAGACCGGTGCCTTTGCCGGCCTCTTTGGTCGTGAAAAACGGGTCAAAAATCTTTTCCAGAATTGCGGGCGGAATGCCAGTCCCCGTGTCCGTCACTTTGATGACCACATGTGGACCTGGTTTGGTGTCCGGATCCATGCCCGGCAAGCGGGTTTCCACCATGATGTTCTCGGCCGTCATCGTCAGTTCGCCGCCGGCAGGCATGGCGTCGCGGGCATTAACACAAAGATTGAGCAATACTTGGTGTAGCTGGGTTGCATCGCCTGAAAGCACCCAGAGGTTTTTTGGTATATGAGATTGGATGCGGATGGACTTTGGAAAGGTGCCGCGGGTGAAGTTCGCCATTTCGCGCAGGAGTTGTTTGAGCGGCACCGGGATACGCTGTGCCTCAACGCCACGGGCAAAGGAGAGCACTTGCTTCACCAGGTTCGCGCCGCGTTCGGCGCTGGCCTTGATCATCCCGATCATGTTGCGGGTTTCTTCATCCCGAGCCTCCGTTTGCAGCAATTCGCAGGACATGAGAATCGGCGCCAGAACATTGTTGAGATCGTGGGCGATGCCTCCGGCGAGCGTCCCGATGCTCTCCAGCCGCTGGGCGCGCAGAAACTGCGCTTCCATCTGCTTCTTTTCCGTGATGTCCTCGACCATGCCAATGGAGTATTGGGCCTTGCCCGCCGGCCCCCGCACCACGGAGGTCGTCAGGCGCGCATGAACCACCTGGCCTCCTTTGCGCAGGCAGCGTTTTTCGATTTGGTAATGCTCCCGCTTTCCCGCGAGCATTTCCCGATACAATGCCAGGTCCGCCTCCACATCGTCCGGATGAGTGAATTCGCTGAAAGCCATGCCCCGCAATTCTTCTTCCGAATAACCCAGCAAGTGCTGCAACGCGGCATTGGACTTCAGGGGATGCCCGTCTATGTCCATCAGCGCCATGCCGATGGCGGCATTCTCGAACGTCACACGAAATTCGGTCTCGCTCCTCCGTAGTTTTTCTTCGCTTTCGCGTAGCGCCGCCACGCTATGCTCCAAGTCCCGCACCATGATTTGTGACTGCCGGTTCAACCGCCATTTCTCGGACATGGCGCTGGCCATCTGCAGCACTTCGATATGATCGAACGGCTTTTTCAGGATGACCAGCCGGTCGGACCGTCCCAGCCTGGCCGTCATCTCCTCCCACGAATAATCCGAGTAGGCCGTGCAAATGACTACCTGGAGATCGGGATCCACCTGCCATATTCTCGAGGTGGTCTCGACTCCGTCCCAGCCCGGAGGCATGCGCACGTCAATAAACGCCACCGCATAAGGCCGTTTCCCGGCCCCGGCTTGTTGGACCATCTCCAGACCTTGCTGCCCCTGGGAAGCGAACTCGACTTCGAAGGGGACCTGGCGGTTGGAGCCATCACTCGCTCCGAAAGCCCGGGTTTCAAATGGGTCCACTTCTTCCAGCTCCGGGCACAGCACCTTGCGGAAATCCTCGTGAATCGCGAGGCTGTCATCAATGACCAGCACCCGGCGGTTGAACTGTGGCAAAGAACGACTCATAGGGACGCCTTGGGCGGCTGCAGAGGCAGTTCGAGCGTAAAGGTGGCTCCCATTTGCGGGCCCTCGCTGTGCGCGGCCAGACTCGCGCCCATTTCCGCGGCGGCCAGCGCGGCACTGTGCAGGCCAAAACCGTGGCCTCCTTTGCGCGTGGTGAACCCGAAGCTGAAAATACGCTTCAGATTCTCTTTCAGAATGCCCACGCCATTATCCACCACCTCGATCCGCACCCAGTCGCCGCTGTTGGTCAGTCGAATCGTGAGGAGCTTCTCCCTGCAACTGCCTTCATGGCACGCATCCTTTGCGTTACGGATCAGGTTGACGAGGATTTGGAGAACCTTGTGCTTTTCGACGGCAATTTCAGAAATGGTCAGGTTGTAATCGCGAACCACCTGCACCTCGTGCCGTGCCAGCGCTCCGGCGTTGATCCGCAGGGCGTCTTCAACCATGTCCGGCACCTGCACTTTTTCAACGATCCCGAAACATTTGGCATAGCCCTGTTGCATGGCCACGATTTCCTTGATGTGCTCGACGTGCCGTTGGATCAACTCGATTTCCTTCAGCAAAGTTTGCTGTTCGCGTTCCAGATAATTTCCCAGGCGCCGCAGATAGGCGGGCGTTTCCCGGCCGGTGGGATCCACGGTGATGAATTGCGCCAGGTCCCCGGCATGTTCCTCCAGCAATCCCGCCACGCGGGCCACGTTTGCAAATCTGGACTTTTTGACCTGATCGAGGATGGCGGCTGTGGAAACATTGACGCTGTTGAGCACATTGCCCACGTTGTGCAAGACGCTCGTGGCCACTTCCGCCATGCCCGCCTGTCGTGAAGCCAGCAGCAACTGTCTCTGGGTCTCCTCCACTTCACGCTGCATGCGCTTCTGGTCGGTAATGTCGCGAAAGGCCCAGATCCTCCCATAGTAGTTTCCGTTTTCATCCAGCACCGGCGAGGAATACCGGTCCATGACCCTTCCATCCTTGAACTCGACCTCGTCCCGGCTGGTTTCGTCCCGGTGTGAGTAGAGGTGGAGAACTTTCTCGTGGAATTTCTCGGGATTTTTGGTGGAGTCGGTTACATATTGGAGCCGTCTGGCATCATCAACATCTTCCGCGATTTCGCGGGGAATCTTCATCAGCCGATTGAATTGTTGGTTTTGGACGGCCGTCTTTCCCTGATCGTTGACTACCAGGATGCCCTCCAGGGAGGAATTGACCAATGCCTCCAGGAAGGCGGTTTTCCCGCGCAACTCCTTAAGCGAGGCCCCAAGTTGGTGCTCCGCTTTTTTGCGCTCGGTCACGTCGCGAAAACTCCACACCCGGCCCACGATCTCTTTGCCAATGCGCTGGGGTTTCGAGTAGCGTTCGAAAATCTTTCCGTCCTGGAATTCCAGCACGTCGAAACTTTCCTTCTCCAACCCTGAATACAGGCTTTTCACCCCGGCCATGAACTGCTCGGGCTGCTCCAATTGTGCCCGGGCGATTTCCAACATCTCCTGCTCGGATTTCCGGTCCGAGACCTCGCGGGGGATGTGCCACATCTCGAGGAATTTTTCATTGAAGCTGATGGCCCCTCCGCGTCCGTCAGCCACCAGAATCCCGTCTGCGGTGGATTCGAGCGTGGCGTTCAACAGCGAGAGCGAGCCCGCCAGTTGGACCGTGCGCTCCTCCAACTCCAGCGTCTTGCGCGCCACCACCTCCTGGAGGTCGGCGTTCTGGCCCAGCAGAGCCAGCGCGGATCGTTTGTTCGCCTGCCTCGCCTGCACGCGTTGCATCAGGACCCGGATGGTCTTGTCCCGGGCTGACAAGGCCTTTTCCGCCGCGGCCAGCCGGGTGGCCAAGTCCGCCGCGCCTTCCACCTGGGGATGGTTTCCAGTCCGGCTCATGGTGACCTTCCTATGGCGATGCCCGTAAACGTCTGGTTCACATGGATTCCGTTAAATTGCTCGCCATAGGTGCTAAACCCGAACACCTTGTTGTCCATCATGATCTGGGCCATCTCGCCTAACCGCCCGTCGCTCTCAAACTCCAGCCTCCGCAGGATGCAATCGCACCCGATGACCAGCGCCAGCTCTCCGACCGTGTCCCGAACGTGCTGAAATGCCCCCTTCGCCACCTCCACGGGATCAACCGCCTGCCCGAGGCGCAGGACCACCCCATCCTCAATCGCGCAATACAACGTCAGACTCTTGTCCGGATTGGCCTGCTGGATCGAACGAATAAAGCGCTCGCCACCCAACTCCAGCACGAACGGATGCCGGGAGAAGACTCGGGCGTTGAGTTGGGCCACCGTCGTCCCGGCCATCGTGGCATAGGCCTCGGCAGCGGGTTCTCCATTGATCTCCCGAATCACTCGCCGGTCCGGGTCCGATTCCGTAATCACCAGCATCCCGCCGCTGGGCTTGAAATGTTCAAACTTGAAAGTCGTGAAGGGCGCCGTGGTTTGAAACAAAGTGAACACGGCCGTGCGGCTGCGGAATTCGCCTCGCGCGAAAACATGGGTGCGTTGGAACTTCAGATCATCACCTGCCGAACCTCCGACGATGGGCAGTTGCGGTAGTTTCTGGTAAATCTCCGAAATCAGACGTTCCTCCATCAGGGCCAATCCATCCACCAGCAGCAGACCGAACCCCCGCCACAGGGGATGTTCTGCTTTTGCCTCCGCATAAGCAGACGCGATGCGATCCACGTCGCTTTCCATACTGTCGAGGCTGATGGAATAAGGATGGGCTGAAACGTCCCCGGCAAGAGCCACCGCCGTGATTCCACCCTTGGCGAATCCGCTGCCGTCCAATTGTCCCGCCGTCGTGCAGCCGATGATCGGTTCGGGGAATGCCGCGCGGAGCTCTCGCGCCAGCCGGTCCAAGTCGTAAGCGCAGGAACAGAAGAACAGCACGACCTGGGGATTGTCCAAATGGATTTGCTCGCGCAACTCCAACACCCCCGAACGCTCGTCCATGGCGGCCGAACTTCCTCGCTGGATTTGCAGCTTTGTCCTGTCCTTCATCTTACGGTTTTGCTCCCAAGCCAATGAATTCAGCCCTGGCTTTTAAGGCGGCTTCACCCATAACCGCATTCGTTCTTTTGGTCCGGCCAAACGCAATGTTGCGTCATGGTACATCGGCGAGTTATCGGTAGTTTTTGCTTCCATCGCATCTTCCCTTGGCAGATGGCATCCGTGGACACCCTCAAGTATGGCCGTTTCTCCCCATATACCAGGTCAGCGTGTGATTCCACCTGAACCTACGCCGGAGCGCGGAAGGGTGCTATGGGGTGTTATACCCATCAGACATTTATGATTCCAGCCCTGGCGGGCTAGCCAGGAATGATCAATCAAATCGTATGAGGGGCCGCGGCCAGTGAGGTTGTTGCCCTGGCGAATAGTGCCCGAACCGCCTCCGAGCCGGACGCGGGCTACAGGTCGGCGATGACCAGCGCCAAGGTGAATCCGTCGTATCCTTTGCTGCCGACGGTCTGGATCGTCGTGGCGCTGACGCGCCGTTCGGCGGCCAGCAGTTGGTGGAAGCGGCGGACGCCAATTACGGCAGGATCGGTGCTGGCCGGATCCGCCACCGCGCCGTTGCGCACCACGTTGTCCACAATGATCAATGTGCCGCGACGGGAAAGTTCGAGCGCCCTGGCGAAGTATTCGGGTATGGCGCCCTTATCGGCGTCAATGAAGATCAGGTCGAAGGGGCCGCTCTTTTCGGCGATGAGCTGCGGCAGCGTCTCCAGCGCCGGACCGAGGCGCAATTCAACCACCCCAGCCAGTCCGGCGCGGGCGATGTTGGCGCGGGCGGCCTCCGCATGTCGGGGGTCAACTTCCAGCGTCATCAACTGGCCGCCGGCGGGCAACGCCCGGGCCAGCCAGATCGTGCTGTAGCCGCCGAGCGTCCCGATTTCCAGAATATGGCGCGCGTCCTGCGTTCGCGCCAGCAGATGCAGCAACTTGCCCTGGGCCGGCGAGACGGCGATGGGCGGCAGGCCGGCGGCAGCGCTGTCCCGTAGCGCGCCGTCCAGCGCCGCGTCAGGCGGCACCAGCAAGCCAGTGATGTAACGGTCCACCGCCGTCCATTGGTCTTGATTCATAGTCGGTTTGGCGGAAAAGCAAATAACGCGGCGGCGCGGAGAAATCAAGCCGCCCTCGGGGCCAGGGGATGAAACCGCCGGGACTTTAGAGAATAGGGATGTCGCAAGGCAAGCAAGCGCCCCGGGGGCTGTCGTGATAACACGCAAGAGGCCGACGATCACGTGGGCGGTCCGTCCGCAGGTCCTGGGAGGCTGCCGGATTTGACAGGTCCTGCTGGAAAGAAAATCTCTATGAAAGAAGCTTTAGAACAGGTTGTTGAACTATTTCATGCACCAGCCAGCGTCGGTTGCTGTTGCTCCAGCGCGGCCAAAATCCCCGTGCTACGGCAGCGACATGATGCCCTTGCGCTCAAGTTTTTTCTGCAAGTGCCATGATGACGGCGGCGGCTGCGCAATTCACGCCAACCTCGAAGCCCTGGATGCAGTGATTGAGCCGACTTGGCGCTGCGCGTGGTTGGTGGTCGAGGCCGGTGTCGTTGCCCTGATGCTCGCCTTCCAGGGCGTTGCCGCGCTTCGGGTCGTTGT
>Ga0187860_1002121_pt1 | contig 16838 bp, 12 predicted proteins | sample June2016WEW_10_4_FD_132981 | JGI IMG/M metagenome (GOLD analysis project Ga0187860, IMG submission 132981) | Peatland microbial communities from SPRUCE experiment site at the Marcell Experimental Forest, Minnesota, USA - June2016WEW_10_40 | ecosystem: Environmental > Terrestrial > Soil >... | reverse complement strand
CCATTTGCGCGGATGCCGGCCAGGTTCCGATCCATCCCGTTCGCCACCACACCGTCGAGGGTCACGTTTCCGTTCTTGACGATAATGTGAATCGAGGGCACCGGCCCCATGGCGTATCGCCCCAGCCCGCCGAAGCTGTAAATCGCGCGCATCTCCGCCCGCCGGATCTGGTTGTCCATCGGCGAGACGGGCAGCACTTCGATGTTATTGGTTACCGTTCCCACGCCGGGAATGCGTTTCACGACGTTGCCGGCGTCCGACTTCAGTACCGGGTCGGTCACCTGTCCCAGCAGCGTCACGTTGTCTCCCGAGACCCGATACTCCAGGTTGTCGAAGACGTTGTAGTACGGGAGCATCAGCAACTTGTGGTGGACCTGCTGCTCGAGGGTCGGCGGGGTGTTCGGAGCCGTTGCCTCAACCAGCGCCGGAGCGGCGAGCAACAGGACCGCCAGCCCCCAACGGATCCCGTTTCTTAGTGGTTTCATCTTCTTTCCCCTCCTCTTCACTACCATGGACGCGCCGGGGGCCCAGGGCGCTACAGGTGTTACAGAGATTTACGCGGCGGCGGTACAATGAGCGCAGGAAAGAGGGGGCAATGTGTTGAACCAGGTTGACGTCAATCGCAGGCAGTTTCTCGTCACCGAGCTGGCGGCCGGCTTTGCCGCCGCGGTCCAGCCGATCGCAGCCGGAACGATTACCACGGATACCGCGGGCCTCGAAGCGTCTGAGGTAAAGATCCCGGTGCGCGATGGAGAGATGCCGTGCTACCGGGCCAAACCCGCCGGAGGCCGCGGGCTCGCCGTCGTCCTGGTGGTTCAAGAGATCTTCGGCGTGCATGAGCACATCCGCGACCTGTGCCGGCGGCTGGCCAAGCACGGCTACCTGGCGGTTGCGCCGGAGCTGTACGCGCGGCAGGGCAACGTGGCCGCGATGAGCGACATCCAGGAGATCATCGCCAAGGTGGTCTCGAAAGTGCCCGACGCCCAGGTCCTCTCGGACCTGGACGACACGGCGCATTGGGCCACATCCTCCCAGAACGGGAACGCCGCCAAGCTGGGCATCACGGGCTTCTGCTGGGGCGGCCGGATCGTATGGCTGTACGCGGCTCACAACCCCGATGTGAAGGCGGGCGCAGCGTGGTACGGCCGGCTGATGGGGCCAACCGACGAGCTGCACCCCCGCAACCCGATCGACCTCGCGCCTGCGCTCAAGACGCCTGTGCTGGGCCTCTACGGCGGGCAGGACCAGGGCATCCCGATCGCTTCCATCGAGCAGATGCGCGCCGCGCTCAAGGGCGCCGGGAACCCGTCGGAACTGGTCGTCTATCCGGACGCGCCGCACGGCTTCAACGCCGACTACCGGCCCAGCTACCGCCAGGGCCCCGCCGAAGACGGCTGGAAGCGCATGCTCGAATGGTTCAAGTGGTACGGTGTGGCGTAGCCGCTATTTGATAGCGTGCGTGCCGTGCGTGATCGCCGCTCCGGCCCGGAGCGCCGCCGCGACCGCGACAACCTCGGCCATCTCCTGCTCCGAAGCGCCCGCCTCGCGGGCTTTGTTGCTGTGGATCTCGATGCAATACGGGCACTGCGTCGTAAGAGCGACGGCCAGAGCCATCAGCTCTTTGTATTTGGCCGGAATTGCTCCAGCCGCCAGCGCCGCTTTATCGAACGCCCAGAACGCCTTGATTGCCTCCGGCGCGTTGGCCTCGAGGCTCTTGAGTTTGGCAAGGTTCTTCATGTCGTACATGGGATACCCCTCCTGAGTCCGTATGTCGTGAGTCTAACATCGTGGGGCAGGCGATTCCGCCTGCCGACAGGCCGGAGGCCTGTCCCACCGTGGCGCGCGCTAAACTCGGGCGTATGAGATTCCTCGTCGCCGCTGTCTTCGCCGCTGCTCCGTTTGTCTTGGCCACGCTGCTGAACGCACAGCCGCGCCCGAAGGTGCGGAGCCACGTCACCATCATCGATCGCGATGGCACGAACAAGCGCGTCGTCTTCACCGCGGATCGCCTGTTCGAAGCGCCCAACTGGTCGCCCGACGGCGCCTACCTCCTGCTGAATTCCGAGGGCCGCCTGTGGAAGCTCGCGGTCGCGGGCGGGGAGCCGGAACCCGTCGACCTTGGTCCCGTGAACGGCATCAACAACGACCACGGCATCTCGCCCGATGGCTCCCAGATCGTCGTCTCCGCCGGCGAGATGTATGTCCTGCCCTCGTCGGGTGGCGTGCCGCAGCAGATCACGCAGAAGGCGCCGAGCTACTTCCACGGCTGGGCGCCGGACGGCAAGGCGGTCGTCTACTGCGCCGAGCGCAGCGGCAACTTCGATATCTACCGCATCCCGGTCGCGGGCGGTCCCGAAGAGCGTCTGACCGTTCATCCGGCATACGACGATGGCCCCGAATACTCACCCGACGGCAAGTGGATCTACTGGAACTCGGACCGTTCCGGCTCTTGGGACATCTGGCGCATGCCCGCCGCGGGCGCCGGACCCAACGACGAGCGCGCCGAGCGCGTAACCACCGACGAGCTGGAAGACTGGTTCCCGCACATTTCTCCCGACGGCAACTGGATTGTGTTCCTGTCGTTTCCCAAGGGAACGAAAGGGCACCCGCCCAACCAGAACGTGGTTCTGCGCATCATGCCGGCTCCGGGCGACAAGGTGGGGAAGCCGGAGATCCGCGAAGTGGTCCGCCTGTTCGGCGGGCAGGGAACCCTCAATGTGTACTCCTGGGCGCCCGACAGCCGACGCTTCGCCTACGTCAGCTACGAATTGACGGAGTAGGACAGGCCTCCGGCCTGTCGCCTTACTTGTCCATCCGGAACGTGCCGCGCAGCGGCAGCTCGCGCGACGAACCGCCCACCTGTACGGTGTATTCGCCCGCAACGAGCTCCCACCCATCCTTGGCCTCATTGAAGATCGACAAATAGTGTGGGTTCAGATCCAGGATCACCGATTTGGTTTCGCCGGGCGCGAGCGCGATCTTCTTGAATGCCACCAGGCGCTTGAACGGCTCGCCCGCGGCCTGCGGAAGCGTGGCATACACCTCGGCGATCTCGGCTCCGGCCCGTTCGCCGGTGTTCTTCACCTCGAACGAGACCTGCCGCGCCGACACCTTCAGGCCCGAGTAGCTGTAAGTGGTATAGGACAGTCCATAGCCGAACGGAAACAGCGGCTGCTTGTCTTTGGCGTCGTACCACTTGTATCCCACCAGCAGTCCTTCGTCGTATTCGATATCGAACGGCCTCCTGTTCTCCCTCCAGGGAGCGCCGGGGAACGGCTCGACGTCCTCGCCCTGGCGCGGCGGCGGCTGCACCGTCGCCACCGGGTGCGGCAGGTCCGCATCCGTTCTCGCGAAGCTGACGGGCAGCTTGGCCGACGGGTTGGCGTCGCCGAAGAGGATACTCGCGATGGCCTCGCCGCCGCGAGTGCCGGGATACCAAGCCTCCAGAACTGCATTGACTTGGTCGATCCACGGCATGACGACCGCGCCGCCGGATTCGATCACGACGATGGTGTGCGGATTGGCCGCGGCGACAGCGGCGACCAGCGCGTCCTGCTGTCCGGGAAGCGAGAGGCTCGGCGCGTCGGCGCCTTCGCCGGTGGGTTGATTGACGAATACCACGGCCACATCCGACGCCTTCGCCAGGGCTGCGGCCGCGCTCGCGTCCGTTCCCGGATCGTATTCCACCTTGGCCCCCGGCGCCTTGGCTCGAATCGCTTTCAACGGCGACGAGCGTTGCCAGACGACCTGTTCGAATGGACCCTTTTCCGGCTGCGGAGCCGCGTTCCCCCCGATAGCATCGACCTGCGCCGAGCCTCCGCCCGAGAGCACGCCCGCGTCCGCGTGGGACCCGATGACGGCGATCGAGCGTAGGTTGGATGCGGCCAGCGGCAACTGGCCGTTCGCGTTCTTCAGCAGAACCATGGTCTGTTCCGCGACGCGCTCGGCCACCTCCAGGCCGTGAAACACATCCGGCACGCGCCGGTCCGGCGGGTTGTCGAACACCCCCACCGCAAACTCGCTGCGGAAAACCCGGTGCAGCATGTTGTCCAGGCGGGCCTGGGAAACCTCGCCGCTCTCCACCGCCTTCTTCAGAGCCGCGCCGAAGTGAGTGGATTCCGGCATCTCCATATCGAGCCCGGCGTTGGCGGCCTTGGCGGTGCTGTGCGTGGCGCTCCAGTCGGAGATGATGAAGCCCTGGAAGCCGAGATCCCTCTTCAGGACCTCGTTCAGGAGATAGTTGTTCTCGCACGCGTAGTCGCCGTTCACCAGGTTGTAGGAGCACATCACCGCGCCCGCGCCGGATCCCTTCAGGGCGATCTCAAACGCCAGCAAATCGGTTTCGCGCATGGCCCGCTTGCCAACCTTCACGTTGACGAACGCGCGGCCGCTTTCCTGATCGTTCATGGCGTAGTGTTTGAGGTCGCCGACGATGCCCTGCTCCTGCAGCGCCTTCATCTCCGCGCCCACCAGCGTGCCGGCCAGAATCGGATCCTCGCCCCGGTACTCGAAGTTGCGGCCATTGCGCGGCTCGCGCGTGAGGTCGATGCCGCCGCCGAGCGACATCGTGTAGCCCTGATCGCGCAGCTCGCGGCCGATAAGCGACCCGTATTCGCGGGCCAGATCGACGTCCCAGCTCGAAGCCTCCGCAATGCCCGACGGCAGCGGAGTGGAATAGCGGCCGAACACCGACGAGTGCGTGACGCCGACCGCGGCGTCCGCCATTTGCAGATCGGGAATCCCGAGACGGGGAATGCCGGGAATGAATCCGGCATTGCCCAGCGCTCTGGGCGGCAGCTTGTCGGGACCGCTGATCAGCTCCTCCCAGCCGTTTCCGTGAAGCAGGGAGATCTTCTCATCGAGCGTCAGCGCCTTAACCAGCAGATCGGCGCGCTGATCGGGCGAAAGGGTCTTGTCCATCCAGGGGCCGGAGGGCTTCTGCGGACCTCCAAATTGAGCAGGCAGAGGCGCCACGCCCAGCGTCATGGCCAGGGCGGCAGTGGTGCAAAAAGTTCTGATTGTCATGGGATGAGAACCTCCGCCATTATCGCGCAGGGAGGTCCATGGGCGGGCGACCGGCGGCCGCTCGCCGGGCGGACGCATGTCATTGCTCCAGCGCTATCTCAACATGCCGGTGGATCGTGTGCGGCTGCGCAACGCCACACTTGGTCAGCGTTCTGTCATCGCAGTCGCGACCGCTCATCACCACGGGGTTGTCCATGATTGCCGAAAGCATTCTGCCGTCCGCCGTGCTCACTGTGATTGTGACGTCAAAAGTCTCCTTGCCAACTCCAGCCTTGTACTTCCCGTCTTCGGTCTTCGTTACTTCGACCCAGTTGTTCGCCGTGTCGGCCACCGGGGCTTGCATCCAATCCGCTGGAAGCTGCAGATTGGGATGTGGTGGTGGCACATGGTGAACGACAACCACGGCCGTCTGCTTCACCGCGTCGAGCGACAGAACATTCAGGTCGAAGTCGATTTGGTCCTTTCCGACGAGCACGTGCGTGCCATCAGCCCATGAGTTGACCTGGGGGGTAGGCAGGTAAAAGTGATCTCCAGCGCGCCGCAGAATCCCAACTTTGTTCACGATCCACAGGTCCACGTAGAAGGTCATCAGATCCAGGATAGGCCCCACCATTTTCGGGTCCGCTTTGCTCAGATCGGGCCCGGATGGCATCCAACTGGGATCGAGCGAAAGGGACTGGCGAAACTGCGCCATCGCCGGCGCCAGCGTGATGGGTTGCCCGTTGGACGTCATCCCAGTCCAGCGAAACTCCTCGATGTAGCTACCTTTGTCCGACTTGGTCACCGTGGCCGAGGCGTCGGCGGTGTAGTGCCAGTCTTCATTGGTGGCCGTCATGTGGTAGGCGAGCCTTTCTCCGTCGCGATAATGGCGCGTCAGAGGCCCGCCGCCCGGTGCGGGCGTTTGCGCGCACACGAGCGTGGAAGCAAGAAGAGCTGCGAGCGCGGCGAACGAGTGTCTCATTGTTCTTTCCTCAAGATGCCTTCGGTGAAAAACTGCATTTGCTGGCGAACCACATGGGTGGTTTGCGCAAACGGCGGGCCTTCGACGGCCCAGAGAGCCGTCAGGCCCAGATGCATGGTCTTGAAGCTCAAAATGAGCTGGGGAACATCGATGTCGGCGCGGAGCGCCTGACGTCTTTCAAGCGCGGCAAAAAGCGACTGGAGCGGCGGATCGATGTACTTCTGCATCTCCACCATGTACGGAAGGAAGCGCGCGGTATCCATGAACATCTGCGCGAGAAACACACGCACGAAGGCGTGATATGGCTCCTTCAGCCGGAAGTGAAGAAGAATGTAATCGGCAAGGACGCGATCGGCCGGCCGCGCTCCCGGCCTGAAGCGGGCAATCGCCGGCGCGATGCGCGCCTCCAGATCGGCCATGAACGCCACTACGATGTCCTCTTTCGTGGCGAAGTAGTTGTAGATGGTCCCCTTGCCGACATCGGCAGCCGCTGCGATCTCGTCGATCGTTACGGCCTCGATGCCGCGCCGCGAGAAGAGGTCGATCGCCGCCGACAGTATCTGAGACCGGGCGGCGATCTTCTTTCGTTCGCGGCGAGATTCGACCATGGTCATATATGACTATCGTCATAATACGACGCCTCTCGATCGAGTGTCAAGAAGAAGCTCGACCTCGTGCCGGATTAGTCGTCTGAACGCCCTTGCGGCGGAAGACCGATTCGGACCCTCGCCGGGCGACGCGGACAGTATCAGCGCCAGGGCGCCAGTAGTGAGAGTGTTTGTGGTTGCCATGGGATGAGTGCCTCCGTCAATCGCGCACTGGCAACCACGTGGGGCAAGCTTCACACCGTGCTGAAAAAGTAAGTGTTGTGAGCGATTGTGCCCGACCGGCCTGGATTTCGGTCTGCGAAAAGCGCTTCCGAGGGGTCTTGCGGACCTCCGGAAGCCCGCTGGGGAGCTTCCGAGGGCCGTACGGGCACACTGCGGCCTTTCTGCTACGGAGTCTGATTCCCCAGTCTGCTCATGCGGACCAGATTGCAGGCCGCCAGGGCGAAAGTGAACATCCACTCCACCAGCCGCCGGCCGCGGTGCCGAACTTTGCGCAGGCCGGCCGTGGTCTTCAGCCAGCCGAAGATCTGCTCGATGCACTTGCGCTTCTGCAGACTGACGCCATAGCCGGCATGCCGCGTGGTGCGTCGGTCCAGGGCGCTACTGCGTCGCGTGTGCTGTGCCACGTACGGGGTGACCTGCATCTGTCGCAGCCGCGCTACCAACTTGGCGTCGTCGTATTCGGCGTCGGCGCCCAAGGTCACGCGCCGCCGACCGCCCGTGACCTGCTCCACCATCTGCACGGCGGCTTCCCATTCCCCCTGCGTAGTCGCCTCCGTGACGCACCCACCGACCGCCAAACCGTGGCGGTTCTCCATCAGTACATGGCCCATATGGCAAAGCTGGAACTCTCCAAAGGCACTCTTGCGGTACATCCGCGCCTCCGGGTCGGTCTTGCTCTCGTGCGTGTCCCGCAGCCGCATCTCGCCCCGGCTGCCACTGCCTTGTTGAGGCGGGTTGTCTTTGGGCTGAAAGCTCTTCTTGCTGGCCCAGGCCTCCAACAGGGTCCCGTCCACCGTGAAATGCTCATCGGAAAGCCAGTCCTGCTCGCGCGCCTGATCCAGCACGGCCGCGAAGAAAGCCCCCGCGATGTCGCCCTCCAGCAACCGTGCCCGATTCTTGCTAAACACCGTAGCGTCCCAGACCGGTTCGTCCATGTTCAGGCCCACGAACCATCGGAACAGCAGGTTGTATTGCAGCTGTTCCATCAACAGCCGCTCGCTGCGCACCGAAAACAGCACTTGCAGCAGCAGCGTCCGCAGCAGCTTCTCCGGGGGCACCGACCTGCGCCCCAAAGACGAGTACAGCTCGGCAAAGCGGGGCGAGAGCGCCCGCAAGGCGGTATCGGCCAGGGCGCGAATCCGGCGCAACGGGTGGTCGGCCGGAACGCGCTCCTCCGGCGACCGGTAGCTGAACATGGCGTTCTGATCCAGATCGCTTCCACGCATAAAACAAATATGCACGAAAATGTTCTGAACGTCTACATCCAACTTACTTTTTCAGCACCGTGTTCAGCATGCCTTACGTACGGCTGCAAGTCATTGATTTGCAGTGTGGGACAAGCTTCAGCTTGTCCGCGGCTAACCCGGCCTAAAACTCCACGCTCACGCCCACGCTCGGAATGATCTTCAGGAACGTCCCCCGCCCCGCCGCGATGTACCCGTACTGAACGTAGTCCGGGACAAATCCCCAATAGTAGTAATTGGCGTGATTGGTCAGGTCCGAGACCTCCGCATACAGCGTGGTCTTGAAGCGCTTGCGATCGAACGCCTTGTTGACTCGCGTGTCGAGCCGGAAGTAGGGCGGCATCCGGGTGCCATTGCGCACGCTGACGATCGGAAAGTAGGCGTTCCCCTGGATGATCGGCGTGCCGAGGTAGCCAACCACGGGAAAACCGCTACCGTACCTGGCGTTGGAGCTCAGATTGACGCTCTTGCTCAAGCGGTAGCTCCCGAATATGTTCACCGTATGGCGCTGGTCGAAATCGCTCCAGAAGTGCGCGTTGGTGGTCGTGTCCACGGAGCGCGCGTAGCCGAGCGCATACGAGATCCAGCCGGTCAGCCGGTTGGCGCTGCGCCGCTGGAGAGTGAACTCGAGTCCGCGCGAGTAACCGCGCAGCGAGTTGGCGAGGATGGGACCAAGCTGCGGGTAAAGGACGGGGCCTCCCGGGCCGGCGGCGCGGAACTCGCTCTCGGCGGAGTAGATTCCGTCCCGTAGCTGGCGGTCGTACCCCTCTACCCGCAGCCGAATCCTCTCGCCCAGCGACTGCTCGACGGCGAGCGAAAACTGCGTGGAAAGCTCGGGCCGCAGCGTGGGTGTGCCGAATTCGCCGTACAGCTCGACCAGATCGGGGAATTGGGAGTACTGGCCGGCTGCCGCGGTCAGCTTGGCGCCACACAGCGGCGACACGGACAGGCTGACCCTGGGCAGGAACGTGTTCTCGCCGTTGTGACTGAAACGGTCCCAGCGCCCGCCCAAAACCAGGATCGCGCGCTTGTCTGCCAGCGAAATCGTGTCCTGGACGTACGCCCCGTACTGGGAGGCGCTCTTGGAGAACAGCGCGGTTTGCAACAGGACGTCGGAGAACTGCTCCGTGGCATAGTCCCAGGGCTCGTTTTTCAGATAGTCGCGATCGAGCAGCCGGAAGATCGCCCCCGCCTGGAACTTGTTCCAGTCCCCGGTCTGGCGCGTCACGTCCTCGCGGAAACCGGTCTCGCCGCCGCTCGAACGCTCCAGAAGATCCAGCGCCAGATCCTTGTCCCGCTCGGAATCGCTGGAACCGTAAAGCTGGGCCTGCGAAAGCGTGGAAGCATCCGACCATGTCCACCGCAGGCTCGCCAGTTCGCTGCGGCTGCTGCCGTCCTTCAGCCCGTCGGTGCCAAAGACGCTGTTGGTGTCCTTGGAGATGTCCGTCTCGCCATGGATGGCGCTGAACGAGATCCGGTTGTGCTCCGTCGGACTGTAAGTCAGGTCCCCGTGCACATCGTAGAAGCTGAGGCCTAGTCCGTTGTTGCGGCCTATAATCAGGCTGACGTAATCCTTGCGGGCCGAGACGAGCCAGGTGGCCTTCTTCGAGGCGCCCAGCGGCCCTTCCGCGCTGAACGACGCCGCCACCAGGCTCACGTCGGCGCGATAGGATACGCGGTCGGCGTTTCCCTCGCGGCTCTCGACGTCCAGAATCGAGCCGGTGAAGTCGCCGTACTGCGCCGGGAAGTTGCCGCTGAGCAGCGCCATCGAGTCCACAAACCCGTTATCCAGAAGGCCGATCGAGCAACTGTTGCCGCGGTCGTCGAGGATCTCGTGGAACGGGGCGGTCATCGGCGCTCCATCCACGAACACCCCGATTTGCGCGGGGCCGGAACCGCGCACGGCGAACTGCGCGTACCAATCGTTGTCGGCCGCCACTCCGGGCACGGACTGCACCGCGCGTATCGGATCGTCGAGCATCACCGAGGAGAGGTTTTTCAGTTCCGTGTTGGTAATCGAATGCTCCACGGGAGCTTCCGGCTGGACGGGCGCGAACGGCCCGGAAGTCACCGTGATCCGCTCGTTGCGCTTGAGCGCCTCCTGGCCGAGGAGCAGTTCCAGTTCCGCGTTCTCTCCGGCGTCCACCTGGATGCGCTGCTTCAGCAGACCGTAATCGATCGTGCTGACGTAAAGTTCGACTTCGCCCGGCGCCACGCCCGCGAGCTCGAACCTGCCCTTCTCGTCCGTCACCGTCTGCAGGTTCTGAGTGCGGATCGAAACCAGGGCCTTGGCAAGCGGCTCGCCCGTCCTGAGATCGATCACTCTTCCCTTCAAGGTGATGGAGTGTGCGGCGGGAGCGTCCTGGGCGAGGACGCTGGCGGCGTAGAGCAAAACGAGCGGCAGGAGCTTGTTCACGATCCACCTCCACGGCAGCCGGCAGTGCCGGACGAGAAGACCCTTTGCGCTTCTACAGACGAGAAGTATAGATCGGATTCCTGTAGAAGCGCAAGGGGGGACTTGCCGAGGGCTCACTCGGCGCGCAACGCCCTCGCGGGGCCGATGCGCGCGGCCCCCAGCGCGGCTACGAGACCCGCCAGCGCCGCGGCTGCGGCCACAACGAGCGTGCCGGCCGCCAGCTCCGGGTACTCGTCCCCCCAGTTCGGCCCAACGCCCGCCGGGAACAGAAGCCGGCACACAAGGAGCGTCAGGAGCACGCCGGCGATCGCGCCCCACACAATCATTCCGCTGACTTCCTTCATGACCATCGAGACCACGCTTCCGGCCGTCGCGCCCAGAGCCATTCGAACGCCGATTTCGGGCCTGCGCCTGGTTACCACGTAGGCCGTCACTCCGTAAATCCCCACCACCGCCAGTGCCATGGTCAGGAGGCCGAAGACACACAGCACGGCGGTCATGAAACGCTGCGAGCGGGTGGCTTCGGCATACTGGGTATCGATGGTCTGCAACTCGAATGGCGTCACTCCCGGCGCCTCCCGCTCGACCAGTTCCTTCACGGCGGAGAACAGGAGCTCGGGCGGCCGGCCGGTGCGAACGTAGTAGGCGACCGTGGTGGCTCCGGAGTACGGGTAGTACACCGAGGGCGCCAGGAAACCGGCCGCTTCCTGGTCTCGTACCACCCCGACCACCTCGGCCCACTTGTCGGAGCCGTACCACCTCACGTGCCGTCCCACGGGACTGCGGCCGCCGAGCAGGCGCCGCCTGAAGGTCTCGTTCACCATGACGGCGCGGGGCGGCCACTCGCTCGCCAGCCCGAGACCGCGGCCCTCGACGACCACACTGCCGGTGGCGCCGAGGAAGCCGGCCGAAACCTGGAGCCAGAGGGAACGGTCCTCCGGCGACTCCAGCCTGCGGCCTTCCAACTCGAACCGCGACATATCGCCGATGGAGAATCCGGCGCCCCGAACGCCCGGCATGGCCGAGAGCTTTTGTTCCAGGCGCTGGAACAGGCGTCCAGCCTGCGCGGGATAGTACCCTTTGGCGGCTGCATCGAGCAGGAACGTGATCGCGTTCTCCTTCCCCGGTCCGTGACGCCACATATTCTGCTTGACCAGCGCCCGCGCGAACGAGAAGGCCCCGAACATCAAACCGGCCGAAAGCGCCACTTGCGCCGTCACCAGCGCCTTCCGAAAGCTCGCCTGGCCCAGACCGAGCGGAGCGATGTTTCCGGTGTTGAGCACGCCCAGAGACCGGCCCAAGGCGGGCAACAGCGCCGGAGCCGCGCCGAAAAGGATCGCCGTCGTCGCCGAGACTGCGAACGCAAGCAGCAGCACGCCCGCGTCCGGAGCCGACGACAGGCTCCGAGCCCGCTCCTCGTCGAACGCCATCCTGGTAACGGCCCCGGCAACCCCAACCGCGGCCGACAGCCCCAGCAAACCGCCCGCCGCCGCCGGCAGCAGGAATTCCACCAGCAGTTGTCGCGCCATGCGGCCGCGGCCGGCGCCGAGCGCCGTGCGAATGGCGATCTCCTTCTGCCGGGCCGCCGCCCGCGCCAGGCAAAGCCCCGCCAGGTTCGCACACGCCGCCAGCAGGACGCAGACCGCGATGGCGGAGAGGCTCACGAGCATCCAGCCGGCTTCCGGCTCGATGCCCCGCCCGGCGGGAATCAGTTCCAGCTGACGGGAGAGAAGCTGGTCGCGGCCGGGCCACGAGACCGGCATCGTCCTGGCTTCCTCGGCGATCAGCCGCTGAAACACCGGCGCCAGTTCCGCTTGCGCGCGTTGCCGCGTGATCCCAGGCTTGAGGCGGCCGACAATGTTCATCCAGGAGTAGTCCCGCGCCGACAGCATAGGGTGCACCGGCAAGAGCATTTCCTGGATCTCGATCGGGACCATCGCGTCCGGAGACCGGCCTGGCGCCAGGCTGTAGAGACCCCGGGCGGAGACGCCGACGATTGTCACCCTGAGATTATTCAGAACGATGCTCTGCCCGACCGCTGCCGCGTCTCCTCCAAAGCGGCGAGTCCAGTACTCATGGCTCAGCACGGCGACCCGCCCTCCATCGTCGCTCTGCCCGAACAGGCGGCCGGCCGCAGGTTCGACACCCAGCACTTCGAAGTAATTCATCGAGACCAGCTCCAGCGACACGCGCTCGGTCCGCCGGCGGAAGGTCAGCTCCGCCGAGAGGTTGGAGCGGGCGAGAAGCCCGTTGAAAACGTCATTCCGGTCGCGAATGTCCCGGTACAGGGGGTAGGAGAAACACGTCGAGTCCTGAGCGCCCGAGCAGAAACCGGGATGCGGACCGGGACTCCGGAAAGAGACGAGTTCCTCCGGCGCCTTCACCGGGAGCGCGCGAAAGGCCGCCTGACCGAGCAACCAGGACGCTAGCGTGCTGCTGCCAACACCTGCGGCCATCATCAGGACGGCGGTCGCGGCAAAACCCGGTGCCTTGGTCAGCAGGCGGGCGGCATAGCGCAGGTGCTGCCGGAGCGTCTCCAGGAACGAAATGCCGCGCGCGTCGCGGCACTCCTCCTTCACCTGCTCCAGGCCGCCGAACAGCAGCCGTGCCCGGCGGCGGGCTTCGCCGGGCGAACAGCCCTGCTCGAGGAACGCCTCCACCTGGCGCTCGAAGTGGAACTGGAGTTCCTCCGAGAGCTCGCTCTCCATGTGGCCGCGGCGAACGAGCGCACGAATGCGATATACGAGATCGCTGACCATCCAGGCCCGCTAGGCGGTTCCAAGAACTTCCGAGACGGCGGTCACGAGTCTCTCCCACCCGGCCTCTTCCGCCGCGAGGCGCTTCTTGCCGGGCGCCGTCAATTCGTAGTATCGGGCCCGGCGGTTGTTTTCCGAGGCGCCCCATTTGCTCTTGACCAACCCGCGGCGCTCCAAACGATGCAGCGCCGGGTAGAGGCTGCCCTGCTGGATCTGAAGCGCATCTCGGGAAACCTGTTGAATCCGCTGAGCGATGGCCCACCCGTGCGCGGCGCCCAGGGCCACTGTTTTGAGGATTAAGAGATCGAGAGTGCCTTGCGGCAGGTCGAGCGTTCTATCGGTCATCGTCTCCAGCCTTCCGGTCCCCGTGGCGCACGCGGTTCCGCCGGCGCGTCCTCAGCGCCCCAAAAACTTGTCCAGCTTGTCGGCTTCCTGCTCCGCCAGGTCCAGGTTCTTCTGCGCGCGGTCGGCGTTATTGGCGTTGAGCGCGGCCTGCGCCTCGTCGAGCAGGTACTCCATACGCTTCCAGGACGCTGAGATGTCGCCCCGCATCCCGTAGCCCGCCGCCTGCTGCTGTCTCTCCAGGTTCTGCAAACTGGAGCGGATCGCGTTGGCCCGCGGGCCGACCGTTCCGAGCCGGTCGCGTAGCTCCTCCAGCCGGGCATTATCGACCGCCGGAGGCGCCGGTGGCTGCGCTGGAGCGGCAGGCTGCACCGCCTGGACCGGCGCCGGGGTGCTCGCGCGGCTGGCCGGGCGGCCGGCGTTCGCAGTCGCGGCCGCCGGAGCCTTCGCCGCCGGCATGGCAGGCGTTGGCGACGGCACGGCCTCTGTGGCCGGCTGAGCAGGCGTTGCCTCCGGAGTTGGCGCCGGAGTCGGCGACGGAGTCTCCGCGGGAACCGCGGACTGCCCGCGCCCTTCCGCCCAGGTGTGATACCACCGAGGTCCCTGAATCGCCGCCCCGGCCAGAAGCAACAGGACGATGAGCCCGCCCACCGCCATCCACAATCCGCGATGGCCGGCGCGCTGCGCTGGCGGCGGTACGGCTGCGGCAGGCTCGGCCCACGCCACCGGCGGCGGTGGCGGAGGAGCCGGGACGGCTTGCGGCATGGTCGGCAACGGAGGAGGAGGCGGCGGAGGCCAGGCCTGCGTCACCTGCTGGGTGACCGCCGGCGCCGCGGACGGAGGCGCGAACGGCGGTGGCGCCACTTGCGGCGGTGGCGCGACGGGCTGGGGAGCGGCGGCGGGCACCGGTTGGCCCAGCGACGCCGCGACCGACTCCAGCGCCGCCCGGAACGCCTGCGCCGACTGGAACCGGTTCTCCCGATCCTTCTGGATCGCCGTCATGATGATCTCGTTCAGCGCCGGCGGCAGGCTCGGAGCGATCTGGATCGGCGCCACCGGCGCCTGCTCCAGGTGCGCCACCATGATCGCGTAGTCGCTGTCGCCCTTGAACGGCCGGATTCCGGTCACCATCTCGTAGAGCGCCACACCGATCGAGTACAGGTCGGAGCGCCCGTCCAGATCCGAGCCCCCCTTCACCTGCTCCGGCGACATATAGAACAGCGAGCCCAACGTAGTGCCCGTCATCGTCAGGCGCCGGTCCCCCACCGCCTTGGCGATCCCGAAATCCATCAGCTTCAACTGGCCGGACGGCGTCAGCATCATGTTGGCCGGCTTGATGTCGCGATGCACCACCCCGCGCTCGTGCGCGAAGGCCAGGGCCGAGAGCGCCTGGCAGATGTACCCGGCCGCCTCGCCCGGCGGAATCGGGCCATCTTTCAGCCGGTCCTCGATCGTTCGTCCCTCGACGAACTCCATGACCATCAGAAGTTGGTTGTCCAGCCTTAGCGCCGTGTGCAACGCAGCGATGTTCGGATGGCTGAGGCTGGCCAGCAGCTTGATCTCTCGCATGAACCTGTCGGCCAGTTCACCCTCGTTGGCCAGGTCCGGCAGCAGCACCTTGAGCGCTTCCACCCGGTCGGTAATGACGTTGCGGGCCTTGTATACCTTGCCCATGCCGCCGGCGCCCAGAATGCCGAGGATCTGATAGTCCCCGGCCGTATCGCCCACATTGAATGGCATACTCTCCCCTTCCCCCGATGCCTGCCTACATGCTCTTTACGACGTCCCCCGCCTTGGCCGGCGTGGACCCGCTGAACGTTCCCACGGACGACGCCTCGTCCACGTCCGTAATCACCACCTCGCCCACCCTGTCTTCGATGCTCCGCAGCACCCGCCCGGTGCTCGGATCCTTGACGTCGCGGATCTTGCGCCGGACCTCGAGCCGGTCGCCCACCTTCAGGCCGGCGCGGCTGCCCACGTTGAGCACCAGCGTCCCGCCCGTGGCATCGGCCACCAAGCCGTTGATCGTGTAGACCTTATTGGGCAGCTTGGCCGCTTGCTCATTGAGCTGGGCGCACAGATCCGTGGTGGCCCTGTCGACCGCCTCGCCGATGATGGTCTGGCCGAAATTGCTGCTGCTCATGTCGATGCCGCCGCCCCCGCGGCTGTCCCCGCCGCCGCCTCCGAACAGGCTCGTCCCCTTGCGCGACGATTCGCCCAGGCCCTTTACCGCCGCGATGATCTCGGCGGTATCGGTATTGATCATGCGCGCCGAGATCGCGACCACCGCCTTGGCTTCCTTCGACTTGACGCTGCCCAGGCCAAAGTGCCCGGAAACGACGTTGGCCGCGCCGCCGCCGACGCCCACGCTCTTATCGTCGCGTCCGAACTGCGTGATGCTCCCAGTGATGATCGCATCGACGCCCAGAATCCGCGCGATCTTGGCGGCGGTGTTGGAGTCGGCCCGGTCGCTGTTCGAGAAGTTCTGCTCGGCGATGATCTTGTCCAACTGCTTCCGCTCGATTACGCTGTACTGCCCGCCTTGAACCAGCTTCTCCACAACCAGGTCCGCGATCCCCTTGCCGATATCCTGGTCCGTGCCGAAAATCGCGGCCGAGTAACTTTTCACCGTCGCGTAGTCGAAGTTCATGACCGCGACACGCTTCTTTTGCTGGGCAACCGCGGTCGAAACCACCGCCGCCGCCAGAATCAGGGTGAGCACCGTCCTGCGCATCGTCTCCTCCTCCAATAGCCGTCTTGAAAAACAGTGGATCGGTCCAGTAATAGCACTATCCGGGCCAAATGCCAATCCCGCCCTCAGGCCCATCGGGGCGAGACGGTAGCTTGGCGTTCACATCGGTCTTAGCGGTCAGCGGCGCCCGCGCTCTTGAGGAGTTGCACCACCTCCTGGTGGCCGTTTTTCGACGCCAACATCAATGCGGTGGCGCCGTTGCCCGCCTTTGCGTTCACGTCGGCCTGGGCACCGAGCAGCGCCCGCACCACCTCCTGGTGGCCATTCTGAGACGCCAGCATCAACGCCGTGCCCCCATCGCCCGCCTGGGCGTTCACGTCGGCTTTGGCGTTGAGCAACGCCCGCACCACCTCCTGATGGCCGTTTTTCGACGCCGCCATCAACGCCGTGCCGCCATCGCCCGCCTTGGCATTCACGTCGGCCTTGGCGTCGAGCAGCGCCAGCACGACCTCCTGCCGGCCATTCTGTGACGCCGTCATCAACGCCGTGCCGCCATTGCCCGCCTTGGCGTT
>Ga0187860_1002118_pt1 | contig 16859 bp, 16 predicted proteins | sample June2016WEW_10_4_FD_132981 | JGI IMG/M metagenome (GOLD analysis project Ga0187860, IMG submission 132981) | Peatland microbial communities from SPRUCE experiment site at the Marcell Experimental Forest, Minnesota, USA - June2016WEW_10_40 | ecosystem: Environmental > Terrestrial > Soil >... | reverse complement strand
CCGCGCAGTCGGCGGGCGAGTGGGCAGTGGACACGCGGCGATGTCCAGCGTAGAGTCCCCGCATGGCAAACATCGAGACTCCCCCCAGCCTGCCAGCCGACTGGCTGGAGGAGTTTGAGGCGGCCGCGCGCCGGCCTCTGCCCCTGCGCTGGCGCTACGCCTTTATTCACACCTACAAGCCGGTGCTCGATGACGCCTCCTTCCGCGCGTTTGACACCACGGAAGACTACCGGCGCTGGTGCGAGCAGAACCTTCCCGATTGGCTCGGATATGCCCGCGTTTGAGTATTTGCCAATCATCGCCAGCAAAGCCGCCACGAACCGGGTCAAAGACCGTGAATCGCTGCCGCGCCTGCGCTCTTTCCGCAACTACTGGCTGGCCAAACACGGACGCTGATTGCTTCCAGAGTCTCAGCGGGGCTTCCGCCAACCGCCGGGGCGGACGCGGATTTCGGCTACGTCGGCACGCGCCGGGCAAGATCAACCTCTACGTCGGCAAGACCGCGGTCAAGTTCAACATCCCCGAAGCCGAAGCTGTGGACCGCCTCGTGGACCTGATCCGGGAGCACGGGAAATGGGCCGAGCCGGAAGCAAGAACATCCGGCGACCTGGCGACCCATTGAGCGTTAATCTCCGATCTTCGCTGGAAACTGCGGGCAAAAACGCGACCTTCCAAGCCGTCCGCGCGGGCCAAAGAACTGGAGTTTCCCCTGCCGATCACATTCCCAGAACTCGAGGGCGCCTTCGGCAAAGACTGCCTGGCGTTTCTTGCGGATTTCCGTTGCAGTGTTGGAAGGGGATAACACTTCGATGATGAGCTCCGGTGACTCGGTCCAGCTTGGCCGGTCGAAGTTGCGCTCCACCTTCTGAGGCGAAGCCCATGCCACGTCCGCCACTACGGTGCCGATGTCCGTTTCAATCGGGCATTCGGGCATGGCCTCGCCCTCGGGCAAGAGCCGATTGAGCCAGCGGATGATGCGGCTCTGGTAAATGCTGTGGTAGCTTCGGTGCGGACTCATAACCAGTTGGCCTTCATGGGCAAGCTCCACGCGATAAGGAATATCCTCGAAACTCTTATCGTCGCACAACTGTTCCCATTTCATGGTCAAAAGCTAATGGGCCGGACCGTCTTTTGCAAGCCGCAAACGGGGGTCGAAGGGGGGGTGTTTGAAGACGGCAATGGCCCGGGCGAAATGGCGGATGCGGATTTCGGCTGCGTCGGCGGCGCGCCGGGCAAGATCAACCTCTACGTCGGCAAGACAGCGGCGAAGTTCAACATCCCCGAGACAAGCGGGCGGCCCTTTAGTCTTTACGACGTTGAGCATGTCTTTTGGTTCAGGGGCGGCAACCCGCCGGGTCGGAGACCGGCGCTCCGGTTTAACTCATTTAACCCGTGGAACTCGGGTAACCCCAGCAACTCAGGCAGCCCCTTTAAGCCCGCCTTCGCTGCGAGTCGAATATTATGAACGGCAGCGCAGATGGTTTCGTCCGGTGGTTCAGGCGGCAGGCCGATGAGAAAACGGCGCCGGGAGTTCAGGCGTTTTCCCTTTTCCCGAGCAGCAAGGAATCCTCCAGCACTTCTTGGACATTAAACGGCCATAGCGTTGGTGGAACGAACATCCAGTTGTAAAGCGCTCGCAGTTGTTGAGCATCATCCACCAGCACGATCAAGCTTGTCAACGCACCATTGTTTTAGCTACAAAACGGCCATGCTAAAGTTCCCAACCTCCTGCGGCTGAGCAGTCATTGGGGGAATCCTATGCGCAGTCCAGCGACTCAATCCAAACCCGCACCGACGATAGCATCCGCCCCGGTCATGGCTCAGTCGCGTTTTCCGGTGTGGCTGATGGCCGCTTTGCTGGCGCTGGTGACGATGGCCCTGTACTGGCCGGCGACGGGCCATGACTTCGTCAACTACGATGACGATGAGTACGTATTAGATAACACTCACGTGACCAGCGGATTGACTTGGGAGGACGCCCGGTGGGCATTCCGGAGCGGCTACGCCGCCAACTGGCATCCGGTCACGTGGCTGTCCCACATGTTGGACTGTCAAATGTTCGGGTTGAACCCTTGGGGGCACCATTTGACCAACGTGCTGCTGCACGCCCTCAACGCGGCGCTGGTCTTCGCGTTGCTGCGACAGATGACTGGCGCGACGTGGCGGAGTCTGTTGGTGGCGGCGCTGTTCGCCGTTCACCCGCTACGCGTCGAATCGGTCGCCTGGGTGGCGGAACGCAAGGACGTGCTCAGCGCTTGCTTCGGTCTTCTCGCGCTGGTTTTTTACGCCCGTTACGCGCGCCAGCGGTCGGTAGTCGCAAGTCCGGAGACCAAGGCCGGGGTGGTTCCGGCGCTCGGCCCTCGGCCCGCGAGACTCGACTACGGGCTCGCCTTGTTCTTTCTGGCCCTCGGATTGATGAGCAAGCCGATGCTGGTGACGTGGCCGTTGGTCATGTTGCTGCTGGATTACTGGCCCTTGGAGCGGTTCAAACCCGGTAGCGTGTGGCGATTGGTGAGGGAGAAAATCCCGTTCTTTGCCCTTGCGGCGGCGACGAGCGTCGTGACCTTCGTGGTACAGGGAGGGGCTATGACGATGGGTGAGAACTTCCCGCTCGGCGTGCGCAGCGGAAACGCCCTGATTTCCTACTGCCGCTATCTGGGGAAGCTGTTCTGGCCAAGAGGTCTGGGCGTTTTCTATCCGCACCCTGAGCATTGGCCGCCGGCGAAGGTGCTGCTGGCGGGTGGGGTGATCCTGGGCATTTCGATGCTGCTGTTTGCGCAGCGGCGGCGCTCTCCCTTTTTGCTGATGGGGTGGCTGTGGTTTGTCGGGATGCTGGTGCCCGTGATCGGGTTGGTGCAAGTGGGCGACCAGGCGATGGCAGATCGGTACACTTATCTTCCATCGCTGGGATTGCTGATCCTGGCAATCTGGGGCGCATACGAACTGACCCAACGCTGGCGGTACGCTGTGGTGGCGTTGTCGGTGGCGGGTTGGGCGGCGATTGTCCTCTGCCTGGTGTTGACGCGGCAACAGCTCGGGCATTGGAAGGACAGTGAAACCCTATTCCGGCATGCGCTCGAAGTCACGGAAAACAATCACATCGCCCACAACAACCTTGGCAACGCCCTCGAAAAGAAAGGCCAAATCGACGAAGCGATCCGCCAATTTCAGGAAGCCCTCCGCCTGAAACCGGATGACGCCCTCTCGCACAACAACCTTGGCAGCGCGCTCGAAAAGAAAGGCCAAACTGACGAGGCGATCAGCCAATACCAAGAGGCCCTCCGCCTGAAACCGGATTTGGCCCTCGCCCACCACAACCTGGGCCTCGCGCTCGCCGAGAAAGGCCGCAACGACGAGGCGATCAGCCAATACCAGGAAGCCATCCGCCTCAAACCGTATTATGCCGACCCCCACTACAACCTCGGCATCGCCCTCGGCAAGAAAGGCCGCAACGACGAGGCGGTCAGCCAATACCAGGAAGCCATCCGCCTCAAACCGTATTATGCCGCCCCCCACAACAACCTCGGCAACGCCCTCGTCAGGAAAGGCCAAACTGACGAGGCGATCCGCCAATACCAAGAGGCCCTCTGCCTGAAACCGGATTACATCGAGGCCCACTACAACCTCGCCAACGTCCTCTACATGAAAGGCCAGATTGACGAGGCGATCCGCCAATACCACGAAGTCATCCGCCTCAAACCAGGTGGCGCCGACGCCCACAATAACCTCGGCGCTGCCCTCTTCCGCAAAGGCCGCACCGGCGAGGCGATCGGCCAGTTCCAGGAAGCCCTGAGACTCAAGCCTGACTATGCCCAGGCCCGCAAAAACCTGGACGCCGTGCTCGCGGCCAAGGCCGATTCTCCGCAGCCGCCAAGTGCCTCCACCAACCCCTGATACCAAGTGCGGCTTGCAACTGCACCATTCGATGCCGTCGTCTCTCCCTCTCCCCATCGGATGGGGAGAGGGCTGGGGTGAGGGGTCCACGCAGCTCAGGAATAGTGCGTTTACAAGGCGTAGTTGGTATGAGCCTCGGCGAGCCAGAGCTTGTGGCACTCGCAGGAGAGGGCGCCCAACCCTGCGACATCCTGGGTCTGGTTGAACGCCGCCAGCGCCTGTCGGAAACGGCCGGTGCAGTGCTCGCAATTGTGCGGCGTCTGCAATGGGTTCGTTCCTTCGTCGCTTAGCCCGACCAGCAAGCGTCCAAGCGGGGCAATCCGTGAAACTGCTTCGGCCACCGACCAAAGCCAGGGTGGCCGGTAACGGCCTTGCTCGAACGCGTGGTAGAGCGGCGTCTGCGGGGCGACGAAGCAGGGCTCCAGCGCCACTCGGGTGGGACACTCCAGCTCGCGGCCCAGGGAGAAGACCTTCCGCGCGGTCGCCACCGAGTCCTCGATGGCCTCGCGCTCGCCTGTGTTGATAGGTTTCAGCAGGACATAGGCAAGCAGCCCGGCACCCGCTCGGGCCAGCAACTCTGCAGCGGCAGCGAACTGCCCCCAGGTATAGCCCTTGTGAATGCGCCGGCTCAGGATCTCCGGGTTGGCGCTCTCCAGGCCGATGCCCACCTCCAGCGGTTTGCCTCGGCAGGCATCCAGCGCCCGCGCGAGCCTGGCAGCGGTGACATATTCCGGGCGAGTCTCGACCAGCAGCGAGGTGACTTCGGGACGAGCGGCGGCCAGCGCGAGCATCGCGGGCTGCGCCGACTCAGGGACTTCCTCCGGGTTGAAGAAGGAGCCGGAGTTGTAAAGGTCAACCTCGACCGGCGCTTGGATGTCCCGGGGAATCCTCGCCAGGGCGGCCTCGACCTGGGCGAGGTAGTCCTCTGTGCTCACGGGTTTGCCCGTGCCGAAGGTCTGGGGGAAGCCGCAGTTAGTGCAGCCGCCAGAGGTTCGGGCGTAGGCGCAGCCCGGCGCCGCCAGGATCACCATGAGCCGGAAACCCGGCCTGTTCTGGACTTGGGCCTTGATCCACTCGACCTGTCTCGGCAACCGGGTCATTTGGCTGTGGGGTGTGGCACCAGAAAGGGCCCCAGGGCCAGCGCGTCCATGGACGACTTCAGGAAGGTGTCGAGCGCATGGTCGGGGCTTGTGACGATGGGCTCCCCGATGTTGAATGAGGTGTTGAGCACCATCGGCAGCGAGGTCTTCTTCTCGAACTCAGTGATCAGCTCGGCGTAGAGCGGGTCCACCTCCGGTTGCACTTCGTGGGCACGGGCGCGGGCCTTGCCGGTGGAGGCGTTCTCCTGGATGACGGCCGGGATCATCTGGGTCATACGATGCTCGCGCAGGGGCAGGGCGAAGAGCATGTAGCGGGTCGAGAGCATCTCGGCCGGCAGCTCGAAGAACTTCGCCATCCCTCCCGGCAGCACGCTGGGGGCGAAGGGCCGGAACGACTCGCGGTATTTCACTCGGGTATTGAGCCGGTTGCGGGCGTCGAAGCGGCTGGGGTCGGTCACAATCGAGCGATGCCCTAGCGCCCGCGGCCCGACCTCCTGCCGCCCCTGGAACCAAGCCACGATTTGCCCGCGCTCGATGCGGGTGGCCACTTCCACGGCCACATTGTCCGGTTTCAAGAAGGCCAGCCTGCGGGCCTTCAGCGATGCCTGCATTTCCTCGGCGCTGTATCCCGGACCCCAGAACGCGTGCGCCATCCGCGGCCGCGCCTTCCCGCCTTGCTGGAAGTGTACCAAGGCAGCGGCCCCCAGCGCGGTGCCGGCGTCGTTGGCCATGGGTTGCACCCAGATCCGCTTGAACGGCGTCCGGGCGGCGATTTCGTAGTTGGCCACACAGTTCAGGGCCACTCCGCCCGCCAGGCACAGGTTAGCGACAGGCTCCCTGCGGTCCGCGTTGATGCGCGCATAGAGCCGTTTCGCCAGGTGCACCATGACGTCTTGGGTGACCACCTGGAGCGCCGCCGCCACCGCGGCGTCCTCGTAACGGTCCACTACCGAAGTGCGGCGCGGCCCGAACAAGCGCTCCAGACCGGAGAAGTCGTCCGTGCGGAAGCGGAAGGCCTCGTTATCGACGAACAAGGTGCCGCCGCTCTCCTCGTGGAAGATGGTTCTCATGCGTGTGAGGAAGTCGGCGTCGGTCAGCTCGCCGATGGGGTCGGTGATGCAGGCATAGCCCATCACCTTGCCCGGACCGCTATAAACATCGAAGCCCAGGAACTCGGACATCCGCTCCCAAACAAAGCCCAGCGAGTGCGGGTAGCCCACCGCCTCAAGCTCAGTGAGGTTGTTCCCCTGTCCCAGGCCCAGCCAGGTCGAGTTAAACTCGCCGATGCCGTCAATGACCAGCACCGCAGCCTGCTCGAATGGCGAAGCGAAGAATGCCGACGCCGCGTGACACCGGTGGTGGGGCAGGAAGTCGAACCCGGCTTGGGGCGCCCTGGTGACAAGTTTATCCCGCGCCGTCATGCTGTGCCGGTAGTAGGTCTCCTCGCCCTCCGGTGTTCCCCAATCGCCCGGCTTCATCCGCTTCGCGTCGGGGAGATTGACGTTTTGCCGGCGACGCTCTTCCGGATCGAGCGAGTAGCCGATCGCCGCCAGGTCCTTCCAGTCAATGCCTCCCTGTTTTAGGCACCAGGCCATGGCTTGCTCGGGGAGTTCGTCCGGGTTGTCCACCCGCGAGTGCTTGCCATAGCGAATGCGATTGAAGCGCTCTTCCTCTGCCAGGGTGACAATCTCGCCGTCGCGCAGCAGGCAGGCCGAGGATTCGTGGTAAGCCGTGTTAACTCCGAGAATATGAACGGTCATAAAGGTCCCTCTCTAAAACAGGTTTCCGGCTTCACTCTTGCATTTTGATCCCCTTGAAAACCGCTTCGACTTTGCTCCAGACGGTCTCGTTCAGTTCAACTTTTGCCACAACTCATAGACGATGTTGCTGATCATCGAAATCTCTCACGTAATTCCATTCTGCCTGCGATCTTTAGAAAATACGCGAGGAAAAATGGCCGCGAGGACACCAGTAGGCAACATCAATCATCACCACACCGATCACCGTTTTCAAAGTTCGGGTGGGCAAAATCCGTTTTCTGAGCTGTCGTCAATCAGATCACGCAGTACATTTCCAACACCCCTTGCGCCCGGCCAAACCGGTCGGCTTGCACGTTCCCAATCCACACGCTGCCATCGGCCACCACAAACACCGCTTGGGCTTCAGCTAATCCACGCCGCCGCGCTTGGGCCTGCACCCGCCGGCCAAACTCCAGCGGTTCTTCCTGCCAGGCCACGACATATTTCTGCGCGATCACGCCCCGCCCGCCCGCCGTCTGGCCCGCCTGCTCCAGCCGATAAATCACCGCCCCTTTGATCTCATGCCACGCCACCCGCTGCCCCGCCGCGTCCGCCGACTCCACGCCCCACGCCTCCCCGCGTTGCCGGGCCAGCCAACCATCCATCATGATCACCAGCGCCGCGGGACCCCTGGCTTTGACCCCGGCAGAAATCACCACGATCGGCGCCGGATCGCTGGCCCGCGCTTGCGCTTGCGCCTCCGCCCGTTGGCCCACAGCACAGGCGCGCTGGCGGATGGTGCTCGCATCCACCGGACTGCCCCACTTGGCCGACAACACCGCCGCTGCCTGATACGAACCGGCCAGCGTCACCGTTAGACACACCCGATCCTCCAGTTCCGGCGTCATCTTCTGGTGCGGCCCCAAACCCCAATGTGCCCGTGCCGGGCACACCCATTTCATCTGCTCGATGCTCCAGAGGGATGCTACGCTCCGGGCAGTGCCTGCCGGCAAGGGGATGATTTGGGCAGGTCGCGACCTCCAGTAAATTGTTTACAAATGTAGGCTTAAGTAAACCACGATTTATGTTGATTTCCTCGAAGTCTCTTTGATATTTATGAATCGGACCGAACGGTGCGGAGCCAGGGTGACAACTAGAGATATTTCCGTACAGAACCCTGGCTTCTGCAGATGTGTTCGCGAGGAACGGCGACCACCTCTCTTTAGATGCATTTCCGCACCATACAGGGTGCCAGTGGCCCCGCAGGAGCCGAGCGGACGGCCTGTCCGCAGGTACCGTTGCAGGACCTGACCGACCTCATCGGTCAACGGCAAGATCAAGTGCCGCCGGGTTTTGCGCTGGGCTACCCGCAGGGTTCCGGCCCGCCAGTCAATATCGTCCAAGGTCAACGCGACTACCTCGCTACTGCGTAGTCCGTAGGCCGCCAGAAGCAAGAGGATGGTGCCTTCGGCACAACCACGCACCCGCTGGAGGTATCCACCGTAACGCGCCAGTTCGCGCTCCAAGCGAGTCGTTGGCCTGGGGATTGGTGGCACCAGACCATGAACCTGCTGCAGAAACTGCCGCAGCTGCCGAATCGTGCCTCCCAGCGTGCGGGTCTGTCGGGGCAACCGTTTCCATGCGGTTTCAAAATGACCCGCGGTTAGCTCGTCGAAGGCCCGCAGTCGGCGTCGTTGGAAATACCGGGCGAGGCACCGAAGGTCCCTGAGTTTGTCCCCCAATGGAACCAGCAGTGTAGCCAGAGCAATGACACCACTCGCTGAATTGATCAACAATACATCCAAAGATGGCCAGAGACCGATATGCGCGGTAGGCCCTTGGTAGAATCCGAATAAGCATGGCGTTTCCTTTCGTTGGTTAACTGAAAGGAAACTCCCCCTGCCAATAAATAATGTGGAGCGAAAAAGGGCCATCCAGGCCGTGCAGGTGTCTTCCGGTTCGGTCACTTCACATTACTGAACACTCCACATTACTCCAACAGCAAGTCACGATGGGATTTCAAAGACGCGCCGGCGAGGCGAAGGAGCAGAATCAGCCAAACGATCATACGACAAATGATTCAAGGAACCGTCTCAGGAACCCAGCATTTTTGACCCGGATGGGGTTTTTGCCAACGACAACCACAGTGGTGCCCCAAAATGCAGGCTGATCAACTGGCCGAGGCGACGGAAGCCGGCCTGTTTGCCCACACCAGGTCTCGATTGCGTTCAACGGTGGAATCCCGGGCCATTAGAGCCGCACTATGATTGAATTGCGGCAAAGCGCGCTGCCTGTCGGCGCGCCATCCAGTCGCAAACTTCCATCAAGTCGGCGACCGGCGTCTGTGTGAAGGGCAGTGTGTGCAGATACGGCGCGGGGCCGAACTCGGGCGTGATGGTCGCCACGACCATCCCACGTTGCTTCTGCGAGACCCAAACCAGGTCCCACCATTGTTCGTGAACCGCGAGGTGGCGTGCATATTCGGGTGCCCGGGGCTCGGGTACTTGCGGTCCCTCCTCGTAACCGACGCGGGCATGAATATGGTGACCATGTTGCGCTGCCACCTGGATGATCGCGCCGCAGTCTTCCAGCAACCGTTCCGCCACACAGACCCAATGGCTGAAATCACAGGTCAACTTCAGGTTGGGAAAGCGTTCGAGGATGGCCCGCGTGGTCCACGGATTTCCAAAGCAACGCATGCGGTGCGTTTCGTGAGCAATCGCCAAGCCAACCCGACGCTCCAGATCGAGCATGGCACCATAGAAATCCTCCGCCTCCGCCAGGCTCCAGGCGTCGGAGCCACTGTGCGCGTTGAAGAAAAGCGGTTGGGAATCGAGGCACTCCTCGATCTGTTGCTGCAACGAATCAAGGTGCTCCCGCACCGTTCCTCCCGGCACAAATTCGCGGCTGAAAATCTGCGCAATCCACTGCCAGCCGCTGTCCTGGAGAAAGCGCAGAAAGGCCGAACGATCCGGCACGAGACGCAAGGATGCCTCCACTGCCTCGTAGCCAACATCCCGCCAGCGCGGCAAGTAATGGTCGAAGCCACTTTTCAAATCCACGCCCCACAAGTGGCGCACAAGCTTGAGGTTCATGGGCGGCAAGTTGAAATACCTGCTCCAATCAAAACTCGTCGAAAGCGATCTGGCTCGTGGACACGTTCAGACCTTCGAGCATTTTTGTGGCGGCCTGCACCATCACTGGCGGGCCGCACAGATAGTATTCAATTCCAGCGGGGTCGGCGTGATGGTTCAGATATTCTTCCGCCAGGACTTCGTGAATGCAGCCGGTGGGACCAGCCCAGTGGTCTTCCGGCTGCGGCTCGGATAGCGCGAGATGGAAGCTGAAGTTGGGGTGTTGCCGTGCCAGGCCCTCAAAATATTCCTGGTAAAAGATCTCCTGCCGCGAGCGGGCACCATACCAGAAGCTGACGCGGCGGTTGGTGTTCAGGGTTTCGAACAGGTGCGACAGGTGCGAGCGCAGCGGGGCCATGCCTGAACCACCACCCACATAAACCATTTCCGCGCCGCCGGGTTTGATGTGGAAAGCGCCGAACGGACCGATGGCCGTAACCTGATCGCCGGGTTTGAGCCGGTGGACATAAGCCGAGCCGACGCCGGCCAGGCAATCCTGTCCGCGTGGGGGCGTGGCAATGCGGACGTTGAAACGAAGCTGCTTGTCCGCGGCAGGATTGGTGGCGAGCGAGTAGTTTCGGCGGATGGGCAAGGCGTTCTCCGAACGACAGTCGAAGACATGCTGATCCTTCCAGACTTTGGCGAACGGGTGCTTCACGGGGATTTCATGGAACGAGATTTCGCCATAGGCCGGGATGTCGAGTTGCAGGTAATCACCGGGTTGGTAGGGCGGCAGCGGCGAACCCAGCGCGGGTTCCATCACCAGCTCTTTGATGAACGTGGCGACATTCTCATTGCTCACGACCCGAAGCTTGTAGGTGGTGGGAGCTTGAGCGAGACCGCAGCCGCCCGCGGAATTGAGGTCGAGGAAAACTTTGCCGTCGTGCTCGCGGGCCTTATAGGTCTTCAGCGCAACGCAGACCGGCTGGCGTTGCGGTGAGCCGTCGGTGAGGTCGAAACGCCCGTTGTGTTTGGGGCACTCGATGAGCCGGCCTTTCACGAACCCGTCGGCGAGGTGCGTGTTGCCGTGGGTGCAAATGCCGTCGGTAGCGTAAAGCTCGCCTTCGGCGGTGCGGTAGATAGCGTAGGTCTTCTGATCGTGATCAAAGCGGATGACGTCTTCCTTTTTCAAGAAGTGGCTCACGCACACCTCGACCCAGCCGTTCACCGACCGGCCTTTCGCGGTGAAGATATGCGCGGTGGCCGGGGCATCGGCACGGATGGTCGGAGTGGGCAGCTTGCGCTTGACGTAATACGCGGGGTCTTTCACCTGCCGCAGGACGGCGGGCAGCAGCTCGCGCCACGCCTCCAGGAGATTGGCGTAGGGCGTCGGCATGTCCGCCTTCACCACCTCATGCAGCCTCGGGAGATTGTGATACGGCACGAGCGGAAACATGTGGTGCTCCACATGGTAGTTCATGTTCCAGTAGAGGAAGCGGTTGATGGGATCCATGTAAAGCGTGCGGCAGTTGAGCCGGTGGTCGAGGACGTTTTCCGCCAGGCCCGCGTGCTGGGTGTTGCCGTAAATCTGCGTGAGCCATGAACCGTAAAGCGTCGGCAGCCCGACAAACATGAGCGGCAGGATGCTGCGATGGTAAAGGGCGAGCCCGATGACGCCCGCATAGATCAACAGGTAAATGCGCGCCCGCAGGATCACTTTTTCATACTCGGACTCCGGAATGTAGGTCTTCTCCTCCGGAGTGAGCCGGCCCGTGGCGTGGAGCAAGACGTGCCAGAAGTAAAGAGGGATGACCCTTAACCCAAAGAAATTAAGCAGGAGGATCGGGATGTTCGGCGGGCGCGGGACGGCGATCTCAGGGTCGCGCCCGACGACGATGGTATCGCTGTGGTGGCGGGTGTGGCTCCAGCGCCAGGGCGTCGCTTCGCGCATGACCATGAACGAGGCGACCTCGTAGAGCGCGTTGTTCATCCAATCGGTCTTGAAGGCCGTGCCGTGGCCGCACTCATGCCAGCGGGAGTCGGAGGTGGAGCCATATAGAGCACCGTAGATCACAAACGGGACCACCGCCCACCAGCTTCCAGCCTGCCAGAGTTGGTAGCCAGCCCAGCCCGACCCGATGATCAGAGCAAACCAAAGGATCGTGTCGCGAATGGCGGCTCCGTCCCGGCGTTGCAGGAGTTCGCGCATTTTCTCCTTCGGCACGGGGGAGGCATACCAGGCGGCCTCGGCCAGACCCTTTTCGACGGCGAGGGGCGTATCTTTACCGACGAGACTGTAGTCATTGAGGTGGATTGCTGCTGCGGCAGGCATAATGCTTGGCAGATGCTGTGATGGTTCAAATGAAGGCCAGACTTGCCATGCTGCCAATTTCCTGCGAGGAGTGGAAACAGGCCATGCCTGAGATTCTCAAAAACATATCCCGGGTGAACCTCCGGATGCGGCGGGGCGCCGTCGTGTTTGGCGAGGTGCTCTATTCCCCCGGCGGCATTTGTGGGCCGCGAGTTCAGCATGATTACCAACTCGTCATCCTGCATCGGGGCGAGCTTGATTTGCGCTTGGACGACAAACGAATAGAGATTGCCGCGCCGCATGCCATCCTGTTGAGCCCGGGCCACCGTGAGCATTTCATCTTCTCGCGCGACCGTGAGACACACCACAGTTGGTGCTCAATTGATGCCGGAGCCATCCCGCACAAATTGCGCAGGTTGCTTCGGTCATCCTGCAAAACCGCACTGGCTGACGCGCGCATCGAGGCGCTGATGGAATTGGGCAAGACCACATTCTTTGAAGGCCGGGCTGACCCATTTTTGGAGAACACTTTCCACCTGAGCCTGGGCCTTGCGCTGCTGACCGGCTTTGCGCTCGGCGTGCAGGCCGGGATTCCCGTGTTCAGCCCGGGGGATCAGGCCCTGGCTCGCGCCGAGCGATTCATCTTGGAGGAATTCGGGCAACGTATCTCCCTGATGGATTTGGCAGCAACCGCAGGCGTCTCACGGCAGCATCTCCTCAAGCTGTTCCGGAATCGCCGCGGCACCACTCCGACGCAATACCTTTACGAACGACGCCTTTGGGTGGCAGCCGACGAACTGACACACACAGGTCTCTCCATCAAGGAAATCGCCGAACACTGCGGTTTTGCAAATGCATTCCATTTTTCACGCAAGTTCAAGGAGGCCTATAGAATGAGTCCGCGCGTCTGGCGTTCGCAAAAATGGTCCAGTGCGGGGTGAGCACAATCAATGCAGGCCGAGGCGGACTTTCAGCAGAATTCCCGGGAGGAGTTGAGCCGATGAAATTCCTCACGCTGGCAGACTGGACGGGCCTGGTGGAGACGGAACTCTTTGCCGCCACTTACAAAAGCTATGGGCTGGCGACGGTGCGGTACGCGGTCTTCGATTTGGCTTTTGGCGTTGCCGAGTTCGCGCTGGATGCGGCGCACGTCTTCAGGTTCAAGGTCGCCAAGAGTGCCCCGGTTTGCATCGTCTGCCATGGCTTGCCACGCGAGCAGTTCTTCAACGGCGGTCCTGAGCGACCCGCTGCCTTCGCACGTTATCCATAAAATACCGCCGGGATTTTGCCGAGAGGACTGCCTACATTTGCGCGTCCATTCGGTGAGCCATGTTCTTTGCTCAAGACTTGATCGCGGACACCCCACGTTGCCAAACGTGGCCCGATCAGTCAACAGCTATTGACCACACCCCCCGGACCCCCACCAGGGGCCGGGACTGCCGTTGACAGTTTTGTTGACACCCCCAACCAACCGCACTAAAAAGCAAAAGGCAGGGCAACCTGTGCCGTTGATCAAACGCATGACCACCGTCCCATCGCTGGATGCGACGTTCCGGAGTTGACCAACGTCGGCTCGCGTCTGCCCCATCGTTGGCAACGACGTTTCAGCCGACACCGCAAACAGGTTGCCCTGCCAAAATCGCATTTACCATCTGAGCCGGCCCCGTCAACACCTTAATCGAGTTATTCTCCTACGCTCCCAATAGAGCCAACCGTAGCGCCAACTCAGGCAGCAGTCACCCTTCCAGCAGAGTCAACCACACCACCCCGAACCCTGACCCCCACCGCGGCCACGAAGTAGCCCAACTCTGCCACCACAAAGGAAAGTCGCCCGAGAACCCAAAACCGTCCAGAACCAGACCCCCCCCATCCAGCGAACTCAAACACCCAATGAAGCGGTGTTCTAGTCTCCTTTACTCAACTTGCCCGTTGCTCGCGCAGGCGCTGCAAATAGGCTTCCACATCGCTCTTGAACAGCCGCAATGCGCCACCCACCCGCACCGGTTTAGGCAATTCTCCGCGATCAATGGACCGCCTGACCGAGCGAACGCACTTCCCCAGAATCTTTGCTACCTCCGCCAGACTTAGCAGCGGCTCAATGCCTTTGTCCTTGTCGCCAGGTTCATTCATAATCCCAACACCTTCCGCCTAGTCCTTCCACTTCAATTTTTTGGTCTTTCCGTCCTGCACCAACGTTCCAAACCGCGCCCGCCTCCGATGCTTCTCGCCCAGCTTGCCCGGCAGCAGCTTGCCCAAAGCCCCTTCGACCGCAAAAAGAACTTGCGTTTGAATCAGCGAGGTTATTTCCTCGCGAGTCAGCGCCGGCTCTTTGTAAACCACCCCCTTCTCGCCCTGGTCTTTCGGGTCCTTTTCCACGAATTCATCAGCTTCCACCACTTCACGCTCAGACGACGGCTCCTCGGCCACCGCCACCGGCCCCAACAGTTGACGCCGTTGATCATGATTCAGCTCCACTTCTTCCGCGAAGCCAGCTTTCCGCTTCAATTCTTTCGCCCACGCCTTGCACTCCGAAACCGAGAGCACCACGTACGGACTCTGTTTAATTTTCCGGGTCTTGCCCCACAACGCTTTCTCCTGACTCGTTACGTAGTACGCAAAGCCCGTGAGCCTTCCCGCCCGCATCCGGTCGGTACTCCGTGTGGCAATGCAAGAGGTATCAGGAGATCAGTGCGAGCGTGGTTAAAGGCGCAGTTGAGGAGTTTCTGCAAGGTGACTGCCCAAGCCACAGGTCGATCCAGCCCTTCACTCCCTCAGGCAGGGTTTCGGCATGATGAACGGAAATGATAATTAACTGCGCCAAGGCAGCCTCACCGGCTGCAATGGTTCGCAACCCAGGCACGCAAAGCTGACCAAAGAGCCAAATCTCTTTTACGACCTCACAGTTCCGGCCAAGATCGCTGGATAGACCTCGGCAGAACTCATCCCCGCAAACCCCATCCTGAAATCGAGGCCGAAACAAAAACCTGGCTGATCGAACTGGCGGCCATGTTTGAGAATATTCCCGCACTCCGGGTGGAGCAGCAACGCCTTCATCTCATATCCATTACTCTGAGGATTTTTGTTCCCGCTGCAAAAGCCGCACGCTGAATGGTGCGAAAAAGAGTATTATGGGGTGGGACTTTTCTGGGCAACTTCTCGAACGGCCCTAAGGACGGCCTCGCTGCTGCGCAAGGGGTCGAAATTGAAGATGCAAAGATAACGGCAACGAGGCGACGACAGAGTGGCGGTAATCGCCTGGCGCCATCGGTCGGTATCCGATGAGCCTTGATACAGCCACTCCACCGCCGCCCAGTAGGGCGCAGTGCTGCGCTTGAGCACTTGCTGCACGCCGGCGGCCTTCTCCGGATCGGCCGCGTATTTATAAAAACTCCAGCCCGGACAACTGAACTCGTTCAACGCCGCTTCGTAGAGCAATTCGTTGTCTTTCCAGCCCCCTACATGGGTGAACAATTTGTCGCGTGGCACTCCCAGCTCCGCGGCCAGTCGGCAGAGGTCCTCGACATGCCGCCGCACCACCTCGGCAAGGTCGGCTTCGGTAATCCGGCCCTCTTTGCGCAGGCCGGCGGTCTTCACGGCGGCGTAGCCAATCTGCGCCACACCGCGCGCCGGGGGTTCATCCGGCTTTAGGCCCGTTGTGGGATCTTCACTTGCTGGACGGTCCAGCAGGCGATTGCCCTCCGGATAATACCATGCGTTGACGCCGACGGACGATTCGTGGCCGAGCTTGAGACCCACCAGCAAATTCTTCTTCTTCGCCGGGAGTGCCCGCCACCACTCCAGGACGATGGGAATCAGCACCCGTATTTCCTCATGGCACGCCGCGCGATAGCGCGGGCTCATCAGGTTGGGCGGCGGCAACACGCGAATCTGCTGGCCCCAATTGCGCCACGCGATCTTGATAGCGTCGTCCGCCGACCAGCCCGTCCACTCCACATTCGCACGATTCTTGGGTGAATAGCCGGGCCGGGCCGGATCCCACCAGTTCCACAAATCGGGTCGCGCATCCCACCAATTCTCGCCGTCCAGTTGCACCACCACGGGCGTGTCGGTTTCCTGCGCACGGCGGAGAAACTGTCGTAAATCCTCCACCGACTGTTCTCGCGGCTGGCGCAGATAGGAGAAAATCGCCGACACGCCCACGCGGACGGAGGCGCCGGGCGTCGGCTTGAACTCCCGGCTGATTTGTGTGAAGTCATCCGAATGGGAATTCCCAAGCAGGTTGAAGAGGATAAACTGTTCCCGCTCCGCGAAGGCATAATGAGCCCACATCGTGGCCAAGGCACACAGGCTTGCGGCGAACAGATTGAGGCGCTGGGGCAGCATAAAATGATCAACGCGACGCCGATTTGGCGCTGTTGGTACGCGCTAAAACCATGTAATTGGGCCGTTCTGGAGAGAGGAAGCCACCAATTCGAGCTGATTCGTTCCAGGGGGGCGAACAACAAGTCTGGGAGGTTCTGCCATCGCCACCATCGCCAGCGCCACCCCGACGCCTGCAATTGAGCCGGTGCCGATTCTGCATACCTTTGATGCGACAGAACTGATCACGATTCCGGCCATCACGCATACTTCAGGAGCAGGGCAAACTCAAGAATCAAAAAAGATGGTGCTTTGGGGAGGGTGCAGTTTGACACTGTATCTATAATCTGGGCGTATCGGTTCCTCTCCGACCAAGATCAACCATCAACCTTGGAAGGAGTCATGAAGAAGTTAGAACTAT
>Ga0187860_1002113_pt1 | contig 16894 bp, 17 predicted proteins | sample June2016WEW_10_4_FD_132981 | JGI IMG/M metagenome (GOLD analysis project Ga0187860, IMG submission 132981) | Peatland microbial communities from SPRUCE experiment site at the Marcell Experimental Forest, Minnesota, USA - June2016WEW_10_40 | ecosystem: Environmental > Terrestrial > Soil >... | reverse complement strand
TTTCAGGGATCCCGCCTACACGCGTGGCGATGACCGGCAGGCCGGCGGCGATCGCCTCCAGCACCACATAAGGCAGCGATTCGGCGCGCGAGGGGATGACCAGTATGCGGCCCATGGCGAAGGCTTCGCGCGCGGGGCGGTAGCCGACGAAGCGGACCAGGTCGGCGACGTCGAGGCGCTCCGTCAGCGCCTTGAGGTCGGCGCCTTGCGGCCCTTCGCCGGCGATGGTCGCGCTCACCCGCCGGCCGGAAGCTTTCAGGAGCGCCAGTGCCTCGATGAGGACGTCGAAGGCTTTGACCGGCCGCAATTCGCCGAGGCAGACGATATCGGTTGCATCGGCGTTGGGCGCAATCGCCTCGAATTCGGCGTCGCTGACGCCATTATGCACGACCCGCACCATCGCCGGCGGCCGGCCGATTTCGGCGCGGAACAGGCCGGCGACATAGGTGCTTTCGAACAGAAACAGGTCGGTGCGCCATTTCAGCAGCCATTCCAGCGTGCGATAGAACCCGCCGGCCACGGTACCGGGCCGATACACCAGCGAGCCGCCGTGGGGCGTATAGACGCGGATTGCGCTCGGCGCGCTCAGCGTCAGCCGCGACAGCGCCGCGCCCTTGGCGCCGTGGCCATGCAGCACGTCAGGCGCGGCCAGCGCGATGTTCCGCGAGACAAGGCGCAGCGCGCGGATATCGGACGGCCCCAGCTCGCGGGCGATGGCGACGCGCTGCAGCCCGAGCGCCAGATGCGGCGCAAGCTCGGCCAGCGCGGCGTCGGCCTGCGGCCCTCCGGTGGTCGAATCGACGATGAGGCCTATGCGATGGCCGCGCTCGGCTTGGCCGCGGGCGACGTCGACCACATGACGGAACAATCCGCCGAGCGGCGCGCGCAGGATGTGCAAGATCTTCAGCGACCGCGCCGGCGCGGTTTCGACAATGCCGAGCGCTTCGGTGTCCATCGCGGTATTGGCCGCAACGGCGGTGGCGGGTTCCGTCGATGCGGCAGCCCGCCCGTCGCCCATGGCGAAATCCTTAAAAGTCGCGGAAGACCATTAAGGGGATTGAGCCGTGCCGCGGTTAAGAAAGCCTTGCGCGCCCGGAAATGATGGTGCGCGGAGCCGCCCGCACGAGGGCGCTTAACCGGATAGCAACCATAATCATTTGTTATCGGCGCCGGCATTTTCGCCCGCCTGCTGAGTCGGCAAGTTGTGTCCGTCAGTCGGAGTAGGAGCCGCGAAATGAGTTTGGCGTCACAATCGCCCCGGCCGTCGTTGCGCGGCCAATTCATCGACGCGGACTTCGACCTTTCGGGGCTCGGCGCCGCGCTCTGGCGCAAGCGCTATTCGATCCTGCGCCCGACCATCGTCGTGGCGCTGATCGCGTTCGCCGTCGTCATGCTGATTCCGCCCAAATATCAGTCCGAATCGCGCGTCCTCGTCGTCGGCCGCGACAACGTGTTTCTGCGTCCCGACGCCGACAAGGACGTCATCGACCGCGGCATCGTCGACCCGGAGGCGGTGACCAGCCAGGCTCAGCTGATCCTGTCGCGCGATCTGGCCTCTGAAGTGATCGCCAAGCTCAAGCTCAACGAGCTGCCCGAATTCGATCCAGCGCTCGGCGGCGTGTCGCTGATCAAGTCGCTGCTCGGCTTCGTCGGCATCATCAAGAATCCGATGAGCATGACGCCGGAAGAGCGCGTGCTGGAAGCCTATTACGACCGGCTCACCGTGTTTCCGGTGGAGAAATCGCGCGTCATCGTCATCGATTTCCTGTCGGAGAATCCGCAGCTCGCCGCCAGCGTCGCCAACGCCATCGCCGACGCTTATCTCAAGCGCCAGCAGGAGGCCAAGCAGGACCAGGCGCGCAGCGCCGGCGCCTGGCTGTCCGGCCAGATCGACCAGCTGCGCAAGAAGGTGGCGGACGCCGAAGCCAAGGTCGAGGCGTTCCGCACCAAGTCGAATCTCCTGGTCGGCCCCAATAACACCACGCTCTCGACCCAGCAGCTCGGCGACCTCAACGCCCAACTCGCCGCCGCACGCGCGCAAAAGTCCGACGCCGCGGCCAAGGCGAGGCTCATCCGCGACATGCTCAAGTCCGGCGAGCCGATTGAATCGTCAGACATTCTCAATTCCGAGCTGATCCGCCGGCTGTCCGAGCAGCGCGTCACGTTGCGCGCGCAGCTCGCCGAGCAATCGTCGTCGCTGCTTGGCAATCATCCCCGCATCAAGGAATTGCGGGCGCAGATCGGCGACCTCGATCAGCAGATCAGAAAAGAAGCGGAAATGCTGGCGCGGTCGCTGGAAAACGATTCCAAGCTCGCCGACGCGCGGGTCGCGGCGCAGCTTGCGACCTTCGACCAGCTCAAGGGCCTGGCGGCGACCTCGAACGAAGACGACGTGCAATTGCGCGCGCTCGAGCGCGACGCCAAATCGCAGCGCGACCTCCTCGAATCGTATCTGGCCAAATATCGCGACGCCAGCGCCCGCGACACGCTGGCGTCGGCGCCGCCCGACGCACGGGTGATCTCGCGCGCCACGGTGTCGAACGTGCCGGCCTATCCGAAGAAGCTGCCGACCGTGCTGATCGCGAGCCTGGCGACGCTGGTGCTCACGTCCGGCCTGGTCTTGACCCGCGAGCTGTTGGCGAACCCGGCCGGCGGCGTTATGGGCGTGCCGATGCGCCGCGCCGGCCGGATCGGTGGCGGCGCCGACATCGATGCCGCCGCCGAGCGGGTAGGGCAACGTCCCATCGCGCCGGACTCGCTCGCGGCGCGGCTGCGCTCGGTGGTGAACGGCAAGGCGCCGCCGCCGGTCGGCGTGCCGGTGAGCGCGATCGAGGAATTCGCCCACAACCTGCATCAGGTCGGCGTCGCCGGCAGTCAGATGGCGTTCTTCGGCTCGGCGCCGGATCTCGACACCGGCGGAGTAGCGGTCAGGTTCGCCCGCGCGCTGGCGCGCGACGCCCGCGTGGTGCTGGTCGCCGTCGGCGCCAGCGATGCCGCGATCAGGGAAATTTCTAGCGATCCCAACGAGCCCGGTCTGGCCGAGCTTGCCGCGGGCACGGCGTCATTCGGCGACATCATCACCAAGGACCGCGCCTCCGGCCTCAATCTCATCGCCGCGGGCCGCGACGGCGCCATGCGCAGCGGGCTGATGGCCGTGCCCGGCATGAGCAAAAACTTCGACGCGCTGGCCTACAGCTACGCCCACGTCGTCATCGACGCCGGCGGCTTGCGCGGCCGCGACATGGAAGCCGTCGCCCGCATCGCCCCGCACGCGGTTCTTCTGGTCGATACGTTGTCCAGCGTCGCCACCACCAAAGCGCGCGACAGCCTGATGGATGTCGGCTTCGACAACGTCACGCTCCTCATCGCCGGCCGTGACTCCGAAGCGCGCGTAGCCCCGCCATTCTCCGCCGCCGCGGCGTAGCTCTGTTTCTTTCGCCCCACGCCGAACTCGGGTGGTCCCGAGTTCGGCCGCTTTGGGGGCGGGGCTGATGGCGTTGCAAAAACTCCCAATAGTGGTATATATCATAGATATCTACCATCTGGATCGCGGCCCATGACCGAGAACGCTACAGCCAAGCTCTTCAAACATGGCCGCAGCCAAGCGGTGCGGCTGCCTAAGGAATTTCGCCTCCCTGGCACGGAAGTGCGCGTGCGGCGCATTGGGCGCGCCGTGCTCCTGGAACCGGTTGAACGTGATCGTGAAACGATCAAAGCCGTGTTTGCGGAGATCGATCGGCTGGGCGGCAGCGAATTTCTGCCGGAAGGTCGCCCCGAGCAACCGCCGATGCCAATCGACGAGCGAAAATACTTTGACGACTAGCGCATGATCCGGAAAAGTGGATAGCGGTTTTCCGAAAAGATCATGCTCCGCTTCCCATGATCTCCCTCGATACCATTGCCGTCGTCGCGGCGATCAACCAGCGCGTTCCGAAGGTGCGCGCACGGTTGGAACAAGCGCTCATGGACGGCGTGGTTGTCGGCATTCCGGCGATCGTCCTGTACGAATTGTGGTACGGCATTAAAAAAAGTGTGCGCCCGGAAGAAAACATTGTGCGACTCTCCACTTTCTTGGCGCTCGATGTCACGCCGTGGCCATTCGATGCTGAGGACGCGCGCGAAGCGGGCGAGATTCGCGCCACGCTGGAGCGTTCAGGTACGCCAATCGGCCCCTACGACATTCTCATCGCCGCGCAGGCACGCCGGCGCGGCGCGCTTCTGGTGACGGCGAACAAGCGCGAGTTCGCGCGCGTGCCGGGGCTGAAGACGGAAGACTGGGCGGCCTGAGCAATTGCGGCATTCGTAGCCTGGATGGAGCCAACGGGTCCGGCCCGAAGTGGCCGGCCCGGTGACAGGCTCCGCGAAATCCGGGGTCCGCCTCGCCAACCATATCCGCCCCCGCGGAGCGAAGCGTAGCGGGGGAAGATTTAGGCGAAGCGCGCAAATGCCTTCCCCCGCCCCTGGAGGGGGAGGGTCGCGCCCCGAAAGGGGCGCGGGGTGGGGTGTTTTCTGACTCGCCGTTTGTACTTACCCCCACCCGTCTCGCTGCGCTCGCCGACTTCCCCCCTCGAGGGGGGTGAAAGGATTATCAACCATGCGGCTGCAATAATGCGGCCGCACACTGAAGGAAAGCGCAGCAGCAGGGAGGTGCTTTGGCCGGGCTCAAGCAGACGATCATCCGCGGCGGGTTGGAAGGGCTTTATTTCACCGGCGCGCACGCGGCGCTCCAGCGCTTCTTCGGCGGGGTCGGCGTCATTCTGACGATGCATCACGTGCGGCCGCCGCGTCCCGAGCGCTTCCAGCCTAACCGCCTGCTCGAGATCACGCCGCGCTTTCTCACCCGCGTGATCAGGCTGTTGCGCCGCTCGCAGATCGATATCGTCTCGCTCGACGAGATGCACCGCCGCATGACCGAAGGCGATTTCGCCCGGCGCTTCGTCTGCCTCACCTTCGACGACGGCTATCGCGACAACCTGGAGCACGCCTGGCCGATCCTCAAAGAGGCCGGCGTGCCGTTCGCCATCTACGTGCCGACCAGCTTTCCCGACCGGCTCGGCGAATTGTGGTGGCTGGTGCTCGAAGCGGTGATCGCGAAGAACGACCGCATCGGGCTGGTGATCGACGGCGACAACCGCAGCTTCGATTGCAGAACCGTTGCGGAAAAGCGCGCGCTGTATGACGAGCTTTACTGGTGGCTGCGCCGCCGCGCGACCGAAGCCGAGTTGCGCGCGATCGTGCGCGATCTCGCCGCGCGTTATCAGGTCGACGTCGCGGCGTTCTGTGCCGAGCTGTGCATGAGCTGGCATGAGATTGCCGAGCTTGCCGCCGATCCTTTGGTCACCATCGGCGCGCACACCGTCAATCACCAGATGCTGGCGAAGCTGCCGGAAAAAACCGTGCGCTCGGAAATGGATTTGAGCCGCACGGTGATCGAGGCCGCGCTCGGGGTGCGGCCGGAGCATCTGTCGTATCCGTACGGCGATCCGAACTCGGCCGGGCCGCGCGAATTTAAAATCGCCGCCGAGCTTGGCTTCAAAACCGCAGTGACGACGCGGCCGGGCGTGCTGTTCCGCGCCAACGCCAAGCATGTGACCGCTTTGCCGCGCATCTCGCTCAACGGCGAGTATCAGCAACTGCGCTACGTGCGAGTCTTGCTGTCGGGCTCGGCGACGGCGATGTGGAGCGGCTTTCGCGGCGCGGAGGCGGCTTAGCTTTTCGCCGCGCGTTGCTTACGCTTTGCGCTTTTTGGGGCTCATCCACGAGATGATCGGCATCGCCGGCAAAGCCCAGCCGATCCCGGCGATCGCGTAGTACAGAATCGAAAGTATCGCGTTGTCGCGGATGGCGGGAAACTGCGCCAGCGCCATGGCGACCAGCGCCCAGACGATGACGAGCGCGAACAGCGCGATGGCGCCGATGAATTTGCGCAAGCGTAGCGGCATTTTGCGGGCGGCATCAGGTCCGTTGCGAAGGCAGGGCGCAGCACTATATGGTCCGCGCGCCTGCGACAAGCGATCCGACGATGAGCGAAAGCCGCACCACCGACACTCATGCGCGCGCGATCCGGCTGTGGCTTTATGCCGTCGCCGCATTGGTGCTGGCGATGGTTTTGGTCGGCGGCGCGACGCGGCTCACCGAATCCGGGCTCTCGATCACCGAGTGGAAGCCGGTGATGGGTGTGGTGCCGCCGCTGGGCGAGGGCGCGTGGCAAAGCGCGTTCGAAAAATATCAGGCGATTCCGCAATACCGCGAGCTCAATCGCGGCATGACCCTTCCTGAGTTCAAGACGATTTATTGGTGGGAATGGACGCATCGCTTGCTCGGCCGCGTCATTGGCGCGGCGTTTCTGTTGCCGTTTTTGTGGTTTCTGTGGCGCGGCTGGGTGACGCCTTCGTTGCGGCCGCGGCTGTGGTTCATTTTCGGGCTCGGCGCGCTGCAAGGCGCGGTCGGCTGGTGGATGGTCGCGTCGGGCCTCGCCGAGCGCGTCGAGGTTTCGCAATATCGGCTGGCGACGCATCTCATCCTCGCCGGCGCGATCTACGTCGCGCTGGTCTGGACGGCGCAGCGGCTCGGGGAACGGCCGCCGCCATCTTTCCCTCCCCCGCTTGCGGGGGAGGGCAGGGAGGGGGCCCGCATTCGCGCCGGCGCCGTCGTTCTTCTCGCTCTCATATTGGTGCAGATCTATCTCGGCGCGCTGGTTGCCGGATTGCGCGCCGGTTATGTCTACAACACCTGGCCGCTGATCGACGGCGCCTTTGTGCCCGATTCCGCGCGGCTGTTTTTCGATACGCCGCTGTGGCGCAATTTCTTCGAGAACGCGCTCACGGTACAATTCGATCACCGCATGCTTGCTTATGTTATTTTTGTCGGTGCACTTTTCCACGCGTTTGACGTTGTCCGCGCGGTGAACGGGCCGGTGCGAGCCGGCGCGTTTGTGTTGTTCGCCGCGATCGCGTCGCAGCTAGCGCTCGGCATCGCGACGCTGCTCTGGCACGTGCCGATTTCGATCGCGCTCCTGCATCAGGCGGTGGCGATGCTGGTTCTCACCGCGGCGACGATGCACGCGGCGACGATCGCCGAGCACTTTCCGCGCGCTGTCGCCTCGCCGGCTCGGGCGCGAATTAATCCGCCAGCGCCTGCTCGAGGTCGCCGATGATGTCGGCTTGGTCCTCGATGCCGATCGACAGCCGCACCACGTCGGGACCGGCGCCGGCCTGGATCTTCTGCGCGTCGGAAAGCTGCCGGTGCGTGGTCGAGGCGGGGTGGATGATCAGCGAGCGCGTATCGCCGATATTGGCGAGATGCGAAAACAGCTTCACGTTGGAGACGAGCTTGACGCCGGCTTCGTAGCCACCCCTGAGGCCGAACGTGAACACCGCGCCGGCGCCGTTCGGGCAGTATTTTTTGGCGAGGTTGTGATAGCGGTCGCCGGGCAATCCGGGATAGCTCACCCAGTCGACTTTCGGGTGGGTGGAAAGCCACTGCGCGACCGCGACCGCGTTATCGCAATGCTGGCGCATGCGCAGCGGCAGCGTCTCGATGCCGGTGATGATGAGGAACGCGTTGAACGGCGACAAAGCCGCACCGATATCGCGCAACGCCAGCACGCGGCAGGCGATGGCGAAAGCGAAATTGCCGAATGTCTCGTGCAGCACGATGCCGTGATATTCCGGCCGCGGCTCGCACAGCATCGGGTAGCGGCGCTCGCGCGACCAGTTGAACGTGCCGGCGTCGACGATCAGGCCGCCGATCGAATTGCCGTGGCCGCCGAGAAATTTGGTCAGCGAATGAATGACGATGTCGGCGCCGTGGTCGATCGGCTTGCACAGATACGGCGTGGCAAGCGTGTTGTCAACGATGTAGGGCACACCGGCGCGCCGCGCAATTTGTGAAACCGCCGCCATGTCGGTGATGACGCCGCCGGGATTGGCGATCGACTCGGTGAAGATCGCCTTGGTCTTCGGCGAGATGGCGCGCTCGAACGAGGCGATGTCGTCGGGATCGGCCCACACGACGTTCCAGCCGAAATTCTTGAACGCGTGGGTGAACTGGTTGATCGAGCCGCCATAGAGCTTCTTCGAAGCGACAAACTCGTCGCCTGGTTGGAGCAGGCAGTGAAAGGCGAGAACCTGCGCGGCGTGTCCGGACGCCGCCGCAAGCCCCGCGGTGCCGCCTTCGAGCGCGGCGACGCGCTCTTCCAGCACCGCGGTGGTCGGGTTGCCGATGCGCGTATAGATGTTACCGAAAGTTTGCAGGCCGAACAGCGAAGCGGCGTGATCGACGCTTTCGAAGACATAGGACGTGGTCTGGTAGATCGGCGTCGCGCGCGCGCCGGTCGTGGGATCGGGCTGCGCACCGGCGTGGACCGCGAGCGTGGAGAAACCCGGAATGCGTTCGCTCATCGGCCGATCCTTGGCTTTTTCGGGGTAAGAGAAAGTGCTCCCGGTTTATAGGACAGGCCAAGGCCGTCAAGGCGCTGAAATGTCGTCTTCGTTAATACGCAACCGCCCCGCGATCAGACGCAGCGGCGGGGAATTATTTCTGCGGCGTTAGTGCGCGTTCGTCAGCGCGCGTGTGTACGAGCAAGAGGCGACACGGCTCGGAAATTCGATGGCGGTTGGAGATGAGACAATCAGCGATGCGCGCGCGATCTGGGATGAATTGCGCGCATACGGTCAAAGCATCGTACATGCAGGCTTTCCGGCCTTGCTGATCGTCGTCGGCCTTGCCGGCGGCGGGTGCGAGCACGAGGCCAAGCAGCGTAAGCGCAAGCGCAATGGTGATTTTCATAGCCCACTCGTAACGGTTCGTGACGCCAGCAACGTCGTGTTGAGCCAGAACGAGTGCTAGATTAGTCAGGAAAGAAATGAAAAAGGTTCAAGAAAGTTCCGCCGCATTTTAGTTACACGTGTTTTTTGCGCTGCACGTGTCGTGCTGCGCGCTTCGACCGCTTCACGCTCCGCCGTCTTCGCGCTCCGCGCGCTCGGCGGCAGCAGCAGCGTCAGTCGCACCGCCGGGCGTGCTGGTGCGGTTGAGCGATAAGCGCTGGATGCCGCCCCTCGTTGCCGCTTTCTTCGAACTGATGGTGCGCGTGTTGACGCCCATCCAGGCGATCTCCGAAGACAGGCGGCCGTATTCGATCTTCGGGCAGCGGTTCATGACGACCTTCATGCCGTTGGCTTCGGCGAGCGCCGCCGCTTCGTCATTGCGAATGCCGAGCTGCATCCAGATCACGCGCGGCCGCGGATTGAGCGTCAGTGCCTCATGCACGATATCGCGCGCGTATTCCGAGGGGCGGAAAACATCGACCATGTCGATTGGCTCGGGAATATCGGCGAGCCGCGTATAAATCCGCTGGCCGAGCACCTCATGGCCGGCATGTCCCGGATTCACCGGGATCATGTGGTAGCCGTGCTCCAAGAGGTATTTGAAAGCGAAATAGCTTGGACGGTTTTCCTTTGCCGAGGCGCCGACCATCGCGATCGACTTCACGGTGTTGAGGATGCCGCGGATGTAGCTGTCGGGATAGGAATCGTGGTTCATCGGATCGCCGAGCTTCAGCGGTCCTCCCATTTCGGCTCGCGCTTGTCGATGAAAGCTCCGATGCCCTCCTCGGCGTCGCGCGCCAGCATGTTCTCGACCATCACGTCGGATGCGTATCTGTAAGCCTCGGCGAGCGGCATTTCGAGCTGGCGATAGAACGCCTCCTTGCCGATTTTGATGGTCAGGGTCGATTTCGAGGCGATCTTCTTGGCGAGCTTAAGCGCTTCCGCGCGCTCGCTGCCGGCGTCGACCACGAAGTTGACCAGACCGATGCGCGCGGCGTGCTCGGCTGAGATCATTTCCCCGGTCAAAAGCATCTCCATGCCGTGCTTGCGCGAAACGTTGCGCGAAAGCGCCACCATCGGCGTCGAGCAGAACAGACCGAGATTGACGCCGGGCGTCGCGAATTTTGCGGTGCGTGAGGTAATCGCGAGGTCGCAACTCGCCACCAACTGACAACCCGCCGCAGTGGCGGTTGCCTGGACCGCAGCAATAACCGGCTGCGGCAGCGTCACGATCTGCTGCATCATCGTGCTGCATGTCGTCATGATGTGCTTGAAATAGGCGCGGCCGCGATCACTGTCGGAGCGGTGCCGATTGAGTTCCTTGAGGTCGTGGCCGGCGCAGAAAGTCGGTCCGTTGGCGGCGAGGACGACCGCACGCACGCTGTCGTCATGCGCGATCGCCGTGAGCGCGTCGCCCAGCGCCTCCAGCATCGCCTCGGAAAGGCTGTTGCGGCTCTGCGGCTGGTTTAGTGTGAGCACAGCCACGCCGCCGATGTCCTCACGCAACAGGATCAGGGAAGTGGCCGCGGCTTTGGCGGCAGCGGCGGTTTGAGCGTTCATGGGTCCGACCTCTAGTCCCGGTCCTGGGGTGCGGATTGGCAAGTCGTTTTGCGCATTGTATCCGATCCGTGGCGTGGGGAGCAGGGGCATGAAAGAGCAGGCGAAACTGACGGTCGAGGAGCTCGAGCGGCTGCTGAGCGCCGAGTTTCCGCAGATGTTCCACCCGGAAAGCGGATACGGCATCGAAGAAGTCTGGTTCGGCGGCAGTCGCATCCGCAAGCATTTCAATCCGCGATCGCTGCGGCCCGGCGGGACCATTGCGGGCACGACCATGATGACTCTCGCGGATTTTGCCCCTTATGTCGCGATCCTTGCGAGCATCGGCTGGGTGCCGTTGGCGGTCACCACCAATCTCACCATCAATTTTCTCAAAAGGCCGCCGGCACGCGACCTTTTCGCCGAGGCGCGGCTGATCAAGCTCGGGAAAAGGCTCGCGGTTGCTGAGATCGGCATTCGGTCGGAGGGCGAGGACGACCTGGTTGCCCACGCCACGTCAACCTACTCGATACCGGCGGAGAGGTGAAATAATACCTCCATGCCAACACCTTGAGATATTGACAAAATAACTAATCAACGGTGTTGACCCGGAGAGGCACTGCGGATAAATAGCCGCCCACGGCGCCGGTTCACTCGGTGCACCTCCATATGGATACGAAGATGAAAACCTTTTCGGCCAAGCCCGCCGAGGTCGACAAGAAGTGGGTCATGATCGATGCTGACGGACTTGTGGTCGGCCGGCTTGCCTCGCTCGTAGCGATGCGGTTGCGCGGCAAGCACAAGCCCACTTACACGCCCCATGTCGACTGCGGTGACAACGTTATTGTCATCAACGCCGCCAAGGCGGTGCTGACCGGTCGCAAGGTCGAGCAGAAAATCTACTACAAGCACACCGGCTATATCGGCGGCATCAAGAAACGTACGGCCAAATCCATTCTTGCCGGCCGCTTCCCCGAGCGCATCGTCGAGAAGGCCATCGAGCGCATGCTGCCGCGCGGCCCGCTGGGACGGCAACAGCTGAGCAACCTTAGGGTCTATCCGCACGCCGAACATCCGCATGCGGCGCAGCAGCCGGAACAAATCGACATTGCCGCAATGAACCGCAAGAACAAGAGGATTGCGTGATGGCCGAGACCATCCAGACGCTCGAGGATCTCTCCGCGCTTAAGCCCGCGGCGGCGCTGCAGCCGCCGCAATATGTGCAGAAGCTCGACAAGCAGGGACGCGCTTATGCCACGGGCAAGCGCAAGGACGCGGTCGCGCGGGTATGGATAAAAATGGGTGGCGGCAAGATCCTCGTCAACGATCGCCCGGTGGAGACTTATTTTGCCCGCCCGGTGCTGCGCATGCTGATCCAGCAACCGCTCGTCGCCGCGAGCCGCCAAGGCCAATACGACGTCGTCTGTACGGTGTCCGGTGGCGGCCTTTCGGGCCAGGCGGGCGCGGTGCGTCACGGCCTGTCCAAGGCGCTGTTGCGCCATGAGCCGGACCTGCGCACAGTGCTCAAGCGCGGCGGCTTCCTGACCCGCGATTCACGTGTGGTCGAACGCAAGAAGTACGGCAGGGCCAAAGCGCGCCGGAGCTTCCAGTTCTCGAAACGCTAAGACCGGCCTTTGGCATTTGCACTGCGCGCTCAGAGCGGCGGCGCGAACGCCAGATTTTCGCCGGTGTAGGTTTCGTCCACTTCGGAAATCGGCTTGAGGTCGGGCGTGAAAAGCAGAGCTCGATGCTCAAAGAGCTTTGGCGGGATCGCCAGCGCTTGCTGCGGATGATCGGCCGTTGGCGGATGTCGCTCCCAGCCGTCGTCCAGCGGCTTCCAAAGAACCTCGGCGGCGAAGGTCTGACGGAAGGGCTTTAGGTCTGCGACTACCCGTCCAAACGGAGTATCGGTCGTTTCAAGCAACCGGTTCATCTCGGCGGTGAGCCGCGACGGCACATACCAGTTGTCGGCTTCGGACAGAATACGGCTGCCGCATGTGAGTTCGACGTGCCGGAATTTGACCGGCTCGTTCTCATCGATCTGGAGCTGGCGCCGCTGCTCGGCCGTAATCGGCTTGTCGCTGTCACGCACGAGTCGGGCGCGGATTTTCGTCTCACTGCCGAGCTTGTGATCCTCGCACCACTTGTCCAGCGTGAACGTGGCGCTGCGTGCGGCAAGCAAAGTGGCACTGAGAGTTTCAACGAGCGCCACCGCCTCGACTCGCGCGAGAAACGTATCGGGCCATGCCGGCGAGGTCTGGGCATTGGCCTGGGTTGAAAGGACACTCACGCAAAAGACGAGAAGCGCAACGATGAACCGGGTTGGACGCTTCATGAGCGGAATCCTTGTCGCATGCTGTCTTCTCGGCCCACACCCTCCAGACGCCCGAAATTCGAGTGCATTTTCTGTATTTTTCAAAAAAACTTTTCCCAAAAACTGCTTCACATGCCACACGGTTGGCAAAGCCTGAAAAGCAAAGTTCCGGCACACGCCGCGGATCGATGGTATGCAGTTGTACGGATAGCACGGTTGGGAGCTTCGGTTAATGGCGAAAGACTTCGCCACGGCTCTGGCATCTCTTGATGTCGGAACGCTGTTCTTTGTTGCTATTTGCGTCACCGCGTTGCTTGGCTTGTTCCTGCTGTTCGCTTGGACGCAGGAACGTATCCTCGCACTCGCGTGGGGGGCTTTGCGTACCTGATCGGCGGCGCCTCGGGTGCGCTCTGGCGGTACGGCGACCTGTTTGTTCCGGGGCTACCTGCAAGCGTCGGCACCGTCCTGTTGTTTGTGGCCGTTGGGATGATTTGGAGCGCCGCGCGCCTGTTCCATGGCCGGCGGATCCGCTGGGTCGCCATGTTGTTCGGGGCCGCGTTTTGGCTGGCCGCAGGTTTTTGCCCGGCATTTGCGGGTTCGGCCGCTTCACGCATCGTCGTAAGCTCGCTCATTGTCGCCGGCTACACCTTCCTGACAACGCTCGAGCTACGGCGCGAGCGGCGCAAATCGCTGATCCGGCGCTGGCCTGCCATCTTTGTTCCGATGCTGCATGGCGCCATCTTTCTCGTCCCGGTAGCGCTGGCGACGATTTCGGCCGACGGCGACGCCGCCCACAGCCTTGCGCGCGGTTGGATCGTGGTGTTCGCAATCGAGATCCTGCTCTACGTCGTTGGTACGGCTTTCATTGTGTTGATCCTGGCGAAAGATCGCACTGTCCACATTTACAAAATTGCGGCGGCAACCGACCCTCTCACGGGTCTGTTGAACCGCCGAGGGTTTTTCGAGGCCGCCGGCGTCCTCATGGCGCGCAATCGCAGCAGCATGGCGCCGGTGAGCGTGCTCGCCTTCGACCTCGATCATTTCAAATCGATCAACGACCGCTGCGGCCACGCGGTCGGCGATGCCGTCTTGGCATTATTCGCGAAGGTTGCGCGCGAGACGCTGCGCGCGACCGACGTCGTGGGCCGCTTGGGAGGGGAGGAATTCGTCGCCGTCATTCCGGGCACGCGGGCCGAAGCCGGCATTGCCGCGGAACGCGTGCGATCAGCCTTTGCCGCGGCAAGTATCGTTCGCAACGGCCAGCGTATCGCAGCGACGGTCAGCATCGGGGTGGCGTGCGGTTCGCCGGCGGCCGCGGTGGATTTGCTCATCACGCATGCCGACGAAGCACTCTATCGCGCCAAGACGAACGGACGTAACCGGGTCGAGACCCCCGACGAAGAAGTTGTAGGCGCGGCCAATGCGAGTGCCTGTGCGCAAAGCCAAGAGGTGCAGCGCAAAAAATGGCGAAAAGAAAAGGGCGCCGCGAACGACGGCGCCCTGGAAAGTTGTATCGCCTAGGCAATGCCGGGAGGAAGCTTACGCAAACACGTTCACGCTCTACGCCGAATAGTACATTTCGAACTCGACCGGATGAGGCGTGTGCTCGAAGCGGATCACTTCGCCCATCTTTAGGTCGATGTAGGAATCGATGAAGTCGTCGTCGAATACGCCGCCCGCCTTGAGGAACCCGCGGTCCTTGTTGAGCTCCTCGAGCGCCTGCCGCAGCGAGCCGCAGACGGTCGGAATTTTCTTCAGCTCCTTCGGCGGCAGGTCGTAGAGGTCCTTGTCGATGGCCTCGCCGGGATCCAATTTGTTTTTGATGCCGTCGAGCCCGGCCATGAGCATGGATGCGAATGCCAAATAGGGGTTGGCCAGCGGATCGGGGAAGCGAACTTCGACGCGTTTCGCCTTGGGGTTTGTCGTATACGGGATGCGGCAGGACGCCGAACGATTGCGCGCCGAATAGGCGAGCAGCACCGGTGCTTCGAAGCCCGGAACAAGACGCTTGTACGAGTTTGTCGTCGGGTTAGTGAAGGCGTTGATCGCCTTGGCGTGCTTGATGATGCCGGCGATGTATTGCAGGCAGGTATCCGAAAGGTCCGCATATTTGTTACCAGCAAAGACCGGCTTGCCGCCCTTCCAGATGGACTGGTGGCAATGCATGCCCGAGCCGTTGTCGCCATAGATCGGCTTCGGCATGAAGGTCGCCGTTTTGCCGTAAACCTGCGCGACCTGCTGGATGCAATATTTGTAGATGATCTGCCGATCGGCCATCACCGTGAGGGGCGCGAATTTCAGTCCGAGTTCATGCTGGGCAGAGGCCACCTCGTGGTGATGCTTCTCGACGACGCAGCCCATGCGGGCCATGGCGGCAAGCATTTCCGAGCGCATATCCTGCGCCGAATCTTGGGGCGGTACCGGGAAGTAGCCCTTTTTGGTGCCGATGTGGTGGCCGAGATTGCCGCCTTCGTAGCTGGTATCCGAATTCGACGGCAGTTCAACCGAGTCGAGCTTGAAGCCGGTATTGTAGGGGTCCGCTTTGTACTTCACGTCGTCGAAGACGAAAAACTCGGCTTCGGGACCGAAGAAGACGGTGTCGCCGACGCCCATGGATTTGACCATGGCCTCGGCGCGCTTGGCGATGCCGCGCGGATCGCGATTGTAGGGTTCGCCCGTCGTCGGTTCGAGCACGTCGCATATGAGCGACAGCGTGGTTTCGGCGAAGAACGGGTCGATCACGGCAGAGGCGGGATCCGGCATGAGACACATGTCGGACTCGTTGATCGCCTTCCAGCCGGCGATCGAGGAGCCATCGAACATCTGCCCCTCGGCGAAGGTCTCTTCCTCGATCATGGAAACGTCGAACGTGACGTGCTGCCATTTGCCGCGCGGATCGGTAAAGCGGAAATCGACGTATTTCACGTCGTTATCCTTGATCATTTTCATGACATTCTTCGGCGTCGTCATGGCATGCGTACCCTTTCGTGGTGCTGGTGAATGGCTCGTGGCGCTGGTCGAATTCTCCCGTCGCGGCTAAGCGCGAGCAGTCAGACTAGCCACTCAGATGGCGTCATTTCCGGATTCCCCCGTCCTGATCCGGATGGCTTCTTCGATCGTCGAAACGAAAATTTTTCCGTCGCCGATCCGACCGGTTTGGGCGGCGCGACGGATCGCATCAATTGCCTTTTCAACCATGTCGTCGGCAAGCACAATTTCGATCTTCACTTTCGGCAGAAAATCGACCACGTACTCGGCGCCCCGATAAAGCTCGGTATGTCCCTTCTGACGTCCAAAACCCTTGGCTTCGGTCACTGTGATGCCTTGCAGTCCCACTTCCTGCAGTGCCTCTTTCACCTCATCGAGTTTGAATGGCTTGATGATGGCCTCGATTTTCTTCATTGCGTTCCGTCTCCCGGCTCCGATAGGGCACGGCCCCCGTTGGAACCGACGCTTCGTTAGCAGGTCCCGTGCCAAGGCCTATAAGGCATGAAAAACGCAAGTAGATCAGGCTGCTAGGGCGCAGTCTCCGAGCGCCAATAAAGGGTAGACAAAGGGTCCCGCTATCAAATTGGGCACCCTGCCTATTATCGCGCCGCTGACGTTACTACAAGATCGGCGATGTTCGCGGCCGGCCACAATCGCTATCGTCGAAGCAGCATGATTGAGCTTCTGAGCAGCGCCGAGATGGCGGAGGCTGACCGCGAAACGATCGCCGGTGGCGTGCCCGGCATTCAGCTTATGGAACGGGCCGGCAAGGCGGTCGCGGATGCCGTGCTGGCGCGGTTTCCCGCCGGGAGCCGGACCATCGTCGTTGCGGGACCGGGCAACAATGGCGGCGACGGGTTTGTGGCGGCAAGGTTGCTTGCCGAACGCGGCTACCGTGTGGAGGTCTTGCTGGTAGGCGAGGCGGCTCGGCTCAAAGGCGATGCGGCGCTGGCGGCGAATGCGTGGACCGGTCCGATAGCCGCCGCGGATCCTGCAGCTCTTGGCGGCGCACAGGTCGTAATCGACGCCCTGTTCGGTGCCGGGCTCGACCGACCAGTCGAGGGACTGCCGCGCGCCATGATCGAAAGCATGAACGCGCAGCGGGCACCCGTCGTAGCAGTAGATCTGCCGAGCGGAATCAACGGCACGTCGGGGGCCTTGATGGGAGCGGCCGTGAAGGCTACCCAGACGATGACGTTCTTTCGCAAGAAGCCCGGGCATGTGCTTC
>Ga0187860_1002111_pt1 | contig 16901 bp, 10 predicted proteins | sample June2016WEW_10_4_FD_132981 | JGI IMG/M metagenome (GOLD analysis project Ga0187860, IMG submission 132981) | Peatland microbial communities from SPRUCE experiment site at the Marcell Experimental Forest, Minnesota, USA - June2016WEW_10_40 | ecosystem: Environmental > Terrestrial > Soil >... | reverse complement strand
CGCGCGTTATATTTCTCAAGGCGCGCTATCCCGTATGTCCGTGACGCCGCCCCGGGAGCGGCCCAGTTGGCGGCGTTTCCATTTTTGAAACATCTGGGCATTTACGGTTACCGGCGCGCCACGCTGCTGCGCCTGGTGCGGTTTCCGGTTTCTCCCCTGGAACGGGCCGAGAAGCTGGAGCAGTTGCGCGCTTTGGAAAATGGCATCGCCATCGCCGTCGTCCGCGTCAGCTACGACAGCGTCGGCGTGGACGTGCCGGCGGATGTCAAACGGGTCGAGCAATTGCTCAAGAAAGGCCGCGGTTAAAGAACGATGAAATTTATATTTGTCACAGGAGGCGTGGTCAGTTCCCTCGGCAAGGGCCTCACGGCCGCCGCCCTGGGCACGCTGCTCGAAAACCGCGGCCTCAAGGTCACCCTGCAAAAGTTCGACCCCTACCTCAATGTCGATCCCGGCACCATGAACCCCTACCAGCACGGCGAGGTCTATGTCCTGGACGACGGCGCGGAAACCGATCTGGACCTCGGCCACTACGAGCGATTCACCCATTGCAAGCTCAGCCGCATGAACAACCTCACCAGCGGCCAAGTCTATCAGACCGTCCTGGACAAGGAACGCCGCGGCGATTACCTCGGCAAAACCGTCCAGGTCATCCCCCACATCACCGACGAGATTCAACACCGCATCCAGCTCATCGCGGAAGAAACCAAGAGCGACGTCATCATCACCGAAATCGGCGGCACCACCGGCGACATCGAAGGGTTGCCCTTCCTGGAGGCCATCCGCGAATTCGCCCTGCGCGTCGGCTATAACAACGCAATCTTCGTCCATGTCACCTACGTCCCCTTCATCAAGGCCGCCGGCGAGTTGAAGACCAAGCCCACCCAGCAATCGGTCGCCAAACTGCGCGAAATCGGCATCACGCCCCACATCCTGGTCTGCCGTTGCGAGCGCCCCCTCAGCCGCGATTTGCGCGAAAAAATCTCCCTCTTCTGCAACGTCCCCCACGAGGCCGTGGTCGAGGAGACCGACGTCGAGCACACCATCTACGAGTTGCCCCTGATGCTCCAGCGCGAGCGCGTTGATGACCTCGTTTGCCGCCTCCTCCACTTGGACACCGGCCCGGCCAACATGTCCCACTGGCAGGAGATCGTCCGCAAATTGATCGCCCCACGCTACCGCGTCCGCATCGGCGTCGTCGGCAAATACATCGAACTCCACGACGCCTACAAATCGGTCTATGAGGCCATCAGCCACGGCGGCGTCGCCAACGACTGCGCCGTCGAAATTGAGAAAGTCGAGGCCGAGGCGATTGAGAAATTCGGCGCCGAGAAAATGTTGAAAGGGCTGGGGGGCATTTTGGTTCCGGGCGGCTTTGGCGAACGGGGCATCGAGGGCAAAATCCAGGCCGCCCAATTCGCCCGCGAGCACAAAGTGCCCTACCTGGGCCTGTGCCTGGGCATGCAGATCGCCACCATTGAATTCGCCCGCAACGTCCTCCACCTCGAACACGCCCATTCCACCGAATTCAATCCGCACACTCCCTATCCGGTCATTGCTTTGCTTGACGAGCAAAAGCAAATCACCGCCAAAGGCGGCACCATGCGCCTGGGCCGCCAGCCCTGCCAACTGGTCGTCGGCAGCCAGGCCAACCTCCTCTACGGCGCCTTTGTCATCAACGAACGCCACCGTCACCGCTACGAATTCAACAACGACTATCGACAGGCCTTTGAAAAAGCTGGCTTCTCCTTCAGCGGCTGGTCTCCAGACGGCAAGCTCGTCGAAGTGATTGAATTGCCCAGCCACCCCTATTTCCTGGCCTGCCAATTCCACCCCGAATTCCAGAGCAAGCCCGACCTCCCCCACCCCCTCTTCCGCGGTTTCATCGCCGCCGCCCTCGTCCGCCTCAACCACAAACCCGTCCGGTAGTCCGCGCCTCTTTTATGGAGAGCGGTGGCAGAGCGCAGCGGCGACACCGCTTTCGACTTTACAAAGGCGCTTGGAGATTCCGATGCGCCGGAAATCACGCTGCGTCAAAGCGGTGTCGCGCCCGTGTTCCCTCTTGCCGCCGCAGTCCGTATCAAACCGCCCTTCGCGGCAGCAAGTCGAAAAAAGTGAAGCTTGAATTCGGCGAGTTTTTTTGGCTTCAATTCCGCAAGATTGAAATCGCTCACGGATATTCAACGCCAACTGGCAGCAGGTCAATTTGAATTCAGCCGCCATGCCTTTCGGCGCGCAATTGAACGGAACATCAGCGAGCAGGAAATCCGCGATGCCGGTGCAAAGGCAGAGATCATCGAGGATTATCCGCAAGACAAGTATTCACCGAGCGCCTTGTTGCTCGGAGTTACGGCCGCTGGACGGCCATTGCATTTTCAAGTATCGTTAAGGGAAGGCGATGTGACAAAGATCATCACGATTTATGAGCCAGAACCGAGCGAATGGACCCATCACCGAAAGCGGAGATAATTATGTTTAACTGCCATGTTTGCGGCAACACCGCCGCCAGGCCGGAGTTTGTGAGCGAAGTTTTCACCATCGACGGCCGCCGCGTTCTGGTCGAGCATATCCCCGCGCTGGTGTGCGAGCGTTGCGGCGAACCGTCCTTCTCCCGCGAAACCACGGAGAGCATTCGCCGTCTGGTTCACGGCGCGCGGCCGGCCAAGACGGTTCCCCTGGACGTATTCGCGCTGGCTTGACCCGCATCACGCTCGACGAATTGTGTTTTTTGTTTTCCTTTCCGTCGCCAACCGGTTATCAAAGGCGGGCGCGCATGAAGACTTTCGCTGAACTGGGGTTTCCCGGACGCCTGCTCGCCGTCGAAGGACTGGACGGATCGGGCAAATCGACCCAAATCTACCTCCTCAAACGCTGGCTCGAAATCCAGGGCCTCAAAGTCTTCTTCAGCGAATGGAATTCCTCCGCCCTGGTCAAAAGCGCCACCACCAAGGGAAAAAAACGCGAACTCCTCTCCCCAACCACCTTCAGCCTCATTCACGCCACCGATTTCGCCGACCGCTATGAGCGCCAGCTCCTCCCGCTCTTGCGCGCCGGTTACATCGTCCTGTGCGACCGCTACATCTTCACCGCCTTCGCGCGCGACACCGTGCGCGGCTGCCCCGCCGAGTGGGTGCGCGGCATTTACAGTTTCGCCGCCATGCCCGACCTGGTTTTCTTCTTCAAGGCCCCGCTGGAGATTTCCTTGCAGCGCATTCTCGATGGCCGCCCCCAATTGAAATACTTCGAGGCCGGCATGGACTTGCGCCTCTCCAACGACCCCTACGAGAGTTTCCGCATCTTCCAGGGCCGGATTCTGGAGCAATACCTGGCCATGAGCGCCGATTTCAAATTCCTCGAAGTCGATGGCAGCGCCCCCATTGAGGCCCAGCAAAACGTCGTGCGCGACCTGGTCGCCGCCCGGATTGACCTGACCAAATACACCCTGCACAAACGCTACGAGAAAACCTGAATCCAGCCCCCCCAGCTCACCGCCAAACGAGGCGTTAAGAATCCACCTCCCCTCCGGGGGAACCGCTGCAACCGTATCGCCCCATGCCGTGACAGTGAAAGCGTCAATCCCGGAAAATCGGCATGCCCCCCTTCGTCGGAATGAGAGTATGCGAGTTTCCCAGGACCCTTTCACCCTTTGACTTTTGCTTAGTACGCCGCCACGCGGTAGAACTTTTGCGTGGCGGCGGTGGTGAAATTGGTCAGGATAACGACCGCCGTCGCAGCGACAAAGTTGGTTTCAGTGGACCAGACAGGGGATGCCAGATTAGTCGTGCTTTGGAGCGTGTAGTTCCGGCCGCCCACCAAGCTGCCAACGCTCATTGCAAAACGGTCCGGCGACAGGAACGTCCCGTTCAAGGCCGCGGGCACCGCGGGAGGGATAGTCGGCGTCCCGAAGATGGTGATTCCCGCGTAGCCGCAATAGCCGTTCTCCGAGGCTGGGCTGGTAAAGTCGAACTTCACCTCGGATACGTTGGAGGCCAATATGCCGGTTGAAGAGGTCAACGACACCCGCGTGGCGGATTGGATGTCGTCGGCAATCAAAGGAGTATAATTGACGGCAGACAGTGAGATGAAGTTGTTGGGCGCCGCGACGGTGGAATAATAGACGGTATAAGCTTGTTGGTCGCGGCCATTATTAGCCCAGCCGCCGTAAACCGTGATGTTGGTGAGGTTGTACCCATTTGTGCCAGGCCGCAAGTTGTAAATGAGCGTGGATCCCGCGCGACTCCCATCCGGACCGGTGCCGTTGCCACATGTCACATAATTCGTGCTGGTGGTGACTCCCGAGGTCCCGTTTATCAGGCTAAGCCCCAAGCTGTTGCTCGCCGTCAGCGAGTTGACGTTCCGTCCGGGCATTTCCTCGCTGAAATTGCCAGTGGCGGTGCCGGGTGAGCGGCCTGCAATGAGGCTGCCATTGGTCACCTCGGTCCAACTGGGATAAAACGTGCCACTGCCGCTGCCAGTTTGGTTCATCTCAGTGACGATAACGCTCGGCGTCTGAGGAATTGAAAAAGATGATGAGAAAAGGTACTTGCCGGAGCCGACGATATAGATCGCTGCGCCATTGGAAACACCGGCATAGGTGACGCCAGGCGAATCCGCCGCCGGGACACCGCTTTCGGTGATGGCATCGGCATTGGTCGTTGGCACCTGAATTACCGCTGAAGTATTGGCTGGAATCGTCACATTGAGCGTGAGCGTATTACTGGTAAACTGCCATTGGGAAGCGATGGCTCCGTGAATGGACTGGTAGGATCCTTGGGCCCACGTTAAGCCTCCACCGATTTGCGGGCTAATGAGGATCTCCGCGAAACCGGGTTCCAGTTGGTTAATGCCGAGAATGCCCCGGTAGAACCACTCCGCGCAGGTGCCAAAATTGGCGTGATTGAGCGAGTTCATGCCGTCAAGACTCGTGTTCACCGTGCCGTCAGAATCAAGGCTGTTCCAAAGCTCCCAAACGCTGGTGGCGCCGAGACTGACTTCATACCCCCATGAAGGGTAATCCGTCTTGGCAAGCATCTGGAAGGCGAGGTCGCTGCGGCCAATGCTGGTCAAGGAGGGCAGCAGCAGATGAGTGGTCACCATGCCCGAGGAGGGGTGGCCGTTTTGGGCGCTGACTGCCGCCGCCAGGTTACTCGCCACCAAGGCGCTCTGCGCCGGCGTGAGAAGATTGAAACCGAGCGCCAGTGCATAACCGCCTTGCGAACCCGATCCCACCGTGCCATTGGTCTGGACGAAATTGGACTGGAAAGCCGAGCGGATGTTCGTGAAAAGCAGGCGATAGGTCGCCGCGTCTGACGTTTTGCCCAGTGCCTGCGCCATCTCAGACATCATTGCGGCACACCTGGCATAGAACGCCGTCGAGATAAGGTTTAAGGGTGTGGAACCATCTACCGCCACCCAGTCACCGTAACCGCTGTTGGGGCCGAGGAAATTGCTTGAGTTGGAAGCATAATAAGCCAGGTGACTTGCCATGTTGGTGTAAAATCGTTGGGCGGGTCGGAGGTCGCCGTAGGTTTGATATAACCCATAGGGAACAAACACGACTGAATCCTGCCAGCCGGCGCTGAATCCGAAATCACCGACCAGCGGAGCTTGCTGTCCAAAATCGGAAGTGGTCGCCCGGACTTTGCTATCTGCGATGTCCTGAGACCATTTGCTCAAGAAACTTTCCGCTTGCGCGTTGAACATTCCCGTGCCGATGACTTCAAGTCCATCGCACCAGCCGGCTCGCTCGTCACGTTGATCACAGTCGGTCGGAACGTCGAAATAATTGTCACGGGCCGACCAGAGCATGTTCGAGTAGATATGATTGATCTGGTCATTGGAACATTGGAACCAACCGGCGTCTGAGAGACCCGAGCGCACTGAGATGGCAGTGAAAGTACTTGTGGTCGGGGGCTGGGCCAGGCCTTGCGCTTCCAGATATTGGAAGCCGTGGTAAGTAAAACGCGGTTCCCAAGTTTCGACCGCACTGCCTTTACATATATAAGTGTCCATCGCCTGGGCCGTGCGCAGGTTATCTCGAAAAACCGTTCCGTCCGGATTAAGCCATTCGCCAAAACGCATGACAATTCGCCTTCCGGCCGGCTGATTGCTGACTTGCAGAAACGCCCAGCCGGAGATGTTTTGACCGAAGTTGATAACATAAAGGCCGGGCTGAGGTTCGGTAATAGCGATCGGAACCAGGGTTTGGTTTGTCCGCACAGGCTCCGCCGGATGCGCCTGAATCGTTGGCGAAATCTCCCCGCCTGTCGTCACGCTTGTCCATGCGGGATTGCTGAATCCGGGGCTGTCCCAGCCTGGCAGTTCGAGACGGGCGTCATAGGTTTCCCCCGCCTGATTGTCGCATTGCCGGATGGGGCCGAAGCCGGCTTGCCACGAGGCATCGCTGGCGATGATCTGGGTTGGGCCGTTCGCGTAAATTAAATGCAGCTCCGCGAGGAACCGGGTCTTCGTGCCGTAAAAGTTCTGGCCGTCAAAGGCGCAATTGCCGCGATACCAGCCGTCACCCAGGATGGCTCCGACGGTATTTGATCCTTGTAGCAGCAAAGACGTCACGTCGTAGGCTCGATAATAGAGACGTTGATGATAGTCCGTCCATCCCGGAATAAAGTAATCGTTGCCCACCTTGGCGCCGTTGAGGTGCGGTTCCACCAGTCCCTGGCCCGTGACATACAGGACGGCGCGGGAAGGCAATTGGGAAACGGTGAAATCCCTTCTTACTTGCGTGGCGGCGAGGTATGTTTTCGCAAAATTATTCCAGGGGCTGATGCCGTAAGTTCCCAGCACCATCGCATTGGACCAGCCTGACGGTGTGAAGTTGGTTTGGCTCCAGTTGGTAAAAAGCTCGTTGGCGGCAATCCAAGTTCCATCTGTTTGGAAGCTATTCGTTTGACCATTGCTGTAGGCAAGATCAAACGAGCCAAGCAATCCGGCCGGGTTCGGACTGGTCCCGGTGTTCACCGCGGCAACGGCCAGGACGTTAGTGCCGTTGGAGAGAAAAGCGGAAAAATCGGCCTGGCCATACTGCTGCCAGGCGTTTGGATTTTCCGTGGAAAGCGCGATTTGTCCGTTGACATACAAGGTGGCCATATTGTCCGCGGCCACGGTCGCGACCGCCCGGGTAACGGTTGTTCCCGCCGGCACGGTGAAGGTCTTGCGAAACCAGCGGGTAGCCACTGGCGCGCTGACAGTTGGGTTGCCCTCAGGATACCAAATCCAGTTCCCCTTCAAGAAGGTAGAGCCGGTATTCCACGCCGGGGCGTCATCGCGTCCGATCCATTGGGCCACCCAATCCCCGGTCGTCAGTATGCCCATGGTCCAGGAGGCAGGAGCACTCCAAGCCGAGGGCTGGCCGTTCCCGTCCCAGACCCGCACGTGCCAATAACACACTTGATCTGTCGTGAGCGCGGGGCCGGAATAAGGAATCTGTGCCGTCTGGTTTGTGTTTATCTGACCTGCGTCCCACAAATCTCCCCCGTTGTTTGCCAGTATTTGCAATGAGCTTGCAACCTGAATCTGGTAGGCAGTCTGGTATTGCCCGCGTGCCCCCGCAACCGTCGCCACATCCTGCCAGCTCAACCTTGGGCTGGTTTCGCTGACGCCAATTGGATTGCATTTTGACTCACACTGGAGATTGGTCGGATAAATACCCTGAGCTGTTGTCGAACAAGGCAGTATAATGAGTGAACCCAACAAGGCATAGGCGCTGCATCTCTTCGGGCTACGGAGCATTAGGATCATTTAGCTTTAATAAGTAGTACGAAGCGCTGCCTCCAGCGCTCAAGGTGACCAGATTCTGCTGACCGACTATTAAGGACGAGACCGGCACGGCAGGCGACCACGGACCGGTGACGCTGCTGCTTTGCGCCAGTTGGAACAAGCTGGAGACCGAAACCGGCCAGGATACAACCACTTGGCCTGCCGCGCCTGGAGCGATGGAGAGAATGGGAGGCGTGGAATAGGAATACAAGAAGCTTGACACAGTCTGGATGGAAGAAACGCCGCCATCCGAGCCAGTGAAGCCGATGTAGGCGCTACTGTTGCTGACGACGGCAGGAATATTTACGGCATAGCTGGTCGTGTAGGTCGCCGGCACCGTTGGATCCACCATTAACACCTGCATAACCCCTTGCATGTAGTAAAGCTGGACGTAAATGTTGTCGCCGTTGGTATAGATGACCGACCCGGTGCCATGATAGCCGTCGTTGCTGAAGTCACCGACGGCCCCATTGGTGCCGAGCCGAATCCCGGCCCCGCCATGGGTGGCGCCGGCGTAGATGTTCATCTCAAAGGCGACGCTGGGCGCAATGCCGCCGTAGCCCAAACTACCGCCAGGCGCTCCGAGCGCCCTCGGGCCGGCTGAAGAGTTTTGCAGGCAGAAGGTGACCCCGTCGGCTCCTCCATCGGAAGGCGTTTGATAGGTGAAGGATGCGACAAAGCCGCCGACATACTGCCCAACATCCATGAAAGCGCTGCTGGCCTCGCCGCCGTTGCCGTCGGTCAGCGTCAGGACATTACTGTTGAAGGACGGGGTGACGTTGCCATTGTCGCCCAAGGCCCAGTTTGTGCCGCCATCAAAGGTAACAAGCGGCGGAGCGTTGGTCTCGCCAATCACGACGGCGGTGGAACTGACGATTTTGCCGTTGGCATTAGTGATGCCGACGAAATATGAGTTTGTGCCGGGCAATGCGTTGAACGAATAGCTGGAGCTTGTCGCGCCGCTGATAGCGCCGCTCTGATTCGACCACTGGTAGAAAAATGGAACACTGCCGGAAACTGCGACGGAGAAGCTCATCGGCGCTCCCGCGGGAACATCCGACTGGAGCGGAGTAACATCGGTTGTCAACGTCGGTGGGAGAGGCGGAGGCGGCGCGATGCCGGTTTCCAAAAGAATGCAGTTGTATTGAGAGGCGGCTCCCAGGACATTCAAAACGGTTAATGGCTGGGTCGTTGCTTGCGCCGTAAATGTCCCCATGATATAGCCGCCAATATTCGGTACGCCATTGGCGAACGCATATTGCTGGCCAGGGCTGACGGTCACTCCGTCCGTGCCGTGGAAGACGCTCCCGCCAGCAGCGCTCCCGCGGGTGTCATCGAGAAGCACCAACACGGTATAAGCTTGGCCAATCGTCAAGTTGTTCAAAGTGCCCGTGTTGCCCGGCGATCCATAAAGGCCATACGTTAACATGGTGTCAAGCGCGGAATCACCCGTGGTCGCACCACCGGTCATATAGCCTCCATAGCTGGAAGGTGAGTTAGCCACGCTGAAGTTTCCGGAAGCGACGTTGTCTTCAAAGGTATAGCCATTGGCGGTTTTTTGAGAACCCGAGCCGCCGAAGTCCACCCCGTAAACTTCATTGCTCAGAGGACCGGCCAAAGCCAGAACCAAGTCGTTGCTGAAAGTGCCATTGTAAGTCCCGGCTGCATACCAGGTGATCACCGGAATGACCGTGAGCGGGGCGGGAGAACTGAAGGCGACGGTCGAGCTTTTCCCCATTTCAATCGCTTCAAGCTGGTAAGAACCGGCGTTAGTCACCTGCAGATTGGTGAGTGTCAGCGTCGAGCTGACGACTCCATTATTTGTCACATCGACCACCCCGGTATTGATGTTATTTGTCACATTTGGCGACCCAATGACAACCTGCTGCCACTGGAGAATGACCGGCGGAGAATTGCTGAAGGCAGCGGTGAAAACAACTTGGCCGCCCTCGCCTGTCGAGGCGGTGGCTGGCTGGGTGTTTGTGACCAGTTCGATGGTGACCGGCGGAGCCTTTTCCAAAAGAATGCCATTGTACTGAATGTTGTTGGGGCTGAAAATGGTCAACAGTTGGTTCGTGTCCGTGGCCGTAAACGTCCCCTCAATATATCCTCCGATGTCCGGTGTGCCGGCTGGAAAGGAAAAGACCTGCGTGGGGCTGATGGTGAGATCGTCCGTGAGGCCGAATACTTCCGCGGTGCCACCGCGAGTGTCAGCCGCCAGTGCCAGAACATTATAACGCTGGCCGATCGTCAAGTTGTTCAAAGTGCCATAGATATCGGAGCCGCCATAAATGCCATAGTTTAACACGGCGTCGAAGTTGGTGTCGCCTGTCGTGCCGCCGCCGGACAAGAAGGCGTTGTAAGAAGCACCCGAAGTGCCGGATAAGGTCATGTTTCCGGTAACAGCATAGTCATTAAAAGTGTAACCGTTGGTGGTCTTCACAGGACCTGATCCGCCGAAGTCAACACCATAGACTTCATTGGCCGGAGTACCGGCCAAGGTAAGCACGGAGTCGTCGGTGAAGACGCCTTCCGCGGCCCAGAGGATCTGCGCCGCCGGGGGCTGGGACGGGGGCGGGGGCGTCAAAAGCCCCAAGTTCGCGCCGCTGTAACCATCATTAGGATTTCCAGTCCCGTTGATTTGAGCTTGACTGGACAATACAGTATAAGGCAAACTCGCGTCTAAGAGTCCCTCGCCGGATATCGTGCCGATGGAAGCATTCAGATATGGCGCGGCGCCAATGGTATCCGTCCACGTGTCCTGAGCTTGAGTTGCCAAAATGCAATAATAGCCTCCGCCTTGCCCATTGTCGGGCAGCGTCACGGTGGGAATGCCGACCCAGCGGTAACCATCAATTAGAGGGGCATTGGTCCCCGCGGGCACGGCGGCAGTCACCACGAGATCGTAGCCCGAACCATTAAGGATGCCGGGATGATATTTAAAAATAGAGACGGTGTGAGGCACCAGCAGTCCGGTGCCATTTGCATCCCAAAAGCCAAGCGCGTTGATCGTGGTTCCAACATTGGCGGGAGCAAAAAACTCGTATCCAGCCGCGATGTAAGTGTCGTTGCGGGTTGTGCCGGTGGGCACTCCCACGCCGACAATGTTCTGCGCACCGGCACTATGACTGAGTGCGAACCCAGTGAAGGTTGCGAGCAAAAGATATTTGAATTGCATTTGAGTTCCCTGGTTTATTTTGTTTAGTTCGTGACTGTCGCTTCGCTTTGGAAAAAAGCATCAAGCAGTGATGTGATTGACGTTCGTGCTGTCATTTGAGACTTATTCTATCATTCCTGGCGGCTGCGGAAATGTACGTAGTGGCAAAATGCATGTATTGTTTGGTTTTGCCAGAGTCGGCGACCACCGGCAAAGTCGGTGGCTTGAATTATGACACTTGGAATTTGACAAAGGCGGAATGCATAGATGAGCCTGAACAAAATGAAAACTGTCACAATTATAGGACTGAACCTCAGGCCCTCTCGAATGGCTGACGGAAAGGGCGATCCACAAAAAATGTATTTCAATTTGATATCATGTTTTTATGAAAGCAGATTGCAAACAGTTGTACGGGAGCGAGTATCCAGCCGCAGTTGACATGCGTGGGATTAGGGCGCCACTGAGAAGCGAGACGAGGTTTGCCCGCCACTACTTCTCGGACGAGCACAGGATGGGGACAGCGACCTCTCGCCTTTTTGATGGTTCGGCGTCCATAACGATATCGAAGCTGGAGCGAGAGTGGGAAACTTGGAACCTCAACGAACGTGCGGATTTGTGCTTCGCCTGTGTGGACGTATGGGATGAGCCGGGTCTTCCAGAGATGATTCGCTTCATGGCGCGGCACGCCAACGCGAACGATTGGTGCAATTTGGCATACTTGGTCGCTCTAATCCTGCCGGGCGACGAGGCGTCCGGAATCCTGCAGCAAGCCTTGACTGCCACGGATGCTCGCGGCATCTCGAACGTCGTGCAGGGAATTGCTATGACGAAACAGCCTGAGGCTGAGGCTGTGCTACGGAAACACCTTGAGGTTGTCTGGGCACGCAACACCCTGTGGGACAATGCGCAGGGCGTTAATGAGGTCGCCTTTGACGCCACCGCATGCATTGCCTACTTGATCGAGTTTGGCGCAGCGCCGGCGGAATTCGAGGGACGTGTGCGCCAGCTTGCCGCGCATGCTTGTCAGCGCAATCGACAGCAGTGCCTTCGGATGTTATCCAAACATTACGAATGGCTGACGTGAGCGGACACGCTCGACGAAGAAGTATGGTTTTGCCAGATTCCCAGCCCACACGGGTTGTGAGGGCACGCGGCCTACAGGGAATGGCCGGGAATCCGCAGTCGTGTAAGCCCGGTCCCCGGACCGGGCGATTTTTAAGACACGCTTTAACATCGACCCTTGCCTAAGTGACTGGCGCTGAGGAACTTTTGCGAAGGCCGGCCCTGGGCGCCGGACACCCATTTTCCCCCTCGCTTGACACATGCGCGATCCCATTTATAGTGCGTGAAAATGCAAAGTGACGCTTTGGCAGTGCTGGCGGAGAAAGATGACCCCGACTCCGCACGACTTGATTCCCTGAAAACATTCCATTCCGCCGGCCGGGGCTTTTGGAGCGACGTCAGTGAGGCCAATTGGAACGATTGGCGGTGGCAGTTGAAGAACCGCGTCACCTCGCTGGAGCAGTTGCAGCGGCTGCTGCCCACGCTGACGCCGGAGGAGTACGCGGGCACGCTTCTGGCCAATCACAAGCTGGCGCTGGCCATCACGCCTTACTTTTTCAACCTGATCGACGCGGGCGACGAGAATTGCCCCATCCGCCGGCAGGTGGTGCCGCGTGTGGAGGAAACCCACGTCGCGCCCTGGGAGATGAGCGATCCGTGCGGGGAAGACTCCCATTCGCCGGTGCCGGGGTTGGTGCATCGCTATCCCGACCGGGTGCTGTTTTTGGTGACGGACCGGTGCGCGGCTTACTGCCGCTATTGCACCCGCTCGCGCATGGTGAGCAACGCGACCGGGTATGATTTTCATCCCGAATTTGAGCGGCAAATCGAGTACGTGCGCCAAACGCCGGCGGTGCGCGACGTTCTGCTCAGCGGGGGCGATCCGTTGTTGTTGAGCGACGAGAAACTGGAGTACCTGTTGAGGCGGCTGCGGGCCATACCGCACGTTGAATTCCTGCGCATCGGCACGCGCATCCCGATTTTCCTGCCGCAACGCGTCACGCCGGAGTTGTGCGCCATGTTCAAGAAATATCACCCGCTGTTCATCAGCATTCACTCCAACCACCCGCGGGAATTGACGAGCGAAGTGCGGGAGGCCCTTGGTCGGCTGGCCGACGCGGGCATTCCGCTGGGCAACCAATCCGTGCTGTTGCGGCACGTCAACGACGATCCGGTGGTGATGAAGGCGCTGGTGCAGAAACTGCTGATGTGCCGGGTCAAGCCCTATTACCTTTATCAATGCGATCTGATCACCGGCTCGGCCCATTTGCGGGCCAGCGTGCGCCAGGGATTGAAAGTGATGGAAAGCCTGCGCGGCCACACCAGCGGCTACGCGATGCCGCAATATGTGATTGACGCTCCGGGCGGCGGCGGAAAGGTGCCGGTCAACCCGGACTACGTTCTCAGCCGCAATGAAGACCGCGTCGTGATCCGCAATTTCGAGGGCAGGGTTTTTGAATATCCCGAAGCGGCCGACGGCTCGCCGTTGACGCCGGCGCCGAAGGAGATTGAAGAGCCGGAACTGGTTTAGAGCCGCCTCAGGCCGATTGGATCAGGATGTTTCCGTATTGCGTGGTGTCGCCGGTGCGGATGAGGCCGATGGCGGCGGGGACGCGATTTTTGAAATCCGGGTGGGGCAGGAACTGAATTTTCGCGCCGGGGAGCAATGCCTGGTATTCCGCCAGCACTTTGGAGTCATTCTCTCCTTTGACCTCCCGGGCCATGAGGGCCGCGCCGATGATATAGTTGTCGCGCAAGGCCGCCAGCACCTGGCGGACGGTGGGGATGTTGTCCGTCAGGCTGATATCAACCGTTTCCAGTTGCGGCCAGAAGGGAAAGCCGCGATCGGCAACGACCAGCCAGTTGGTGTGGCGAAAGCGGCACAACAACGAAGCCAGCGCCGGATTGAGAATGCCGTGCTTGAGCATCAGTTGCGGGGATGGTAAACGGGAAAGGGCGGTCGCGCCACTGGAACTTTTGGCCGCGGTGTCATATATAAATGGATCCATCCACAGTCTCGCGGCGCCCGGCCGGAATGCAAACGGCATGCAACATACTCAGAGCTTGGGCGGCAGGGCGCGGGGAATGTCGCGGACGTAAATGTTCTTGAACCAGAGCGGGCCGCCGTGATTCTGCAGTTCGATCTGGCCCCAGGGGTAAATCGGCAGGTCCGGTTCCCAATAGTTCTCCAGTGTCGTGTCCCGCACCACCAGTTGTCCGTTCAAAAAGACATGGACCTTCTCCCCTACCATGAGGATGCGGAATCGGTTCCATTGGCCGACAGCATGATCGGCGAAGACCAGCGGGTGCCGGTTGTTTTTGTGGTTGTTCCACAGGCCGCCCGAACCGTCCGGTTGGGCGAACTGCCCGGGGCTGTTGGTTTCCCAAATTTGCACCTGCGGGGTGCCGCGCAAATAAATCCCGCTGTCGCCTTTGGGCGGGATTTTCCAATCGACCAGCATTTCGAAATCGCCGAAGTCGCGCGCGGTGCAAAGGTTGTCGCCGTGGCCGTCGAAGACCAGCGTGCCGTCTTCGGCTTTCCAATGGGCGCGCATGCGTTGGTTAGCCGCGGCTTGGGCGGCGGCCAGTTCGTCCTTGGACATTTTGGCGCGGGCGGGCGGATCGGCCACCAGGCCCTTCCAGCCGGACAAATCGGTGCCGTCAAAAAGGGCGGTGAACCCTTCCGGCGGCGTGTTGTCCTGCTCGACGTGGGGCAGTTCCTTGATGAAAATGTTCCGGAATTCGACGTAACTCCAGTGGCCGAGCAACGCGATGTGCCCGCTGTCGCGCAACATGCCCGGATGCTCCCGCAATATTTCCGGGTTGGAAACGGCATTGAGATTTCCGTCAACGATCACATGGCCGTTGAGGACCACTTTGATGTGGCGGCCAATGGCGCTGATTTCATAGTGGTTCCACTGGCCGACCTTGTTGAGTGCGCCGCGTTTTGCGGCAAAGATCCGGTAAAGCGAGCCGCAGTACTGCCCCGGGTCGAGGTGGGCGTATTGGGGATCGTCGTCATCGAGAATCTGCACCTCGTTGCCGACGTAGGTGAGATTATTTGTCTCGAAGGGCGTGCGGATGCCGACGCCGTTGTTGGCCCCGGGGGTCAATTTGAAATCCATCCGCAAAATAAAATCCGAGAACGCGCGGTCGGTCACCAGGTCATTGGCGGCGTTGGCAGGGGAGGCGATGAGGCCGTTGGTGACGAAATAGGAGGAGCCGGCGGTTTTGTGAAACTCCGTCCAGCCGTTCAATGTTTTGCCGTCGAACAAGGACTCAAAGCCCGCCTCATCCTGCGCGGCAAGGCCGATGGGCAGGAAAGCGCAGAAGGCGGCGGAAAGCAGGATGCCGTTCAGAATCTTCATGGAGCCATTATACACGGCGCGTTCATGTCGTAAATCGCAATTGGCTCGGCGCGAGCGAGCGAAGGGTCGTCGGAAACTCAGCAACGATCCATGAACCGGGCCTGCCCGCTACCCCACCGTCACGTCCCCGCCGACCACTCTTTCCAAGTGCCCGTGCGGGCCGCGCACCAGCAACGCGCCGTCGTCGTCCAGCGATTCGGCGCGGCCGCGAATGACGCGGTCGCCGACGCGAATGGCCACCTGGCGGCCCAGCGTGCTGCAGCGCTCCTGCCACTGCTCGACGAGGGCCTCGAAGCGCCCCTGGCGGACCAAATCGTAGTCCCGGTCCAATTCGCGCAAGATGGCGACGGCCAATTCGGAGCGATTGAGCTTCTGGCCCGTTTCCAGGCGCAGGGAAGTGGCGCTCTTGCGCAATGCGGCGGGAAAATCCGCGGCCTCCAGGTTCACGTCAACACCAATTCCCAGCAGGACTTCCTTCAGGTGGTCCAACTCGGCGCTCATCTCCGTGAGGACGCCCGCGACCTTCTTGCCGCCAATGAGAATGTCGTTGGGCCATTTGATTTCCGGCGCCAGGCCCGTTTGCTGCGCGATCGCGCGGGCCAGCGCGGTGGCCGCGGCGACGGTCAATTGCGTCGCTCCCTGCGGCGCAATGTCCGGGCGCAACAAAACCGTAAACCAAAGGCCCTTGCCCGCGGGCGAAATCCACGTGCGGCCCAGGCGCCCGCGGCCCTTGCTTTGGGACTCGGCGAACACCACCGCTCCTTCGTCCGTTCCGCCCCGCGCCAGGAGCGCCGCCACATCGTTGGTTGAGGTCGTCTCCCGGAACACCCGGATGTCGCGGCCGATGACGCGCGTGCGACCGAGGCGCGAATATAGATCGTCGGCATGGAGCAAATCGGGCGTTTCCAACAGCCGGTAGCCCAGGTGCGGGCCGGCCTCGATGTCGTAGCCGATGGTGCGCAGGGCCTCGATGCGCGCCCACACCCCGGCCCGGCTGATGCCCAGCTTGCGCGCCATCTCCGAGCCGGAGACACCCCAGGGCGCCTGGCGCAAAGCCGATAAAATCGTCGCATCCACCGTCATGGCGAAACCTCGAAATCCAGCGCGACATCGGCGGCGCGGGCCGAATGAGTCAGCGCCCCGACGGAAATATAATCCACCCCCGTTTCGGCAATGGCGCGGACGGTGGCCATGGTGACGCCGCCGCTGGCTTCGGTCCTGGCCCGGCCGTTGACCAGCCAGACCGCGGCGCGCAAGTCGTCATTGGACATATTATCGAGCAGGATCACATCGGCGCCCGCCACCAGGGCCTGCTCGACTTGTTCCAGAGTGTCGGCCTCGACCTCCACTTCCAATTGCGGGTAATCCGCGCGCGCCCGGCGGACGGCGGCTTCGATGGCATTGGGCGGTTCGGCGCGCAGGGCCGCCAGGTGGTTGTCCTTGATGAGAATGCGGTCGAAAAGGCCGGCGCGATGGTTGGTGCCGCCGCCGCATCTGACCGCGTATTTTTCCAGGGTGCGCCATCCGGGCGTTGTTTT
>Ga0187860_1002110_pt1 | contig 16901 bp, 8 predicted proteins | sample June2016WEW_10_4_FD_132981 | JGI IMG/M metagenome (GOLD analysis project Ga0187860, IMG submission 132981) | Peatland microbial communities from SPRUCE experiment site at the Marcell Experimental Forest, Minnesota, USA - June2016WEW_10_40 | ecosystem: Environmental > Terrestrial > Soil > Wetlands... | reverse complement strand
ATCAGGTGATCGTGCGCGGGAGGCAGGTGGTCGCTCCCGAAACGGGAGTGTGCAGCGCCATCCTCGTTTCCAACCACTGGTTCACGACGCGCTCCGGCATCCCGGCGCCCAAAGTGGCTGTCTCCCGGAACAGTGTTACGGTGCGGGACATTGTTTATGGCGGCGGCGGCGTACAGGTGAAAGAGACTTGGGAGTTCACTGTGCAGCCGGACCGGATCGTTTGGCAGATTGACCGCGACTACCTTTCCGGCGGCAGGCTCGAAGACACTTACTTCCCCGGCTGGGACTTCAAGGATATGAGCACTTGGACGGGTGGGATGCTGGACGACGGCGGAGTGGCCTGGAACAAATATCTGGAGACCCCCAGTGCCACTTACGGCGCCCACGCCGACACCGTCACATTCTGGAACCGGGAGAACGGCAATTGCCTGCGCATTGCCAATGTGGACCGACCGAAGGTAGGGCGCGCTGTCCCCAGCGCGCCGGGCGAGGGCGAGCGAACCAGCACATTGGGGACATCTTCAGATGCTTGCGGCGCGCTGGGGACAGCACGCCCTACCACCGAGCCGGTTGGGCACATGGCAATGCGATTCTCACACCAGCCTTCGGGGATCGAAGCCGTTGCCTTCTCCGTAACCGGCGCCGAGCTGCAGCCGAAACACAACCTGCGCCGATTCCTCCCCTCCCGGCAGGACCTCTGGGCGCCGTTCGAGGTCGCGCCGGGCAAGATCAGCGCGAGCTACACCCTTCAGGCCTTGGACTATGATGCGGCCTATTGCCGAGGCACGTTTCAAGGTTTGAATGGCCGGAGCATCCGCGAGTTGCTCAACACCATTGGCCGTTACGGCGTCATTGACCGGCGCATCCTCGGTGCCAACGGCTGGCGCACGGGCTACACGTGCCTGCACGAGCAGTGGTTCTCGCAGATGGGGATTGCCCTCGACGACGTGGGCTATCTGGGCAACTGCGCCGCCACGTTCGATTACGAGCGCGACTACGCCCTCGAGGCCAGCGGGCGCGTCAAATCCCGTTGGTGCTACAACGCCGGGGATGCCATGCCCGGCACCTACGATGCGCAGGGCTACTACGAGGCGCAGTGGGGTTATCTGCTGGATTCGCAGCCGTGCTATGTGATTTGCGTCGCCGAGTTGTTCGACCAGACGGGCGACCAGGCCTGGCTGCGCGGCCAGAAAGGGGCCTGCGAGCGAGTGCTCGGTTACCTCTTGCGCCGCGACGCGGAGGGAGACGGGCTGGTGGAAATGATGACCGACTCGCATACGCAGCAGCGGGGCAGTGATTGGATTGACGTCATCTGGGCCGCGCACAAGAATGCGCTGGTCAACGCCGAGCTGTATTACGCCTTAACTCTGTGGGCCGATGCGGAGGAACTGGTGGGTGATGCCGCTCACGCGGCGGAGTATCGCGGTTGCGCCGCGAAGCTGAAGGCGAGCTATAACAAGACCACCGCAGAAGGCGGATTCTGGGACCCGCAGAACCAGTGGTATGTCTATTGGCGCGACAAAGACGGTTCCGTCCATGGCAACAACCTCGTGACCCCAGTGAACCTGGCGGCAATCGGCTACGGCCTATGCGACGATGCCGGACGGCGGGAGGCAATCCTGCGGCGAATGGAAGCGGAGATGCGGAAAGAGCACCTGTTCTTCTGGCCGCTCAACTTCTTCCCCTATCAACCCGGCGAGGGCCATCCGTTGAACTTCCCCTTTCCCAAATACGAGAACGGGGACATTTTCCTTTCCTGGGGCGAACTGGCGGTGCGCGCCTATGCGAAGTCCCAGCCGGAGATCGCCGTCAAGTATGTCAAAAACATACTGGAGAAATACGAGGCAGATGGGCTGTCCTTCCAGCGCTACGAGCGCAAGTCGCAACGCGGCACGGGCGAGGACATCTTGGCGGGCAACTGCATGACCGTCGTAGGGCTGTATCGCGACATTTACGGAATCCAGCCGAAGCACAACCGGCTTTATCTTGAGCCGCACCTGACCGCTGAGCTTGACGGGACTCAGCTTCGCTACTATCTGCGCAACCAATCGTATGTGATTGACCTGAGCACGCGCGGCTCAGGCATGACGACAGAGGAGTTTGCGGTGCGGGATGCCGGGCCGTTTGCCCTGAACGTCCAGGGCGATACCGCCGAATTCTTTCCGGGCAGCCGGAGTGCGCCGGCGCTGTCGGTGACTCGCTCGCGCCGCACGCTAGTGGAAATCGGGATCGAAGCCTGGCCGGCCAGCTCGACTGAACCGCGAAAGTGGGTTGAGTCGTGTGCCGGGCGCGGCCTGATGGTGCGGCATCTGGTGTCGGATCTGCAACCTCACGCCGTTTACAACTTGCACTGCGACGGGCGAAAGGCCGGCTTATTCGAGGCCGATGGCGCAGGAAGAATTGAATTCAAGCGCACACTCGGCAATGAAAAGCCGCAACAGTTCGAACTGCTTATCCAATGAATATGATTGTCAGAGGTGTGGTTGCTCGCAGAGCGCTGGCGGTTGTCTGCGCGATTATATTTGACGTGCTGGCCCAGACCGGCATTCCAGGTAGCTGGGTTGGCGCGGCGCAAACCGACGAGTTGGCGCAGGGCTTTGCCAATCCGCCGAACAGCGCCCGGTTGCGCGCTTATTGGTGGTGGCTTAACGGCAATGTGACCGAGGCCGCTATCACCCGCGACCTGGAGGAGATGAAAGCCAAGGGCTTCGGCGGGGCGATTATCACCGATGCCGGCGGGGCGGAGCAGGACGGCAACGACCGGGTGCCGCACGGGCCTACCTTCTTCACGCCCGAGTGGCGCGAGCTTTACAAGCATGCCCTGCGCGAGGCGGATCGCCTTGGCCTGGAGATGAGCTTGAATATACTGAGCGGGTGGAATTTAGGCGGGCCGATGGTCAAAGCCGAAGACGCGGCCAAGAAGCTGGCCTGGTCGGAGACACTGACAAACGGCCCGGCGGAGTTCAATCAGGCGTTGCCGATGCCCAAGACCCGCGACGGGTTCTATCGCGACATTGCCGTGGTGGCGTATCAGGTCAGGACTCCGGCTTCGCTTCCGTCACGCTCTCCCCATAAGCCCATCCGAAACTGGGCACAGAAGGCGATGTACAGCCCGCTGCACTCCTCCGCGCCGGATACCGCGCCGCTGTTCGAGGAGTTCCCCGCCGAAGCCGGAGAAGAAGACACTCTCTCGGCAGACGTGTTGGACCTGACGGCAAAGCTCTCGAAGGATGGCATCTTGCGCTGGGACGTGCCGGCTGGCATGTGGCAGATTCTGCGTTTTGGCTGCACCATCGGCGACCATTCCCGCGTCTCGACATGCAGCGACGGTTGGCAGGGCTATGCGTTGGACGTGCTGGATGCGGGCGCATTCCAGCGCTACTGGGACGCGGTGGTGGAACCGCTCATTGCTGATGCCGGTCCGTTGGCGGGGCGCACGCTCAAGTATCTGCACACGGACAGTTGGGAGGTCGAGCCGCTCAACTGGACGCCCACGCTGCGCGACGAGTTTCGTCAGCGCCGCGGCTATGACCCGCTTCCGTTCTTCCTGGTCCTGGCCGGCCGCATCGTGGACTCGCGCCCGATCAGCAATCGCTTCCTGCACGACTTCCGCAAGACGCTCGGCGACCTCGCGATAGACAATCACTACCGCCTCTTTCGCGACCGCGCGCACCGGCATGGGTTGGAGATTCATCCCGAGTCCGGCGGCCCCCATGCCGTGCCGATTGACGCCCAGCGCTGCCTCGGCATGGACGACGCGCCGATGTCCGAGTTCTGGGCCTGGTCATGGACGCATCGCATTGGCGACACGAACCGATTCTTCGTGAAGCAGCCGGCCTCCGCCGCGCACACCTACGGCCACCGCCTGGTGGTGGGGGAAGGCTTCACGGACATCGGGCCTCATTGGCAGGAGTCGCTTTCGGAGAATCTGAAACCGGCCTTTGACCAGGCCGCGTGCGAGGGCCTGAACCTGCTGGTGTGGCACGCCTTCGTCTGCTCCCCGGCGGAGATGGGCGTGCCGGGGCAGCAATATTTTGCCGGCACGCATTTCAATCCGAACACGACGTGGTGGCCGAAGTCCGCCCCTTTCCTGAGCTACATCAATCGCTGCCAGTTCCTGCTACAGCAGGGCCTGTTCGTCGCCGATGCCTGCTACTACTACGGCGACCACGTGCCAAACTTCGCGCAGCTCAAGCGCAGCGACCCGGCACGGGTGCTGCCCGGCTACGATTACGATGTGGCCACCGAGGAAGTTCTCCTGACGCGCATGTCCGTGAGCGGGGGGCGCATCATGTTGCCGGACGGCATGAGCTATCGCGTGTTGGTATTGCCTAACCGCACGAGCATCTCGCTGGCCGTCCTGCGCAAACTGGAGGCACTCATCAAAGCCGGCGCGACGGTTATTGGGCCAAAACCGACACAGACCCACAGCCTCACCGGCTATCCGCAATGCGACACAGAAGTCGGGCGGCTGGCGAACGAACTTTGGGGGGAAGAAAAAGGGAGTGATGGAGTGACGGAGTTTTGGAGTGAAGGGAACGACAGGAGCCATGCGGCGAGCGTCCCGGAGGGGCGGCAGCCCAACACTGCACCTGTTCAACGGAGTTTGGGCAAGGGGCGCGTGATTTATGGAAAGACAGCGCGTGAAGTGCTGGGGGCCGACGGCTTGAAGCCCGACTTCGAGTACACCCTGCGACCTCAATCCTCAGCCCAGGACTCTCAGCCCGCGACCGTCCTCGACTACATACATCGAGCCGCGGGCGACGCCGACATCTACTTCGTCGCCAACCGAACGGCTCGCTGGGAGGAGGCGGGTTGCATGTTCCGCGTGACGGGCAAATCGCCCGAGTTATGGGACCCGGTCAGCGGGGTCATGCGCCCGGCTGCGGTCTGCTCGCAGACGGACGGGCGGACCACTTTGCCACTCCAGTTTGCGCCGTATGGGTCAATGTTTGTCGTGTTTCGCAGACCTCTCGCACATGCTGCTATTATGGCTTCGGGGCGGAACTTCCCGACCTTCGCCACGCCGCACGAGATCACCGGTCCGTGGACCGTTCAGTTCGATCCCAAATGGGGCGGACCGGAATCGGCAGTGTTCGACCAGCTAGTCAGTTGGACTCAGCGCCCGGAGGAAGGCATCAAGTATTTCTCGGGCACGGCCACCTATCGCAAGACGTTCGACTTGCCCGAGACGTTGCGCCGGCCGGGCCAGCGTCTGACGCTCGACCTGGGCGATGTGAAGAATCTGGCTGAGGTGCGCCTGAACGGAAAGAAGCTGGGCATCCTGTGGGCGATGCCGTTCCGCGTGGATGTGACCGATGCGATCAAGCCCGCCGGAAACGACCTGGAAATCGAAGTCGTGAACTTCTGGCCTAATCGCATCATTGGCGATCAGTTCTTAGCGCCCGAGAAACGGTTTACGCGGACGAATATCCGCAAGCTGACCAAGGATACCCCGCTGCTGGATTCCGGGTTGCTCGGTCCCGTGCGAGTCCTGGCGGAGGAGCGTTGAATGGGGACGGGCGGAGGAAGGGGCTAACCCGCGCGTTCCGGCTACAGTTTATCGTAGTATTCGTCTTCGTTCTCGGAGGTCATCAGGTTGTCGAACGCCTTGCCGCTGGCTCTGAGGATTTCGGCGATTTCAGGCGAGGCCCAACGCTTGCCTTTGGTGTCCTTCTGCGGGATGGGCTTGAGGCGGTAACAGCCCTCGGCGTCAGTTTCGAGAATGCCTCGCTCAACCATGCGAAGCAGCGCCGGCCTGGCCCAGTCGGAGTTATAGCGGAATTTTCGCCTGCCGCCGACATGCCGGTTGATGTCGCGGGCGGCGATGGACTTCGGTCGTCGCGACTTGAGGTATTGGTAGATTTCGCGTTCGGCGGCGTCCATGCGGGCGGAAATTGGAGCAGATGTTGGGCCTAATTCAATCAACTACACTGAAACATAAACCGTACTATAGCATGTTTGCGCTCAGCCTCCACGGTCTTTTGCCCGCGCATTGGGGCCAGGACCCGATTAAGATTACGAGCAGGATTAGGATTAAGAACGGCGGGTTCATGGGAAGGCAATAACTGTGGGGACAGCCTTTCTTAGGCGCCTGCGTTTGCGGCGAGCAACTGATTGACCCGGGCCATGACGGCGAAGGCGTCGGCCACATAGAGCACGTCGGCTTTGCGGCGCGCCCAACCGCAGTTGGGATCGAGGTTGATGGCGCGGCGCTCATTGATGAAGCGCCAGCCCACCGTGTGGGGCTCTTCGCCATGGCAGCAGGTTGCCAGACCTTTCGGATGACGCGGGGTGGAGCCGGTCTGGCCGATTTGGTTCAGGTGCGTGAGGAACGAAAGGACGGCCTGGCCCTCGCCGCCCAAATCCACCAGTGATTTGCTGCTGCCGAGGGAGGCGCGCGCAAGCTTCAGGCAATCGAAGATCAGCTTCTCCGCGTCCTTCACATGCGCCTGGCCATCGGCCTGTTTCTTGGTCCAACCGGCCCCGGCGACCAGCAGCAAAGCGGCGTCGGAGCGAATGGTTTGGGCGTCGGCAGCGAGTTCCCGCGCGCCCAGCACCGTGGTGCGCTTGCAGGTCTCCGGCACGTTCACGGGGACGGTTTGGACGGTGGCGGTCCCGGGTTGACCTTGCCAGGCGGGTTGGGTGCCGGGCTCAATGAGGATGACCCAGGGTCGCTGGGTGCGCTGGAGGACAGCCTCCATGCGTTGCCGATAATACCAGCGATTGATTGACAGCTTGCCGTTGTGTGCAGAAAGGCCGGTGACGTGCGTATCCGCGCGTCCGCCAAGGCGCTGGGCCACGCCCGGCAGGACGCGATTCCAGCGAGAGGTCGCCGGGGCAAGGATGACGGTAGCCTGGGCGGCCCTGGCAAGGGCTTCCGCGGCCGCGGCGTCGGTAGCGTAACGCGAGGGTGCGAAGTCTGCGCCTGCGACGCCCAGAAAAGCAGTTGCCCCGCAAGTGGCGACGCTGTCGGCGGCGGGCTGAACGGATTGGCCAACAAGCCCGATGACCAGCTTCGACCCGGGCAGGCCGGCGGCCAAGGTTTTGGCCGCGCCAAGCGCCTCGAACGAGGGGCGTGCGAGAGCGCCATCGGCTTCGCTGTTTGCCAGGAGAAGAATTGTTTCCATAGGAGAATAACAGGGAGTGGTGGAGAACTGGAGTGATGGAGTGGTGGAGTTCTGAGGAAACGGAGTGATGGAGTGCTGGAGTATTGGAGCGATGGGAAATCTCGAATGCCTGGCCCATTACTCCAGCACTCCAAAACTCCAATACCCCAGGGTTTCTTGTCACTGCCTTATCCATTCGACGATTTCGCGCGCGATGTCGTCTGGGGATTTGTCTTTTACGATCTTGGTTTCGCGCAATTGCCTGGGCAGTGAGACGCTGGCGAAGGCCAGCCCTTCGCCGGAGAGCTTCGTGGGCTTCGCCTCTTGGAGCGCGGGCATTACGGTGCGCATGTTGACCATGCCCACCTGCGGATTGTTCTTAGGCTCCGGCAGATTGCCGGTAGCCCAGCCGAGCAGGGCAGGGGGGCCGGCACAGCGTGAAACCTGGTGCTTGCCGCCTTCAATGCGTTCGAGGATTTCGAGCGAGCCGTCGCCATTCACTTTGAGTTCGTCCACACCCTGGAACTGGTCGAGGACGCCGAGGCGTTCGGCCACCATTTGCATCGTCGCGCTTGCGCCACGGGAGGCGGATTCCCAGCCGCCAAACAGGAGCAGTTTCGAGCGATCCAGCCCCGGGATGCCCTGAATGGCCTCGGCGAGCGCAGCAGCGACTTCCGCGGCCTCGGTAAACCCGCTGGCCGGGCCGTCGAGGGCGATGAGTTCGAAAGGCGCCTTTTGGGCGACGGTCATCATCACTTGCTGGAGCTTGGCTTTGGGACCAAGGCTGACCAGCCAGACTTTGCTGCCGGGCGCGTTCTTCGCCAGATGGGCGGCCTCATAGAGCGCGTGGCTGGCCCAGGGGTCCAGGATGGCAGGGAGCATCATTTCATTCTTCAACGCGGGGCCGGTCGGGCCGGTCACCGGTTCCAAGGTTTGGAGCGGGTCCGGCACAACGGAGCCACAAACGACAATTTGATATGCGGTGCTCATGCGGGGCAAATCATCGGGTTTTCCGGCGCATTTGGGAAGCTTGAAACGGTGGGGCCACATTTCTTGCAAGTACTCAAATCTCTGCTTGACAAGTCTTCTGCGATGTTGTATATGGGGCACCAGTATTGCAGGACGCGCTGCCGCTCGACGGATGGACCGCACTGGTGCCCGCCTCGGGGGCCGGGCGGCGGAAACGAGGACGCAAGGGCGATCCCGACCTGCGGGGCTGTGAGCCTTTGGTGCTTGGCCCGGCGGCAGGGCAGTAGAAAGACGGGTTTGGAAGCCAGGAACATCACTGGAACATGGGAGGGACATAGGAGGAACATCAGAGAAACATGCCTGGAAACCGCCGTGGCGCTCCGGGATTGCTCAGGGGGCCGTTTGGGGGCCGTTACGGCGTACCTCCGGCCCTTTGGTTTGGCCGCCGGGGCAGCCGCACCCGCCGAAATGAGGGCAACTCCTTTGGGGGGCAGGGCGGTTCCGAGGGGGATACATGGGACATTACAAAGAATTACGTGGACGAGTTCGGCGAGCCGGCGCGTGTTGCGTGGTCGGCTGTCCGTATCGTGCGATGAACGGGGTAAACACAAAACTGCGAACGGGGTGTAAAAAGACTTGCAAACCTGTGGAGCAGGAAGAGAATCACGGAAACGGCCCACGTGGGTCGTGGGCAAGAAGCCAAATCAATCGCCAATACCAAAAGGTGTCAATGATAAGGTCACGTCCCGGAGCGGGTCAGCTTGCTACGGAAACCAAGGCTCAAGTATGCGACTAGATTCAATTGAACCCAGTGCGGGCGGGGCTGCTCAAGTCCGTGGCCCCGCTGGAAGGCTTGGACTGGAACAGCTATGGATCGGCATCCTGCTGCTGACGGCTTCCAACCTCTCGGCTGCCACGCTGTATGTCTCAGCGGCGAGCGTGAACCCGACGCCGCCTTACACCAACTGGGCCACGGCAGCCACGAGCATCGCGCAGGCGGTGGGCGCGGCGGCGGGGGGGGATACGGTGCTGGTGACAAACGGAGTGTATGGCGGCGGGTTGGCGGTGACCAATGCGCTGGCGCTGCTCAGCGTCAACGGTCCGCAGTTCACAGTGATCAATGGTGGTGGCACGAATCAATGCGCCTCCCTGACCAACGGAGTGAGCCTGACCGGGTTCTGCCTGACTAACGGATATATCTTTGGCTCGGGAGGCGGTGTCGAGTGCGCCTCCACCAACGCTTTTCTTACCAACTGCGTGATCGCAGGGAACTCGGCCGGTATGGGTGGCGGGGCCGTTGGAGGCACGCTCTACAACTGCACTCTGAGCAACAACTCGATCGGCGTCACTGGCTTCCCGTTCGGCTCGGGTGGAGGGGCCTCTGGGAGCACGCTTTACAATTGCACGCTGACCGGCAACGCGGCCTACGGATTCGAGGGGTCCGGCGGCGGGGTGAATGAGTGCGTGCTCTATAGCTGTGCGCTGATCGGCAATTGGGCTGCATCCGGCGGCGGCGGGGCGGTTGGAGGCACGCTCTATAACTGCACGCTGACCGGCAATTCGGCTGGCGGTGGTGGCGGGGCTCTTATGGCCACGCTCTACAATTGCATCGTCTATTTCAACACGGAGAGCAACGGCCTGGCGACCAACGGCGGGAACTATTACGAGAGCACCTTGAACTACTGTTGCACGACACCGCTCCCAACCAATGGCGTCGGCAACATCGCCCTCGACCCCCAACTGGCCAGCGCCAGCCACCTGAGCGCGAATTCTCCATGCCGCGGGGCGGGCAGCGGGTCTTACGCAAGCGGCACCGACATTGACGGTGAGCCGTGGGGCAATCCACCGTCGATGGGCTGCGATGAATACTACGCGGGAGCCGTGAACGGGCCGCTGACGGTGAGCGTGCTGGCCAATTACACAAACGTGACGGTGGGTTATCCGGTCAGCTTAACGGCGGTGATTGAGGGGCAAACGACTGAGAGCGTGTGGGAATTTGGGGACGCTGATGTGGCCATCAACCAGCCCTATGCCACGCATGTCTGGACCGAGGGTGGGGATTTTCTGGTGGCGCTATGGGTGTTTAACGACAGCTATCCAGAGGGAGTCGGCGCGAGTGTGACCATCCATGTGGTAGTGAATCCTGTGTATTACGTCGCCGCTGCCAGCGCCAATCCCCAGCCGCCTTACGTTTCCTGGGCCACGGCGGCTACGAACATTCAGGATGCGATAGATGCGACGGCACAGGGAGACCTGATGTGGGTAGTAGTGACCAACGGGGTCTATGCCTGCGGCGGAAGAGATGGGAACCGAATCGAGGTGGACAAGCCGCTGACGCTGCTGAGCGTCAACGGCCCGCAGTTCACCGCGATCAATGGCGGTGGCACGAATCGGTGCGCCTCTCTGGCCGACGGTGCGAGCCTGACCGGGTTCACTCTGGTTAACGGATATACCAATGGCGACGGGGGCGGGGTGTGGTGCGCCTCCGCAAATGCCTCGCTCACCAACTGCACGCTGACGGGCAACTGGGCCAACGGAGTCCAGGGTTCCGGCGGCGGAGCGTATGGTGGCACGCTCTACAACTGCACGCTTTGCACAAACCCGGCCACTTACCTGGGCGGCGGGGCGTATAGTGCCACGCTCTATAGCTGCACGTTGAGCGGTAATTCGGCTGCCTCCGGCGGTGGGGCGTATAATAGCACGCTGTACAACTGCACGCTGAGCGGCAACCCGGCTAGCAACGGCGGTGGGGCGTATAGTAGCACGCTGTACAACTGCACGCTGACCGGCAATTCGGCCAGCGATTATGGCGGCGGCGCATATGCCGGCACGCTCTCCAATTGCACGCTCACCGGCAATTCGGCCACTTGGGGCGGCGGGGCTTACTCCAGCACGCTGTACCATTGCACGCCGACTGGGAATTCGGCCAGCTATTATGGCGGCGGCACGTTTTATGGCACGCTGTATAACTGCACGCTGAGCGGCAACTGGTCTGCAGACGGCGGCGGGGCAGCCTTTGGCACACTCTACAACTGCGCGCTGAGCAACAACCTGGCCAGCCTTTCCGGCGGGGCGGCGTATAGCAGCACGCTCTACAACTGCGCGCTGAACGGCAACTCGGCCACCAATTATGGCGGGGGGGCGTGTTTCGGCACGCTCTACAATTGCACGTTGACCGGCAATTCGGCTTACAGCGCCGGCGGCGGGGCGTGCACTAGCACGCTTTGCAACTGCATTGCTTATTTCAACTCGGCAAACGACGGCGCGAATTATAACGTATATTGGGGCGGCACCTTGAACTACTGCTGCACGACGCCAGAATCCGGCGGGGTGGGCAACATCACGAATGCGCCTTTGTTCATTGGCGGCAGCCTGCGCCTGCAATCCAACTCCCCGTGCATCAATGCCGGGAACAACGCCTACGTGACGACTGGCACCGACTTGGACGGCAACCCGCGCATCGTGAGCGGCACGGTGGACATCGGGGCTTACGAATACCAAGGCATCGGTTCGATGATTTCGTACGCCTGGCTCCAGCAATACGGCTTCCCCACAGACGGCTCGGCGGATTTTGCCGACCCGGACCACGATGGCATGAACAATTGGCAGGAGTGGGTATGCGGCACCAATCCCACCAATGCGCTCTCGGTGTTGCGCCTGCTCTCGGCGGCACCCGCCGGCACCAATGCGACGGTGACTTGGCAGAGCGTGGCGGCGGTGAATTATTTCCTGGAGCGCAGCACGAATCTGGGGTCTCCCTTCGCGCTGATCGCCACAAACATTATCGGGCAGGCGGGCACCACCACCTACACCGACACCAACGCCGTTGGGGCTGGGCCTTTCTTCTACCGCGTGGGCGTGAAGTGCCAGTGAGGGGCAGTCGGGGAAAGGCAAGACCTCACGCAAGGGGGCAGAGGCGCTGGCACCGCCGGGGCGAGATCGAAACGGAGAGATTAAGATTACTTGCAAGATTAAGATTAAGAACGGCAGGATCGTGGATTACGAGCAAGATGATACACTGGATCAATGGGTTTGATTTGCGGCGGCGGCGGCGTTTACCGGCACGGTGATGACTCCAAGGCCGGTTTCGTTTGATAGCGTGGCCGAGGCCCGGCAGACAAGGTTCGTCCACGGCAAATGGGCAGGCATTTCCAGCAAACCAGCAAAGCGAATACCCGAGGCAGTTGCGTCGGCTGAGGCGAGGACGAACGAGTTGGCGCGTTGATGATTCGTCATAAACGCGCGTTCGCGCGCATCCTGATTCTCGGGAGAATCGGGGGGCAGTTTCTCCAAATCGAGAGGCGCGGAGTTCAGGGGCCGCTCCAGGGCAAGGTGAACCGTGGCGCCCTTCAGCCGACCTGGAAGAACCCCGCTGACGGCGAAGGATTTGCCGGCGGTGACGGGTTGGGCAATCTTAAGCGGGATGTCCACCGGCACGATTGGCAGCCGCAGAGCCGGGTCACCCAAGAGCATCCACATTTCGAGGTGTTCGCGCCGTTGGGTGGCGAGGGGCACTTTGCCTTCAGTGCCGTCGGCCATGTCGAGGAGAGCGAACGTGGCCGGGTCCATTGTGCCGCGCGCGAGGCCGGCCTGAATGGCCAGCCAGTAGTCGGCCAGCCGCGAATGAAACGGAGGCTGCGTCAGGGAACTGAGGAGGCCCTCGACCGCCAGTTGACCGGGAGCACTGTAGCTTTCGCCGCTCGCGCCGATAACGGCGACCGGGCCGGCGGGGTTGCGGATCGCGGCCAGGCCGTAACCATCGCCCTTGGCGTTGGATTGGCAGGCAAAACAACCACAGGTGAAGAATGGCCCGCAGCCCTGCGGGATGGTCAGGCTGGCCCAATCCTTGCGGGGTATGAACCGGGTATCGAGTCCGAGGCCCGCAGCGCCCGAATGTCCAAGGTAAATCGAGAAGAGGTCTCCGTCCTGAAGGTAGCGGAGAGCCGTCTGGCGATCCAGGGGCCGCGGAAGGTAATAGGGAGACGAAGCCACATTGAAGATGGTCCTCATTTCCCAGGAGGGATGAAGGGAGGCAAGATGAGTTTCGAGGCTCTGCCGGAAGAACAACTCCGCCAACGGCCCGCCGCCCGGATTGCCGAGCAGCAGGAGCAAGCGGTTTCGCCACGGAGCGGGCTGCAGGTCCTGCTCGAAGGCTAAGGTTTTTTGGACCAGGGCACGGAGTTCGTCTGCGGTTCGCGCCGGGAAGCGGCCAACGGGAACGGCCGGCATTCCATCCTTGCCCGGAAGTCCGTAACCGGAATCGCTGGGTTCTCCTTTCATTCGGCCAATGGCGCCGCGCAGCGAGGGCGCAATTATGTTCTCCGCGTTGGTCAGGCCCGCCGTGCCGGAAATCCCTGCCAGTAAAAGGTAGCTGCGGCCGTGGTGATGCTGGAACAATTGGTTGAGTCGCGCCTGGAGGGGGGTGCCGTCGCATTCATGCAGTTGTTTCTGGTCCAGGACATCGGTCGTTTCGAGCACCACGACCTTGAATCCTTCCGTCTGGCGATGTTCGATGAGCGGGGCCAGTGCGGGTCGGAAATCGGGCGGGGTTACCAGTATCCACTGTCCCAGGGAGTCTTCCGCACGGCTGGCGAGTCCACCCCAAGCGAGGAACAGCAGAGCCAGCAGGGTTCCGCAGAGGCGGCGCGCCAAGGCCATCAAGGATATAATACCACTTCGCAATGGAACTCGGTAGGAATCAGTAGGAACCCCTACCCCTGAACCCCAAGGCAAAGACGGACCCCTCTCCCCGACCCTCTCCCCTTCGGGAGGGGAGAGGGAGAACCATCGGTAACTCTCTGGCGAACCGGGGTTCATGGGCAGGGGAACATAGCGATTATTTCAGCAAACTGGTATGAGGCGCGCTACCTGACGGCAGGCGCGGTTATTTCAGAGGTGGAGGGGCTGGCCGGCGGGTCGGAGAGGGTGTTGGTTTTTGAGAGGGAACCAGGGGGCAGAGCGGGGGTTTGTGGGGTGGCGGCAGGGGCGGTGTCGGCGGCGGCCATCTCGTCGGAGAGGATGGTGATGGCGATGCGGCGGTTGCGGGCGCGGCCTTCGGGAGTCGCGTTGTCGGCTACAGGGCGAAATTCACCGTAACCCACCGCTCCCAGGCGGCGCGGGTCCACGCCGGCATTCTCAGTCAGGAAACGGACGGCAGCGGTGGCGCGGGCGGTGGAGAGTTCCCAGTTGCTGGGGAAACGGCCTCGGGCGGCGGGCTTGATGGGGACGTTGTCGGTGTGGCCGATGACATGGATTTTGAGGTTGGGATGTTGGGCCAGCACGGCCGCCACCTTGCGCAATACCGCCGCGCCAGCCGGCTTCAACTCGGCCTCACCGGAGTCGAACAGGATGCGGTCCAGGATATTGACCGTCAGCTTGCCCTGTAACTGAGAGATGGTGACATCCTTTGACTCGAGGGCGTTGCGCATCTCGTCCTCGAGGCTCTGGTGCGTGTGGACGACGATCTCTTTCTCTTTCTGGAGGTCTTCGATTCGGGCCTGGCTGTCGGCCAGTTTGCCTTTCAAGTCGGCGGCCTCGGCTTCCGCTTTGGTGGCCGCGGCTTGGGCCTCGGCCAGCTCGGCGCGGACCTTCTCCACCTCATGCTTCTTTTCCCAGGAGGTCAAGCCAAGCAAGGCCAGCAGCAGCGCGACGGTCAGCGCGCTCGCAATGATCCAAGTCTCTTTGGGCATAGACTGTCAGTTCTCTGCAGAATGCAGCCCGCCGGTGCCGGCGCGGAAGGCGATGTTGGTCCGCTCCGGGTTCTCCGGGAGGGGTTGCGCGCAGTTCCAGTAACAGACGCCACAGTGGATGCATTTCTCGCGGTCGAACGCCGGCAGGCCGCCCTGGCCGGGGGCAATGGCCTGGCCGGAACAAAGCTCGATACAGATTCTGGTGCCGCATCGCTCGCACAATTCGGGGTAGAGGAAGACGACATGGTCGGCGTAGCCGGGCGGCGCCTGCACCTTGCCGCCAAGCAGCAGCGCGTCCTGATGCGACACGAGCAACTGGCCGTCATAGGGTATCGCCGGCCAACCACAGCGCTGCATGAGGGCGCCGTGCAGGGACACCCCTTTAATGGCGCACTCCTTGCGCAAGTGCCGGATTTCCGCCTCGGGAATCCAGCCGCGGTAGTATTCTTCCAGCGTAGGGATGCGCTTGGAGGGCGGGACGGGGTCGCCGTTGAGCGTGAAGCGGCCATGGGTCAATCCTGCCAGGGCCATGCCCATCATTCCCCGCACCACACCCTTTTGAAAACCATCCCGTGACTTCTCGGCGACGCGTCCTTCCGCCTCCACCCAGCTTGCGCGGCGGCGCTTAAGGTAAGTTTCTTCGAGGTGTTGCCGGGTAAAGGGCTTTTTCGCCTTGAGCAGTTCGAGCACGCTTTCGGCCAGTTGAGCGCCGGTGGTCCAGGCTTCGTCCACGCCGGAGCCGGTGAGGACGTTGGTGGTGCCGGAGCCCTCGCCCACGCGGGCGTATCCATCACCGACCAGGTGCGGTTCGCCCCGGCGGCCCGATTCGCCAAGGGTCTTAGCGCCCCACGAGCGCAGCTTGCCGCCCTTGAGGTGGCGCCAGAGATATGGATGGAGCATCCAGTGCTGGAGGCAGCGATAAGCCGTGCGCACCGGACTGTCGAACCACGACGGCACGAAGATGCCCAGCGAGGCAACCCGGTCGGGATGCACGTAAAAGAAGCCGAAGATTTCCGGCTCTGGAAAGCCAAACGTGTGCAGGACAGTGCCGGGTTTGAGGGCGGTGTCGGCGGGCAAATCCACCACGAACTTCATGCCCACGGCCCAATCGCGCGCGTGGTGGCCTTCGGGCAGGCCGAACTGCGCGTCAAGCTGCTGGCCGATGGGGCCGACCGGGCCGTCCCCGACGACCGTGAGGGCCGCGTGGATGTCCATGCCCGGCAGGAAACCGTCGCCCGGCTGGCCTTGCTTATCGACTCCCTGGTCGAGCAAGCGCACGCCGATGACTTTGGGTCCCGAGGCAGGGCGCGTCACTCCGTGCGCGCCGCTTCCACATGCATCAGACCCCGGCGCGCACGGAGTGACGCGCCCTACCTGACTTGGTTCTCGTTCGCCGTGTTCGAACAGCACTTCGGCCACGGGCGTGCCAGGCCAGAGCTGGACCGTGCCGGTGCTTTGCACTTGTGCGCCGACCCATTGCAGGAACTGGCCCATCGAGAGCACCAGGCCGCCGGTCTTGTGGAGAGAGGGCGGCGACCAGGGCAATTCGACCGCCTCATGCTGGAAAGGCAGCAATCCCTGGAATGCCCGGATGCAGGCATCCGCCGCGCGCAGGGGCCAGGAGCGCCGGCTTACCCCTATCGGATCGAGCAGATAGACGACTTTCTCCTCCGTAACGGGGGCGGCCATAGGGATCTGGCTCGGGTCGAGATCGGGGAACGCCGCGCGCAGCCCGCGCGCGCTCGTCACTATGCCTGAGACTCCGAAGCCGAGGTCGTCGGCACGTTCGTAGCAGAGGACCTGCGGCGGCATGCCTGGCATGACCGCGCTCTCCACCGCGGGCGTGCCGTCCGGGTTGACGAGTTGCTTCGAGAGCGCGGTGAGGAATCCCGCCGTGGCCGGCCCGAACCCGACGCAGACGATGTCCGCGTCCAGGCGCTGGCGTTCAATTGGAGGCTGGGGTGGGTTTATCACTGATGGTGTTTCCAAGTATGGTTTTCCAGTCTTGGAGGTTCACGACGTTATCGGGCATAGAGCACCACGTCGTGGTGCTCAGCGGAACGCCGACCTTTGGAGCGGCCAAGTGCCTTGGCTCTATACAGCATATCCCGCCGCACATCTCGCCTGTGCTTCT